>WNFR01004341.1_pt1 | contig 14581 bp, 15 predicted proteins | sample 5400221 | NCBI WGS metagenome assembly WNFR01 (sample SAMN13153357, study PRJNA577476) | soil metagenome | isolation source: 40 cm soil under Madrone tree | place: USA:California | collected 2016-06-14 | reverse complement strand
GTTCGCGGATTGCAGGCGTCGCATTATTCCATTGCGCAAATGGATGCCGCGCTCGGCTCTGTCTTCGGCGTGGATCGACAATTGATTCGCGATGGAACTTATTTCATCGCCGAGCTTGATGGCGAGCTTATCGGCTGCGGCGGCTGGAGCAAACGCAAAACACTTTTCGGCGGCGATCATCACACGACTCGGGACGATGCCGAACTCGATCCAATGACAGATGCCGCGCGCATTCGTGCATTCTTCGTTCATCCCAATCACGCACGCCGCGGTATTGGGCGCGCGATTCTCGAAGCATGTGAAAAAGCAATTTGCGCCTCTGGATTCACGGCGATCGAACTGGCCGCGACCTTACCGGGCGTGCCGTTCTATGCTGCGTTCGGTTACGTTTCAGGCGAAAAATCTGACGTTCCGCTCGCCAACGGGTTGAGTTTGCAGATTGTGCGAATGACGAAGGAGCTATCGAAGTCCAGAAAAGAAGAAAAACGCGCTAATCCGAATGTGGCGGTTCGGGCGCGACCGAGCCGGAGGTGACGCCTTCCGGCAGCACAACGTCGGGAATTTCGGATGGAGTTGTCGATGTTGCAGGAAATTGCGGTTGCTTAATGCGCGTTGCCATCAGCATCGCGGTGAAGAGCAGCGCGGCCGCGAGATAATATCCCGCGCCGGGAACTTGAAACAAATGTTTCGGATTGATGAACCAGGCAAACGTCCACGAAAACAAAAACGGTCCGATGACGAAGGCAATCGAGCGCAGGCTACTGATTGCGCCTTGCAATTCGCCTTGTTCGCGCTCGCTCACGTGGTGGGTCATCATTCCTTGCGCGGCGGGAAAGGAAATATTCCACATGGAAATAATCGGGATCGAGGCCACGTAGACCGCGCCGCTACGGGCGAGACCGGCGATCATCATGCCCAGCGCGCCGAAGAATTGGCCGATGTAAAGTGTGCGGCGCTCGCCTAACCACGCGACGATTCGACCTGTCAATCCACCAGAAATTACCGCAGTGCAGACGCCGACAACGAAAAGTGATTTTGCGATACTCCACGGGTCCCACGCGAAGCGATAAATCGCGTAGAGCGCCCAGATAGCGAAAATCTCGTGCGACACGTAAGCGAGAAATTGAATGGTGGCTAGTTTCCACAAGTCAGGATGCGAGCGAAGCAAGACGAGCGAGCCGACCGGATTGGCACGGCGCAAGCTGAATCCTTGCCGTCGATCTTGCGGCAGCGATTCCGGCACGAACAAAAATCCGTAAAGCCAATTCGCTAGGCTAAAACCGGCCGCAACCCAAAATGCCAGCCGCGGATTCATATTGCCGACGAACCCGCCAACCACTGGCCCCAAGGTAAAACCAATCCCAAATGCGGCGCCAATCATGCCGAAAGCTCCAGCGCGCTTCTCTTTTGGAGTCACATCGGCGATGTAAGCCATTGCTGTCGGGATACTGGACGCGGTAATTCCGGAAATAATGCGGCCGACGAAGAGCCAGCCAATCGTCGGCGCAACCGCCATCACGGCATAATCGAGACCAAGACCGAGGCTGGAGAGCAAGAGGACCGGCCGGCGTCCGAATCGATCGGAGAGCACCCCGATCACCGGCGAGAAAAAAAACTGCATCGCCGCGAACACGGTTAGGAAAATCCCGTTCCAATTTGCCGCGCGTGTCATGTCGTTATTCAGAAAACTCAGGACCAACTTCGGCAGTACCGGCGCGATCAACCCGAGCGCCAGCATGTCAAGCATGACCGTGATGAAGATAAAAACGACGGCGGCTTTGCGTGCTTTCATTCCGAAATAGCAACTGTGACGAGCGATGAATAATGAATTGGAGAGCAGCAACCTTTTCACTTGTGACTATTCCGATCAAGTTTTTGGTCGGCAGAATTCTGTTGCCGGCGTTATGTTTAACGCATGAAATTGTTTCCCGGCTTGTTGATTGCCTCCTTCATGTGCGCTGCAACAATTTTTGCCGAAACGCTCGCTCAGGAAACGAGTGCGATCCTCCAAGCCGAACGCGACGGATGCGCTGCTTATTTGAATGGCGATGCAGAAAAAATCGCAAACTTCTTAACGGAGGATTATACGCTCACCAACTCGAAGGGTGAAATCAGCGCGCGCGCTGATGACATCGCCGATGCGAAGTCGGGAAGAGTTCATTACGACGAATTTGAGAATTACGATATGAAGGTGCGTCTTTATGGCGATTCCACAGCTGTCGTCACAGGCCGCACGAAACTAAAGGGCGTCTACGACGGCAAACCGGTCGACAAGATTGTCCAATTCACCGGTACGCTGGTCAAACAAAACGGCCACTGGCGTCTCGCCGCTGGCCATGTCTCGGCCGCAGCGCAATAATCGGGACCAAGCGAATCGGTGCGCCAGCAGCCTTGGTGAGATCTTTGTAAGTCCCTGGATGAATTCGCTCTCTTATCGTTCGGCGAAGACCGCGGTGCGGCCGAGTCCGATCCATGGACGCGGTTTGTTTGCCACCGCTGATATTGCGAAAGATGAAATCGTGGCGGTAAAGGGCGGTCACATCGTTACGCGGGAACAGTTAGAAGAAATCACACCGCAGCTCGGTCCGGTGGAGATTCAGATCGACGATGATCTATTCATCGCGCCAGTGGCGGAGGAGGAGCGTGAAGGCTCAATGCTTTATAGCAATCATTCGTGCGACGCGAACCTCGGCCTTCGCGGCGAGATCACATTCGTAGCGATGCGCGACATCCGCGCTGGCGAGGAACTCACGCACGATTGGGCGACCACTGATAACAATGATTATTCCCTTAAATGCAAGTGCGGCGCGCCCAACTGCCGCGGCACACTCACCGGCAAAGATTGGCAGCGTCCGGAATTGCAAAAACGGTATTCTGGATATTTCTCAGCTTATCTCGCCAGGAAGATTGCACGAAAATGATCGTGAATAGGCGGCGGCGAAGAATGACGGGCAAAGGGGGGTTCTGAGCGCTACGATTTTGTCGCGGCTACAATCACGGTTCTGCCCACCAAAACTGGAACGCTATTCATCGCTTTCACAATCGCGGCATTCTCTTCATCGACCGTTCGATATTTTCTTGCCTCCCTCAGATAGGCGAGCCAGCCGAAGAGTTTGACCGGCAGGTAGAGCAAAACCAGAAGCGCGATTGAACTCCGCTGTGCTTTGTCTATCTCGAGAAAAACATTATTAAAGCGTGCTTCGCGCAGTCCGTGGACGACGTAGAAATAGGAAATGGGATTGATGTGACCGCTGACTTTGTAATTCGGTTGCCCGCTGACGGGTAAAGGCCCGAACAAATTCCAAAACCCAAAAAAAAGAAAACGCATCCGCGATTTTAGATTGAGGATGTTTGGCGTCGTCAGCACGAACAATCCGTCCGGCTTCAAGACGCGGAAAGCTTCCCGAAAAATACGGCGAGCGTGCTCGATATGCTCCACCACTTCGGTCATCGTGACCAAATCGAATTCGGCATCGGCATAGGGAAGACACTCCGAATTCAAATCGACGACATCGACCTTCTGACCGGGCCGGGTTATGATTTGGTCCGTGTAATCGCAGGCCACGCTCTCGACCGGAAAGTTGCTTTGAATCAGCCCGATCAATTCGCCGGTGCCGCTGCCGATGTCGAGATGCCTGCCGGAGATCGCGGGTTTGTGGCGCTTTATCGCTCTGACAACCGCGTTCAGAATTTTTGGAGTACTTAACTTCTGGAACCTCGAGATCATCAGGGCGTTGTCATTTCCCGGTTCTTCTAATCCGCGGCTGGGAAAGGGCAAAGCGATTTGTGCGGACACGCCGGACGCGAGCGGTGCGGACTTGTGGTGATGCGCTGATTTAACTAGAACGTGAACCGATGCGTTTGCTGCGACGCTTTGGCCAGGGCGAACTGCGCCGGAACAGGAACGAAGCGTCCAGCGACGGCGTGTTCGCGATTGTGGTGACGCTACTCATCCTGGAATTAAGGTTCCGATTCTGCACGATCGCGGAAGTGCAAACGAGCTCGGTCATCGGCTCGTTGGTCTTCTGCCCAAATTTCTGAGCTGGCTCATCAGCTTCATCATTGGCTGCAAATTTTGGCTGAATCATCATCACCCCGCAAGCGTTGAAAGATCTGGGTGAATCTGTGGCTTCAAGAAAGTTGAGAGTTGAGCGTTGAGCGTTGAAAGTCGGAAATGAAGTCTCCGCTTAAGCTCGCTGTCACCGGCGCAGCCGGACAGATTGGTTACGCGCTTGTCTTTCGCATCGCCTCCGGAGAAATGTTCGGATGGGACCAGCCGCTCACGCTGCATCTGATTGAAATTCCGAATGCGCTCGGCGCGCTTGATGGCGTGGTTATGGAATTGCACGATTGCGCTTTTCCGCTGCTGCAATCGATTGTGCCCACGGCTGATCTCGATGAAGGCTTCCGCGACATCAACTGGGCGTTGCTGGTTGGTAGCATTCCCCGCAAAGCCGGCATGGAACGGAAAGATCTGCTCGGGATCAACGGCAAAATTTTCATCGGGCAAGGTCAGGCCATCGAGAGAAATGCCGCAGCCGATGTGCGTGTACTGGTGATCGGAAACCCCTGCAACACCAACTGTCTGATCGCGATGAACAACGCAAAAAACATTCCGCGCGATCGCTGGTTCGCCATGACGCGGCTCGATGAAAATCGGGCGCGCGCGCAGCTCGCACACAAAGCGGGTGTCGAGATCACCCGCGTCACGAACATGACGATTTGGGGCAATCATTCCGCGACGCAGTATCCGGATTTTTACAACGCGAAGATCGACAATCGCCCTGCGAATGAAGTGATCGGCGACGAAAAGTGGTTAAAAGAGGAATTTATCGCGATCGTGCAACAGCGTGGGGCGGCGGTGATCAAGGCGCGCGGGCTTTCTTCGGCCGGTTCGGCAGCAAATGCGATCGTTGATACCGTTGGGTTTTTAATTAACGACACGCCACGCGAGGATTGGCACAGCGTCGCGGTTTGTTCCGACGGGAGTTACGACGTTAATGAAGGCTTGATCTCATCATTTCCCGTACGTGCTCGTGGCGGGAAATGGGAGATTGTGCAGAAAGTTCCAATCAACGAATTCAGTCGCGATAAGATCGACAAGTCAGTCGCGGAGCTAAAGGAAGAAAAATCGCTGGTAGGCGAGCTAATTGGCTAAAAAATCGAACGGGAGACCGGTTCGCGCTCTCCGCCTTCGCCGCGCACTGGTTGTCGCGACCCTATCTCAATTTTGTTCCGGTTAACTTCTCGAATGCTTCGACGTATTTGGCGGCCGTTCTCGCGATGACATCCCCTGGTAATTTCGGCGCCGGCGGCGTCTTGTCCCAGTCGAGGGTTTCGAGATAATCTCGGACAAATTGTTTGTCGAAGCTCGGCGGACTTTCCCCAACAACGTATTGATCGGCGGGCCAGAAACGAGACGAATCCGGCGTCAAACATTCGTCAATCAAAATCAATTTGCCGTCTACAATTCCAAATTCGAATTTTGTGTCGGCAACAATGATTCCGCGCCGAGCGGCATGGTCGCTGCCCTCTGCATAAATTTGCAGGCTGAGAGTTCTCGCGCGATCTGCGATCTCGTCGCCAAGAATGTGGCGGCATTCCTCCCAATCAATATTGAGATCGTGGCCGGAATCGCTCTTTGTCGCCGGAGTAAAGATCGGCTCGGGCAAGTGCGACGCGAGCTGCAAACCGGATGGCAACTTCTCGCCACACACACTTTGCGACTCCTGATATTCTTTCCACCCTGAGCCCGCCAGATAACCGCGCACCACACACTCCACCGGCAACGGTCTTGCTTTACGCACAATCATCGAACGACCTGCGAGCTGTAAGCGAAATGGCTGCAATGCTTCCGGAAAATCGTTGAAGTTCGCCGCGACAAAGTGGTTCTCGATCTTGCTGAAGCGTCTGAACCAAAACGTGGAGAGTTGATTCAAAACTGCGCCTTTGCGCGGAATCGGGTCTGGCAGGATCACGTCAAAGGCAGAGAGGCGATCGGTCGCGACGAAGAGCAGCGTTTCTCCAAGATCAAAAACTTCGCGTACCTTCCCGCTGCGCAGCTTTGTGATTCCAGGAAGATCGAGAAAGGATTGTAAAGCGACCGCCATAAGTGCGACATCATTACTGCATGGCTGGAATCGTCGTCAAACCACGTGCGCGAATTTTGCACGGACACGACTGGGTTTTTTCCGGCGAAGTTCTGAAAGTTTTTGGAAATCCCGCCGACGGCGATGTGATCTCGCTCAAGGATGGTAAGGATCATTTGGTCGGAAGCGCGCTTTACAACTCAAAATCTCAGATCGTGGCGCGCCGTTTTTCACGGCGGAAACAGGATCTCGATCTGGATTTTTTTAAGCGGCGTATCGCACAAGCGGCCGAATACCGTGCGCGACGCGACGTGGATCCGAAACTTTGCCGGGTCGTCTGGAGCGAGAGCGACGGACTTCCAGGGGTAATCATCGATCGTTACGGCGACCATTTTGTCCTGCAAACGCTGACACTCGCCATGGATATGCGAAAAGAATTAATCGCGCATGCAGTTGTCGAACTTTTCGGTGCAAGAAATATTATCGAACGCAACGATGCGCCGATCCGCCGCGCAGAAGGCTTGGAGTTGCGGAGCGGCGTCTTGGAGGGCCCTGCTCCATCGGCACCGGTCCTGATCGAAATAAATGGGACGCCACAGGGGACGTCCCTCCAATTAGAGGTTGATTTGCTTCACGGGCAAAAAACGGGCTTTTATCTCGATCAGAGGGAGAACTACGAGATCGTCGCACAACACGCTCGAGGACGGCGCGTGCTCGACTGTTTCACGAATCAGGGCGTGTTTGCGTTGGCATGCACCCAGGCTGGCGCAAACGAGGTGACCGGCGTGGAAGCAAATAGCGAAAGCCTTGCGGCGGCGCAAAAAAATGCCGAGCGCAATCACTTACGGGTACAATGGAGGGAGCAGGATGTTTTTCAATTCCTGCGAGGGGCTGAAGCGGAAGCGCAATACGATCTGATCGTTCTCGATCCACCGTCATTTACGAAAACAAAAGGCGGGCTGCGCGATGCGATGCGCGGTTATCGCGAACTCCACGTTCGCGCCTTCAAATTGCTTTCGCGCGATGGTGTTCTCGCAACATTCTCATGTTCGCATCATGTCAGTGAAAATGCGTTCGCGCAGATGATCGCCGATGCGCTGGTGGACGCACGGCGTTCGGCCCGGCGGCTTCGCCGTTTCGAGCAGGCGCCCGATCATCCAGTGCTCCCCACTTTGCCAGAGACGGAATATTTCAAAGGCGTTTTGCTCGAGATGATGCCGGGGCGCTAAGGGAAGTCGACAAGGTGCAGCGGAAATTTCCTTTGGAAATATCTGGCATTCTCAGGTGGCTTAATTAATATGGCGCTGGCCGAGCTTTGAGCGGCTAAGCTGCGGGAGCTCACGATTGTCATGGCAGAAAAGATTCGACCGATCGAACAAATGCTGGAATTGAGCGAGGAAGAGGCGCTCTCTGCCGAGCATCTCGACTCGCAAATGCAAAAAGCGCAGGAGCAACTGCTTCAGCTCAAGCGCCAGCAGGAGCAAATTGAAAAACAAAAGCGCGAGCTCGAAGAACTAAGCCGTCGTCAGGAAGAACTCGATCGCGGCCGCGCGGAAATGACCGACAAGTTGACGCGCTCGCTCGTTGTTCTCGAGCGCGAAGCTTATAACGCGCAAAGGCGACTCGAACAACTTCGTACGACTCGGGAAAGTTTCGGGCAGCACTTGGAATTAATTGAGGCCATCGATCCGAAAAGCTGGAATCCGGCCGATTTGCACAAGGAATTGAGCCGGGCTCTGAGCACAGTGGATGATGCGCGCACAGAGTACGGCGAGCAGCGCAGTCGGCTGCAAGCAGGTGACGAGGACGCCGCCGGTACGTCATTACCTGACGTTGTGTCGGACGCTTACGAACTCACCGGCAGACGCTCTTTTTCTCAGTGGATGCAAATCGGCGTCGCCCTCAGTTTGCCGCTGATCATTTTTGGTCTTGTTGCTCTTGCTCTTTTCTTTTGGATGGCCAGCCGGTGATGGCCATGTTTCGTCGTCCGCCTAGATCGGCTCCACCCCTTCGCCGTAGGCAGGAAGAATTAGCCCGTCGGGAATCGGAGCTGCGCGATAAGGTCGACAAACTCGAACGGATGATTTCCGACGCGCCACGAGTCACGGAGGAGACGTCTCGTCGGGGGCGAGAAGAGCAGCGCATAAAGTCCAACATGGGCGACAGCCGGCTCCACGTCTCGGTCGCGCTGCAAGACGGACGCTACTTCGATGAGAAAGAAAGCAGACGCCGGCCACGTTCGCTGCGCAAAGAACGGCGGGAGGGTCGGATGATCTTTCTCATTCTTGTGACCGGGCTTGCAGCAGTGGTCATCTGGTTAATGAGTCATCTGCATTTTTGATCTGCAAATCATGCTCACACCTTCCGATCTCGACGTCGCATATGTTGCTAAGCTCGCGCGGCTAAATTTGACGGACGCGGAGACGGAGCTTTTTCAGAAGCAACTCGGCGATGTGTTGAAATACGCCGACAAACTGCGCGCAGTGGATGTGAGCCACATGGAAGCTGCGGCGCATGCGATTCCAATTTTCAACGTTTTCCGCGAAGATGAGAGTCGCGATTGGTTTACGGCGGAACAAGCGCTGAGCAATGCGCCACGCCAGGCAAATGGTCTTTTCATCGTCACGAAAGTCGTGGAATGACCGGAAAAGATCTGCCGGCGCTGAATATCGCCGATCTGCAGTCTCTGTTGCGTCACCGGGAAGTTTCGCCCCGGGAGGTGCTCGATGTCTTGCGCGCGCGCATCGAGAGTGTCGACGGAAAAATCGATGCTTATCTCTCAATCGATTTTGAAGCTGCCGCCAAGGAGGCGGAAAAAGCAAACATCGATCTTCCACTCGGCGGAGTGCCGATTGCGATTAAGGACATAATTAGCGTCGCGGGCGAGCCCTGTACCTGCGCGTCAAAGATTTTGCACGGTTATCGTGCGCCTTATGATGCGACCGTCATTCGAAAGTTGCGCGCGGCGGGCGCAATTCCATTCGGCAAAACTAACATGGACGAGTTCGCCATGGGCTCGTCCACCGAAAATTCCGGCGTGAAGCTGACGCGAAATCCATGGGATTTGTCACGCGTACCGGGTGGATCTAGCGGCGGCTCGGCCGCGGCGGTTGCCGCCGATGAAGCATTTGGTGGACTTGGCACCGAGACTGGCGGGTCGATTCGGCAACCAGCTGCGCTTTCGGGTGTTGTCGGTCTCAAACCAAGTTACGGACGCGTTTCGCGCTTCGGCGTCGTCGCTTTCGCCTCCTCGCTCGACCAAGTTGGTCCCCTGACAAAAACGGTGCGCGATTCTGCTCTGATTATGAACGCGATCGCCGGCCATGATCCGCAGGAGACAACATCGTTGAACCAACCGGTGCCGGATTACACTGAGGGGCTGGGAAGAGACTTGCGCGGCGTGCGGTTAGGTTTGGCGAAGGAGTACATGATCGAAGGGATTGATGCTCAAGTGAAAGCCGCAATCGATGCGGCGGTGAAACACATGGATTCGTTGGGCGCGGAGATTGTCGATGTTTCTTTGCCGCACACCGATTACGCCATTGCGGTTTACTATATTTTGGCAACAGCGGAGGCTTCGGCGAATCTCGCCCGCTTTGATGGCGTGCGCTACGGACACCGGGCCGAAAATCCGAAAGACCTTCTCGATCACTACGGCCGCACGCGCGAGGAAGGTTTCGGCCCCGAAGTCAAACGTCGCATCATCCTCGGCACTTACGTTTTGAGCTCCGGCTATTACGACGCTTATTATTTGCGTGCGCAAAAAGTGCGCGAGTTGATCCGGCAGGATTTCGCAAAGGCGTTCGAGAAAGTCAATGCGTTAATTTCGCCGACTTCGCCGGTCCCCGCTTTCAAACTGGGTGAACGCACGGACGATCCATTGCAAATGTATCTCGCGGATATCTTCACCAGTCCCGCGAATCTCGCCGGAATTTGCGGGATTAGTGTGCCGTGCGGTTTTGCCGACGTCGATGGGAATCGCTTGCCTATCGGTTTGCAGTTGTTAGGCAATGCGCTCGATGAAGCGCGCATTTTGCAAATTGCGCACGCCTACGAGCAAAGCACCGATTGGCACAGAGCCCGTTCGCCAATCGCAGAGACTCTGCCAAACGCGTGAACGATTCAGCCGCAAAGCGGGGATGGACCGCGTTCAATCGCCGCCTGAACAGCCCGGCTGGGTTTCGCGTGTTGATAATCATCTTTGTCGTGGTGGCGATCGTATTTTCGGCGGTTCCGCTCCTCCATTATTTCCGTGGCCGCAGCATCATGGATTACAAACTGTGGTACGAAACCGGCAAACGGGTGCTTGCTGGTCAGGAGATCTTTTTTCTCCATTTTGGGAAATACGACTTCATGTACCCGCCGCCCTGCGCGATTTTTCTGGCGGGCGCGAGTTTGCTGGGTCAAGCGGGATTGATTCTTCTGTTTGTTGCGATTAACTCAGCTGCTTGGTTTGCTAGCGTGCAACTGGCTGCGGTGCTCGCCACCGGCCAGAGTCACGCAAAGAATGCTTGGCTGTATCTGATGCCGAGCCTACTGGTAATTGTCTACATCTGGTCCAGCTATCACCTTGGCCAATCGAGTCTCGTGCTTCTCGCGCTGATGCTTGGCGCTTTCGTTTTGTTGCGCGCGCGGCGGGAAATTTCTGCTGGCGCATTGATTGCGCTGGCGGCGGCGATCAAAGCATTTCCAGTAATGGCGATCATTTATTTAATTTATCGCCGTTACTGGAAAGCGACCGCAAGTCTTCTCGTGGCGCTCGTATTTTTGCTTCTCGTTTTGCCGGCACCGTTCCGCGGATGGGAACGAGCGTGGCGCGATCTCAAGCAATGGAGCGTCGGAATGTTGAAATACAACCCGTCCGGCGTGGCGCAGCGGCCAATGCGCAGTTACACCTGGAAAAATCAATCCCTTGTGGGAGTCAGCAACCGATTGCTTCGCCACGTGGACGCGGATGCTGCTTCCGCGTCGCATACACCCATCTACGTAAACCTCGCCGACGTTAAGTTTGCGACAGTCAATGCGATTATCATAAGTGTCGCGTTAGCATTGGGAATTTTGTTTATCGCCGCGATGCCTCACCGCGCAATGCGGACGGCAGAAAGTGATGCAATTGAATTCGCACTGCTCATCTTAATGGTGCTGATGGTCACACCGCTTTCGTTTGGGTATCTTTTTTCATGGCTCATCCTGCCGTTTGCGGTCGTGACACAACGAGTGCTCACGGGGAAAGGCCAAAGCCTTTTATGGTGGAGCTTGCCGGTGCTAGCGATCCTTGCCCTTGCCTTGCCATTCCCACGCGGCGCGCAGATCTACGGCAACACTTTTTTTGGCGCCCTATTGTTATTTATCGGACTCTCGATTGAGCTCTTGCGCTGCAAGCGAGCAGGCCGACCAATGGCAGCGGTCGAAGCCGTTCCGATTCCATGGAGGCCGGCCGGTTCCTAATCAATCGATCGATGCGTTGCTGCTGATTGTCGATCTCGCAATTTCGGTGGGACGATACGGTCCCCAGACGAGATGCCGGAACATCGCGAGCAGCCATCGGAAAAAAAATCTCAGCGCGATGCCAAACGACATTTTCGATTTCCCACGTACGCGATTATGAAAAACGATGGGAATTTCAAATACCTGTAAGGTGCGGCCGCTTCGCACAATCGTCTCGAAGGCAATTTTGAAGCCTCCTGCTGGCGACGCGTGTTCCAGTAATCGAGAACGCCCGATGGCAAAGAATCCGGACATCGAATCATGCACACCGGTGAGTGGATAAGCGAGCGCCGCACCTGCCCGGGACAATAACAGTCGCCAAAGCGGCCAGCCCGGTGTCGATCCACCGGTGACATATCGACTTCCGATCACCATTTCCGCCGTGCCCGCAAAGAGAGGCGCCAGCAAATCTTTAATCCGTTCCGGCGGGTGACTGAGGTCTGCATCCATCACGAGAAGAATTTCTCCTTGTGCAGCGAGCGCACCCGACATAATAGCGGCAGATAATCCAAGCTCCGCGTGATCCTGCTCGATTAATCGAATTGGATGACTTGCCGCGAGAACCCGAATCATATCTCGGCTCGCATCGGTTGAATTATTGTCGATAAACAGAATTTCGCGAAAAGGGGCTGCACTCGTGATAATCTGCGACACGAGCGGCGCGATGTTTTCCACCTCGTTCAACGTGGGAACGATGATTGAGACTGAGCTTTCGGTGTTGGACATTTGGTGCGTGGAGCCGACGACGGGATTCGAACCCGTGACCTGCGGTTTACGAAACCGCTGCTCTACCAGCTGAGCTACGTCGGCACGAGCGGCAAAGATGACATCCGCGGATTGCGTGAGCAAGCGCGAAGGTTCTAAACGCGAGCTGTGCCGTCGACAAGTTCTTTGCCAAGCGCTTGCGGGCAAGCGCCTCTACAATGGCAGCAGGAATGTCTCGCCGATTTCGCGGAGGGCGATGCGTTCGGGTGTTTGTTTGAGTGCTGCTTGGAAACGTTCAATCGGTTCCCGCAACGGCTCGAAACTGAGTCGAAATGTTTGATGATGCACTGGCATGATAAATTGCGCGCCGGCGGCGTTTGCCATGTCGATTGCTTGCTCGGGCGTGCAATGCGATCGGATCCACGGGTTGTACGCAGCGATCGACATGATCGCGAGATCGATGCGACCGCGTTCGCGCAGTTTGGCAAAACTGTTCGTCAGTGCCGTGTCGCCAGCGAACAAAATGCGGCGGCCATTTCTTTCCAAAAGATAGCCGTTGTAACCGCGATAAGTGTCGCGTTGCTTTCGCGCCCCCCAATGCTTGACGGGAAAGGCAACGATATCGATCCTGCCCGCCGCCTTTTCGAGCGTCTTCCGTCCGTTCCAGCGAAGCTCAGTGACCTCGCGCAATCGTGTCCATCGAAGCAAGTCTCGCGTACACGGCGCACTGATTACGCTCGTGTCTTTATCGAAAAAATGCAGCGTTTGCAGATCGAAATGATCGAAATGTGCATGCGACAGAAGGATGATGTCGATCTTCGGCAGCTCGTCGATTTCGAGTGCCGGCGCGATTAAGCGTTTCGGCCCAATGCTGAATCCGGGCAATCGAATTCCAACGCGCGGAAAAAGGACAGGATCGGTGAGAATCGCTATGCCGAAAAAGTTAATGAGCACGGTCGCGTGACCGAGCCACGAAGTCGTCACTTGCGCGTCACTCCATTTTGAGGGCTCCGGTTTGGCAAAAGCTGGAGCAATCGGACGCTTCCTTTCGATAATCCACTCGCGCCAAAGATGGCCAAGCCAACGGCGCAGGCGCGAGCTGCGCAAAGTCGGTTGTTCAAATTTGTTTTCCATGACACCACGTGTGACTCTTGGATGCCAAGCCACGCAGGACGCCCCTCAGTCTTGCGTCATCCGAAACAGGCGGTTTAGAAAACCCCAAAAACCTCCGGTGCTTGTTGGTTGCCCACCGCGCGCAACAAGCACGGGACAATTCGCGTGATTCAAAATACTGCGTGTGAGATCACCCATGATGTAATGGCGCAGCAGACCCCGCGCTTGCGAGGAACCTGTCACGATTAAGTCGTGACCTCCTTCGCGCGCCTCTGCGAAGACCTGATCAAGAACGATCCCATGCCGCACGTGCACTTCCGTTGGCACACCTAGTCGCTCAAGGCTTTCTTTTTGTCTGCGCAAATTCACTCCCAGCTCAGATTTCGATTCGAGCAATCGATCAACATCCTCTTCCATTTGGACCAAATCCGCATAAATCGCCGGCGGCTGGGCCATTACATGCAGTAATGTCACCGATGCCCCAACAGCGGCAGCCAATTTGCCTGTGAGTTGCACCGCTTCCTCGATGAATTCTTTTCCGCCGGTGCAAACGAGAAACTTCTTTAATGTCGCGCATTCCCCAATCGCGACGAGAACAGGGGGCGGAATCAACTTGATCACTTCGTAAGTCTTCTCCGAGCGCCAGTAGAGTCCGGTCGTCCCCTTTCGCCGCGCGCCAATAACAACGACGTCGTAGGTCTCTTTCGATGTTTGAATGAGAATTTGGCGAATCGGCTCGCCTTCTCGCACAACAATCTCTGGCGCGACCCCCTGCACGCGAAGCGCCCGCGCCTGCGCCTCGAGCGCATCGCGCAATGGCCGTTCGTCCTGCGGATTTTCCGCAATGCCAAGGAGCGTTGTTTTAGCGTGAGTTGGACCCGTCAAAAGGCCGCCGATCTGGGTTGCGCTGTCCGCGGGCGACGTTCCATCACTGCAAATCAAGATCTTCATCGAGCCTTACAATTTATGTCCGGTGAACAGGGTATAAATCACGATGGCTGCGCCGATCAGTGGCAGCGGCACAAAAGCGAGTCGAATTTTCGGGCCCGCAAAATATTGCGTCGAGATGGCGCCGATTTGCGCGCCAATGGCCGCGCCTGTGTGCATGACCAGCGCGATCAAGATATCGACGTTGCCCTTAATCGCATGGGTGAAAGTTCCGTAACTGGCTGAGATAATAATCTCGA
>WNFR01004339.1_pt1 | contig 14583 bp, 13 predicted proteins | sample 5400221 | NCBI WGS metagenome assembly WNFR01 (sample SAMN13153357, study PRJNA577476) | soil metagenome | isolation source: 40 cm soil under Madrone tree | place: USA:California | collected 2016-06-14 | reverse complement strand
TGGCGCCGTCCTCGTTGGTCAGGATGACGCCAAAGCCCGGGGTGCCGTTCCAATCGGCGCTGGCGGCGGCGGCCTGGAAGGCGTCCGCGGTCGGCGCAACCGCCTTGCCGTCCTTGTTGACCAGCTTGGTCGAGGTCAGCTTGTTCTGCTTCGCGAAGGCATATTCGACATAGCCGATCGAGCCCTTGGTCTGCGCCACGTTGTTGGCGACGCCTTCGTTGCCTTTGGCGCCGATACCGACCGGCCATTCGACCGCGGTGTTGGCGCCGACCTTCGATTTCCAGTCGGCGCTGGTCTTGGACAGATAGTCGGTGAAGATGAAAGTGGTGCCCGAGCCGTCCGACCGGTGGACCACGGCGATCGCCTGCGACGGCAGCTTGACCGAAGGATTGAGCTTCTGGATCGTCGGATCGTTCCAGGTCTTGACCTCGCCCAGGAAGATCTTCGCGAGCGTGGGTCCGTCGATCGTGACGTCGCCGGCCGCAACGCCGTCGAGGTTGACGACCGGCACGACGCCGCCGAGCACGGTCGGAAACTGGACCAGGCCGGCCTTCTGGAGCTCGTCCGCCTTGAGCGGCATGTCGGAGGCCCCGAAGGTGACGGTCTTGGCCTGGATCTGCTTGATGCCGCCGCCCGATCCGATCGACTGATAGTTCAGGCCGACGCCGGTCTCCTTCTTATAGGTGTCCGCCCATTTGGCGTAGATCGGGTACGGGAAGGTGGCGCCGGCGCCCGAGATGTCGGCCGCAATGGCGGCAATCGTGGTGGCCGCGGCGAGCGCGCCGGCGGCGGCAGCAATCTTGAGAATCTTCAAGGGATTTCTCCATGTTGAGCAGCCGCGAATGCACCGCCGCGCGAGTCGGAAGACCCACGGCAAAGCTTTCCGGCTCGTTATCGTGCGATGGCGGTTCGGCACTGACGCCCCTCGAGCGGACGGTCGTTCGATGCCGTCCTGTCTCGAAGTTGGCGATAGTCCTACGCCATCCATGTCGCCGTTTTATGTGATTTCGATGACGGTTGGATGACAGTTTAATACGTTGATATAACAACCATATTCAGCACTCTCGGACGCCGATACCGTGCATATGCACGTCCCGGCGGCGGTCGAAAAACCGGCCGATGCCGTGCCGCCAAAAAATATGGAACCGGCCGCGATGGCGCCCGCGATGGCCTCCGCCGCAGGCGACCGAAACATCGCCTGACCGATCATGTGGGTCCAGGGCCGCCTCGCGGCAGCCTTGCGGGCGCTAGCCTTTCAAGTCGAGCAATTCGATGTCGAAGATCAGCGTCGCATTTGGCGGGATGACGCCGCCCGCGCCGCGCGCCCCGTAGCCGAGCTCAGGCGGGATGATCAGGGTGCGCTTGCCGCCGACCTTCATGGTGGCGACGCCTTCGTCCCACCCGCCGATCACCCTGCGCTGGCCCAGCGGGAACTCGAAGGGCTGGCCGCGGTCGACCGAGCTGTCGAACTTCTTGCCCTTGGCGCCGTCCTGATAAAGCCAGCCGGTATAATGTACCACGGCGGTCTGGCCCGGCTTGGGCGTCGCGCCGGCGCCGACCTTGCTGTCCGTGATCTGCAAGCCTGATGATGTGGTCATGGTTTTTCCCGGGGACTGAGCCATTGCGGATGGGGTGGTGGCGAAGACAGACGCCGTGACGAGACAGAATGCCGCCAGGGTCGTGGTGCGTCGGAAAGCTCGCATCTTCTTCCTCCTTGGGGATGGCGTGACAGCGGGCGGCCTGTCTAGAGCAAGATCGCGTCGGAATGAAGCACGGATTTCGTCATGGCCGGGCATGACGGAGTGCGTGGTTCCACTTAGCGACATCACGCTTTGGCCCATCCGCCCGGCCGCTTCCAAGGGCCGCTATTTGCGCTGATCGCGTGGGAGCCGCACCGTGAAGGTCGCCCCCTTGCCGGGCGCGCTTTCGATCGCGAGCCGGCCGCGATGGCGATGAAGGATGTGCTTGACCAGCGCCAGCCCCAGGCCGGTCCCGCCCTGCGCCCGGCTTTCGGTCACGTCCACGCGATAGAATCGCTCGGTCAGCCGCGGCAGATGCTCGGGCGCGATACCGGGCCCGTAGTCGCGCACCGCGACCACGGCCTCGCCGTCGCCGGCCGGCTCGCGCGCGATCGAGATGTCCACCCGTTTGCCGGCGGCGCCGTATTTGAGCGCGTTCTCGACCAGGTTCTCGAACACCCGGATCAGCTCGTCGCGGTCGGCGCGCACGGCGAGCGGTTCCGCCGGCATGTCGATGCGGACCTCGACGCCGCGGTCGCGCGCCAGCGTCTGCAGTCCGTCGGCGACCTGCCGGACGATCGGGGCGAGATCGACCTGCTGCTCGGGCTGAACATGCGCCTTGAGCTCGATGCGCGACAGCGACAGCAGGTCGTCGATCAGGCGCGCCATGCGGTTCGCCTGCGCCTTCATGATGTCGAGGAACCGCTCGCGCGCCTGCGGATCATTGCGCGCGGAGCCCTGCAGCGTCTCGATGAAGCCGGAGAGCGACGCGAGCGGCGTGCGCAATTCGTGGCTCGCATTGGCGACGAAATCGGCGCGCATTTCTTCCACGCGCTTGAGCGGGGTGAGATCGTGCAGCGTCACCAGCACCAGCTCGCGCCGCCCGGCGATGGCCTCGGCGAGCGCGACCGGCACGATGAAGGCTTCCGACCAGCGATCGGCCGGCACCTTCTCGAAAAACTCGACCCGATGGGTCTCGCCGGTTTCCGCCGCGCGGCGCACGGCTTCCACGATGTCGGGAATGCGCAACGCGAAGGACAGCGGCGCGCCGCGCGTCAGCGCCGGCGCGATCGCGCGCGCCGACGCGTTCGATCCGACCACGATGCCGCGGCGGTCGAGCGCGATGACCGCATCGGGAAGGCCGGAAACGACGGCTTCCACCAGCCAGTCGGCGGCGAGCGGTTTGCCTTCGTGCGACGGCGCGGCCGGGACAGGGTCCTCCACGGTGGTGAAGTCGATCAGCGAGGCCGCCGCGACGATCATGAATCCGACCGAGGCCTGCACCAACGACAAGATGCCCATGACGTCGAGCGCCAGAAAGACGAGCGCGGTCGCCGCCAGGACATAGCGCGCGCGCTTGAGCCGGTCGGGCCAGGATACCGGCCCGTCATATGTTCGCCGCTGGTCTTCAAGCGTCATCGATGCGGTCCGCCGGCGTCTGCTTCGCCTACTTAGAGCATGATCCCGAAAAGTGGGCACCGGTTTTCGGAAAAGATCATGCTCCAACTTATTAGATTATGATCCCGAAAAGTGGGCACCGGTTTTCGGAAAGATCATGCTCCAACTTAGAGCATGATCCCGAAAAGTGGGCACCGGTTTTCGGAAAAGATCGTGCTCCGACAAAAATCGCGAGCGGGGACCACCGGCCGCATGAAAGCCGTCCCGCTCGGGCGCGCCGGCTCGGCGCCAATGCTTGGCGGCCGGCGTCCGGTTACACGGTATCGACCGTGTCGCGCGTCCTGCGGCTGGCGGTCGGCTCCGCGGCGGGCGGCGGCGCGGCGGCCGCGGCCGTCAAGGCGCGCCGCGCCCGCAGGCTCAGCCATATTTCGCGGCCGCCCAGGAGCGCGAGCGAGAGCGCGAACGGCGTCAGATAGTAGAGCACGCGGAACAGCAGCAGCCCGGCCAGCAGCTCTTCCTTGTCGTATTGCCACAAGGCGACCAGCATCGCGGCGTCGAACACGCCCAGTCCGCCCGGCGAGTGGCTCGCGAATCCGAGCAGGGTGGCGGCGACGAAGATCACGGCCAGGAAGATGAACCCGATATAGGGCTCGTCCGGCACCAGCATATACATGGCGGCGGCGCAGCAGCCGAGATCGATGATGCCGATCACGATCTGCAGCAGCGTGAGCCGCCCGTTGGGCAGCGTCACTTCCCAGTTCTGCCACCCGATCACGCGCGGGGTTCGCCACACCCAGGCCACGTAGGCGACCAGCACGCCGAGCACGCCGAGGGCGGCCGCGCGGTTGAGCCAGGGCGGCAGCTGGTCGAGCGCCGACCCGGCTGCGGGCACGTAGGTTATGCCGAGCCCGAGCACGGCGGCGTTGCCGAGCCAGAAGGTCAGCCCGGCGACGAAGCAGAGCTTCGCGACGTCGATCGCCGACAGTCCGTAGGCCGAGTAGATGCGGTAGCGCACCGCCCCGCCGGTGAAGACGCTCGCCCCGACATTGTGGCCGATCGCATAGCTGGAGAAGGCGGCGAGCGCCGCGACCCGGTAGGGCACGTCCTTGCGGCCGATGGTGCGCAAGGCGAACAGATCATAGAAAGTGAGCGTGAAATAAGCGGCGGCCACGAAGCCGGCCGCGATGGCGACGTCGCGCAGCTCGGTCGCCGCGATCGCCTCCAGGACGTCGTGGAAATTGATGCCGCGCAGATTGTGGTAGAGCACGAAGGCGGCGGCCGTGATGATGGCGACACTGAGGCAGGCGCCGAGCCAGCCCCAGCCGAACCGCTCATCGAAACGCCGCACCGCCGCGGCTACACGGGAATACATCGCTCGCTCCAGGGCATCTGCGTGGGCCGCAAGATGCACACTTGCACATGCAGGCGCCATCGGCTCGCCCGCCTGTCGTGAAGTAACAGAACTTCCGACCGAACGCGAGACGCGCGCCTTGGAGGCGCTGCGACCTGCGGGCGCGGATCGTCCGCCGTGCGCGCGATCGGCGGTCGAGACGGCGCGCGGGCGACCGGCCGTGCCCCAGGCTGCCAGGCGGGCCTGCATCTGCTAGGTTGCGTCGAACAGCGGCGGCCCCCTCAGCGACCGCCGTGCCCGGGAGGACAGCATGACGGACCACGACCATTCGCCGGCACGGCGCGACGCGATCAAGACCGCCGCTATCGGGCTGGGCCTCGCCGCGGGTCTGCTGCCGGCGGCGGCGCGCGCTCAAACCGCCGCCGCGCCGGCGGAACCCTGGAGCAGCGAATACTGGGCCAGGAAGGGCGCGGTCGAGCTCAACCTGTGGCGCAAGCGGCTGGGCGCCCCGCAGGCCGGCGAGGCGGCGCGTCCGGTGCTGTTCCTGGTTCATGGCTCGTCCAACTCGGCGCGCACGAGCTACGACCTCATGGTGCCGGGCAAGGGCGAGTATTCGCTGATGAACGTGTTCGCCCGCTACGGTTTCGACGTCTGGACCATGGATCACGAGGGCTACGGCAAGTCCTCGCGCACCGCCGGCAACTCCGACATCGCCAGCGGCGTCGAGGACCTGAAGGCCGCCACCGAGGTGGTGGCGCGCGAGACCGGGCGCCAGAAGATGCACTTCTTCGGAACCTCGTCGGGCGCGATCCGCGCCGGCGCCTTCGCGGTGGCCCGGCCGGACCGGGTCGATCGCCTGGTGCTGTCGGCCTTCACCTACAAGGGCGCGGGCTCGCCCACGCTGGGCGAGCGCGCCAAGCGGCTCGACGAATACCGCGCCCACAATACGCGGCTGCGCGACCGCGCCATGATCCGCTCGATCTTCACGCGCGACGAGCTTGCGGGAAGCTACGATCCGGCGGTCGCCGAGGCGCTGGCCGACCAGGAGCTCAAATACGGCGATCAGGTGCCGACCGGCACCTATCTGGACATGGTGGCGAACCTGCCGCTGGTCGATCCCAGGAAGGTGACATGCCCGGTCATGCTGGTGCGCGGCGATCACGACGGCATCGCGACGACCGACGACCTGCTCGACTTCTACCGCCAGCTTCCAACCGGCGACCGCCAGTTCATCGTTCTGCCGAACACCGCCCATAGCCCGATTTTCAGCAATACGCGCCAGATGCTCTGGCATGTCACGCGCGGCTTCCTCACGCTGCCCGAGTCCGCCGCGACGTAAATCCCGTGTCGTCCAGCCGGGAAGCGCCGCAACTCGCCTATCTGATGTCGATCTCCGCCGAGGTCGGCGAACTGGTGAGCATGGGTCCGGCCCCGCTCGGCGAGCGGCGGATGGTCGCCATCACGGGCGGAACTTTCGAGGGGCCGCTGCTGCGCGGCGACGTCGTGAGCGGCGCCGACTGGCAGATCGCGCGCCGTGACGGCGTCCTCGAGCTCGATGCGCGCTACGCGCTGCGGGAGGCGCGCGGCGGCCTGGTCCAGGTGGTGAGCCAGGGGTTTCGCCACGGCCCGCCGGACGTGATGGCGCGGCTCGCGGGCGGCGAGGACGTCGATCCGGCAAGCTACTTCTTCCGCACCTTCATGCGCTTCGAGACCGGCGCGGCCGAGCTCGCCTTTCTCAACCGGACCATGGCGGTCGCCACCGCGCGACGCCAGGCGCGCCGCGTCGAGCTGCAATGCTTCGGGGTGCGGTGAGGCCTTAGGCCGGCAGGCGCTCCATTTCCTCGCCGACCGTGATCGGATGCGCCATGGTGTCGTGCAGCGCCTTTGCGTCGAGCTCACCCTCCCACCGGCTGATCACGATGGTGGCGACGCCGTTGCCGATCAGGTTGGTGAGCGCGCGGCATTCGCTCATGAACTTGTCGATGCCGAGGATGATCGCGATCGACTCGACGGGAATGCCCGGGATGACGGACAGCGTCGCCGCGAGCGTCACGAAGCCGGCGCCGGTGACGCCGGAGGCGCCCTTCGAGGTGATCATCGCGATCACCAGGATCCAGAGCTCCTGGCCGATGGTGATCGGCGTATTGGTGGCCTGCGCCAGGAACAGGGTGGCGAGCGTCATGTAGATGTTGGTGCCGTCGAGATTGAAGCTGTAGCCGGTCGGCACCACCAGCCCGACCACCGATTTCGACGCGCCGAGATGCTCCATCTTCTGCATCAGGTGCGGCAGCACGGTTTCGGACGAGCTGGTGCCGAGCACGATCAGGAGTTCGTCCTTGATATAGGCGATGAAGCGCAGGATCGAGAACCCGGCGAAGCGCGCGATCGTGCCGAGCACGACGAGCACGAACAGGATGCTGGTGAGATAGAAGGTGGCGACCAGCGCAAACAGGTTGAGCAGCGAGCCGAGGCCATAGGCCCCGATCGTGAACGCCATGGCGCCGAACGCCCCGATGGGCGCCGCCTTCACCACGATCCGGATGATGCCGAAGAAGACGCGCGCCCCCATGTCGATCGCCGCCGTGATCGGCTGCCCGCGCTCGCCCAAGAGCGCGATCGCGAAGCCCGACAGGATCGAGATCAGCAGCACCTGCAGGAGGTCGCCGCGCGCGAGCGCGCCGACATAGGAGTCCGGGATGATCCCGAGCAGGTGGGCGATGATGCTCTCCTCCTTGGCCTTGGTGACGTAGGTCGCAGCCGCCTTGGGATCGAGCGTCGCGGGATCGATGTTGAAGCCGCTGCCGGGCTGCACGATCTCGCCGATCAGGAGGCCGATCGCGAGCGCCAGCGTCGACACCGCCTCGAAATAGAACAGCGTCTTGACGCCGACCCGCCCGACCTTCTTGAGGTCGCTCATCGAGGCGATGCCATGCACCACGGTGCAGAAGATCACCGGCGCGATCATCATCTTGATCAGGGCGATGAAGCCGTCGCCCAGCGGCTTGAGCTGCTTGCCGAGGTCCGGATAGAAGTATCCGACCGCGATGCCGATCGCGATCGCGATCAGCACCTGGATGTAGAGCACGGTGTACCAGGGATGACGGGCGGGGCGGGCCGAAACCGGACGGCTTGCAAGACCTTCCATCTACGTCTCCCTTGTGCCCGGCGGACGGGCGTTCTTTGGTTCCCGACAGCATGCCGTCGTTGCGGCCGCTTTGACGCCGGGCAACTTCACCACAGTCCGCCGTCCGGGTCCAATGCCGGTTTCCGGCAGGCGCCGCCCTACGCCGCGAAGAAGTCGCGCAGCGCGCGATAGGTCTCGTCGGGCGCCTCTTCCGACAGGTAATGGCCGCAGGGCAGGGCCTTGGCGCCGCGGATGTCCGCCGCATAACGCGACCAGATCTCGGCCGGCTTGTGGTTGCGGCCGACCCCGCCGCTTGCGCCCCACAGCAGCAGCACCGGGCAGGCGATCTTGCGGCCGGCGGCGAAATCCGCCGTGTCCATGTCGAGATCGACCCCGAAGGTCGCCCGGTAGTCCTCGCACATGGCATGGATGGTCGCGGGATTGCGGAAGCAGCGCATGTATTCGGCGAGCGCATCCTTGTCGAAGAAGCCGAGCCCCTGCTTGGTCTTGGCGAGCTTCTTCTGGATGTAGAAATCGGGATCGGCGCCCATCATCCGCTCCGGCAGGTCGTAGGGCTGGATCATGAAGAACCAGTGCCAGGAGAATCTTCCCCAGTCGCGCGTCACGTTGTTGAGGAGATGGTGCTGCGGGATGATGTCGAGGATGGCGGCGCGTTCGACCTTGTCGGGATGATCGAGGCACATGCGGTGCAGAACGCGCGCGCCGCGGTCGTGGCCGGCCGCCATGAAGCGCTTGAAGCCCAGCGCCGCCATCACCTCGACCTGGTCCTGCGCCATGGCGCGGAACGAATAGCCCGCGTGGTCGTCGCCGCCGGGCGGCTTTTCCGAATCGCCGTAGCCGCGCAGGTCGGTCGCCACCACGGTGAAGTCCTGCGCGAGCCGCGGCGCGAATTTCTGCCACGACAAATGCGTGAAGGGATTGCCATGCATCAGAAGGAGCGGCGGGCCGCTGCCGCCCCGCAGGGTGACGATGCGCGCGCCCGAGGTTTTTATCTCGCCGCGGGTGAAACCTTCCATCATCGACATCCCCTCTCAGTCATTGCAAGCGCAGCGAAGCAATCCCGCTCGGCGTACGAGGCGCGAGATTGCTTCGCTTCCGCCTTCGCGCTCTGCGCTTCGGCGGACTTGAAACCCGACGTAGCTCGCCTCGCGAGCGTAGGCGGGTCGCTCGCAATGACAACCTGGTGCGATTGTGCCTAATCCGCGGTCGCGCCGCTCGCCTTGATGGGCGCCGCCCATTTCTCGATCTCGCTCTTGACGAAATTGCCGAGATATTGCGGCGTGGCGCGATCGTCCGGCACGATCATGGCACCGAGGCCTTCCAGGCGTTCCTTGACGCTGGGCGTATGCATGGCGGCGAGCGTCGCGTCATGCAGCTTCTTGACGATCGCGTCGGGCGCCCCCTTGGGCAGGAAGATCGCGTTCCAGGTATAGGCCTCGACATCCGGCAAGCCCTGCTCGGCCGCGGTCGCGACGTTGGGCAGCGCGGGCGAGCGCTGCTTGGTCAGGATCGCGATCGCCTTGACGGTGTTGCCGTCGATCTGCGGCTTGGCGGTGCTCACCACCTCGCACAGGAAATCGATGCGGCCGCCTTGCAGGTCCTGCATCGCCGGGCCGGTCCCGCGATAGGGCACATGCGTGATGCCGGTGCCCATCGCGGTGTTGAGCACGACGCAGCCGAGATGGGTCGCCGAGCCGGTGCCGGCCGAGCCGAACGTCATCTTGTCCTGGTTCTTCTTCGAGTAATCGACGAATTCCTTGAGGTTCGCGGCCGGAAAGTCCTTGCGCGCGATCAGCACGATCGGCACCTCGGCGATGAGCGCGACCGGCGTGAAATCGGTGGCGGCGTTGTAGAGCGGCTTCTTGTAGAGCGACTGGCCCTGGGCGTGGGTGCCGACGGTGCCGAGCCCGATGGTGTAGCCGTCGGGCGCCGACTGGGCCACGCGGGCCGCGCCGGTCATGCCGCCGGCGCCGCCCACATTCTCGATCACCACCTGCTGGCCGAGCACGTCGCTCATGCGCGCGCCCATGATGCGGCCGAGCACGTCGGTGGGGCCGCCGGCCGCGAAGGGGATGATCATGGTGACGGGCCGGCTGGGGAAATCCTGCGCGGCCGCCGGCGCCGCGACGCCCGCGAGGGCGGCCAATACCATTCCGAACAACACGCTTCGCACGAATTCCTCCCTGCGTTCTCGGGCTTATGCGCGAACCATTTGGGCCATGCCGGGAGTGAGGTCAAGGCGCGCCTTGCCGCGCGCCGGCAAGCCGCGTATGAGCGGCTTGTGCCCACGGAGACCCGCATGTCCTCGACCCGCGTCGCCATTGCCGGCCTCGGCGCCATCGGCCGCGCGCTCGCGCGCGGGCTCGCCCAAGGCGTGCCGGGTGTCACCCTGGCCTGCGCCGCCGCGCGCGACCGGGCAAAGGCGCAAGCCTGGCTCGACGAGCAGCGGATAGCCTGCCCGCTGGTGGAGCTCGACGAATTCCCGCGCCATGCCGATCTGGCGGTCGAATGCGCGCCGGCCGACGCGTTCGAGGACATCTGCCGGCCGATGTTGCAGGCCGGCAAGCGCGTCATGGTGCTGAGCGCGGGCGCGCTCCTGCCGCGGCCGCATCTGATCGAGCTCGCCAAGGCCAATGGCGGACAGATCGTGGTGCCGACCGGCGCGCTTCTCGGGCTCGACGCGGTGTCGGCCGCCGCGGAGGGGACCATTCATTCGGTGCGCATGATCACGCGCAAGCCGCCCGGCGGTCTGGTCGGCGCGCCCTATCTGGTGAAGCACAACATCTCGCTCGACGGGCTCAATACGGCCAAGTGCGTCTTCACCGGCTCGGCCCGCGAAGCCGCGGCCGGCTTCCCGGCCAACGTGAACGTGGTGGCGGCGCTCTCGCTCGCCGGCATCGGGCCGGATCGCACCACCATCGAGATCTGGGCGGACCCGGCGGTCACCCGCAACTGTCACAGCATCGAGGTCGACGCGGATTCCGCCCGCTTCTCGCTCGCGATCGAGAATATTCCGTCGGAAAACCCGAAGACCGGCAGGATCACGGCGCTGTCGGTGCTCGCGGCGTTGCGCAAGCTCCATGCGCCGCTGCGGGTGGGGACGTAAAAACGGTCCGCGCTCCGCATCAAGGCGGGGGCTGATTCACCGCGACGGACGGCAGAACATTCATGTCGAGGGTGAGCTTCACGCCCACGGTCATCAGCACGGCAGCCAGAATATAGCGCAACGCAACGTCGGGAACGCGCGCCGACAGCATGCTGCCGGCGAAAATGCCGGGGAGCGACCCGACCAGCAGAGACACGAGCGTGTGGACGTCGATCGCGCCCACGAGGCCGTGGCCGAGCCCCGCGATCAGCGTTAGCGGGACCGCATGCGCGATGTCGGAACCGACGATGCGCACGGTCGGGACCTGCGGATAGAGCAGGACCAACGCCACCACGCCGATTGCGCCCGCGCCGACCGAGGAGAAGGTCACGAAAATCCCGAGCAATGCACCGGTCGCAATCGTCAGAACCGCGATACTGCGATCGTCGAGCCCGGAGAGGCGGTGAGCGTAGAGGGCCGAAATCCGGTTACGGGCGATCAGGGCCGCGGCCGTCACGAACAGCGCCACCGCCAGAAAGCCTGTGATGATGTGGCGGGCGCCGCCCGCCGTTTTCATCAGCCACGCCAGCACCGCGAGCGCGAACAGCGTCGCCGGGATGCTGCCGGCGGCGAGCCGCCGCACGATCCGCCAGTCGATCGTCCGGCTGACGCCGTGCACCAGGCTGCCGACCGTCTTGGTGGCGGCCGCAAACAGAAGGTCCGTCCCCACGGCCGTGGCCGGCGCTACCCCGAACAGCACGATCAGGATGGGGGTCATGAGCGATCCCCCGCCCACGCCGGTCACACCGACGAGCGCGCCGACCAGGAATCCTGCGACCGCGTATTGCGGGTCGATCAGCCATGACATTGGGCCCGGTCCTCCGCTTGCGGACATATTTTCGGGCAATGAAGGTCGGCGGCACAAGCCAAGGTGGTCTCATGGCGTACATGAATCGATTTGTTGGGAACCGATGGACGCCTTGCGCGTTGCCACTCCCCTGAGCGCGCGCACAGCCGCTTTTGGACTGCCGCCTTCGGATAAAGCGCTATTTTGTTCTGACGCCGGCGGCAGGCTTGGTCGTCCCATCCTCCGGCGATCCGCGGCCAGCGTCGGAGGCGGAATGCCGCATGTCGTTGCGGCATGATGGCGACGAACGTCCGGTGGCGGTGATTCGAGGCGCGCGGAATCTGATACCGCGGTCGCGCGCGCCCGGCAGATCGGCGTAGCCTCAGTCCTTCGCCCGCTCCACGTAGGAGCCGTCCGCCGTCATCACGACGATCCGCGTTCCGGTCGCGATATGGGGCGGGACGGTGGTCCGCACGCCGTTCGACAGCAGCGCCGGCTTATAGGACGAGGCGGCGGTCTGGCCCTTGGTGGCCGGCTGGGTCTCCACGACTTCCAGGGTCGTCTTTTGCGGAAGGTTGATCGAGACCGGCACGCCTTCATGGATCGCCAGCATGACCTTCATCTCGGGCTCGAGATAGACCGCCTGGTCGCCGACCAGATCCGCCGGCAACGTCACCTGGTCGTAGTTCTCCATGTTCATGAAATGGAGGCCGTCGCCGTCCTGGTAGAGGAACTGGAAATCCTGGTCCTCCACATGGGCGCGTTCGACCTGCTCGGTGGTCTTGTAGCGCTGGGCAGTCTTTACGCCGTCGCTGATCCGGCGCATGTCGACCTGGGTGGTCGGCGTGCCTTTGCCGGGGTGGAAGCTTTCCGCGTTCAGAACGACATAGAGTTTGCCGTCGATGTCGACGATATTGCCCTTGCGGAGCGAGCTGGCGATGACTTTCACGGGATCTTCCTTGATTGAAAAGCGGCCAGGCGCCCTTCGCCACGGTTGCGCGAGGGACCTGCGAGCCTCATTCGTGGCGGGAACATACTGATTATGCGCCGTTTTGCCAGTATTTTTCGCAACCCCCCCGGCTGGCTGCGAAAGCCCTGAATGGCGGCCGCCACGCCCTGGTGGGCGCCCCATGTCCATGCCGACCGCCGCCCTTTCCTGCTGGGGCGCGCCCGCATCACGGCGGCGCTGCGGGCCTTCTTCGCGGCGCGCGACTTCATCGAGGTCGAGGCCGCCATCCTGCAGGTCTCGCCCGGCAACGAGGCCCATCTCCACGCCTTCGCGACCGAGCTGGTGACGCCCGCCGCGCAGCGTGTGCGCCTCTATCTCCATACGTCGCCCGAATTCGCCGCCAAGAAACTGCTGGCGGCGGGCGAGCGCCGGATTTTCGAGTTCGCCCGCGTGTTTCGCAACCGCGAGCGCGGCGCGCTGCACCATCCCGAATTCACCCTGCTGGAATGGTACCGGACAGAAGAGCCCTACGAGGCCGTGATGGCGGATTGTGCGGCGCTGCTCGCCATCGCGGCGCGCGCGGCCGGGACCGGGCGGATCGCATTCCGGGGGCGCGAGGCCGACCCTTTCGTAGCCCCGGAGCGCCTCACGGTGGCGGACGCCTTCAAGCGCTTTGCCGGCATCGATCTGCTCGCCACGCTCGGCGCGCCGGAAAGTAGCCGCGACGGCGCCCCTCCGGGCGATCGCGACGCGCTCGCCGCGCAGGCGGCGGCAGCGGGCGTGCGCTGCGCCGCGGACGACAGCTGGAGCGACATTTTCAGCCGCGTCCTGGTCGAGCGGATCGAGCCCCATCTCGGGATCGGCCGCGCCACCATCCTCGACGAATATCCCGCCGTGGAGGCCGCGCTGGCGCGTCCGAAGCAAAGCGATCCGCGCGTCGCCGAGCGCTTCGAGCTCTATGTCTGCGGCGTGGAGATCGCCAACGCGTTCGGCGAATTGACCGACGCGGCCGAGCAGCGCCGGCGGTTCGACGCCGAGATGGCCGAGAAGCAGCGGCGCTACGGCGAGCGCTATCCGGTCGACGAGGATTTTCTGGCCGCGCTCGGCCGAATGCCGCCGGCCTGCGGCAGCGCGCTCGGCTTCGACCGCTTGGTCATGCTTGCCACCGGCGCCACCCGGATCGAGCAGGTGATCTGGACCCCGGTCGCGCTGCCGCCCGATTAAAACATTATCGCTTCAGACTGATCCCAGGTCCGTCATGGCCGGGCTTGTCCCGGCCATCCCGACAAGGGACGCACGGTGCCCGCCTAAGCGGGATGGCCGGGACAAGCCCGGCCATGACGAAATAGCGACGATCACCGCCGCAGCACGAACCCAGACGCCGGCCGGCGGCGCTCCCATCCGGCCCGTTCGAGCTCCGGCTGCACATGCTCCTCCTCGGGAAAGCCGAGACAGAAATAGCCGATGAATCGCCAGGCCTCGGGCACGTCCAGGATCGCCTTGACGCGCGCCGGATCGAGGATCGAGACCCAGCCCATCCCGATGCCCTCGGCGCGCGCCGCGAGCCACATCGCGGTCACGGCGGTGATGACCGAATACTCGGCCATTTCCGGCATGGTGTGCCGCCCGAGCCCTTGCCCGGTCTCGGTGGCGCGGTCGGCGAACACCGCGAGATGGCCGGGCGCCTCCGCCAGCCCGGCGAGCTTCAGGCCCGCATAGCGCGCCGCCTGCTCGCCGCCCTGCGACGCGAGCGCGGCCGCATTGCAGGCCGTGAAGTCGTCGCGCACCGCCCGGCGGCGGTCCGGGCTCTCGACGATGACGAACCGCCATGGCTGGCTCAGGCCGACGGAGGGCGCCAGGCAGGCGACCTCGATCAGCCGATCGAGCGTGCCCGGCGGCAGCGGCTCGGTGCGGAAGCGCCGCACGTCGCGCCGCCACGCCAGCAGGTCGCGCAGCCGGCCGCGAAAATCCTCGTCGAAATCCATGGCTCCTTCATAACGCCCGGCGGCGCCGGGAGCCACGATTGTCGGGCGGCGGGTTGCGTCACTCCCTAAATTGCGGTTTGGTCC
>WNFR01004338.1_pt1 | contig 14585 bp, 16 predicted proteins | sample 5400221 | NCBI WGS metagenome assembly WNFR01 (sample SAMN13153357, study PRJNA577476) | soil metagenome | isolation source: 40 cm soil under Madrone tree | place: USA:California | collected 2016-06-14 | reverse complement strand
CACCCATCTTGGGGACCTGTTCAAGAAGAAGGATAAGCTGCGTGAGGCATTGCTAGCTGGCATGACCGACTCGAAACAGGAGGGAGTGGAGGTGCGTGCCGAGCTCGCCAGTAACGTTGCCCAGCTAAAGAAGCTGTACGATGGGGAACAGGAAGTTATTGACAAGACTAGCCTTCTCGAATTGAAAAGCGCGGCTGGCAAGAAGCGCGTTCAGAACCGGCTCGACGAATTCGCGCAGCAAATCGATCGGCTTGAGCAACGGAACAAAGAACTGGAGCTAGAGACGAAGGAGGTTGACGGTCGCACGGCCAATCATGAACGCGCGGCGGAATTGTTCGAGTATCTCGCAGGTCATCGTGGTGCGGTGCAGCAATGGTCGGTTGAGAATAAGCGCATCCTGCTCGACATTTTGTTCGGTGAGGGCAGCACGTCGCGAAAGCCGCAGGGAATCTTTGTCACTAAGCACGGCCGAGGACCCAAGCGCGTCAAATACTCGGTGAACATCAAGATGGCGATCGAGCCTGACGACGCCATCCTGCGAGTCGCGGAGACCATTAAGCCCGGTAAGCTAGGTCGTCCCAGACTGTTGCCGGGCCATGTTCAAGTTGCTTCAATCAGTACAAGGAGGCCTTGTAAACTGCGACGAGATTGATGCCTCCAAGAATCACGCCGAAGAGACAGACGATGAGCAGCGCCTGATGTCCCGGGTCGCCTGGAACGAACAGCACGACGCCGGCGACACCCCAGAGTGCACCGGCGAGCATCGAACCGACCGCCCAGGCGCGACCCCATCGCGCTCGACGCGCAGGTTCCGGAGCGGTGGCGCGGTAGCGACGCACCAGCCACAGGCGCCACGCCTGGTTGAGGATGATGGCGCCCATCCACGCCGTGAACAGTTGCGGTGCGACGGTACCCCACATCACGGTGCAGAGGATGCTTGCACCAAGGACCATCGAACCCGTCGCGACCGGCCATTGCGTGAATAGCGTCGCGATCTGGTCGGCGCGTGCGCGCTGCACGAGCCGCGGCGCAAGCGCGGTCAGAGACGGCATACGTGTGCGACGAGTGACTTAACGCGCGCGGACGGCGGTAGCATCGAGACGCACGCCGCGGCGCGCGAGCTCGATGACCACCTGCGTCCGATTGTTGACCTTGAGCGCTCGCAGTATGGCGCTGACGTGAACCTTGATCGTACCTTCCGAGAGACATAAGTCTCGGCAGATGAGCTTGTTCGGTTTGCCCTGCACAAGGAGCTTGAGCACGTCGCCCTGTCGCGGCGTCAGGCCGAGCTCCTGTGACCGGGACCCGGTTCGTGGCCGGAATGCGCCGCTGCCGCCGGTGGAACATTCGACCGGCACGAACACGCCGCCGGACAGAACCAGACGCAACGCGTCGATCAGGATGTGCGCGTTGGCGGTCTTGGGTATGAACCCCATGGCGCCCAGATCGAGCGCCAGCTCAACGGTGGCCCTGTCGTAGGTCGCCGACAGCACCAGCACCGGGATGTCGGGCCAGTCGCGGCGCAAGTCCGCGAGCAGATCGAAGCCGTCGCAGCCGGGAAGCGCCAGATCCAGCACCAGCAGATCGACGTTTGACGTTCGAGAAAGAGCCGCGTGTGCGGAAGACGCATCTTCCGCCTGAATGAGCTCGAGCGATGCATCGAGCTCGGTCAGCACGTGCTTCAGTGCCTCCTGGATCAGCGGGTGATCGTCGATCACTAGAATCTTCATCGTTCTCCCCCTTAAGACGTGAAGCGCGTACGCGGCAACGCCGCTCGCATAAGGCCACTCTATGCGCACGCCGGGGGACGTCAACTGTAGGAAATGACAGGTCGGTCTGACACCGGACGGTCGAGCCGACCGGCAGTAGTACACAGGCGACTCGCGCATTCCGCGGAGCGCATCTCTCTGCGCGCGCAAAATCCAGCCTGCTCGCGTTGGATTAGCCCCTTAAGGTACTCTCTTGTCTCCGCCGTCCCGGCGGCAGAAACGCAGCCGCCATGCTCGTCTACATCATTCGCCGCAGCCTACAAGCAGTACTGGTGATGTTCGTGATGTCGGTGCTGGTGTTTGTCGGCGTGTATGCGATCGGCAATCCGATCGACATCCTCATCAACCCGCAGGCCGACCAGAATGAGCGCGAGCACGCCATCGTCGCGTTAGGGCTTGATAAGCCGCTTTGGACGCAGTACGGCAAATTTCTGCTGGGCGCGCTGCACGGCGATCTCGGCCGCTCGTTCGTTCACAGCACTTCGGCGCTAGGATTGATTCTGGAGCGGATGCCGGCGACTCTGGAATTGGCCATCGTCGCCATGCTGATCGCGATCGTGCTCGGGGTCCCGCTCGGCCTCTGGGCCGGCCTCAAGCCGCACTCGGTGGCGGGCCGGTCGATCATGGCCGGATCGATCCTGGGATTCTCGCTGCCGACGTTCTGGGTCGGCTTGATGCTCATCATGGTCTTTTCGGTGATGCTCGGATGGCTGCCGTCAAACGGGCGTGGGCCGACCACGCTGCTGCTCGGCATTCCGGTGAGCTTCACCTCGGTCGAGGGCTGGCGGCATCTGATCCTGCCGGCGACCAACCTTGCATTGTTCAAGCTGGCGTTGCTGATCCGGCTGACGCGCGCGGGAACGCGCGAGGCGCTGCTTCAGGATTACGTGAAATTCGCCCGTGCCAAGGGTCTTAGCAACGCGCGCGTCATTGGCGTACACGTGCTGCGCAATATCCTGATTCCCATCGTCACCGTCATCGGTCTGGAGTTCGGGTCGGTGATCGCCTTTGCCATCGTCACCGAAAGCGTCTTCGCGTGGCCCGGCATGGGCAAGCTGCTGATCGATTCCATCAACCTTCTCGACCGGCCGATCATCGTCGCCTATCTGCTGGTGATCGTGTTCATGTTCATCCTGATCAACCTGCTCGTCGACCTTCTCTATTCGGCGCTTGATCCAAGGGTGCGGCTGACGGAAAGCAAGGGCTGATGGCGAACGAAGAAACGCCGTTCCAGCGCATCGTCGGTGACTTTGTCGCCGATCCGGTCGCGGTCTTCGGCCTGGTGCTATTGAGCATCATCATGCTCATCGCGATCTTCGCCCCGCTGATTTCGCCGCAAAACCCGTACGACCTGGCGCAGCTTGACGTCATGGATAGCAGGCTTCCGCCGGGCACGTCGTCGCCGACCGGAGGCACCTTCTGGCTCGGCACCGACGACCAGGGGCGCGACATGCTGTCGGCGATTTTTTACGGTTTGCGCATCAGCCTGTCCGTGGGCGTGATCGCGACGGTGATTGCGCTCGCGATCGGTCTCGCGCTGGGTCTCGTCGCCGCCTATTTCGGCGGCAAGACAGAGACCGTCATCATGCGCATCGCCGACATCCAGCTTTCGTTTCCGGCGATCCTGATCGCGTTGATACTGCTCGCGGTGCTCGGACAGGGAATGTTCAAGATCATCGCCGCGCTGGTGACGGTGCAATGGGCGTACTACGCGCGGACGGTGCGCAGCGCCGCGCTGGTCGAGAAGCGCAAGGAATATATCGAAGCCGCGCGCTGCTTGGCACTCGCACCGCCGCGCATCGTCTTTCGCCATCTGCTGCCCAATTGCCTGCCGCCGCTCATCGTGGTCGCAACGGTCCAGGTCGCCGCGGCCATCGCGCTGGAAGCGACCTTGTCGTTCCTCGGCCTGGGACTGCCGATCACCGAACCTTCGCTCGGCCTGCTGATCGCCAATGGCTATCAGTATCTTCTTTCCGGCAAATACTGGATCAGCTTTTTCCCCGGTGTCGCCTTGTTGCTGACGATCGTCAGCATCAATCTGGTGGCCGACCAGATGCGCGACGTCCTCAATCCGAGGCTGCAACGATGACACCGGCAGCCGATCCGTTGCTCGATGTCGAACGACTTTGCACTCGCTTCTTTACCAAGGCCGGCGTGGTGAAAGCGGTGCAGGATGTGAGCTTCAGCGTCCGTCGCGGCGAGGTTCTCGGGCTGGTCGGAGAGTCCGGCTCGGGGAAATCCATGACCGGCTATTCGATCATGGGCCTTATCGATCCGCCGGGAAGAGTGGTCGCCGGTCGCATTCTGTTCGATGGGCGCGAACTGTCCTCGTTGTCGCCGGAAGCGATGCGGCGGTTGCGCGGCAACCGCATCGCGATGATATTTCAGGATCCGATGATGACGCTCAACCCCGTGCTGCGGATCGACGCGCAGATGGTCGAGACGATTCAAGCGCATGGCAGGGTTTCGCATTCGGCGGCTTTGGAGCGCTCACGCGAGGCGCTGGTCAAGGTCGGGATCCCGTCGCCTGACGAGCGGCTCAAGGGCTACCCGCATCAGTTTTCCGGAGGCATGCGGCAGCGCGTGGCCATCGCCATCGCACTCCTGAACGAGCCGGCGCTGATCATCGCCGACGAGCCGACCACCGCGCTCGACGTCACGATTCAGGGACAGATCCTGTTCGAGATGCAAAAGCTCTCGCGCGAGACCGGCGCCGCGCTGATCTGGATCACGCACGATCTGTCGGTGATCGCAGGGCTTGCCGATCGCATCTGCGTCATGTACGCGGGCCGCATCGTCGAAGAGGGCACCACCGCCGACGTGCTGACCGCGCCACGACATCCCTATACGCGAGGCCTGCTGGACTCGGTCCCAGCCAACACACCACCGCGCGAGCGGCTGCGTCAGATCCCTGGCATGACGCCATCGCTGCTCGAGATTGGTCCCGGCTGCGCATTCAGGTCACGCTGCCCGCGCGCACAGGATGATTGCGAGCACGACCCCGAAATGCGCCCGTATGGCGCCGTCGGCCAGGCGATTCGATGCTTCCATCCGCTGGAGGCGCCTTGAGCGATATCCCGAGCGAAGCGCTGAGCGAATCGCAGCTCGCGCCCGTCGGAGCGCTGCCACTGGTCGAGCTGCGAGGAGTCTCCAAGCGGTTCGTGAAAGCGCTCGACGCCTCGATGCGCATCGCGAACCTGTTCGGTGCCGGAATGCGCGAGGAAATCGTACGCGCTGTCGATCATGTCGACTTGGCGATCCGCGCGCGCGAGGTCGTCGGTCTGGTCGGCGAGTCCGGCTGCGGAAAATCAACCCTGGGCAGGCTCGCGGTGGGGCTCCTTCCATTGTCGGCAGGCGAGCGCTTGTGGCAGGGAAAGCCGCTCGGCAGTCTTGTCCCCGCGGCGGCCCGTGAGCAGCAACTCAAGATGCAGATGATTTTCCAGGATCCCTATGCGGCCTTGAATCCGCGAATGCGCGTGGTCGACATCGTCGGCGAGGCGCCGGTCGTTCACGGATTGATCACCACCCGACAGCAGATCGAGTATGTCGGCCTGCAGCTCAACCGGGTTGGCCTGGACCCGACCCTGATGCGCCGATTTCCGCATCAATTTTCTGGCGGTCAGCGTGCGCGCATAGGCATCGCGCGCGCGTTGGCGGTGAAACCGGAGTTCCTGGTGTGCGACGAGTCGGTCGCCGCGCTCGATGTCTCCATCCAGGCGCAGGTGCTCAACCTGTTCATGGATCTGCAATCTGCGTTGAGTCTTACGTATCTGTTCATCAGCCATGACCTCGGCGTCGTGCAGCACATCAGCGACCGCGTGGTCATCATGTATCTGGGACGCATCGTCGAATCGGGTCCGACCGCGGAGCTTTTTGCCGCGCCCAATCATCCATACACCCAGGCGCTGCTTGCCGAGATCGGGAAGGTCGAGCCCAGGAAAAGGGTTTTCGTGCCGATCAAAGGCGAGATTCCTTCGCCGCTGGCGCCTCCGTCCGGATGTCATTTTCACCCCCGATGTCCGTACGCGATGGCGAAATGCAAAGACGTCGCGCCGCCGCTGGACGAGATCGCACCCGGGCGTTGGTCGGCCTGTTATCTCAACGATGTGGCATTGCAATGACCGACGCCGTCAGGCAGCACGAACCTGGAGGCCAGCCGATCCCGCTGGTCCTCGATTCGCCGCACAGCGGGACGGCGTATCCGGACGATTTCGATCATCTGCCACCGCGCGATATCGTCCGCCAGGCCGAGGACACGCATGTCGAAGCGCTCTACGCTGCGGCGCCCTCCATCGGCGCGACGCTGATCGAGGCGCTTTTCCCACGCGCCTACATCGATCCCAACCGTCACCGCTCGGACATCGATCCCGAATTGCTTGCCGATGCGTGGACCGAGCCGATCACGCCGTCGCGCAAGACCGAGCTCGGCATCGGACTGGTGTGGCGTCTCGCGCATGGCGGCGCGCCCATGTACGCGCGTAAGCTCTCGGCGGCGGAGGTGCGGCGCCGAATCACCGATTTTTATGACCCTTATCATGCCTGCGTCTCGGCCGCGCTCGACCGGCGGCACGCCGCGTTCGGTGCAGTGTGGCATATCAACTGCCACTCGATGCCCGCCGTCGGGGACGTGATGTCCGAGGATCCAGGCCGAGCGCGCGCCGATTTCGTCCTCGGAGACCGCGATGGCTCTACCTGCGCGCCGGAATTCACCGCATTCGTGGCAAGGATGCTCACCGGCCTCGGCTACGATGTCGCGATCAACGATCCCTACAAGGGCGTGGAGCTGGTCCGTATGCACGGCCGTCCGGCAGAGCGGCGCCACAGCCTGCAAGTCGAAATCAATCGCCGGCTGTACATGGACGAATCGACGCTCGCCAGGCACTCCGGATTCGCAACTTTGCAATCGAATCTTCAGCGGCTGCTGCAGTCGCTGCGCCAATTCGTGATCGATCGGGCCGAACGTCGCGGCTGAAGAATGCCGATGGGCCTGACTGCTTGACCGCCTCGGGGATCGCTTGCTAACGTTGCATCAGCCTTGCGCCGGGCCGGCGCCAGCCGGCGATGACGCGCGGGGCAATAGGGAGGAGTCATGTTGAATTTATTCACGCGCTGTCTTGTTGCAACACTGCTTGCCCTGCTCGTCACCGCCGCGCATGCAGCGTATCCCGAACGGCCGATAACCTTGATCGTGCCATGGGGCGCGGGCGGCGGCACCGATGCGACGGCGCGCATTATCGGCACGCTGCTGGAAAAGGAGCTCGGGCAGCCGGTCAACGTCGTCAACCGCACTGGCGGCAGCGGCGTGGTCGGGCACGCAGCGATCGCGTCCGCGCCTGCCGACGGTTACACCATCGGCCTCATTACGGTCGAAATCAGCATGATGCATTGGCAGGGATTGACCGAATTGTCGGGTGCGTCATACACGCCCATCGGTCTCGTCAACGCCGACCCTGCCGGCCTGCAGGTGCGCGCCGACGCTCCCTATAAGAACGTCAACGATCTGGTGGCTGCCATCAAAGCCAACCCCGGCAAGTTCAAGGCCTCCGGCACCGGGCAGGGCGGCATCTGGCATCTGGCAATCGCGGGCATGCTGCAGGATATGAAGGTGGATCCTTCTGCGGCGCCGTGGGTGCCGTCCAACGGAGCTGCCCCAGGATTGCAGGATCTGGTTGCCGGCGGTGTAGAGATCGCGCCCTGTTCGCTTCCTGAAGCGCGCTCATTGATCGACGCCGGCAAGGTCAAGAGCCTGGCGGTCATGGCCGACAAACGCGCCGCGCTCTATCCGAATGTCCCGACGCTGAAAGAGGCGACCGGCAGCAACTGGACCATGGCTGCCTGGCGCGGGATCGCGGCCCCGAAAGGTGTGCCGGCCGAAGTCCGCGACAAGCTGGTTGCGGCGATCAAGAAAATCGTCGCCAGCAAGGATTACAACGATTTCATGACCCAACGCGGTTTCGGCGTGATCTACGAAGGCCCGGACGACTTCGCGAAGTTCATGGCCAAGGCCGATGCCGATCTAGGCGCGACCATGAAGGCGGTCGGGATCGTGAAGTGACACGGATGTCCAAGAGCAAGACGCGTAGCGTCGCGGCGATTGGAAGCCGCGGCGCGAGGCCGTGGCGAGGGGCCCCACGCGCAGCGTGGGGATCCGCGCGAGGCGAGTCGCGGCTGGTGCCGACGCGTTGCACGGCGCATAGTGTCGCGGGTCGTAGGAGGCAGCCGTGTCATCCCCGCGAAAGCGGGGATCCAGTGACTTTGGAAGCGGTGCGGCATCGTGATGAACGCCACTGGGTTCCCGCTTTCGCGGGAACGACGGCCGGGTAAAGTAGGCGCCGCAAGTGAAGATCAACGACGCGATCTGGGGTGCGCTGCTGCTGCTTCTCAGCGTGGCCATTCTCATTCACATCCAGAGCTTTCCCAACATACCCGGGCAAAAGATCGGCCCGTCGCTGTTTCCCGGGTTCATTGCGGTTGGCCTCGCAGCCTGCGCACTTGCGTTAATTGCCACCGGCCTCGCAGCTCGCCGGGGTGACGGCAAGCAAGCGGCGTGGATAGACGCAGAGCCGTGGATGCGCTCGCCGCGGCACATCGCCGCGCTGGCGCTGGTTATCGGCGTCAATGTCTTTTACATCCTTTTCGTCGACGTGCTTGGGTTCATTCCGACGGGAGTGATCTATCTTGCCGCGCTCTTCGCCGTATTCGGTGTCAGGACGCGCTGGATCCTTCCTCTCGCTCTGCTCGTCACCCTGGCGATTCACTACAGCTTTTACAAGCTGCTCAGGGTGCCGCTGCCGTGGGGTTTGCTGGAAAGATTCGCATGGTGAGCGCGGCCGTCAGCCTGGGATCGCCGTGAGCGACGCCTGGCTGCAGGCCTTCGCGCTGGTGCTTGACCCGTACAATCTTTTGGTGATGGTCCTGGCGTCGCTCTTCGGGCTCTTTGTCGGCGCCGTTCCCGGATTGACTGCCACCATGGCCACAGCATTGCTGGTCCCGGTGACGTTCTTCATGGCGCCGATCCCCGCCATCGCTGCCATCGTTACCGCGACTGCGATGGCGATCTTTTCCGGCGATATTCCGGGCTGCCTGATGCGCATGCCGGGAACGCCGGCGTCCGCCGCCTATACCGACGAGGCGTATGCCATGGCGAAAAAGGGCCAGGCCGAAACCGCGCTGGGGGCGGGTCTGGTCTTCTCGGCGTTGGGCGGGCTGTTCGGCACCGCGGTATTGATGCTTGCGGCGCCCGCGCTGGCCGAGTTCGCGCTGAAGTTCAGCTCTTTCGAGTATTTCTGGCTGGTGCTGCTTGGCTTGACCTGCGCGGTATTCATCACCTCCGACCGGCCGCTGAAGGGCTTTGTCACGCTGATGCTGGGACTTCTGGTGGCATGCGTCGGACTCAATAATCCCGCGGCGATCCCGCGCTTCACCTTCGGCAACATCGAGCTTCTCGGCGGCATCGGCATGATTCCAATGATGATCGGCATGTTCGCAATCTCAGAAATCATCCGCTACGCGGTCGACACCAACCCACCGCTCAGGATCGTCGACCAGCCCATCGGCAACGTGTTCAAGGGCATGTGGGCGCTGACCAAGAAGTACCCGGTGCAGATCCTGCGCGGCAATGCGGTAGGAACCTTGATAGGTGCGCTGCCGGGCGCCGGCGCCGACATCGCCGCCTGGATCACCTATGCGATCAGCAAGAAATTTTCCAAGGAGCCCGAGAAATTCGGAACCGGTCATGTCGAAGGCATCGTCGAATCCGGATCGGCAAACAACAGCGCGCTGGCCGGCGCCTGGATTCCAGCGCTGGTGTTCGGCATTCCTGGCGATTCCATCACCGCGATCGTCATCGGGGTGCTGTACATGAAGAACATGAATCCAGGTCCGTCACTATTCACCAATAATCCGCAGAACATCTACGCGGTCTATCTGCTGTTCATCATCGCCAACCTGATCATGCTTCCGCTGGGATGGTGGTGCATCAAGGTGTCGAAGCAGATTCTGAAAGTCCCGCGCACGGTGTTGATGCCGGTGATCATGCTGTTTTGCGTCGTCGGCGCGTTTGCGATCAACAACACGGCATTCGACGTGACCGTGATGCTCGTCGCCGGCATTGCCGCATTTTTTCTCGAAGGCAGTGGCTTTCCTGTCGCACCGGCAATACTCGGCGTGGTTCTCGGCGGCATGCTTGAAGAAAACTTCGTCACCTCGATGATCAAGTCGGATGGCCGCATGCTCGCCTTCTTCGAGCGGCCGATCGCCGCCACCTTGGGCGTCATGACCCTCGCGGTGTGGTTCCTGCCGCTGCTCATGCGGCGCCTGCGCCGCTTGGCCGGGATCGAGGTCGCCCGATAGGGCGTTGGCCCGGTTGTTGCACCGCAGCGCGTTGACCCCACTGCGCGCGGCAGGTTAAAATCTGCAGGTTTCAACCGGGTCCCGCCGGCGTCCTCCGTGGATTGATCCCCATGCCTGGCAAGCTCGTCGTCGGTAACTGGAAGATGAACGGCGATTTGCGCCGAAACGACGCGCTGCTGGCGGATCTTCGGGTTGGCTGGCCGGTGCAGGCAATTCGGCAAATCGCGGTGTGCGTTCCGTTTCCTTATCTGTGGCAAGCCCAGGCGGCGTTGTCGGGTTCGACGATTGGCTGGGGGGCTCAGACTGTGAGCGAATACGCGCATGGCGCGCATACCGGCGAAGTCGCGGCCGCCATGATCGCCGAATTTGGTTGCAGGTATGTCATCGTCGGGCATTCGGAGCGACGGGCGTCGTACGGCGAGACCGACGAGATCGTGGCGGCAAAGTCGAGCGCGGCGCTGGACGCCGGCATGACGCCGATCGTTTGCGTGGGCGAGTCATGGGCCGAGCGCGAGGCTGGCGCCGGAGAGACCGTCGTGCTGCGTCAGCTCGATGCGGTCGTGTCGCGAATTGGCCGGCGGATCGCGGAGACGGTGATCGCGTATGAGCCGGTGTGGGCAATCGGCACCGGCCGATCGGCAACGCCGGAACAGGCGCAAGCCGTGCATGAAGTTTTGCGCAAGCGCCTGCGCAAGCATGAAGCAGCCGAGAGCGTTTCCTTGCTCTACGGTGGAAGCGTCAAGGCAGGTAATGCGAAGGCCCTGTTTGCGTGCGCCGATATCGATGGCGGCTTGATCGGCGGGGCGTCCCTGAATGTTGATGAATTTTTGGCAATTGCCGGTGCCTAAGGTTCGCGTGAGCGGCGAAAGCGGTCCAAAGGCGCAGCGAGGATGAAAGAATGATCTGGGAAACGTTATTGTTGGGATTGCACGTCGTCGTTGCGGCAGCTCTCATCGGCTTCGTGCTGCTGCAGCACGGCAAGGGTGCTGATATGGGCGCGGCGTTCGGCAGCGGCTCCTCGGGAAGTCTTTTCGGCGCGGCAGGATCAGCGAATTTCCTGTCGCGAACGACCGCCATACTGGCGACGATATTTTTTCTGTCGAGCCTCGGGTTAACGTATCTGGCCAGCAATCGAGCTGGGATCGGACCCGGCGATGTCATGAAGCAGGGCGTGATGCAAAACGCGCCAAAGGCGCCGGAGCCGGCGACGAAAGCCGCCGAGGTGCCGGTCGGCGCGGCGCCGGCCGTACAGCCGTCAGCACCAGCGCCGGCCAAGGATTCCTCCAAAGCGGCGGATGTGCCGAAATAACAGGGATCAGGAATCAGGAATTACAGTAAATCGTCCTCGAAGCGATCTGATACCTGATTCCTGACTTCTGATTCCTGACCCGCCGACGTGGTGAAATTGGTAGACACGCTGTCTTGAGGGGGCAGTGGCGTAAGCCGTGGGAGTTCGAGTCTCCCCGTCGGCACCAAAGGAAACGAGGGCGCGTCCAACGCGCCCAGAGCGGCAGGAGGGCAGTGGGAGGCCGCGCTGCTTAGCGTGGCCCGGCAACGATTGACGAGGGTTGGCTTCATCCGATCATGCTGCAACTGTACTTTCCGGTCCTGCTCTTCATCCTCGTCGGCGTCGGCCTCGGCCTGATCATGCTGGCGCTTGGCTCGCTGGTGTCCCCCAACCGGCCCGACCCCGAGAAACTGTCCCCCTACGAATGCGGCTTCGAGGCTTTCGAAGACGCGCGGATGAAGTTCGACGTCCGCTACTACCTGATCGCGATCCTGTTCATTCTGTTCGATCTCGAAATCGCGTTCCTCTTTCCGTGGGCGGTCGTGCTGCCCGAGATCGGCATCTTCGGTTTCTGGTCGATGATGATCTTCCTGGCCATCCTGATCGTCGGCTTCATCTACGAATGGAAAAAGGGAGCCTTGGAATGGGAGTAGCCGCTGGAGTATTCAATGGCCATTGAAGGCATCCTCGAAAAGGGCTACGCGACCACGACGCTCGATGCGTTGATCAATTGGTCGCGCAACGGCTCGATGTGGCCGATGACGTTCGGATTGGCGTGCTGCGCGGTCGAGATGATGCATGCCGGCGCCGCTCGCTACGATCTCGACCGCTTCGGCGTGGTCTTTCGGCCGAGCCCGCGCCAGTCCGACGTGATGATCGTTGCCGGGACGCTCTGCAACAAGATGGCACCGGCACTGCGCAAGGTCTACGATCAGATGGCCGAGCCGCGATGGGTGATCTCCATGGGCTCCTGCGCCAATGGCGGCGGCTACTATCACTATTCGTACTCCGTCGTGCGTGGCTGCGATCGCATCGTTCCAGTGGACATCTACGTTCCGGGCTGCCCGCCGACGGCGGAAGCGCTGCTCTACGGCATCCTGCAGCTTCAAAACAAGATCTGGCGCACCAACACCATCGCGCGCTGATGAAAACGGATACCCTCGCGGCGTCGCTCACCGCCGCGTTCGGCGAGCGGCTTGGCGGCGTTACCGTGGCGCTGAACGAGCTTACCGCGGTGATCCCTGCTGCGGACCTGGTCGATACCATGCGCGGGCTGCGCGATCGTCCCGAGCTCTCCTTCGAGATATTGATCGACCTTTGCGGCGTCGACTATTCCGCATACGGCGGCGAGAAAACCGACATCCTTTATTCGAGCTCCGACGCCACGCCACCGGAACCCATCGTACGGCCCCACCCCAACCGATTTGCCGTCGTCTACCACCTGCTGTCGCTGACCCATAACACGCGCCTGCGCGTGCGCAGCTTCGCCGTGGACGACGGTTTTCCGGTCCTGCCGTCTGTGATCGACGTGTGGCCGGGCGCCAACTGGTACGAGCGCGAAGCCTTCGACTTCTACGGCATCATGTTCGCGGGACATCCGGACCTGCGGCGGATCCTGACCGACTATGGCTTCGTCGGGCATCCCTTCCGGAAGGATTTCCCGCTGTCGGGGCATGTCGAGATGCGCTACGACCCGGAACGGGGCCGCGTCATTTACCAGCCGGTAACCATCGAGCCGCGCGAGGTGACGCCGCGGATCATCCGCGAGGAAAACTTTGCCGAGAGCGAAGGCTTCCGCAAGGGTTGATCATGGCCGAGATCCGCAACTATACGATGAACTTCGGCCCCCAGCATCCGGCGGCGCACGGCGTGTTGCGCCTGGTGCTGGAGCTCGACGGCGAGGTGATCCAGCGCGCGGACCCGCACATCGGCTTACTGCATCGGGCGACCGAAAAGCTGGCTGAATACAAGACCTACCTGCAGTCGCTGCCGTACATGGATCGGCTGGACTACGTATCGATGATGTCCAACGAGCACGCTTATTGTCTGGCCATCGAGAAGCTGCTCGGCATCGAAGTTCCCATCCGCGCGCAATACATACGCGTGATGTTCGACGAGATCACGCGCATTCTGAATCACCTGCTCTGGCTCGGCGCGCACTCGCTGGACGTCGGCGCGATGACAACGTTCCTGTATTGCTTCCGCGAGCGTGAAGACCTGATGGACGTATACGAGGCGGTATCGGGCGCTCGCCTGCACGCCGCCTACTACCGGCCGGGCGGCGTCTACCGCGATCTGCCCGAGCGCATGCCGCAGTATCAGGTATCGAAGATTCACAATGCCAAGGCGATCGCGCGCATGAACGAGAACCGCCGCGGCAGCGTGCTCGATTTCATCGAGGATTTCACTCGCCGCTTTCCCGGATACGTCGATCAATACGAGACCTTGCTGACCGACAACCGCATCTGGAAACAGCGCACCGTCGGCATCGGCGTGGTCACGCCGGAGCGCGCGATGGCGCTGGGATTCACCGGGCCGATGCTGCGCGGCTCGGGCGTGGCGTGGGACTTGCGCAAGAAGCAGCCGTACGCGGTCTACGACCGGATGCAGTTCGACATTCCACTGGGAACCACCGGCGACTGCTACGACCGCTATCTGGTTCGCGTGCAAGAGATGCGCGAGGCGAACAAGATCATCAAGCAATGCATAGCCTGGCTGCGCACCAATCCAGGTCCGGTCATCACCGCGAGCCACAAGATTGCGCCTCCTTCACGCGAGGAAATGAAAACCAACATGGAGGAGCTTATCCATCACTTCAAGCTCTTCACCGAAGGTATCCACGTTCCACCGGGCGAAGCGTACGCCGCGGTCGAGCATCCGAAGGGGGAGTTCGGCATCTACATCATTTCCGATGGAGCGAACAAGCCCTATCGTTTGAAGATTCGGGCGGCGGGGTTTCCGCATCTTGCGGCGCTCGACGAAATGTCGCGCGGGCACATGATCGCCGACGTTGTCGCAATCATCGGCACCCAGGACATCGTTTTCGGGGAGATCGACCGGTGAGTGTCATCGATTCCAGGGTCATCAATATCGATGAATTGAAGCTCGAGCATTTCTCGAAGGGCGACAAGTTCCAATGCGATGCCGTGCGCATCGGCCCGCTTCTCGGCGCGAAG
>WNFR01004337.1_pt1 | contig 14588 bp, 10 predicted proteins | sample 5400221 | NCBI WGS metagenome assembly WNFR01 (sample SAMN13153357, study PRJNA577476) | soil metagenome | isolation source: 40 cm soil under Madrone tree | place: USA:California | collected 2016-06-14 | reverse complement strand
GATCGGAGATATATTTGATTGAAAGCTCTTCGCCTTTTGTGCCCGGCGCACGGCCCTCAAACTCATCGGAGCTGAGCGCTTTGATGTGCGCGAGCAAACCGTCGGGCGTGATTACATCCAGTGCCGGCTTTAGGACATCTTCCGGGCTGCCGGCCAGGATCGACATGATTGTGGCAAAGATTATTGCGAGAAAACAGCGCATTGTTTTCATCTCTCTTCTCTAGTGGCGCTGAAAAAGTGGCGCAAGTTTTCAACTTGCGTCGTTGTTCCGCTAAAAGATGGAACCTTGCGGCAGAGCTTATTCCAGTCGCGCATATTTGTACGGGATGATGACCGAGAATGGTCGGATACCGGCCCTTCATAAATCCGATAATTCATTGGGCGCGTGGCGCAAGCGCATCAACGACTACCGGCTTTCTTCCGATGGCCCGGCTTTATCTTTCTTTGCGCCGCCGATACCGATTTTTTTCAAGAATGGCTCAATCGACTGCTTGCGGCCGAGAAATCTTTCGATCGACAGTGTCACATCGCGCGAATCGCCCTGCTCATAAATTTCGTGACGCAATTGCGAGCCAGCTTGCTTGTCCAGGTAACCATTCTTCGCTTTTTCAAAAACGGTGGCCATGTCCGCGGCGATGGCATCGGCCCAGGCGTAGCCATAGTAGCCGCCGTCGTAGCCGTTCAAGTGACCGAAATAAGAAACGAAGGTCGTGCTTGGATCGATCGGAAGAAAAACTTTGTCGAGAATTGGATTCGAGATCGCAACGCAATCATAGGGCTCATTTTCCGGATGCTGATCGTGCAATACAAGGTCGAGCGATGCGAAAGCGAATTGTCGCCGATAGAAAACGCCGGCCGTGGCCAGTTTCGCATCGTTCATTTTCTTGATGATGTCCGCCGGAATTTTCTTGGACGGATCGCGATAATCGGTCGCGAAGGTGTCGAGCACGTTCTTGTCCCAAACCCAGTTTTGCAACATTTGTGAGGGCGCTTCGACAAAATCGCGCGGCACATTGGTTCCGGAAAAGCGGCCGTACTTGGCGCGCGTTGTGATTGTATGTAAGGCGTGACCGAATTCGTGGAAAAGCGTCTCGACATCGGAATGACTTAGTAATGAAGGTTTATCCGGGCTCGGCGGCGGAAAATTGCAAAGCAATGCAACCGTCGGTCGCTGGTATTTTCCATCCGGCAGAAGTTTGCCACCAATAATTTCAAACTCGGCGAAGTGATTGAATTTTCCTTCGCGCGGAAACATGTCGAGGTAAAACATTCCAAGCGGTTCGCCGCTGGCCGAATCGGTCACGAGATAAAGTTGGAGATCGTCGATCCATCTGTAGGGCGCGGTGATTTTTTCAAACTTCAACCCGAAAATGCTCTGATAAATATCGAACATTCCTTCGAGCGCTTTTTGAAAAGGGAAGTAAACGCGGAGCGCTTCCTTATCGACGGCGTACTTCTGTTTGTTGAGCTGATTCGTGTAGTAACGCCAATCCCAAACGCCGATCCTGGCGTTGGAACCGTTAGTGTCCGCGGCTTTCATTTTTTGCAGTGTAGAAACTTCCACATCGAACTTCGGTTGAATGCCAGCGATGAGATTGTCGATGTACGACTTCGCGCCCGCGCCGGTCTTGGCCATGCGCGTTTCGGTCTGGTAATCGTCCCAGGATTTGTAGCCGAGCCGCAGCGCGATCTTGTTGCGCAAAGCGACCATTTGATTGAGCACGGAAACATTTGTGTCTTTCGCCAAGCTGTCGTGGATAATGTAAAGTTTCTTGCGGGTGGCCTCGCTTTTGGCGTTTTCCTCCACCGCGATGAATTGCCAGGTGACATTCGCCATCACGGTGTAGGCGTCATCGCCGGTTTTGATTCCGGGCGAAGCGAAGAAGCTTTCCGGAACGCCATCCAGTTCCGCTTTGGTGAAAACAACCGGCGCTTTGGCGTTGACAATATTCGTGTCGAAATCGGTGCCTAACTTCGACAACTCCTTGCGCAGTTGTTCGACTTCCTTTCGTTTGTCGGGAGAGAGTTCCAGGCCGGCCCGCCGGTAATCGCGCATCGTCTCAAACAACAGTTTGTCATCTTCGCCGGAAAGTTTCGGATGGGTATCGGCGAAGGCTTTTAGCGCTTTATAAACGTCTTCGCGATAATCGATGCTGACCGCCCAGTCCTGAAAAATTTTCACGGCGTCTTCCGCCGCTGTCCGCATGGCCGCATTCGTGTTCGTTTCTTTGATGACGGTGGCTTTATTCGCCTCGAGATTGGCTGCGTAGGAAAGATCATCGAGGGCGACGACCGTGCTCTTAAAGCTGACTTTGCGTGGGTCTTGAGCGCCGATTTGATCGAGCGCTTTGTTCGCTTTCGCAATTGCGTCTTTCATCGCGGCATCGATCGCTTCCGGGGTTTGCTCCCAATCGGGAATAGTCAGGACGGCGTTCGCTTTGGCCGCGGCCGCGGCGAAATCACTGACAGTTTTGACTTCGGCATCGCAAAGATCGACGACGACAACGGAGAGCAAGATCGACAGGTAGAAATGTTTCATGCGGAAAGGTTTAGTAGCGCAGCTTTTCTAAGTTGCGTTCTGCGAATACGCAAGCTAGGAAACTGGCGCCACGAGGAATGTGATCGAAAAATTTCTGCTCGCCTTTATTCCGCTCTTTGTCGCGATCGATCCAATCGGTCTGGTAGCGATTTTCATGGGTCTCGGCAGCAACGCCTCAAATGAACATCGGCGGCGGCAAGCCTTTCTCGGGATTTTCACTGCCGCTTTGGTCGCGGTCGGTTTTATCTTTCTTGGCAAAATCGTTTTTGCGGCGCTCGGAATCACGGTCGCTGATTTTCAGGTCGGCGGGGGTTTGATTTTGCTGTGCCTGGCCGTGCGCGAACTGGTTGGGTTCGGCCCGCCCGATCGCGGCGGCAGCGATGAATTCGGCGTCGTCCCGCTTGGGATGCCGTTGATTGCGGGCCCAGCGCTGCTCACCGCGCTGCTCATTCTGGTTGATTCAGTAGGCCTCTTTTTCACGCTCCTTTCACTCCTGGCAAATCTCGTTCTCGTCGCCGTCGCCTTGTGCAACTCCGACCGCTTTACTCGCTGGATGGGCAAGCAAGGTTTGCGCGGTATTTCGAAAATAATTGCGCTCTTGCTCGCCGCCATCGCCATTAGCTTGATCCGGCGCGGCTGGCAGGCGCCGTAATTTCCCGATCGGTGATGCATTTTTTCCGCCGGCACGGTTTTATCATCGTCATCGTATTGGCGGTACTCGCCGTCTACGGCCTGGAAGCGCACGGGCGGCATGAAGTAATCGTTACGCCAGCGAGCCAAAGCGACCAAGCCGCTTATCTCGCCTACGCGAAGCAGATGTATGACAGCGGCTACACCGTCGTCGGTCGGCGTAATCGTATGCCAGTTTTCCCATTTCTGCTGTCGCTCATTTACCGCCCTGGCTTGAGTGAGACGCAGTTCCTGACACGCGCCCAGTCATTCAATATCAATTTATCAATTCTCCTTCTTCTACTGTTGTTTCTGATTTTCCAAAGATTTTTCCCACCTTTTTACGCGCTCACGCTGCTCGTCATGACTGCTTTTGGCGTTTTTGTGTACCGCTCGGGAATCGTGCAAACCGAGGTGCTTTTTTATTTCCTCAGCTTTTGCTCATTTCTTCTTCTGGTGCGGATGCTGATCGCACCGCGGTGGTGGCTCGCAATACTAAGCGGCGCTGCGATCGGCATCGCACATTTAACAAAGGCATCGGTCTTGCCGGCACTCGGACTTTGGGCAGTTGTATTTCTCGGGCAGAGTTTTTGGGAATATCGCGTCCGGCCGGACACGCGTTTACTTGAAGCATTGCGTCGATTTGGACTGCTATTGCTGGTCATCGGGACTTTCGCCGCCGTAATTTTTCCCTACATCCGAACGAGCAAACAAATTTTCGGACATTATTTCTACAATGTGAATTCGACGTTTTACATGTGGTGTGATTCGTGGCCGGAAGCGGTGGCATTCACCAAAGCCTATGACAACAGCAGGGGAGGGCATGATTTTCCGCCGGATCAGGTTCCTTCGGCGGTTAAATACTGGCGAGAACATTCCGCCGCTCAGATTGTTTATCGATTAGGCCACGGATTGAAAACATTAGCGACCCGAAGTGCGAAGGCGACGGGCTATTACAAATTTGTACTTCTCTTCGTTCTCGCCGCGACGGCCCTCGCCTGGCAGCGACATCAACTGGCCCGCCGATTGATCGCGGAAAAGCCGTTCGCCGCGATTTTTTGTTTTCTCTTCTTCTTTTCCTATGTGCTCCTGTATGCGTGGTACGATGCGATTGTCAGTGATAGCAGATTCATTCTCTCACTCTTTTTGCCCGTTGTGTTCGTCGCCTCAACGCTTGTTTGGGGCTTGGGAAAAGATCGGACTTTTGCCATCGCGGAACGACGAATCTCCTTTATGAAATTGTTCGCCGGCTGCCTCATCTGCCTCGCCCTGACCGATGTTGTCTACAATGCTCTGCGCATTTGCCGGCTGATGACGTAAAGCTATACGGCTGATCGCGAATGATTTGCTCGCTTTCTCAGCTGATTTTGCTCTATTTTAGAGTGGCTGGGGTTCTATTGACACCTCGGAGACCCTCGTTACTATCCCGCTTTTATGAGATTTCCCCTCGCCCTCACGACCAAAATCGCGGCCTACATGATCGCGCACAAACTGCGCGGCACGAAGAAGTTCGCCACCGTCCTCCAGCTCGAGCCGCTGCACACCTGTAATCTTACCTGCACTGGTTGCGGGCGGATTCGCGAGTATTCCACCTCGCTCAAGGACATGATGAGGTTGGAGGATTGCTTGGGCGCAGCCGAGGAATGCAACGCGCCCATGATCTCGATCTGTGGCGGCGAACCGCTCATTTATCCGCACATCGAAGCGCTCGTGAACGGTTTGCTCGAGCAAAAGCGGATTATATACATTTGCACCAACGCCATGTTCATGCGCAAGAAAATGCGCGAATGGCTCGCTTCGCGATTATCGATCCAACCGGAATTCGTTGAAGAAAAAATCGCGGCCCTGCTTGGGGCCGGTTTGCTCAGTGAGAAAGACGCAGCCGATGTTCGCAAAGGCCCCAAAGATCCAGCCAAGTCGACGATTGGTCCGAGCAAATGGATGTATTGGAACGTTCACCTCGATGGTCTCGAGCGTATTCACGATCTCATTGTCGAGCGCGAAGGCGTTTTCAAAGAGTGTATTCTCGCGATCAAGATGGCGAAAATTCTCGGCTACCAGGTTGCGACCAACACAACAATCTACAAGGAAACCGATATGGAGGAAGTCGAGCAAATGTTCGATTATCTTTCCGATCTCGGTGTGGACGGTCACACCATCTCGCCCGGCTACGAATACGACGCGGCCAAGAAGGACATGATCAAGCGGCTCAATCTGCAGCCCGAAAATTTCTTTCTTACCCGTAAGATGACGATCGAGAAGTTTCAAAAGATCGAGACCTGGATGAATCGATACACTCTTTTCGGCACGCCGATTTATTTCGAATTTCTCGCCGGCAAACGCGACCTGACTTGCTCAGCCTGGGCGATCCCGACGCGCAATATTCGCGGCTGGAAAGGTCCCTGCTATCTCATGACGGATGCGCATTATTCGAGCTACGCGGAGTTGCTCGAGAAAGTCCAATGGGACAAGTACGGAGTTGTTGACGGCGTGGCGCGCGACAGCCGCTGCGAAAACTGTATGGTACACTGCGGCTACGAACCGACCGCGACGCTCGGTTTGCAGGCGGAGCGCGGCGACACTTGGAAAAACATCAAGTTCAATTTCGGAGCAAAGCCGAAACCGACCGGCCGTGGGAGCGAGACTATCGCCTTTAACGGGGTGAGCTGCGGAAACGGGCACATCACTGGCAAACGCGCCGAGGTCGCCGCACAAGCCTCGTAAAATCGATCCGCCCAAGGCGGACAAGATCGACCAATCATGAACCGCAAGACTGACATGATTTCGTTGCCAAGCGCACGACCCGATTTGGCTGAGTTCTATTTGGCGAGCGATCCGCAAATTGTCCGTGCTATCGGACGCGCCCAGGAAAATCTTTTACGGCAACAAAAAGCGGACGGCCACTGGTGCGGTGAGCTGCTGGTCGATTCGACGCTCTGCTCGGACTTCGTCCTGTTTATGCACTGGTGTGGCGAAGTGGATGGGCAGATGCAGCAGCGTTGTATTCGTCACATTTTGAAACGGCAATTGCCCGATGGCGGCTGGAACATTTATCACGGCGGTCCGAGCGAGATCAACGCTTCGGTTAAGGCCTACTTCGCGCTGAAGCTCGCCGGCGTTTCGGCGGATGCGCCCTTCATGCAGGAAGCGCGCGCCAACATCTTGCGGCTGGGTGGGATTCCGGCCATGAACACTTTCAGCAAACTTTATCTCGCGCTCCTCGGCCAATTCCCGTGGAAATATTTGCCGACGATTCCGATTGAGATGGTGCTGCTGCCGAGTTGGGCGCCGTTCCACATTTACAAAATGTCGTCCTGGAGTCGGGCGATGCTTATTCCGCTTGCCATCATCAATCATTTCAAGCCGTCCCGCGTGCTTCCCGGCGAAAAACAATTGCACGAGCTTTATCCCTTGGGCACCGAGAATCAGGACCTTCGCCTGCCGCGGAGCGAACGCTTCTTCACCTGGCGAAATTTCTTCCTGCGCGTCGATGACGTTTTCAAATTTCTGCATCCGTTAAAGTTTCGTCCGATGCGCCAGCGCGCGCTCGAGGAAGCGGAGCGTTGGATGCTCGAACGAATCGGCGAGGGGAGTGACGGACTCGCGGCTGTGTATCCTGCCATGCTCAATAGCCTCATCGCTTTGCGTGCGCTCGGTTATCCGAGAACCCATCCGGCTTACGCGAAGGCGGCGAAGGATTTTGCCGGTCTGTTTGTCGAAGATCAGGGCGATTTTCGGATTCAACCCTGCCTGTCGCCGGTTTGGGACACTGCCATCAACATGATCGCCTTGGCCGAGTCGGGTTTGTCGCCGGAAGATCCGGCGCTGCAAAAGGCGGCCAATTGGCTGATCAAGAAGGAAGTGCGAATTCGCGGCGACTGGGCTGTGAACAATCCGTATCCGCAAGCAAGCGGCTGGGCCTTCGAGTACAACAACGTTTATTACCCGGACGTGGATGACACAGCGATGGTGCTGATGGCGTTGCGGCTTGTTAGGCCGCGAGATCGACAATCGCTCAATGAGTTATTCCGGCGCGCGCTTGACTGGCAGCTCAGTTTTCAATGTCGCGACGGCGGCTGGGGCGCGTTCGACAAGGACGTGACGACGGCGTGGCTCGAAGATATGCCGTTTGCCGACCATAATGCGATTCTTGATCCAACTTGCAGCGATCTTACGGCGCGTACACTCGAATTGCTCGGTTATATCGGATTCGACGTAAACGCGCGATGCGTGCGTGAGGCAATCCGGTATTTGATCGATACGCAGGAGGATGACGGTTCGTGGTACGGACGTTGGGGCGTCAATTACATATACGGCACCTGGCAGGTCTTGCGCGGGTTGCGCGCGATCGGCCAGGACATGACGCAGGACTGGATTTTGCGCGGACGCGATTGGCTGGAGAGCTGTCAGAATGATGACGGCGGCTGGGGCGAAACCTGCGTGACGTATGACGATTCTACCTGCAAGGGGCGAGGGGAGAGCACGGCTTCGCAAACCGCCTGGGCGTTCATGGGTATCTGCGCATGCGGCGATCTCGACCGGCCGAGTATTCAACGCGGTCTGCGTTTCCTCCTCAGTTCGCAGAAATCCGACGGTGCATGGCACGAACCGCAAATCACCGGCACCGGTTTCCCGCGCGTGTTTTATTTGAAGTACGATTTTTATCGACAAAATTTCCCGCTCCTCGCGCTCGCGACTTACGTGAATTATCGCAACGGCCTCGGACATTATCCGAGCTGTTATCGCTGCGATCGATAGGGCAACGTTCTCCGGGGCGGTGGAATTATTTTGTCGGCTCGACAGAGTCTCGCCTGACCAAAGCGATTGTTCGATCTTGCGGGAAAATAAATCCTGTTCATCAGATTAATCCGATTTAAGAGTAAAGATTATGGCTTACGAACTACCGAAATTACCCTATGACTACAACGCGCTCGAGCCGCACATCGACGCACGGACGATGGAGATCCATTATACCAAGCATCATCAGACCTACATCACCAACGTTAACAACGCGATCAAAGGAAAGGCCGATCTCGAGAAGAAATCGGTCGAAGATCTGATCGGCGATCTCAACGCCGTTCCGGAAGACATTCGCACAGTCGTGCGCAACAACGGCGGCGGTCATGCCAACCATTCCTTCTTTTGGAAGATTATGGGACCGAAAGCGGGCGGCGAACCGAAAGGCAAACTATCCGACGACATCAAGTCCGCTTTCGGAAGCTTCGATGCTTTCAAAGAAAAATTCGCCGCCGCTGGGACCGGTCGCTTTGGCAGCGGCTGGGCGTGGTTGATTAAAAACAAAAGCGGAAAGCTCGAAGTGATTTCAACACCGAACCAGGACAATCCGCTCATGGACGGCAACACGCCGGTGCTCGGTCTCGATGTTTGGGAACACGCCTACTATCTCAACTACCAAAACCGGCGGCCCGATTACATCAAGGCCTGGTGGAACGTGGTGAATTGGGACGCCGTAGCTAAAAATTACTAGGGCGCAGATCGATCGAGGTTCGGTAAAAACGTCGCGCAGCGGCGTCCGCGGACAGCGCGGCTCGCTGTTCCTACCAGAAACTCATGGCTTACTTAAACGAAAATTATCTCAAGCTTCAGGCCGGTTATTTGTTTCCCGAGATCGCGCGGCGCGTGCGCGAATTTTCTGACGCGAATCCGGAAGCTGCCAAGGAATTAATCCGCTGCGGAATCGGCGACGTCACCGAGCCGCTTCCGCAAGCTGCCGTCGATGCCATGAAAGAGGCGGTGGAGGAACTCGGGCATCGCGAAACATTCCGCGGTTACGGTCCGGAACAAGGCTACGAATTTCTAAGATCGACAATCGCACAGCGCGATTATCGCGACCGCAGGATCGACATCGCCGACGACGAGGTTTTTATTTCGGACGGATCGAAATGCGATTGCGGTTACATCCTCGATATCCTGGGCGACCAGAACAAAGTCGCGATTAGCGATCCGGTTTATCCGGTGTATGTCGATACGAATGTGATGGCCGGCCATACTGGCCCGGGGAAAAAGGATGGCCGCTATGATGGCATTGTCTATTTGCCGTGCACGCCGGAAAACAATTTTGTCCCCGAGCCCCCAAAGGAACATGCCGATCTTGTTTATCTCTGTTTTCCAAATAACCCGACCGGTGCGGTCGCAACGCGGAAGCAATTGAACGATTGGGTCGAGTACGCACGCGAACACGAAACGCTATTGCTCTTCGACGCCGCTTACGAAGCGTATATTTCAGAGCCGGACCTTCCGCATTCCATTTTTGAAATCGACGGTGCGCGGGAATGCGCGATTGAATTGCGCAGCTTTTCCAAAATAGGCGGATTTACTGGCGTTCGCTGCGGGTTCACGGTAATGCCGAAAAGTTTGCTGGCCCAAACCGAATCTGGAAAAAAATTGCCGCTGCACCCGCTCTGGCGTCGGCGTTGGAGCACAAAAGCCAACAGCGTCAGTTATCCGGTGCAACGGGGCGCGGCCGCATTGTATTCGCCGGAAGGCCGCAAACAAGTTCGTGCGCTCATCGATCATTACATGGGCAACGCGAAAATCCTGCGCGACGCATGCACAAAAATCGATATGAAGGCTTTCGGCGGAGTGAACGCGCCCTACATCTGGGTGAAAACGCCGGCCGGCTCGAGCAGCTGGCAGATATTTGATCGAATGCTGGACGAACTGCATGTTGTCATCACGCCTGGCAGTGGTTTCGGCGCGCAAGGCGACGGTTATTTCCGTATCTCCGCGTTCAACTCCCGTGAAAATGCCGTGGAGGTGGCACGCCGTCTTCAGACTTTTCGCTAGGATCGGCATCCATTCGCGGAAGGATTTCGAAACACTCTTGTCGATCTAATCGACGCGCGTAAAGTTCCGCAGTTTTGGAGAAACCGAGTCTTCCCAATCAAGATCTCCCGCAGCTTTATCGCTTTTGCTTCCTCATGCTGGGCGATGCGGGTAAAGCGCAGGAAATTTTTCAGGCAATCATGCACGACGCCGCGTTGCGCGCGGCCGAAGGTGAGTTGCCAAACGACCGCTTGTCGATCTTTCGGGATGCGCGCTATCGCTGTTTGGGAGTGAGCGAAGCCGGCTTGCAAGCCGAAGCGATTGAATTGGAGGAGCATGAGATCGATCCCAATGCTCCCGCCCAGATCGCAAAGCTCGAACCGGCGCAATTCGCGGTTTGGATTTCGAATGCGCCAGATCCGCAGCGCACTGCCCTGGCACTTTTTTATCTCGATGAGTTTGATCATGAAGAATTGCTGGCCTTGAGCGAACTAAAGACAGCCGAGCTCGCCAACCTGATTGGCAACGGGCGGCAGGAATTTCAGGCTTGGTTGAATACGACTTTCCCTCGCGAACAGCCTTTCGAAGAACAAGCATGAAAATGCCGCGTCTCTCGCGTCGTCAGCGGATGTTCGTGCAGTGCGCGCCTTTCAATGAGGAACGCATTCGCGACCGCGCCATGCGTGCGGCTGTTTTTCGCGTGCGAGAGACCGATGAGTTCGCGAATCAACGCGCGTTTGATCGCGCTGTGGCCGCTTTAGTTCAAACGGTTCCCATTCCGGAAGGAGTCGCCGAATGGATGTCGAAGGGAATTTACGTGGCCGCGCCGAAGCGGACCTGGAAACAAACGCTGCAAAATCCGGCAGTGCTGGCCAGCGGTATAGCCGTTGCTGTGATCGCGGCCATCTTCGTGATGAAGGTGGTCGAACGCATGAACGAATTTCCAGGCGAGAACACCGCGCGGCGGTTGTTGACGGTCGCGAGCTCCGTGCACTCGCTGATGTTGGATCCGGTGAAAACTGACGCGGGCGCGCTAGGGGATTATTTTTTTATGAAGCATCGACTGGCACATTATGACGTGCCGCCGGAGTTTGCTGAGCTAAGCACGCTTGGGTGCCGCGTCTTCGACGATGAGGAAGGTCAACGCGTCGCTCAAATTTGGCTCGTCGAAAAACATATGCAGTTTTTCCTTTTCCCGGCGGAGCGTGATCCGAAGACTGGTGCGGCGCGCCATTTCTCCGGCTGGCGTTATGTCGATCAATATCGTTGGACCGGGGTAGTGCAGGAGCGCAACGGCGTTTGTTTCATGGCCGCGCTGCGCGGGAATGAAAAGGACCTCGCGCCATATATTTCGAAACCGAAGCAGTAGCAATAGCGCAAGCTTCGAGCTTGCCGAACAGGAGTGCCAGGGGGGAGAGTTGAACTCCCGACCAAGGGCTTATGAGTCCCCTGCTCTACCACTGAGCTACCCTGGCGAACGCGAGAAAGTGTATGGCGCAGCGTGAACTGTCAACGCGACCTAAAGATGTCGATCTTGCGACAGGCGATGATGCGCTTTGGGTGAGACTGTTCGCCGCCGGGAATTCGTACTGGCTGACGCGCTTCGCTATTTTGCGGCTGCTCGGTTTTGTTTATGCGATTGCGTTCCTGATTGCCGCGCAACAACTGGTCCCGCTGGTCGGTGAACACGGACTAACCCCGGCAAGTCATTTTCTTGCTACGATCCAAGCGCAACTTGGCTCACGCGCGGCCGGCTTGTTGCAATTGCCGACATTATTTTGGTTCGGTACCTCGGACCGCTCATTATCGATCTTTGCGGGGGTTGGTTTTGGTTTATCGCTCGTCGTCCTAGCCGGCTACGCGAACGCCATCATCCTCGCGATTCTTTGGACGATGTACATGTCGATTGTCCACGTCGGCCAAATCTGGTACGGCTACGGTTGGGAAATTCAGCTTCTTGAAACCGGCTTCTTGTCGATCTTCCTCTGCCCGTTGCTCGATGGGCGGCCTTTCCCAAAATGCCGGCCACCGCTGCTCGTTATCTGGCTTTTTCGCTGGCTCGGTTTTCGCATAATGCTCGGCGCCGGCCTCATCAAAATGCGCGGCGACCCATGCTGGCGCGATCTCACCTGCCTCTATTATCATTACGAAACGCAACCGATCCCGAATCCGATCAGCCGCTACCTGCATTTCGCGCCGCATTGGTTCCATCAGATCGAAACAGCCTGGAACCATTTCGTCGAACTGGTCGTGCCGTGGTTTTCGTTCGGGCCGCGCACCGCCCGGCATATTGCCGGCGTATTGCTCGTTAGTTTTCAAGTCATCCTCATCATCAGCGGCAATCTGTCGTTCCTGAATTATGTCACGATCATTCCATTTCTCGCCTGTTTCGATGACACATTTTTTGGCCGCATTTTGCCGAAATCCCTCGTTCGGCGGGCCGAGCAAGCGGCGCAGCAATCGGAACCGTCGCGCATCAACAACTCCATCGCGATCGCCTTGTCGATCTTGGTTGCCTACTTGAGCATCGCGCCGGTGCTCAATCTCGTTTCCGGCCGGCAACTGATGAATTACTCCTATGATCCGCTCGATCTCGTAAACACTTACGGTGCGTTTGGAACCGTCGGCCGCGAACGCGACGAAATCGTTTTCGAGGGAGCAGAGGACGCGTTCATCACCGGCGATACAAAATGGCAGGAATACGAATTCAAAGCCAAACCGGGCGATCCGAACCGGCGTCCTGCTATCATCGCGCCGTACCAATGCCGGATCGACTGGCAAATCTGGTTCGCCGCCATGGCGTCGCCGGCGGAATATCCGTGGACCTTACATTTCGTTTGGAAACTTTTGCACAACGATCCCAGAACGCTCTCGCTTCTCGCCCGCAATCCATTTCCGAACGCGCCGCCGCATTATATCCGCGCGCGACTCTATCGTTACGAATTTGCACCGATCGGCGACCGCGCCTGGTGGAAACGCGAACCAATCAGCGAATGGCTGCCGGCTCTCTCGACCGACGACACCGAGTTCCGCCGCTTGCTCGGCGCGATGAATTGGCTCGATTAAAAGATCGGTCTAGAGCCCGCGCTCTTTCAAGCGTGCGACGGTTTCGCGCAACATGCGGTAGCCGAAATGTCCCTGGGGAACGCGGAGCAATTCCGAGCCGTGCCACTTCTCATGAATTTTCTCGATGTCCGCGGGGCGCGCGATTGAATCGAATTCGCCGGCCACAAAGAGAAGGCGGTCCGGACTGCACAGTGGCTCGTTATGCAGCGGCGAACTGAGATGGAAGTGCCGCGCCACCAGCGACGGTTCGATTTTCTCCCGCCGCAACTCCCGCCGCATGAAAGCCGTAGCCGGGTTTTCCCAGATCGCGTGTTCCACGTTGACGATCGGCGCCATCAACGCGACGAAACGAAAGTCACGCTCGACCATGGCCAGCAACGCGCCGATCCAACCCCCGTAGCTCGTGCCGAGCACGCCGAACTCGCTGCAACCGCGCTTGCGCAAGGCTGCGAGCAATTGCCGCACCTCGATGACTCCCTGGCGCAATCCCTCGGCATTGCGGATCAGATCGGCCGTAATCGCCAGCTCGCCGTTCCAATAACCGCGCGGAACACGCGAGTAGTGATACGGAAGATGGACGAAGCATGCGTTCCAGCCGAGTTCGTTCAGGCGCGCAGCCCAGCGACGATAGCCGATGTGACTCGCAGACATAAGGGCGTGCAGCATAAGGACCGTCGGCGCGTTCCAACCGCGCCGGCATGGGAAAAAATCCGCGCGTGCCATGTTGTTCGCGGCAAATTTAGTCTCGATTGGGCTGCGCCACGTAATACTCGTTCCGTTTCCGATTGCACCAGCCAGGTCGGCATCGTGCCGCACCGCATAATAATCATGTGCGGTGAGTTTCTCGCACTCCACCACATAGCGTTCCATTTCCTCGCGGCTGCGGCCGTCCAGCCGGTGTCGCGACTGGAGAAGATTCATCGATGCGCACATGAGCGAATCCATCCCGGTTGCGGCAAAGCGTCGCACTGTAAGGGGTAGGGTCGGCGCGCCGCGCCGACCGCGGACGCCGCATCGCGGCGTCCCTACCACCCTCATTCGCTCTCCGGGTGGATGTGGTAGGTCATCGGCCGTGAGCGAAAATCTTTCGCGGACCTCGCGGTAGAGAATTTTGAACGCCATTGCCAGTTCTTGTTCCATCCGATGGCGGGCGGCGGACTTTTCCAGATCCCGAGAATGAGAAATCGGATCGCCGAATGCGATCCAGATCGGCGCCCGCCGCAGAGGTAGCCATCTCTTTGCCGAATAAAGGCGATCGCTGCCGACGATCACGCATGGCACGATTGGAACGCCCGCCATGTGCGCGAGTGTCGAAGCGCCCGCCCGGAGCGGCGCGCCTTCAAGCAGCGAACGTGCGCCATCGCGGATGCCGCCCTCGGGAAAGACGCCAACGATCCGTCCTTGCTTCAACCGTTCGATCGCAGTGCGGATCGTTTTTCGGTCGGCGCGATGACGGTCTGCCGGAAATGCATCGACCGCGCGCAAAAAATGCCCGAGCAGCGGAGTTGGAAAAAACTCGGCCATCGCC
>WNFR01004336.1_pt1 | contig 14589 bp, 12 predicted proteins | sample 5400221 | NCBI WGS metagenome assembly WNFR01 (sample SAMN13153357, study PRJNA577476) | soil metagenome | isolation source: 40 cm soil under Madrone tree | place: USA:California | collected 2016-06-14 | reverse complement strand
GGTTTGCCGGGAAGATATTCTGGAAATACGGCATGTTTCCAACCGCTGAAACCGGGGTGCCATTTCGCCGAAGGTCTTCCAATATTCCGGCAGCGGTGTACCAGTCCATGCCCGACTTGGTATCCACCAGGTTGTTGAGCGCCATTACGTCCCGTGTTGCGATCAGTTGTGTAGCATGTCTTCCGATGTATGACGCCGACACCACCAATCCGTGCGGTAATTGACGTTCGTATGTAAAGTTCCAGGCGTAGTTTGTCGGTGCAACGATCTTTGAATCAAGCGAGGACTCGATGCGCCGCGAACCATCCGCTGGTTGCTGGCTTGGGAAGTTCAGATTTGCCGGAAGGACGACGCCGGGCAGTCCGCGTACTGGCTGTCCAAAGCCAGTGAACCTCGGAGCGGCGCAAGCGGCACTACTTGTGCAGTAGGTGTTGGCCGATGTCGTAAACTTCGATACAAACCCCACCGCATTAGTCAGGTCAAAAGAAACGGCCAACTGTTCACCATATGAGTCGTTTGTGATTCCAAAACCACCGCGGAACACGGATTGCTCATGGGTCCCGAGCAGTTTGCCTAGGAGCCCTTTCTGGAATTTGGGCGTCCAGGCAAAAGCAATTCGCGGCTGAAAGTTGTTTTTATCCCAGTCATACAGCGGAGCCGCGTTGTTTGCGGGACCTGACTTGCTAAAAGTTATTGAGTCATTGAACGGCACACCTGCGGCGGCGCCCTGGAGCCGATTAGCGAAATATTGGGAGAGTGAAATATTGGACTTTACTTCGAATCCATTCTTCTCGTAGACGGGCCGGCTTAAGCTGTATCGCAAACCAAAGGTAAACGTCAGATTTGGTCGAGCTTTCCAAACGTCCTGGACATAGCCATCGTATTCTTCGGTCGCAAAGTTGCGCGCAGTTGGAGTACCTGCGGCAAGCAACTTACCATCCGCTCCAAACGTGAAATTGGCGGTGTACTGCGAGAACCTTCCAATCAACGCGGAAACGGCGTTCTGAACACCCGATCTGGATCCCCCGATTGGCGAGAAAGCGTTTACCGGTGAAGAAAGACTGCTTCCGGCGCCGCCAGAATAGAACGACGGATTTGCTGACGCAATGTCAAAAGCACTTCCAAACGACGTTCGTTCATTTCGGATAATCCTGATGTTGGCGCCGAACTGAAGGCTGTGATTTCCCTTAGCCCACGAAAGGTCATCGGTAATGTTCTGTACAGGAGTCGCCCGTGACACGGTTCGAGTGAACGAAGAAGGCGAGTATACAAATCTGAAGCTAATTGCGTTATCAGATGAGTCGCCCTGTTGGGTAAATGCTTCACGTGTATAGCCGTAATGAAAGCTGTTTACGAGGCTGCTGTTCACGGTCCAGGTATGACCCACAGCGACGGCCCACGGATGCGACCAGACGGCAGGTCTTGGTGTATCGGGAAATTGCGGCTTCAGGCTTGTTAGATCGTAGATTATATTGGTGCGGACAAAGAGTTGTTGGTTTTTCGTAAGGTTGACATCGAATCTCCCCCCATGAGAATTCAAGTTCACGGGAGTCGCAGCGTTGAACCGAAATCCCGCCGTGTTCAGCAGTTTGTCTGGGCGACTGTCACCGACGGTAAAATCATTTGCCGGATATTTTGCAGCCGCTGCTGCAAGGGCCGAAATGGCCGCTGGATTCATTCCCACGGCGGGGAATATTCCATTCAATTGAGCGGTGGTCAGGGTTGTAATTCCGCCGGATGGGTTCGTGTATCGAAGTTCTCCACGGCCCAGGCTTGCAAGCGGAACAGTGCTTACCACTGAAGATTCGCTGAGTTGTCGACGGCCTTCGTAGGCGTAAAAGAAGAAGACCTTATCCTTGATTATCGGGCCGCTGACAGCGCCGCTAAAGTCGTGACGGATGAGTTGTGGTCTTCCAATGCCCGAAAGATTGTCAAAGAAGTTGTTAGCGGCAAGCCCTTTCGAACGATAGAATTCAAATGCAGCGCCATGCCAGGAATTGGTCCCGGCTTTGGTAACAAGCGATATCTGCGCGCCGGAGGACCCTCCCTGGTTTGCATTTGCGTTAACGGTTGTGACCCGAAATTCTTCGATAGCTTCCGAATTCAGACGAATCACCGTGTTGTTGGTCGGCAACTGTGCGGTGGTGGGATCATCCACTGCAAGGCCTATTGAATTGGTTTGTGACTCGTTCACGTCAATGCCGTCGAGTGTGACGTTGGATTGGTCGCTGCGGGCTCCGGCGACGTAACCGTCACTAGTCACTCCCGGCTGCAGGGTCAAAAGCGGAACCATGTTTCTGCCATTAATAGGCAACTGTCTAATTTGTTGGCTTACAATATTGTTACCCAAACTGCCGTCATCTCTGTTGATCAAAGCTTCCGCGGCGCTCGTGGAAACAGTGACGGTTTCAGACACGGTTCCGATTTCGAGTTGAACGTCAACCGGTGTCGGCTTTGAAACCAGGGCATGCACGTCTGTGACCTGACCCTTCTTAAATCCTGTTGCTTCGACAGTTACCTGGTAGTCGCCCGCCGGGACGAATTCAAACGCAAAGGTCCCGTTGTCGGTTGTTGTCGCTGTCCGAGCTGTACCAGTGCCGCTACTCGTTAATGTCACATTTGCTCCGGCCACTACCTTGCCTTGTGGGTCCGTCACAGTTCCGCGGATGGACGATGTTCCAGCCTGGCCGAACAGCGATAGTTGCATGGTAATGGCAAAGAGAAACAGGCTTAAAACTTGTAGTCTTCTAGCTCTACTAAAGCTTTTTCGTTTCATGCGTTACTCCAATGGAAGATTGTTCAAGCGTTGATTGTTCTTTTGAAAAACAACCATTTGAGAGAAATTGTGGTCTTGCCGCTACGACTGCTGGGCTGGAGACCTTCGTCGATATCAGGATGTCAACAAGATTTGCCTGTCGAAAAAACGGCTACAGATCCGTTATAGCTGCATCGATATGTGTGATAAAGCTGGGCTCTTGCAATAAATTTAAGACTGGAGCCGAGAAAAGAAACAGAAAAGATCTTTATTGGTTGGAACCGAACCTATGCATCTGCCGTTCCAGACAGACTTCGTCCTTCAATTAGCAGAAATTTCTCGAAACGAAGCTCTGTTCGACCTTTTTAAATCCGAAAAATTGAATAAGGATTCAGATTATCGGACATGAAGATTTCGGCCGCAAAGTTTTGGGGTAAATGGAATGTGCAGGAAAGTTCACATAAACCTTCGACATCTCAGTCGGCGGATGTGGCTCGTGTGATTTAACGTGCGCCTCATCTCCTTCGGCGCGCCTGGCGAATGATCGAGGTCGCTCTTACTCTTTCTCGGCCGTAGTAATCGCCCACCACGGTCCTGACGAAGAGCCGGCGTCATCGCCCCAGTACCAGGCTGAGACGTCGGGCCAACTACTACCGCCTTCAGCAAAAATCCGTTCATGTATCAGAAGCTTCTCGCCGCCGCGCGTGGCGCGGAATGTCTCCCACTTGTTTCCTGACTCATCAATATGCAGAGGCAGTGGTTCGATATGATAGCCAATGGCTTGAAGACACCCCGCGGCCGAATGGAGATTCAGGGTGCGAACCGGTACCCACCGAATAATTATTTCTCGTCTGCCATCGGTGAATCTGCCGATGTGGCCGGGAAAGTCACGACCGAACTGGGCCTCGCGTTCAGTCATCTGCATAGGGGAAAGTTTTTTCCCTTCAAACTCATCGGGCCAGCCGGCGAAAGAAGCCGTCACTGTTGTTGCATTGACAGCCTTGGGCTTTGCTGCAAACAGGGGCGCAAATGCCGCAATTAAACAGGCGGCTATATAGAAACCGGTGCGTTGCATATTGAATTTCGCCCAAGCCGATGTATCGCCAAACATGTAATTACAGAAACCAGCGAAAATGTTAGCGCCCCCATGTAGTCGTGCGCCCACGCGGGCACTGCCAGGACTCCGCCCTCGAAGTAGAAAAGCGCCGTTGCGCGAAATACGTTTCCGAAAACGATAGAGACTATTCCCGTAAAAATCGCAAGAGCCGCACGCCTGCGCGAAAGGTCATATATAGCTATCAAAGTGAAAGTCAGGTACATACCAACCCAAATCATTCGGATGCCGCTGCATGGGGCATCGATCCAGATAAGTCGGCCGTCCCAGTTCAAACAGGCGCCTTCCCGTATAACCGCAAATCCGCCGAGCCGCAAGATGGGGACTGTCACTGCAGCAACAAAAACGCGTAAGGGATAGCCGCAAAAAAATTGAAGCGCTGGGATCGAGGGCAAGCCAAGGCAAAACAGGCCCAGTAGCCACAGCTGAAACGATCGCCCAAACCGAAGTATTGAGATCGTGCAGGCGATTGAAGTCATTGCGATAACTCCGCGTGCAAGAGGCGGCAGGAATGCGAATGTCAACGCGTAGACAAGCAGCAAAACGCATGGTAACCATAGTTTGCTTGTCGAACGGTCAGCGGTCGCTTTTGAACGCCACAACAGAACTGCTGCCGTCACCAGCGCGAGAAGGCATAGCATGTCATCGGAAGAATCGTTGATTCGACCGGCGTACCACCTCCAAACTGGCCACAGAGCCGCCAACTGAAGAACGATCAGGCTGATCGAACGTTTCATGCAACGCTCCTCCCCGTTTTACGACGGTACGCGACAAAGAAAAGCAACATTGTCCCGGCGATGGCCAATAGAACTACGACTTCAGGTTCGGGAATCGTTGGCACCGAACCAGGGGGCTCAAGCCCGGCTTGCTTGTACTGTTCATCTGTCTCCAGAACGACGGCGCCGCTGACGGCGGTAACGATGCGATATTCAGATGCGAGCCTGGCGGCGTCGTTTTGTGCATTGGATGCAATCAGTCGGTTGACTTCATCGAAAGCCCAAAGCGTGGCCAGCTGTGGAGATGCCTCGGCGCCATCATTTTGAACGTTGGAGCCTCCAGATTTCACTGACGATCTGACAAATTTCCAGCTTTCTTTTTGACCTGAAAGTTCTGCGAACAGGTTTTTCAGATCTATCGACAATTGACCCGTTCCATGAAAAGGCTGAAAGCTGTGTAATGCATCCAGACGTTCTCCGATCAAATTCAATCCCTTTTCAGTTTCAACCGAATACAGCAATGTGCCATTGCCTGGATGTTCGCAGCTCTGTCTCAGACGTTCGATTGGCGACAGCGCTATCGGCTGAGGTCCGTGTATCCAGACCACTGCTCCGTTCGGTTTTTGAGCGGCGACGAGCCAGGCTTTCTCGAGCGACGGAAGACTATCTGCTCCGCCGTCAAAAGATGCGGCTTCAATGGCCTGAGCAAGTTCGGCGGGTGTCCCGGCAGTAACATTTGAAAGGGATTCGTTTACTCCGTTATCACCGGCAAAGAGGAGCTTCAAATCCAACTCAGAAGGAAGAGCCCTGATGGAATCGGCAATCTCTTTACTGAAGCGGCGCATCCCGATCGAAGTATCAATCACGAAAACTAGCGTTTCCTTTTTTGCCCTGGTAAGCGGCACTAACTTTTGCTGGATTACCCGCTTATCGTTAGATCGGGTATCTCGGGACCAGGACAAGCTATCGGATTCAGGCGCTCTCGTTATGATCGTTCCCTCCGGACCGAAAAGCCCGGAATCGATAAGCGTTCCTTCAACTACTTTATCGTTGAACCTTGTAAGCGATGAACCGTTGGGCGCAACGGTGCTGTTTGACTCGATTCGTATGGCATGCCGGAATGCATCGGAAATAGTGAAATTCTGATCGATGAATTGCGGAAGTTGGAACAACCCCTCGGCTCGGTTCTGCATGTCCAGTGGAACTGTTATCCCAAGTCGGATTTGCATTTCGCCGCCAATCGGGACGGGGAAACACTGAACAAGAATCCTGTCGCGTCCCGCGGTAGTTACCAGTGCGGGATCTTGTCGTCGATGGACGACCGATTGATAAGCTTGCTCAACTTTGGCCCGGCCCGCGAATACGGCTTCACGTTCCTCTCCGTTTACCCATAGCGTAAGCCGTGAAACGACAGCCCCTTTTGGGAGTTTCACCTGAGCACGGGCTTCCTGCTGTTCAGGTGAATCATTTTTAAAACGCAGAGTCCACTCTAAATAACCTAACCCACCGTTTGCATCCACTGACGCATCCATCCTCGAACCCGAAAGCGTCAATCCCTGAATTTTGCCGCTTATATTCCGTCTTCCAAGGTCTGGATCGAAGCTAATCAGGGTTGGCATCCGCCAATGTCCGCCGATGCGTTCAATTGGCACATCCGGGTTAAAGGCCTCGCCAGTCAAACGGTAATAAACTTCGCGAGCCTGTTGCGGGCCAACGGTGTCCTTTAAAGAAAACAAATAACCGACAAGGTCAGTAGCGTTACCTGACCTGTCATAACAGGCTCGCAGCAAAGCGTCTTTGTTTCCCCATTTACGAAGAATGCGAAGCCCATTGTCCCTTTCTGCTGAGGAACCGGAAGCAGCATGCTGCAAACCTATCCTGGTCAGCGTCGAAGGCAGTTCAGCCACCGCAACTGCAGCGAACGCGACAACAACTCCGAGAACCAAACCACCCGCCCTCACCGGAAACACCGGGGGAGCGAGTGGGCGCAATTGCCGTCGCATGATAATCGACGAAATCAACGCAAACACCGGCGCCATCGGCAGCAGCCCGAGCCCAACAAACAGCAGGGCAAAGACAGCCATTGGCAGCAGTGATGCATAGACAATTGTGTAGAGCATCGCTATGCCCAATGCGAAAGCATTCGACAGCCCCAGCAGGAAGGGGCGCTCAGTGCTGCCCCTTCGAATTGCAAACCATAACTGAAGATTAGAAAGTGGTACGAAAACGACGAGCAGCAAATGCCATAGAGTCGGGATCGGATCGAAGAACACTTCGGCACAGATGTGCGATGTTGCTTCGACCAGAATCGAGATCGAGGGAAGGATAACGCCAAAGATAAGGGTAAGCTTTGCCCACCGATGTTTTCCTGAAACTACCGCTGTGTCTTCCATTCGAGCCTCCGATTCGCGAGTGCCTGATGTAACGCAAGGTACTTTATATGGCAAAGTAGTTTTTTGCAAGTGTTCGCATTGGTGGCACACGCAAAATGTGCGGCACAGTTCCAGAATTTTTCAGGAGGTTGAAATAAATACGGGAGTGGTCTTCGTTAATCGGCGGGCTTTCGCCGATTTCATGAGGTTCCAGGTGCAATGATGGAGATTAATCCGGAGCTCTCAGGAATAACCCAGGGCTTTATGCAAACAATTATGTTCATGGGTTAAAAACAGATTGTGATGTAGTCGCGTACCAATCCTGTTTTACCCAATCTAGTTTCCAGATTGGCCTTTGTATTCAGCGACCTTTGCGTCAAGTTCGTGGTAGATCCTGGATCTTGAGAGTCTTTCATGGCTCGGGCTGCCGGCGATGACAAGGCCTTCCAGTTCTTCGACTACACGCCTAAGTTCACGATTCAGTTCGTTATTCTCAATGGCGAGAAATTTATTTGCCATGCTCCGATAATACCAAAGCACATGCCACTTCGATTCTTTGAAGCGCTCAAAAACAGCTTCACCGATGATGCGATAATCTTTCAAAATCGCACTGGCGTTGTAGAGTTTGTCTGAAGCCGAAACGAGGCGGGCGGCCGGCGAAGCGGAATCGAGGTGCGCAACATACTGCGTCTTCCGGACAATCCATTCGGGCTTGGGATCTTCAAACGTATCGGTACACGCCTCAACAATGTCGGCCACAACATCACCAAATCTAGCGCGAATGTCGTCCAGCATCGGTCTACCACCGCAATCCTCTGGCGCGTCATGCAGCAGCGCCGCAATTGCTTCGTCCTCGCCTCCACCGTATTCGATTGCATTACTGGACACCCCCAACAGGTGAGCGATATAAGGAACATTCGTGCCTTTGCGCGTTTGCCCGGCGTGCAGCTCCGCGGCCCATCCAAGAGCGCCAACAAAACGCGTCGAATTCGAATCGAATCGTGGTTCAAGTTTAGCGGCCATCTGGCTCACCCCCTTTTTAATGGAATACAAAAGGATAAACCAGCACGAGGGAAAGGGGAAGTGGTGGGGTGGTTGGAACGCCTCACATTCAGGCGTGATCAATTTTAGTGATTAAATTTACGGCCTCGACGAAATCGCGCCAAACGTTTCGTTGCGCGGCGAGCGTTTTGCGACCCTCGGCAGTTAATCGATAATAGCGGCGGCGACGCTGACCGGCCTTTTCAACCCAGCGGCCGCTGATCCAACCGCGCTTTTCCAGGCGGTAGAGCAACGGGTAAAGTGAAGCGACGTTAAAACTCAAAAGGCCACCCGAGCGTTCCTCTATCAATTTGCCGATCTCGTAACCGTGTCGTGGGCGGCTCTGAACCAGAGACAGAATCAGCAATTCGGCGCTGCCCTTCTTAAGTTCACGGTCAAGCAGTTGCGATGCAATATATGGCATGTCGATATAGTAGTTAGAATGCGGCGATGGTGTCAATGCTTTGCTGAAGAGTCGCGGGAGAAGTGAAGGAAACAAGTGAGATATTAAAAGAGAATAAGGTTAGCGAAAGATCAATGAGGGGGGAGGGGGTGAGGCCCTTTTCTGATGGCATTAAAAGTGGATTACGGACCGAAGTGATCTTCTAGGGTTTGCTTTCTTTGATCTTGTCTTCAGTAAGGTCAATACGAGCGTAGAAAATGTCAGTTTCCTTCTTCTTCAAGTCCTGTGCGAGAACAATGAACGATCCCTCTCTCTTATCGCCGTCTTTCCGGTCATAGACACAGATTGCTCCCTGGTTCTGTTTGCTTTCGGTGTCGGTTACACAGCCTTTCTCGTTTGGATTCCAGCCGGCCGACTTCATCCGATCGTTGGAGTAGAAACTTTGAACTTCCTGCGGGCTCTTGCTCGTGGTAAATGCTATAAAGCTGACCTTGCCCTGCATGGCGGCACGTATTGCCAGTCTTGCGCCCAGCGGAAGCGCCATATCAGATCTGCTTGCACCCTGGATAGGTGGCACATCCGACCATAAAGAATCAACGGTACCTGCCTTTTCACCTCCGGTCAGAGTGTCGACCATTCGACAGGATGCGCATAAAATCAGGATAAAAAAGATTGAAAGCAGGCTGCGATACATTGTGACCTCCAAAATCAAACAGGAGAATCGACGTTCTCATGGTGATGACGAAAGAATGTAGGAGCATTTGCCGAAGTGTTGGGGACAAGAACTAAATCACAGTGACACGGACTGAACGGTGCCGTCCCGGCATAAAGAAATGGGCAGGGCCCCTTTTGTTGACCCTGCCCTTGTGCGAAATGTGACCAGATGATTTAAAAGTTGCCTTCGCATGCCTCGTGGCCGCACTCGCAGTCGATTTCAATGATATCGCCAATGCCCTCGCAGGACGCGCTACAGTAATCACTGTTTGGCAATGCCGGACAGGTACATACGGGGTTCTCACACTTTTTTACAGACTTTTCGTCAGCCATGATTTACTCCTTTGGGACGAATAGAATCTGATGGTCGCATAAAGACGATTAAATTAAAAGACTGAATGTGCCTGGAAATGCGAAGTACCAAAAATAGTGGAAAAGCGGCCGGCGCGGAGCGGAAGTAGCCGAAGAAGACCCACAAAGAGACTCGCGTTTTGGTAGCATTTGGAAAAAGGGAGGAATACTCGGCACGCTGGGAATGATGTCCTGCGAGAGAAGCTCCATTTTAGGCGGATAAAAGACGATGGGTAATGTTGGCGCAGAATACGACATTCTTGGGGCGGATTTCAGAGCACTCTCTGAGCAGAAGGCGATATATTTGTCTGCGATTGACAGGATCGTCATTTACAACATTCCTGACGGTTCAAGTTCGATGCTGGACGTTGGAGCGGGTGATGGTGTACGTGCAGCCCGCATTAGGTCGGAACGAGGGATCAAAAGGCTGGTACTGGCAGAGCCCAGCAGGACAATGGCGGAACTCTGCCGCAAATTGCCGTCCGCTGAAGTATGGCCGTTGGCTGCGCAGGATCTTCCTGATTCAACCGACAAATTCGATGTCATAACATGTCTTTGGAACGTACTGGGGCACCTTGAAAGCCACAAAACGCGGCAGGTCGCACTCAGGAAGATGTCCCACATGTTGTCTCCTAATGGCCTCATTTTTGTGGATGTCAATAATCGTTATAACGCGCGTTCGTACGGTTTGCTTAAGAGTGGCTTCAGATTCTTGTACGATGTGATCCTTCCTTCTGAGGCTAATGGCAATGTCTCGTTTATTTGGCACGTAAGTGAACGGTCGATTCAGGCGAGTGGCCATGTTTTTCGGCCGGCGGAGATAGAGACGCTTTTGAAAGAAGCGGGACTGAGAATACTTGAGCGATTCGTAATTGACGACAAAACAGGGAAGTTGAGACGATTCAAGTGTGAAGGGCATTTGTTGTACGTGGCAACGGTTAGACGATGAGAAACGGACCGAAGGGAATTAGAGTCGCGAGCGAAATTGCTTCTCAACTGAACTTTGAGGTATTCGAGATTTCCGACGACCGGCTTTCCCAATCAGCCGACGCGAACCACTCCGGTCGCGAAGCCCCCTAAGCCGATCTGGTTGTTGAGCTTTCAATCAAGGTGATCAGACTGGAGCAGACCTCGTCCTGTTCGCCCTCAGTAAGGTTATTGAAGAACGGCAGGGCGATAGCGCGGTTTGCGGCGCTTTCTGTAATTGGGAAATCGCCTTCAGTATAGCCAAACATTTTCTTATAAAGCGGTTGCAGATGAATTGGCGCAAAATACCTGCCACACCCGATTCCATCTGCCTTGAGTTGGTTAATAATCCAATCGCGCTGATGCCGTTGAAAGTGTTCGGCCAATCTGACAACGTAGACGAACCAACTGATTCGGCCACCTGGAAAGACAGGCTGCGGCAAAACTAATTCGGTATTACTGCCAAGGCGTTCGCGATATCGATGCGCGACCTGTTCACGCGAGTGCAAAATCCCCTCGATCCGCTTCACCTGCTCGATTCCCAGCGCACAGTTAATGTCCGATAGTCTGTAGTTATATCCAAGCTCGACATGTTCGAACCATTCTGATCGAGGGTCTCTTCCATGGTTTCGCTGCAATCTGACCCTTTCGTAAACGCGACGGGAATTTGTAACGACGACTCCGCCTTCGCCGGTGGTAATTTGTTTGTTTGGGTAAAATGCGAAGACGCCGGCTTCGCCGATTGAACCAGCCATTTGTCCTTCGTATTCGGCGCCAAGGGCCTCGCACGCGTCTTCAATTATCTTTAGGTTGTGGCGCTCTGCGATTGCCTCGATTTCTCTCATGGGCGAGGGCCGGCCAAAGACGTGAACGATCATTATTGCGCGAGTCCGGGGCGTTATCGCTGCCTCGATTTTTGACGGGTCGATATTTAGTGTCAACGGATCGATATCAACGAAAACCGGGACGGCCTTTTCGTAAAGCATCACGTTGGCCGAGGCGATAAAGCTGAATGGCGTCGTAATCACCTCGTCGCCCTCTTTCAGGTCGAGCGCCCTTACACACAAATGCAGACCGCTTGTTCCCGAGTTAACGGCGACCGCATACCTGGTCCCCGCATACCGAGAGATCGTCTGCTCGAACTCCGCCAGTTTTGGGCCCAAACTCAAGTTGGGACTGCGGAGTACGTCGACAACCGCGTCAATCTCTGCGTTGGAAATGTCCGGGGACGATAGAGGAATTCTCATCTGGCCTTTTTAACCAGGAGTTTTTCTCCGAGCGGCACTTCAGCGAGAATCTCCGCTATCCTTTCAGCGGACCTTCCATCGCCGTAGGGATTCGTCATACCGCGAAGCGAGTTACGAAAGTTGGGGTCGAGTGCGGCCTGGATGGCGTTGCTAATCGAATCTATCTCCGCAACCGAATCTAGAATATTATCAGCACGCTCGCGCCCTTTTTGCCGTGGTCCTACGTTGACCGTTGGTAGTTCGAGCGAGGGAGTCTCCATAATTCCGCTACTGGAGTTTCCAACGAACAAACTGGCGCAGGTCAGAAGGCTCCAATACTTGAGATGGGGCAGGTTTACAAAAAAGTGCGCGTTTTGGCGTTTGAGGCAAAATGATTTAACCAGGTCGATGATTGCATAGCTGCCAGCGTCGGCATTCGGATAACAGAAAATTATTTGCTCCGAAACGTTTTGGAGTGCTCCAAACAGGGCGTGGGCATCGGCAACTGTGTCTTGTGCCATTGTCACCGGATGATAGGTCACGACGATAGATGGCTGCTCCAAGTCTAATCCCAGGTCATTCGCCAGTGCTTTTCGATCGAGAAGGGCACTTCGACGCAGATGGTCCAGAGTCGGAGACCCCACGCGGTGAACGCGCCATGGCTCTTCACCCATCGCAATTACTCTACGCCGCGCCATCTCAGTGGTCGTCAGATGAACGTGGCTCAGCTTTGTCAGTGCGTTGCGAACTGCATCGTCAATTGCTCCTTCGCTGATCTCGCCGCCTTCGATATGGGCAATAGGGATTCTTAATCCCAAGGCGACACACGCAGGCGCAAGCATTTCGTAGCGATCGGCAATCAAAAGCAGAATGTCCGGCCTTGTTCGCGACAGAGTGTCAGCAAATCCCATGGCAGTGATGCCAATCGTTTTTGCCATACCGACATCTGTGTCGGAACTGAGTAGAGACTCGATCCGTTCGTCGACGTGGAATCCGTCATTCTCTATTTCACGGATTGTGTGGCCAAATTCCGGGGAACAGTGTGGGCCAAAAGCAATCAGATTTACTTCTATGTCAGGTCTCGCCCTGAGTTCCCAAAGTGGCCAGTATAGATGTCCGTAGTCGGCCCGCGAACTTGTCGCAACGGCTATCCTGCGTTTCATGATATTGCCTTCACAAGGCCGTTTGAACCGTTGGGTAAACTCGAAATAAGCGCACCTGGATGATACTCCGGGACAAATTGCCTCACGAATTCGATGAGGCGCGGAATATCCTGCTTTTCAAGATTTCTTCGCATCGACGAAATAAAATGTTCCAGATCGGCGATAGAAACTGTTGGCGCCGCGAAACGACGAACACCGTCCGTAGTCGTAGCCATAGGCTGTTCACTGGGGGAAAAGAGTTGTTCGTGCAGTTTTTCACCTGAGCGTAACCCGGTGAAGACGATGTGCGGGGCCACATTTTGATCCGCGTCTGCAAAGCTAATCAGGTATTCGGCGATATCTACAATCCTCACGGGATCTCGCGATCCCGGCACAAGAACGTCGCCACCCTGACCAAGCCAAACTGATTCAATCAGCAGATTAACGGCCGACTTAAGGCTAATAAAAAATCGTGTGGCTTCCCTGTCCGTCACGGTTACGGGGTACCCGTTTCGTATTTGTTCCTCAAAACAGGGGACGACGCTGCCACGGCTGTCCAGCACATTGCAGAGCCTGACGCATGTCATTTGGGAATTCGGATTGTTGAATGAACCGAGAATTACTTCACCCGCTCGTTTCGACGCACCCATAATGCTCGTTGGGTTTACCGCCTTGTCGGTTGAGAGCATTATCAGTTTTCCGACACCGTATTGGACGGTCCTGGACGCGAGTTCATAAGTACCGAGAATGTTGTTTTCGATTGCCGCTGCTGGCTGGCTTTCCAAAAGCGGGACGTGTTTAAAGGCAGCAGTGTGAAATACCAGGTCGAAGGCACGTTTGCTGAACAGTGCGTCCAGTACCCGACAGTTGGCCACGCTGCCAAGCACCGACTCGATTCTCGACTTGCTCCCAACTTTTGCGAGCCTACGTTCCAATTCGAAAAGATTATTTTCCGAAAGCTCCAGCAGTGTCAGAGTCGACGGATTGAACGCCAGGATACTTTCGACAAGTGCCGAGCCAATCGATCCGCCTGCGCCGGTAACAAGGACATGGCGGTCTATTAGCGCTGAACTCGCGCGCACATCGTCAATCGATTGGAAAGAAGGTTCGGTAAAGTGGCCGAGGCCTGTATTACCAGGATGATTTCGAGAATTCTGCAAAACTATCATTCAAAAAGGATCATGACCGCCTGAAGCCGGCATGGAGTCGGAATCCGATCTGTCGCTCCCGGTAAATTAGAACAAATTCGATGGACACACTGTTATCAGGATTTCACGGGTATTAGTTTACGGCGTAAGGAACCTCCAGCTCGAACGGGGCTATAATCGCATCAAATCCGGCGCCATTTTGATATACCATGCGATATGTGCCGTGCATCGTGCCCCCGGGCGTGTTCAAGGGACAAAAGCTGGTGTATTCAAACGCTTCGCCGGGGGCCAGCACGGGTTGCTCTCCCACGACTCCGTCGCCCTGCACTCTTTGGACGTCCCCGTTATCATCTGTAATAAACCATTCACGACTAATCAACTGCACTGTTACTTCGCCTACATTCGTGATACGGATTTTGTAGGAAAATAAATAGCGGTTCTCAGTTCGCGAGCTGCGCTCGGCATCGTAGAAGCTTTCGCTCTCAATGCGTACGCCATTTGTGGTGGTGTCGCTCATGTCCGTGAATTATAGAGAAGACAGAGGCTGGAAGCCAGAGGACAGATGTTAGATGTCAGATGCTGGATGTTAGTGGAGATCCAGTTCGAGGAAGTTACTGTCTTTTTGAACACTAAGAATCGAC
>WNFR01004335.1_pt1 | contig 14589 bp, 10 predicted proteins | sample 5400221 | NCBI WGS metagenome assembly WNFR01 (sample SAMN13153357, study PRJNA577476) | soil metagenome | isolation source: 40 cm soil under Madrone tree | place: USA:California | collected 2016-06-14 | reverse complement strand
TCTCCGGCAGCGGATTCTTTTCGTCTTCACCCTGCCAGAAAATTGTCACCACCCACCAGCGGTTTCCGTCGTTCATCAATTGAATGCTATTGATCCCTCGTTGAAAAGGTTTCGTGTCGTCCGGCGCATGGCGCGATTCGTAGGTACTGAAAACGTGCGCAATCTGCCCAAACGTTTCCAGCTTCCTACCAACCTCCTTTTCATAGAAACCCTCTTTATCAAAGAAGGGTTCCGCTCGGGCGATGTAGTCATCAACGCCCAAAGCACGGGATCCATAACCTCCTGTTTGCTTTGGATTAGTTGGAATCAAACGAGCACCCGGCATGAACAAGGACCGCATGCGATCCCAGTTGCGTTTCTTTCCCGCCGGCCCGGAGATCACGTCGTAAACTGCGGCAATGATCGCATCAATTGAAGCTACATCAGCCGGACTGGCCGCAGGCGTTGCCGGTGTTGCGGCCGTTTGCGGCGGTTGAGGTGTTGGTTGTGCAGTCTGGCCCATGGCAACTCCCGTGAGAACGCTCGCTGCGCAGACAAAAATCAAGAGCGGTAGCAAAACTACTCGCATTTGTCTCACCCCTGTTCTCCTTCTAGATTGGACTTGCATGATGAATTAAACCACGCCGGAGGAAACGGGAAAAGCGGAAGCGGGTTCCTGTGCTCACGAACAAGAAGACTTGCTCTAAAATTTTCTCAGCGCGGCCATACTCGCATCATCATATTCAAGCTAACTGAGCTAAAACGTCAGAGACTTAACGTTTTCTAGATCGATCGTGCTTGTCACTCCGTTAGGAGGTGCGATGTTTATAGACTTGAGCGCAAACTCTGAACCGACTCGTTCGGAGGAGCGGGATTCAAGTAGAGCTTCGCCACTCCAGAACTTTCCCGCTCCTCCGAACGGAGCCGGAGGGGTCTTGCTTCCGATCTATAAACATGTCACCCCTCACTGGGGTGAAACGCGTTTCAATGCCGATTGTGTTGAGTACCTGCTTGGAGCTTTTCGCGGTAAATGATAAGACATTGATTCATGCCAGTTGAAAGTGTTCCCCTGATTAGCGCTCGCCCCACGACTCGCCGACGAAATGCGATGTTCCGTGCGCTCTCGCACCGCAATTTTCGTATCTTTTGGATGGGGGCATTTCTCTCCAACGTAGGTACCTGGATGCAGGCCGGCGCCCAGGGATGGCTCGTGCTGCAATTAACAAACTCAGCATTCTGGCTGGGCCTGGATGCTTTCATGGCCACCGCGCCGGCATTTGTCCTCACGCTTCTTGGCGGCGTGTTCGCAGATATTGTAGATCGGCGGCGGCTTTTGATTTACACACAAATTGCAGCCGGGCTCGCAGCCATCGGGCTCGCAACTCTAATTTGGACCGGAACGGTTAACCGATGGATGGTCCTTGGGTTCTCGTTTATGACGGGATGTTGCATGGCGCTCGCTAGTCCATCCTATCTTGCGATGACTTATGATCTCGTCGGTCGTGAAGACTTGGCAAACGCAATCGCGTTGAACTCAACACAGTTTCAGCTTTCGCGAGTCATTGGTCCGGCGCTGTTTGGCTTCGGGTTCAAATGGTTTGGGCTGGCGGGTTGTTTCTATATCAATGGTCTTTCTTTTATAGCCGTCGTAGTGTCGTTGCAAATGGTACGACTTGAACGACCCGCAAACAAAACCGGGGTTCAGTCACACTCGGTCAAGGATGGCCGTGGACTTTGGCGAGATATGATCGAAGGTTTTCGTTACGTGCGGAATCGCCCGCGAGTTTCCTCTTTGCTCTTGCTTTCGGCAGTCAACAGCCTGTTTGGCGCTCCCTATTTCACTCTAGTTCCAATCTACGCGCGCGATATCTTCCATCTTGGAGAGGTGGGCCTGGCGTATCTGCTGAGCACTGCAGGAGCAGGGGCCCTCTTCGGCGCCTTACTCATTGCTTACCTGGGCGACTTCAAAAAGAAGGGCTGGTTCGTTCTCGGAGGTGGGTTCGCTTTCGGTGTGTGTGTCATGCTCTTTGCCCTTTCCACGAATCTGGTCTTGTCGCTGGTTTTTCTTTTTGGGCTGGGCTTTGCAATCGTAGTTTCCGTAGCGACAACGAATACCTTGCTCCAGAAACTCGTGACCGATCAAATGCGAGGCCGAGTTATGAGCATGTTCATTCTTTCATTTATGGGAACGATGCCCATCGGTAACATCATTGCCGGCTCGGTTTCCCACCGTCTTGGCGCCCCTCACACGCTTGCCGCTGGTGGAATTATCGTCACAGTCGTCGTGGCTGTAGTGGCGATTTCCAATAAACGCCTGCGGGAACTCTATTAGTTAGCACTCAGTTTTTCAGAGTGACTGCGCAAGAACGAACCCGGGCTGCCGTTCTAATCTCGAGCAGGGGGAATAACTATGACTATGTGGAGATCCTAATGCGAAACAGACTAGCTCGACTCATGCTGTTTATTGCCGTCAACGCTGTAGTGGTGATGGTCGCTTATGGCCAGGGTGTTATTGTTCCCGGACCGTGTGAACGTTGTCCGACGCCGCCCCGCCCCGTCACTTTGCCACGCGCCTTGCCGATCAAATCGATCAAAATCGATACTAAAATCCTCTCGCAAGTTGCAACCACGCACGTCGAACAGATTTTTCGTAACGACACCGACGCAACGCTCGAGGGGACCTATCTTTTCCCGATTCCTGAATCAGCTTCTATAGTGGAATTTGCCATCTGGGATGGCGATCGCCGTTTGGTGGGCGAAGTTCGCTCCCGCGAGGAAGCGCGCCGAATCTACGACGAAATCGTGAGGCGCAAACGGGATCCGGGTTTATTGGAATACGCCGGTAAGGATCTGTTTCAAGCGAGTATTTTCCCCATTCCTCCGCACTCCGATAAGAAACTGGAAATCACTTACACACAGGTAGTGCGGGCTGAATCAGGCACGGTTGCCTACCGGTATCCGCTGGGTACGGGACGGCAGTTGGCACAGATTGGCACGGTCTCAGGACGAATTGATCTCGAAGGTAAGGATCCGTTGCGAAATGTCTACTCGCCTACCCACGCTATCGACGTAAAGCACAACGGTGAACGTCGCGCAGTGATTTCGTTTGAAAGCGAGTCCGGAAAAGAGCCGCAGGACTTCCAACTCTTCTACACAATCTCTAAGGAAGATTTTGGGTTGACCCTCCTGACAAACCGTGAAGCAGGGAAGGATGGTTACTTCCTACTCATGATTTCCCCGAAGGATGATTGGTCTGAACAGGAGTATTCCGCCAAAGACGTTGTTTTTGTCGTCGACACATCAGGGTCGATGGCTGAGGAAGGGAAGATTGAGAAGGCTCGTGCGGCATTGCTATATGGCATCAGCATTCTCCGTTCCCAGGATCGCTTCAACGTAATCTCTTTTGCCGGGGAAGAACACTTGATGGAGCCAGCCCTGGTGGCTGCCGACGATCAAGGTCGCAGGCGTGGCGAAGCGTTCGTGAAATCACTACGACCAGTTGGCGGCACCAACATCAACGAATCATTGCTCGTCTCGCTGCGACAATTCGAGCAGGGAAATCGTCCGAAGATACTTGTTTTTCTCACGGATGGTTTGCCGACTGTGGGGGAAACCAATATTACTCGTATTGTGGAGAACGTTCGCGCGGCACGCAGGCCGGGCGTGAGACTGTTCACGTTTGGCGTGGGTTACGACGTGAACACGTCTTTGCTCGATAAGCTCGCCTCGGAGAATGGTGGTGTTGCCGATTACGTTGAACCAAAAGAAGATCTCGAGGTGAAAGTGTCAAACTTCTTCGCCAAGGTCAACTACCCTGTGCTCACTGATCTGCAACTCGATATGGCCGGCGTCGAGACTGACCTGGTCTACCCGCGCGATCTGCCCGACGTTTTCAAGGGTTCGCAGGTGACCCTTATCGGTCGCTATCATAACGCGATCAGCATGGACTATGTGCGTTTGAAATTGAGCGGTAAGTCAGGCGGGACAACGCGCACATATTTCTACGACAATCTTCGGTTTCCCCTGCGAGAAGAATCAAACGATTATCTTCCACGCCTTTGGGCCACAAGACGAGTTGGCTGGTTGATGGAGCAGGTTCGCACGAATGGAGAGCAAAAAGAGTTGCACGACGAGATAGTTGATCTGGGAACGCGTTACGGAATTGTCACCCCTTACACTTCATATCTCGCGCTCGAGTCTCCACAGTCCCAAAATATCACTTCTTCGCCATCGACCGGGCGCAGCTTTGGCGGTTTGCAGGGCCTTAGACCTGCGCTCAAGGCTGCTGATGCAAAGGTTGTAACGGGGTCGATCGCGGTGCAACAGAGCAAGCGCGCTCGCGAGCAACAGGAAGCCGAACGCGTTACGGTTGAGGACTCGGTATCGGTGGTACGCAGGGTTGATGGCAAGACCTTCTACTTACGCGACGGAGTTTGGACCGACTCGGAATTCAAGCCGGACTCTCGCTTACCAGAGACCACGTTGAGCTTCGGGAGCGATGATTACTTTGCGTTGCTCAAGCAAAAGCCAAGGCTGGCAAACTTTTTTGCGCTGGGTCGCGTGCTTGTGGTTTTTGAAGGCAGCATTTACAAAGTGAATACTGCCGCGCCGTGAGGTCGGCCCGGGAAGTCTAACTCCGTAGGAGTGGGATGTTTATAGACCGGCGCGCACGAATTACCAGACGCGGTTCGGAGGTGCGGAATGAGACTAGACGGATATCTGTCAGGTTAAGTTTCGCCCCTCTGAACCGCGCCGGAGGTTCTCGGGTCTTTGCGCTATAAACATGTCGCCCCTACGGGGTGAACCCGGCCTCTCTTTGTTCCGTCCCTTGTCTTCAGAGATAAAACTAAGGTACAAGAAATCAAACTTCTAAGACTCGCGTTTTTGATCACGGCACGAAATTCGGGGCCGGGTTTCGGCGCCTCTCGAACTTGGGTGTGAATACCATGAATGACGATAATAAAAAGTTATCTTTGATTCTCGCTTGTGCCCTGTTGTTGTTGACTGTGGCGATCCCCTTAGCCGCTCAGGAAGGGTGGGTGGCCACAAAGATCGGGCCGAACGGACAGGACCTGAACACGGTCTTTTTTCTCGATAGCAAACGTGGCTGGGTCGGAGGCGACGGCGGTTATCTGAGTCGTACCGACGATGGCGGTCGCAGCTGGATGCGACAGGCAGTTGGTACAACCGACGGAATTAACGATATCTATTTCCGCGATAAGGAAGCAGGATTCCTGTTGGCCGGCAATGCAATATTTGTGACCCACGATAGTGGTACTCAGTGGAGCGAAGCCCGCCGCTTCCTTCCTGCGGAATTTGAGGGCGCTTCAGTTGAACTATATAGCGTTCGGTTTCCCAGCAAGAAAAGAGGTTGGGTAGTTGGGTCAGTGAGCCGGCATGATCGAGTGATCGATAGCATTCTGGTGCATACTGACGATGGGGGCGAAACCTGGCAGAGGCAGCGAGCACCAAGCCGGCTCGAGTTGATTCATATTGATTTCGTCAATGACAAGCACGGCTGGATTGTTGGCAACGGCGGCACCATACTCAACACGCGTGACGGTGGCGAGAGTTGGACTAATCAGAATTCTGGAACCAAAGCGACGATCTATCACATCGATTTTCGTGATGAAAAAAAAGGCTGGGCGGTTGGCGAAAAGGGAACGCTTTTGCGCACTGTCGACGGTGGAGAGATTTGGACGCCCGTTGCGACTAATGTCAACGCCACCATGCTCAGCATTCAATTCTTAAACGACGATGACGGCTGGGCGATTGGACGCGCCGGAACGATTCTAAGGAGTGAAGACACTGGACTCACCTGGTTGAAACAAGAGGCGACAACCAAGCAAAACCTTTATGCGCTGCATTTCAACAAGAAGATCGGTTGGGCAGTGGGAGGCGACGGTACTATCCTGCGGTACGAGAGATAGATTCTTGGGATTTCGGTCTTTGGTCTTTGGCCTTCGGTTTTAGACTTCGGGAGTCAAATCTAAGACCCAAGTCCCAAGGCCAAAGCCCAGTCTTAAGCAACTTGTAGCCAGAAGATGACATCTGAGCGCTACGGTGTTACCAGGATCGCGCAAGAATAGCGGCGACCATAACATCGGGTTCCTCCTGTGATTGCCCGGCATGTCGGCCATGCCGGGCGTTTTCTTTCCCCAGCAATTCTCTAATTAGTTTGCCTCAATCGGTCTTGGTGCCCAGGAATGGCAAAGGTGGTGAGTTTTGCAGGGTGACACTCCCTTCGGCTCTTTCCCCGTCGAACCTTGCGGAGATCGCGACTTCGACTGAGTGTCCATCCATTCGCAGAGATGTTGTCGTTTCGAAAGAGTTGTCTTTCAAGTCGATTGTGCCCAGGTCAGCTTCACCCATCTCCGAAGCGATATTGCCCTTGAGACCCGAAGCGTCGCGGGTGATTACCAGGGTCGCTGGAATACTCTCTCCGAGTGGGGTTTCGATTTCTATTGACCATGAGCCTGAAACATCGGTGCCGTCCGGCCCGCTGAGACTGGCGTTCTTTTCCCTTCTTTTGCCGGCCGTACTGTAGGTTTCAATCTCTTCGCAATAAGGCGCGATCTGATCTGCCACCAGGGCTCCGTCACCAACCACGATGATCGCCGCTTCATCTGGCCTTACATACTTAGCGGCTACTCGCTGGATGTCATCAATAGTTATAGCCTGGACGTGGTCGCGATAAGTTTGCAGATAGTCACTTGGCAGATTCAGCATCTTGATCTGGACTAACTGATCTATTAATCCTTCTTGAGTTTCCAAGCGAATGGGAAACACACCCGTAAGATACGACTTTGCATCCGAAATCTCTTTTTCGGAGACAGGCTCTGTGCGAATTCTATTCAACTCGTAGAAGAACTCTTTGAGCGAATCACCGGTCACGGGCGTGCGTACTTCAGCAGTTGCCCTGAAGGTGCCGGCAGTTCTGCGCGCATCGAGATTGGAATAGGCGCCGTAAGTGTACCCCTTCTCCTCACGGAGGTTCATAAAGAGGCGGGATGATGCTGTCGCCCCCAGAACCGTGTGCATTAGCAGCATGGGAAAATAGTCAGGACTCGTCCGCGTAATGCCGTTATTGGCAATGACGATATTCGATTGTGCAGAACCATGCCGGTCAATCACATATGCTGACCGCTTGGTCCTTACTGGTGGGGTGGGAAAATCTGTCTGCAGGTCGGCGCCTTTTTTCCAACCCGAAAATAGAGCTTCCAACCTCGGCAACAATTCGTCAAAACGTACGTCGCCCACAATGATGAAGACGCCATTGTTCGGTACAAACTTCGCGCGATGAAATTGGACGAAGTCGTCACGTTTTAACAGATCGAGAGACTCGGGAGTTGGCGCAACCACAGCATAAGGATGACTGCCAAACATTACCCGAGAAACCATTTCAGTAGCCAGAAACGAAGGTTGCGCGCGCTGCTGTCGCAGGCTCTCCTTGGTGTTTTGTTTGGCAAGCTCTACTTCGTTCTCGGGAAACGAAGGGTTGAGAATAACCTCCGCCATCAGATCAAGAATATTGTCGCGAAATTTTGTAAGTGCTGAGGCGGCGACGATGGTGTAGTCAGAGTTTGCGCCTGCGGTCAAACTCGCTCCCATGCGCGCGACTTCATCGGCGAGTTGCCTGCTGGTTTTAGATTCAGTTCCCTCAGGCAAGAGTCCAGCGACCATGTCGGTGAGCCCGGGTAGTTTCACCGGATCGTAGGCCGTTCCAGCTCGTAAAGCGAGACGATAGCTCACGAGCGGCAGTCGCGGTTCTTCAACTACGAGAACAGTGAGACCATTAGTCAGAACTGTTTCCCGCGCAGTGGGAATAACAATGGGGTGCGGAGGAAGCGCAGACGGCGCTTGACGACGAAAGTTTTCCAATTGACTCATCTTTATAGGTGCAAAGGTCCTGAATCGGCTTGCTTAGGAGCATCTGCGGGATCCTTAGCTTGTCCAGGATTTGGTGCTGTTGGATTCAACGGGGGAACGACAGTCTTTGTGGGTGGATCCGGCTCTAACGGCGGGGTCTCGGGTACTTGCGACGCTGGAGCCGCAGGCTGTTTTGGGTCGCCGGCAGGTTGTGGAGTTGCTGCCGTAAGGGCTTCGCCGGTTTCACCTTCCTGGGGTGCCGGAACAATATCCAGAACGACACGATTTTCCACATCGAGAAATTTGGCCACTGTGTTTTTGATCTCTTCACCGGTAACACTCAGATAGTGGTCCAATTCCGAGTCGAAAAGCCGTGGGTTAGAATCGTAAAGCGCAAACTCAGCCAGGCGTTGCGCCCGATACATAGTTGATTGCCGGCCCCGCACGGTATCGTTGCAAAGAGAATTTCGCAACTTCTCCATCTCCTCGATCGAAGGACCGTCGCTGGCGATTCTTTTTACCTCTTCAAAAATCTGCTGTCGAATCGTATTCACGTCTTGTCCCGGCTTCGGTAGCGCGAAGATATAGAGCGCCGACGGACCGCGGCGTTCGTCGACTCCGCCTTCAATCGAGACCACCGATTCGTCTCCCTTGACCAGTTTCTGATAGAGCCGGGAACTGTCTCCATCAAAAAGGAGGCTTCCCGCCAGGGAAAGGGCGTAGAACTCCTGGGTGCGACGCTCAGGAATCTTCCACCCGAGCACAAAAGCGGGTGCCGGGGCTAAAGGATCGTTAAATGTCTCATCTTTAATCGCCACCGCCTCCGGCTCTGAAACATCCACGGGCGGCGGATCAGACTGTGCTGGAATATCACTGAAATACTTGTTAACAAGGTCGCGCGCCTGGGCATTATCAAAATCGCCGACAACTGTCAGAACGGCGTTGTTAGGGGCGTAATAAATGCGGAAGAACTCACGCACGTCATCAATGGTTGCGGCATCGAGATCTTCCATCGAGCCTATCGTCGAATGAGCGTTCGCCTGGTTCTTAAAGATCAGCTCATTCATACGGAGAAAGGCATTCACGTAGGGTTGATTGTCGTAGCGCAGCCGCTTTTCTTCCTGAACAGCATTTCGCTGATTGTCGAGATTTTCCTGCGTCACCTTGAGGGAACGCATACGGTCGCTTTCAAGCCAGAAAGCCAGTGGTAAATGGTTTGCGGGCAGAGTTTCGAAGTAGTTGGTGCGCTCAGTTGAGGTTGTCCCGTTCATCGTTCCGCCGGCATGGAAGATGTACTGGAAGTGGGCAGCTTTAGGAACGTTTTCGGATCCCTGGAACATCATGTGTTCAAACAGATGGGCAAAGCCGGTGCGGCCTTCCTTCTCATTGCGCGAGCCAACGTCGTAATAGACAGCAATGGAAACCACGGGGATAGTGCGGTCAGGGCTGAGGACAACTCGCAAACCATTTGCCAGCGTGAATTCTTCGATCGGTGTAGGCGGTAATTGAAATGTCTCTGTCACTAGCTGTTCTCTTTAGTTCACCAAAGGCGTGCTTTTCCTCCGGTGAGGGAAATGACGATCTGCTTGAAGGGGACGTAAACCTCAGGTAAGAAAACTTGCGCCGGCTTTCACGGCGTTTTTTGGGCGATCAGTCCTCTCAGTTCGGCTCGAAGGCGTTCGATCTCTGCGAGCTTTTGCCTTACACGTTCAAAAAGGGCTGATTGAGTCTTGATGCCCTCGTCAATCAGGAAACCCGCCGCTTCCGCGCGACTGCGAAAAACGCCCGCCTGGACCAGTTGCTCAAGCTTGTCTTGCGCTTCCGGAGAAATCTTCACTGCCACCACATAATCATCCTTGGCAGAAATAGCTTTCTCGATGGTCCGGCTGATGTCTCGTCCAATCGCACTCAACGACTCTGGTATGCGCGAGGCAATGTCGCGGACTGATGATGCTGTACGACTACGCTCATCCCCGGTTGACTCCGGGTCGTCATCTCGCAGCATCAGATCATCCACTCTTTCGGGGGTTGGCGGTTCTTCTTTGTGATATGGACTACTCATGTATGAAGACTCCTTCTGAAACTAACGAATCGTTCCGTGCGTCTTACGATAATCCCCGAACGTAAGTTCATTCTACGGATGGGTTGAAACAGCCGTCAAGCAAGGGCGCTACCTGATCTGTGAAGGGTTTGAAAAGAAAGTTCACCGTAGAGTCGCCGAGAACGCTGAGGGGGCGCAGAGAGTTGAAATTGGGACACCACCGAGAAACGCGCAACCTTGCCCGCGTTAGCTGCATCCGTTATATTGCAATTGCCACGCTATCTGTCGCCAGGTCGGCTTCGGGTCGCTGAATTCTGGTAAAGAAATTTTGAGGATTTTTGTAGTGAAAAGAATTCTGTCCCACTTTGTTCTCACTTTACTTGTTCTTACTCTAATCGTTCCCGGTTTCATATTCGCCCAGCAACGTGCCCAGACGCCCGGCGGGAGCACGTCGTCCAGCGGAACTTCTCCCGCTTCGGGGTATCCCGGACGAAAATCTGCGCGCGGTAACGCGGGCAACGGAACCGCTGTGGTCGAACGGGATTTCGATGACGCATTGAGGTTAATTCAAGAACAATACATCGATGGAAAGAAGCTTGATTACAACAACGTCTTCAAGTCGTCGATCATCGGCATGTTGCGCTCCCTCGATCCCCATTCCAACTACTACGATCGCGAAGAGTTTGACGAACTAAAAACCGACCAGCGCTCAGAATACTTCGGCATCGGCGCCTCAATCCAGAACTACAACTACGGCGACCAGACCGAAACTTTTATCACGGCGACCTTCCCCAGCTCTCCTGCGAATCGTGCCGGCCTTCGCTTTGGCGATCGTATCGTTGAAGTCGACGGCGTGAAGATGTCAGGCAAGACCTCACTTGACGTGCGCGACAAGATCAGAGGGCCACGAGGATCGACTGTTAAGGTCACGGTCGAGCGAGCAGCCGACAAAAGCATTCAGAAGATTGATATCACCCGCGATGCTGTCCCTCAGCCTTCAATTCCTGACGCTTACATGTTGAAGCCTGGTGTCGGCTATATCGACATGACACGCGGTTTTAACTACACAACTACTGACGAATTACAGGATGCGCTCGAACGCCTGCATGCGAAGGGCATGAACTCGCTTGTGTTGGACTTGAGAAATAACCCGGGTGGTTTTCTGGACCAGGCAATCCATGTTGCCGAAGTCTTTCTGAAGAATGGTCAGTTGATACTCACGCAAAAGGGACGCAACGGATTCCGAGACAACACCTATGAGTCTCACAACAGTTCTCCAGACCTGACTCCGCTGGTCATTTTGATCAACGAAAATACCGCATCGGCCTCGGAGATAGTGGCAGGAGCGATGCAAGATCACGATCGCGCATTAATTGTCGGTCAAACCAGTTTTGGCAAGGGGCTGGTGCAGAGCATTATCCCGCTTGAATATGGCGCCGGCCTTACGTTGACCTCGGCAAAGTATTACACGCCTTCAGGACGATTGATTCAGCGTGATTATTCAAATGGCGGCCTCTATGACTACTATCTGCATGGGGGCATTAATCGGCCGAATGAAAAAGGTGAGGCTGCGAAACCAGCTGGACCCGAGAAGAAGACCGACACCGGTCGCGCAGTCTTTGGTGGAGGCGGCATCTCGCCGGACGAGAGCATCAAGCCACGAACTACGAATCTAACTCAGCGCCGCCTCTTGAGTCCTACTTTTAACTTTGCACGCGAGTTGGTAAGCGGCCGGATCCGTGGCTTTGACTCCTATAGAGTGCAGCATGATATTGATTTTCTCCATGAACTGAAGCCCGATGATCTAAAGATTACCGACGCGCTCTATAAAGCCTTCAAAGACTTTGCCACCGCCGATCCTTCTATAAAGATGCCGGAAGCGGTGTTGGACCGCAATCGTTCCTTCATCGAACTTCAGCTGCGTTTCAATATCGTCACGGCGGCATATGGACGGGTCGTAGCAGACAGAGTTTTTATTACCACCGATGATCCGCAAGTTGCGAAGGCGGTTGACGTATTGCCAAAGGCGCGTGATCTGGCCATGGGCGGTGCGCGTAATTCCGTTCAGCCATAACCGCTAATAAATTTCCTTCAGCCAGGGGGCCGCGAAAATTCGCGGCCCTTTTTTTCAACCACCTCGCGTGTTTCAGGCATAAGACAGAGTCTTGCGTCTAAAACCCTTGTATGATAGGTTTGGTTCGTGCAGGAATGAGGTGCTGACGATGAATCGACCAGCAAAAGCTCTAGTAAATACTGAAGAACTCGGTCGCGCCATCCGCCGTCGACGAGAAGAACTCGGTCTTAGCCTGCGCGATGTAGCGAATAAGACTGCAGTTTCAGCTTCGACCTTGTCGCGGATTGAAAATGGAACCGGAAAGCCAGATGCTGACAACATTGCCCGACTCACATCATGGCTTGACGTTCCGATGGAACGAATTCTTGGCGGACGTCGCTCCCAATCGGAGGACTCCGAGGCCGTCGTTTATTATCCTGAAGAGCCGATGCCGGAAATCGTCGAGGCCCACCTCAGGGCCGATCGTAATTTAACTCCGGAAACGGCATCCGCACTCTCAGAGTTGTTTCGCGTTGCTTATACCCAATTTAGCCGTAGTGGCCAGGACAAAGTCTCGAAGAAACGCCGTTAAGTTTGTGTGGCCCAACCTGTACCCTCCTCATCTCGTTTATAATTAACAAGTGCCTCTTTACGAATTACCGCCGGGTGAAAAATGGCGAAACTATGAAATGAAGGCTCTCGGATTGCGAGACTTCGCGCGCGTGCGTATTGACTTGCCGCTCAATCCCTTTCAACTCGCGAGCTTCGCGAATCTAATAGTGCTTGGATTTGACGAAATCGAGGGTCTCAGCCCGACAGCTCGAGAACATCTGCTCGGTCCTGCTGCAGAAGAGTGGTCAGGTGGCGCCTGTTCTTTGCCAAACGGTATGAAACTGGTGATTCTCAACCCTCAGCACGGAAGAGCACGGACAAATGCGACCCTGATGGAAGAAATCTGCCACGTGTTTCTTGGCCACACGCCTAACCGACTTTCGATAGTCGCCAAAGACGCCCGGGGAAGAATGATGGCGCGTGACTACCGCAAAGCAGACGAGGAAGCGGCTTATGCTGTTGGAGCCGCCGGGCTTGTTCCCTTTGAGTCCTTGAAAAAACTGATGCACGAAGGAAAGAGTTCGAGTGATATTGCACTACACTTTCGTGTTAGCCGCGAGCTGGTTGAGTATCGTCTAAAAGTTACGCGCCTCTGGAACGAGTACAAGGCGGCACACTGACGGGGAGTGGCCTAATTCTTTATGGGGGTCCCTCCGTGGCCACCCCTTTTGATCTGGAGCTGAGCGATTTCGAGCAGAAGGGGTGCCCACTGAGGGACAACCCCTACAGAGGTTGAGACTGATGCAGTTTGGGTTGTTTGGCTGGGAACACATATAATCAAAACCCGGCTTAGATTTTTAAGCAGCAACCTGGTAGACCACTTTATGACTGAACTCAAAGATGCACCTGCGCATGGTTTGACCACGATAGACAAGCTGCGCATGCTGCTCGACATTACCAGGAAAATTAGTCGCTCTTTGGATCTGCAAGAGGTCCTTAATCAGGTAATGGACACGCTTGATTCACTTCTTCCTTACGACGCAGCCGGCATTTTTGTATTGCAATGTGTTGATAAAGCGCTGCTTCCCGAAGGCGAAGAGCCCTGTACGTTCAAAGCCGAGGCAGTCAGAGGTTACGATACCGATGAACTATACGATTTACACCTCAAACTAGGTGAAGGGTTTATTGGACAGGTGGCCGTTCGTGGCGAGCCAATCATCTCCCATGATGTCCTCAACGACCCCGTCTATATCAATGCACGCGATAAGACGCGTTCAGAAATGGTTGCGCCCATCATCTCCAATGATGAAGTAATCGGCGTTTTCGACCTGGAATCAGATGAGCTCAATGCCTATTCGGAAGACGATCTGGACGTCTTAATGATGCTCGCTTCGCAGGTGGCAATCATCATCGAGAAAGTAATGCTTCACGAGCAGTTGATTGAGAAAAAACGGCTTGAAGGTCAACTCGAAGTCGCGCGGCAGGTACAGTTGGAGTTGCTTCCGCCAAATGACCCGCATCTACCTGGTTACGACATCAGCGCCTACAATTTTCCCACGGAAGAGGTTTCCGGCGACTATTATGATTGGGTCGCGATCTACGATGACCAGATCGCGATCGTCATTGCCGACGTGTCGGGCAAAGGGGTCCCTGCCGCTCTTCTGATGGCTTTTCTGCGAGCCAGTTTGCGAGCGGCTACTCACGTCGGTTACGCGACGCATATTTCCATGGCCAAGGTCAATTACTTACTTTGGGAATCGATTGAGAGAAATCAGTTTGTCACTGCTTTTTACGGTATTCTCGATGCTGCGAATAGAACCCTTTCCTACTCAAATGCCGGGCACAATCCGCCGTTGCTGATCAACGAGAAGGGAGAACCTCGATTCATTGAACGCGGCGGCCTTCCGCTGGGTATGTTTAGAGATACCAGGTATTACGAGTACTTCCTTTCCCTCGAACCGGGAGAAATGCTTGTGCTTTATACGGATGGTGCGACCGAGGCCTTGAATCCGGCCGGAGAAGAATTTGGTCGGGATCGTCTCGCCGAAGTAGTAAAGGCTGGTCTTTCTTTGACCGCCCGCGAGGTAGTGGCTAG
>WNFR01004334.1_pt1 | contig 14590 bp, 18 predicted proteins | sample 5400221 | NCBI WGS metagenome assembly WNFR01 (sample SAMN13153357, study PRJNA577476) | soil metagenome | isolation source: 40 cm soil under Madrone tree | place: USA:California | collected 2016-06-14 | reverse complement strand
GCAGAAAGACGTCCCGCCGCTGGTGCGCGGCCGGCTGTGCCGGCTGGCGGATATCATCACGCCCAATCATTTCGAATTCGAATGGTTGTGCGGGGCGAGGGCCACCACGATCGATCAGATGATCGAGGCGGCGCACGCGCTGATGGCGCACGGGCCATCGACCGTCGTCGTCACCAGCGCCGAACTTGCGGACACACCGGACGACGAGATCGAGACCGTCGCGATCGAACAATCCAAACAAGGGTTAAACGCCTGGCGCGTGCGCACACCGAAACTCCCGATCAGCCCGAACGGGACCGGCGACCTGTTTGCCGCGCTGCTGGTGGCCGCGCGCGTACAGGGAAAGGATACACCGGATGCGCTGGGCCACGCTGCGTCGGCGATCTTCGCCGTGCTCGAACGCACCGCCGCGCGCGGCACCGAGGAGATGCGCATCGTCGAGAGCGCCGAGCAGCTCACGCATCCGAAGCGCCGGTTCGAAGCCGTCGCCGTCAGAGGTTCGTAGGGCTAACCACGTTCCTCGGCGGAAGTGAAAAATCTGGTTCCATCGAAAAAGCGGTTCGGGCGATTGAATACGGAGATGAACATCGCGCCGTTGGGAGCATGCGCGACATGGACGTTGCCGCCCGGCCGCCACACGAAGTCACCCGCGCCAACGCTGCCCTCGGCGTCTTCCAGCGATCCTTCGAGCATAAAAGTCTGTTCGAGCGCCGTGTGCTCGTGCAATGGCACGACCGCGCCGGGCGCCATTTTGAACAGGATGGTCGAGCGTCCTTCGTCGTCGCGGTACAGGATTTTCATCTCTATTCCGTCGAACTCGGTTCGCTGCCAGGGCATCGACGACGCCGCGACGAAGGTCGACCGAAGTTCGGGCGGGTTCACTGGCACAGGCTTGTTCATGGCTTTGTCCTCCGAAAAATCCACCGCGGTATTCAGGAAATCTCGTAGACCGACACCTTGCCCGCGATGCCGCTCAACGCCACCCGTCTGGGCGTTGCCTTTAGCCCTTTGGTCTCGAGCAAGGTCCGGGCCTGCGCGTTCTCCACCACCTGTTCCGTCACCACGATCGAGCGTGAGGCGGCAAGGCCCTGGACGCGCGAGGCGATGTTCACCGTCTGGCCAAAATAGTCCTGCTGGGCATTGAGTATGACCGCAAGGCACGATCCTTCATGGATGCCCATCTTCAGGCTCAGGCTCTGATGTTGACGTTCGGCGCCGAGATCGCTCATCGCCTCGCGCATGCGGATCGCAGCGGCAATGGCGCGGTCAGGCGTCTCGAAGGTCGCCATCACGGCATCGCCAATGGTTTTCACGATGGCCCCCCGTTCGGACGCGATAATCTCCTGCAGCAGCCTGAAATGTTCGTTGACGAGATCGAAGGCAGTGAGGTCGCCGACCCGCTCATAGAGCTCGGTGGAGCCTTTGAGATCGCTAAACAGGAAAGTCAGACTCAATATCTTGAGGCGCTGGCCGATGGCGAGCGTGTCGGTCCGGTAGATGTCGCGAAACGTCTGATTGGTGAGGAGACGCTTGGCCGTGAGAATGGGCTTGCGTTGCTTCAGCAAGTCGTCCAGCGCCTGGTTCGCCACCCATACCGCCGGCAACACGCGGCTCTCGGTGCGATTTTCCAGGACCAGCCGCAGCGGCCCGGGGCGCAAGGCAATGGTGTCGACAGGAACCTGGAGCTTGTTGAAGATCACGGACAGGTTCTGGCGCTCGGCCGCCTCCTCGCCGCCGACATCGAGGAACTGGGCCGTATGCGTCACGGGATCGAACACGATCAACGTGCCCGCCGGCGCCTGCAAGGAAAGGATGGCCCGTTCTCCGGGTGGCAAGTCGACAATTTCGAGCGTGACCTCGTCCAGCAGCTTCTCCATATCGATATCGTCCGGCAGATCGATGGCCGAACTCCAGAACACCTGGCGATAATATTCGGCCGCGGGCAATTCGTCGGGACTATGGGCCGCGATCTTGCGCACGCGCGGGCTTACCGTAAAAGTCACCTCGACCAGATTGTCGAGCGTCGTCTCATAGCCCGCGGCGCAGAAAGCGCAATTATACTGCGCCCTGTCCAGGGTCTTCAGGCTTTTATTCGCGGAAAGAACACCGGCGCAGCTCGGGCACATGACGCTCCACGTCATCTCCAAGATGCCGAGCCCCACCGCATGCAGGAGGCCCGCGATCACCCGCTCCTCGCCGACATCAGCCGTGGCCGCGAGATCAAGCGCGTTCATTCTGTTCAAGGCATGATCCGGGGCATCCCGCACCATACGCTCGAGCATGTCCACAACGACTCCGTCGGCCGACTGACGCAGGGCAACAAACAGATTCTCGGTTTCGTTCATGCGACAAGGTTACACGAAAGAAGGCAAAGCGGATATGACGGTGTCATCAGCTATCGCGGATTCAGCAAAGCCGGCGGAATGCGCGGCTACGCCGGATCGCCATTGCCTGAGAGTACCTGCGCGGCGCCGCCGATGCCGCGCCGAAAAGCTTCGTCAAAATTGGTGCCGCGAATCTGCCAACGGTGCGTCCGGCCATGCCAGTCGATCCGCCATTGCGTGGCCCATCCGAGTTCCCGGTCGTCCCAGACCAGCCGTCCGACCAGTGCCGCTTCCCCGCCCTGCCCGGCCACCATCGGACCCCATGCCCGGGACGTCGCCGTCGCCGGCTCGGCGCGGGTAATGCCCGCTTTCGCCAGGGCGGCCGCGCTGGGCAGCACGACATTCATCCCCCGCCGGGCCGCGGCCGCGAGCAGCGACTCACGCTGCAGGGCCGACTGGTCTGCGTCCGACGTGATCATGTAATCCTTGGACCCCAGTTGCATTTCGACGAAGGCGGTAATCACCGGGCGGTGTGCATGCCACGGCTTGAGGCCGATCCCATGAAGAAGCGCGTCGATCTTCTTCTCATCAAAGTCGACGGTCAGGTCGTAGGGCCGATCGCGGGTCCCTTGCTCGTCGCGGGTCGGCGTGCCCGACATCTGATCGTGATAGCTGAACGCCCTGACGAAATCTTTCGCGTTCGATTTGTACGCGGCCAATCGACCGCTGCCCGCAAGTTTTTGAGCGCCGGATACCTTGATCAGAACATCCTCCAGGCAAGCGGCGAAGCCGATGATGCGGTTGGCCTCGGCCTGGCCGGTCACGATGGTTTGCGCGCGATAGAGATCATCCGCAGCCGTCGCGATCGCGCCGCCGCAACATGTCAACGCAAGCGCAACCGACACCCTGATGATGGCGCGAACCACATCATCGTGCGGCAGTCGCCTTGTCGTGAGCCGGGCAACCAAGCCTCTCTCCTGTTTGCTCCAACGCCTTTACGTCTTCAGTTTCAACCGGCCCATGAAATCGCGTTTCCCGAGCGGCGCGCCCTTGTGGCGGAGAATATCGTAGGCGGTGGTGGCATGGAAAAAGAAGTTCGGCAGCGAGAACGACATCAAAAAACCTTCCGCCGTGAACGGCAGCGTGCGTTCGCCGAGCTTGAAGGTGACATCGCGGCCGACCAGCGCGTTGACCGCGTCGGGGGTCAGGCCAAAGAGTTCGTCGCGCGCCTCCGTCACCAGCGACTGCAGCGCTGCAAAATCGAGATCCGGCCTGCCCGACGGCGGGACGAACACGCCGTTCTTCGCCGCCGCCATGGCGCCGCGCGAATGATGCGCGACCGAGACGATCTGGAAACGGAACGGCAGCATGTCGGGCGCAAGCCGCGTCTCGACGACCTCGGCCGGGTCGATGCCCTGGTCGTGGAAATGCGTCAGGCTCTTCTCGAGCAGACCGCCGACCGCGCCGAGGATCTGCAGATAGTTGGCGACGGTGGCGTCGTAGAGTGAAAAGGCCATGGCGTCAGTCTCCCGGCGTTTGCTCGTTGCCTCCGACACAGACCGGTTGGTGAATGTGCTTGCTTGCTACCTTAGGGAGGTCAAAGGTGCGGCATCCTAATAGCGGAGCCTGAGCCATGGAAGACCCGGACGACGACAGGATATACATGGTGGTGGTCAATCATGAAGAGCAGTATTCGATCTGGCCTGCCCGAAAAGCGCTTCCGGCGGGCTGGAGGTCGGCAGGAAAGACCGGCACGAAGCCGGAGTGCCTTCAGTACATCGAGGAGGTGTGGACGGATATGCGCCCGTTGAGCCTGAGACAGAAGATGGAAGCGGGCAAAGCGTGTTCCGCCGCTGTCCGATAGCGGCTTTGGTTCGTCATGGCCGGGCATAGGCGAGCGGAAGCGACGCCGACCTTCGGACGGCCAAGCCCGGCGATGACGGCAGATGAATCTATCTCAGGCTATCAGCGGAGGCTCTGCTCCAACAGCGATCAGGCCGGCAACAACTGATCGAACTCCGGAGGCGCATAGGATTTGCCGTCCGCGTCGGTGATGACGACGTGCCAGCCTTCGCTCGCGAAAATCCGCGCCTTGGCAACAATGATCAGGGAGCTCTGTCTTTCGATATTGAGCGATTCGTTCTCGCGTTCTGCGATCATCCTGTAGGCCAACGCTATCCCCTGTTCGTCCCTTGCACCTGTCGCGTGTTGCCAGCGCGCTTTGGCCGCAATTCGCCGAGAGCGTGACAATTTGGTGCCGAAGCAGCGCAGCGCCGTCGTCGCGCGCCGGGCGGCCGCGGACGCGTGCTGCCATACGCCGGCGGTTCCGGTTCCCTTGCCGTGGATGGCCGCAACCTCTCCATCCCTTCGCCTTGCTTTGGTCAAACCCGGCTGGAGTTGTGGGGCGGGGCAGAGGTTCGTCGACGCAACTGTCAGTCCGCGGTCCGGTTGATGCGGACGACTTTGGACCGAGTACGGAGCGCCTATGCATCCCTTGCTGAAAGAACTCGAACGAGACAACGATCCGCACGACGTGCTCGAGATCGCACCCGGCGTCGTTCTGGCCGCGCGAGCGGAGCCGGAATTTTCGACGCTCGCGCCGGGCGCGATGAGCAATGCCGCGGAGCCGCGGTTTCACCCACGGCCGAGCGCCGCTGCCGCCGCGCCGTCGCTCGACGCGGCGTTTCGCGCGGATGACCATATCCGCGCCCCGGGCGGCCGGTCGTCGAAGGGCAAAAAGCTGTCGCGTGTAGTGTTCGTGTTCCTGTTCGCGCTCGGCAGCGCCGCCGCCGCGGAAGCGTGGCGGCACTACGGCGACACGGCCAAGGCGATGATCGCAAACTGGACGCCAGGTTTCGTTGCGACAAGTTTCGTTGCAACGTCGCCGCCGCCGGCCAGCGCAGCGCCTGTTGAGCAAACGGATGCGACCGACGTTCCGGCGGTTCAGGCCACCCCGCCAGCAGCGACGCCCGCGCCAGCGGCGGCACCGGCGCCACCAGCCGCTCCGGCCCAGTCCATGGAAGCCGTCGCGCCGAACGCCCCCGCGCCCGATCAGGCGCAGTTGCTGGCGTCGATGGCGCAACAAATCGAGCAGCTCAAGGCCAGCGTCGAGCAACTCAGGGCTGGCCAGGAGCAGATGTCGCGCGACATCGCCAAGGCATCTGACAAGGCATCTGAAATGAAAGCGTCGGAGGTCAGGGGTCCCGAGCCGAGCGTGCGCCCCCGGATAGCTGCGCCGAAGATGGCAGCGCCGCCGCGGCCGGCCGTCGGGTTAGCCCGCAAGCCGAGGCCGACAGCTTCAGCCGCGCCCTATCTGCCGCCTCCGCCATTGCCGCCAGCCGCCGCGCCGCCGATCGTGCCGCAGCCGGCGCCGGAAGCGCAGGCAACGGTTGAAACCGATGGCAACCCGGTCGTGCGCCCGCCGCTGCCGGTGCGGTAGAACCTGAACGGTTGAAGCAGGCTGGTCGGAAGCCGTTGCGCAGGGGATCATGGGACGGCGCCAGCGCTCCGCCCCCGATCCAATGTCATTGCGCCCGACAGGCCATCGCAGTTCGCTTACTGTCGCTGTGCGCTGACGTTATGCTTCGATGACGCGCGCACATGGTGCCTCGCCGGCGCGACGGATAGATTGACGCCGCCGACCGATGCCATCGCGTTCGCGCTCCCGCTGTTTCTGGAGCCAACACCCAGGCTCTGGTAAAATGCCTGTTCGCCGGGCTCCTGAACCGCCTGTTGCGCCATCACCGGCGCGGCCATCGCGACCGAAACAACGGCAGCGACGCCGAAAAGTTTGAACCTGGTCATTGTCGATTCCCCTTCTGAGTTGATCAATTCATGAGCGTTGCGAACTGCACCAACCCGCTTGCGCGGATTGTCGTGTGCGTTCGTTCCAACAGATAGAATTGACCCGCCGACAGTCAATAGAATGACATTTATCATATAAACGTGACATCGACCGGCGTCACGCTGCGCGCATGGAAGAATTTACCGGGATCGCGGACCACCACAGTGCAATTCGCCTCGCCATCGATCGGCAAAGAGACGCCGCGATTTTCTCGACGGGAAAATCACCAAAATCCTGTCCAGCCCTCATTCGAAAAATATTTCGCGAGCAACCGGCGCGCAGACGAGGCGCGCACCTCCCGATTGAACGCAAGGGCGCTCATCCGGGGATGACGGCGAGAGTGTTGAGCGCGCTCACGCACGTTGAAAATCGAACCTGAAACCGGCGCGTGCGTCAGCCAGGCGTGGCGCGCGGAAGATGAAAGCTCCCTATTCCCCAGACGTCCTGGTATCGCCACCGGAACACTACGGAGAGCCAACCCGACGCGAATCGTGGCACGAAGTCTGCATAGATTTAACTGACCGGGGAATTCCTTATCAGCGAAGGACACCATGCTCGTTACACTTGTCGCCGTTCTCTGCAACGGCCAGCTCTGCCTCGAGAAAGTCGTCACCAACAGCGATCAGTCGGGAATCACCATGGCGGCCTGTACGGTCAACGCGCAGATCGGCATCGCCGATTGGCTCGCCAAGGGCCCGTACCATGAGTGGACGCTGCAACGGTACAAGTGCGTGGTGGGCCAGTATACGCCCAAGAAGGAAGCTTGATCGGCGCGCCATCCCCCACGCGGGGATGGCCGCTATAGCTTCGGTTCTGATTGAATCAGAACCGAAGCTACAGATTTTTGCTTGGACGCGTTTTCTTCACACGAACCGGTATCCACTTCGCTCGAAAACGCTCTATTGCACGACGTCGAGTTTGACGTTGGCAACGCCCTTTCCAACCATTCCGAGCGACTCCGCCGCGGAATAGGAGACGTCGACAATCCGTCCGGGAACATACGGGCCGCGGTCGTTGACCCGCACCGTCACCGAGCGGCCGGTGGAAACGTTGGTCACGCGCAGTTTCGTGCCGAACGGCAGCGTCGGATGCGCCGCGGTCAAATCATGCGTATCGAATTTTTCGCCGCTCGCGGTCTGTGTCCCCTCGGTGTAGAAGCTGGCAACGCCCCGCGAGGCCACTTTGGTGTCGCCGGCATCCCGGTGCGATGCGAACGGGGTATGCTTTCTCACCGAGGCCACACGCCGGTGCGTTACGGACGACGCCGTTCGAACGCGTTCCAGCGACGCCTGCCTGGTCGGGTGAAGTTCGGACCTTTGGCTCACCACAGAGGACTGCGCGCACGCCGCCAGTGAAGCCGCTGCCAGCGCGAGCGCAAGCAGTCGAAGGATTTTACGGCCTGTCGTGATGTCGACGGACGCAGTACCGGAACAGCCGATGGACCACATGTTGTATCCCCAACTCGCGCCCCAGCCCAAGCCGAAAACCAACATGCCGTCATGGTCCGAATCCAATCAGGGCGGCAACGTGGCCGGATCCCGGCGGCCACAATTTCGCCAACGCTATTCCTTTCAGGTGTGGTGATTGGGTCACAGTTCACCGAGCGTCGGCGGATCAAACCAGTTGGTCAGCGACAGGCCGCCATCGACGACGATCGCAGCTCCCGTGACATAGGCCGATACCCGGTTCGACAGCACCGCCAGCGCCATCGGCGCGAGATCCGTGGCCTGACCGAGACGGCCGAGCGGGATGTGTTTTACCAGCGACGGATCGGCGACGAAGCCGCCGGCCGCGATCGCGCCGGGCACCAGCGCATTGACGCGGATGCCATAGCGGCCAAACGTCTTGGCGAGATCCTTCACCAGGGCGGCCATTGCCGCTTTCGCCGTCGAGTAATGCGGCAGGTTGCGCGGCGTGCCCGCGTGCAACGAGGTCAGCAGCAGGAACGAGCCGGGCGCTTTGGCCGCGATGAGTGTTCGCGCCAGTTCGCGCGCGAGGTGAAAGCCGGCGTCGAGGTTGACCGCGTGCATCTGTTGCCAAGTCTCGCGGTCCACCGCCATGACGTGATCTGCCTCGCGCCGCGGCGGCGAGGCGCTGTGAACGAAGTGCGTTACCTGCCCTACCGCGGACTGTGCGTGCTCAAGCAGCGCATCGCAGGTGGCGCGGCTGGCGAGATCGCCGACAAAGGGAAACGCCAGTTTCGGCCGGGCTGAAGTTTTGATCGCAGCCATGACCGTGTCTTCGCGGATGTCGGCGAACACGGTCCGCACACCCTCGCCGACCAGCGCTTGCGCAATCGCGCGGCCGATGCCGTTTCCCGCACCGGTCACCAGCGCCGCCTCGCGCGCGGGATCGAAGGGCGTGCTGAAGAGGCTCATGTCGGACGGTCTCCGAGATCAAAACGACGCGCATGCTAGCACGCGTTGTCGATCCGGACACAAGCCGCCCGCTGTCAGCTCTGATGCGGACCCCGCATCATCTTCATGGCGTCTTCGATGTGACGCCACTCTCGCGCGTCCTCGGCGTCGCCCTTGCGCTCGCAATCCTGGGCCATCTGGGCTGCCTGGGCGATGGCCTCGAAACCGTGCCGCTCGACCATCTGCCGCGCGATCACGTGAATCTGCGTCTCGGACATCATGTCGCTCTCCCGATGTCGACTCGCCGCCGAAAGCCGCGGGGGCCTGCAATAGCCGGTTCCGCTGCAGCCTGTTCCAAACCCTCCAGCCGAGGGCTCGTTCCCCTGTATTCGCATTTAATCTCGCGCGCTGAGGACCAGGGAACTTGTTCGTTCGATCCAAAGGCCGTCGCTGCAGGTCCGCTTGCCACCAATTCCACCTCTTCCCGCCGCATTTTTTCGCTTTGTTGCGGCTCTGGATGGAGCGAACTCGAATGAAAAAGACAACCGCGATTGCGGCGTTGGCGCTGTTGCTGCTTCCATCGGCAACGATGGCGCAGGAACGCGGCGGGGACGCTGCGCTCGGAGCATTGTCTGGCGCCGTGGTACTCGGGCCGGTCGGCGCGCTCGCTGGTGCGATCGTCGGCTACACGGCCGGACCGTCGATTGCGCGCTCATGGGGCTTCAGACGATCCGGCACCGCCCGCCAGGCGCGGAAGCCCGCAGCGCAGGAGACGCGGCTGTCGCGCGCCGACGCTCAGTCGGCGCCGCGAAGTCAGGCCAGTGCGCCAACGGCGGCGCAAGTGCCACCGCCTCCGAAAACGGCTTCCACCACCGCGCCGCCGGTCCAGGGCCTGGAGTAAGGCGCAGCGGTCGGTCGCGGAGCGCGGTCGGCGACCGCGTTCTCCGTAAAACCCCGTACGGAATCCATCGGAATTTCCCGCGGACGTTGCAGCTGCTATTTTTCGAGCCTGCTCCTCGCTTTGATTCGGAGGCGGAACATGGCTCAGGTCTATTTCCATTGCTCCAACACTGAACGGGTAATGATCGATCAATACGGCGCTGCCATTGGCGATCTGGCCGAGGCGCGTGACCACGCCGCCCTGGTGGTGCGGTCACTGATCATGACGCCCAGCACGGAAGACTGGCGCAGCTGGGTCCTGCACGTCAGCGATGCTTCCGGCGACGAGATCTTCGCCGTGCCCTTCGTTTCCATGCTCGGCAAGCCGCATTGAGAGCACGCCATGACAATCGCGCAATCATCGACACGGCTTCGCCTGCGCTTGAACGGTTTCGTGACGAGGTGGCACAGACTGATCAGGAATGCCTGTAATCCCTATCGGCCTGAACTTCACTATATGCGAGGGCCCGGCCCGAAATGGCACGCGAAACACCTCGGCCGCGCCGAAAGCAGGGCGTTCTGAAGCATGGCACCTGAGGGCACGCCGTCAATAAGGCGGCGCCTTCCTCCCCCGCTGTGCTTTGGCGGCTTCCATCCACCACGTCAAATCATCGGCAAACCTCGGGAACGCATGGTCCAGCGCCTTGCCGCCCTCGCCGTTCGGTTTACCCTCCGCCGAGAGGGTCTGCGCGATCGGCCCCACCGCGATCGTGGAAGAGATCACCACCATGCCCATTTCCGAGAGTGTGCCATGCCACGCCGTTGCAGCCCGCGCGCCTGAGAAACGTCCGGCCGAATAGCTGGCGATGGCGGCGGGCCGCCAGAACCATTCCTCCAGAAAATGATCGGTGAGGTTTTTCAGCCCCGGCTGGACACCCCAATTATATTCGCCGGTGATGAAGACAAACCCGTCAGCGCCGCGGATCTCGCCCGCGAGTTTTTCCAACGCCGCCGGCGCCGCGCCCTTTGGATATTCCTTGTACATCCGGTCCAGCATCGGCAGGCCGACCGCTTTGGCGTCGATCAGCTCGATGTCGTCGCCCCGGGCGCGAAAACCCTCGACGACGAAATGGGCGAGACGGATGCCCATCCGGTCGGAGCGATAGGAGCCGTAGAGCACGAGAATGCGATGGGTCATGATATCCACACACTGCATGAGGCCGCGTGGTGATGATAAGCTCGGCGTCATCAGCCGCCAATCTTGATCTGGCGCAATACGCCGCGCGGCCATCCCCCACAAGCTGACCTTGTGTCGTGTTCCCAGGAGGTACCGCCTTTGGCCGCCTTTCGTCCAGCGAACAATCGTCCTAGAGTTCCCCGGGCTCGCAGCGGAGCATCGCGATGCGTTTTCGCGTAAGGAAGTTCGCCCACGTTCTGGAGCGCCTTGGGCTGGCCATGGCTGGCGCCGCCAGCGGCTTGTTTGTTGCAGCCCTGGTCGGGACCAGCGTCGCCGCGTTGACGACACAGGCTTTCCTGCTGCTCATGATGATTGGCGGTGCCGTCGGATTCTACCTGGGAATCGATACCCCACCCCTGCGTTTTCATCCGCACGATGAACAGGCGGCAAACCGCGGCGACGGCAGCAAAATCGACACCGCTGAATTCCTGAGCGCCGTCGGCACGTTTCTGGCCGCGACGGCGGCGTTTGCGTCGGTGGGCGTGATCGTGCTTCGTCACGATCCACACATCGCCTGGATCTGGATGATCATGGCGGGATGGATTGTCGGCGTGGCCATGCAGATCATTGCCGGATCAATCGCACGTTTTCGCCGTTAGGGCTGCCCGCTCGCAGGGCGCGGACTACGATCGATCCACCGAAAATTAATCAAATCGTTGCACGCTGATCCCAACAGCAAAAAATCGCCAAAATCCCTTTTACGAAATGCGCTCGTTTCGAGAAGGAAAACCTCCCATGCGGATCAAACGCGCGATCTTCGTTGGTTCGGTGGCCGCCCTGGCCGTGACGACAGCGCCTGTGCTGGCGAAGAATTCCACGCTCCAGAAGACTGACGACAAATCGACCACATCGTCCTGCCATGCCTACCAGCAGGCGGCCGATGGATCGTGGATGGAGCTGCCATGCCAGGAGCTGGGTTCCGGTTCCGGCGCACCCGCCCAGCATAAATCCGCGACGCGCGGTACGATCGAAGAAATTCGCACACGCTGAAATCGGCTGGTGGACCGAACCCACCTCGTCTATTCGATTGCGCTACGCTGACGGCCTTCGGGACCCGCGCGGGCGCTCGCGCGCCGCAAGAGTAAACCCAAGTAAACCCAAGATTAACACGGACTATTTACGATGGTGGGGAACTCGCTCCACATCCATCGTGAACGGCCAAACCCCATGAAAATCGGTACCCTCCTGACTGCCGCCATCGTCTCGCTTGCCGCCGTTGGCGGGGGGCTGGCGGTCTATGTCGCCGCCACGAAATACCAGACGATGGACCAGGTTTCCGTCGCCCGGCGCCGGCTGGAGATCGCGCGCGCCGTCGGCGATATTCCGCGCTATCTCAATCCCGAACGCGGCTTCGCCACCAATATCCTGATGGGGCCGCCCGCCGTGGACCCGAAGTTGCGGGCTGAACTCGACAAATACCGCAAGCAGACCGACGGCGCGCGCGACAAGATGAACGAGGTCAAGAGCACCCTGCCCGGCGCGTTCGACGATGCGCCAGCCGTGATGGCCGGCATCGACGCCCTGAACGTTAGATTTGCCACGCTGCGCGAGGCGATCGACAAGGCGATCGACGGTCCGGCCGATACCCGCAAGGATGCCGCCAAGAAGATCGTCTCCGATAACGCTGTCTTCAACAATGCCGTGACCACGCTGCTCGACGGGCAGGTCCGCAAGATCGCCCTGCTCGATGGCGACGCCTACCGGCAGGCAAGCTACGCCAACATCGCCTGGACCTTGCGCGACGTCGGCGGCTTCAACGCCAGCCTGCACAAGAACCTCGTCGGCGCCAAGCGCGCGGCGACCGAGGCCGAGAAGATGGATATCAGCCGCTCGCAGGGCCGCAACGACCAGATCCTGATGTCGCTGCAGGAATTGCGCGGCAATGCCTCAACGCCGGCCAATGTGGCGACTGCACTTGGCAAGATGAACGAGGACTATGTCGAGCGTTTCGGCAAAGAGTTGAAACTGGTGAAGGACGGCGCCGTCAGCGGCAAATATGAGCACGATCTCGATATCTATTTTGTGGAGTCGCAACGCGGCCTCGGGGCGATCATCGAGGTGCGCGACGCGTTCTATGACAACGCCGAGCAGATCCTCGGCACCGGCTATTCCGCCGCGCGCTTCAGTTTCCTGATCGCGCTCGCAGGGCTGATCGCGGTCGCGGCAGCCAGCGCCGCCCTCGTAATGATGGTGCGCCGCCGCGTTTGCAAGCCGATCGTCGACCTCACGGCCAGGATGTCGAGCCTCGCCAGTGGCGATCTCGCCAGCGACATCGAGGGCGCCGGCCGCGGCGACGAGATCGGCGCGATGGCGTCCGCCGTCCAGGTGTTCAAGGATAACATGATCAAGGCGGATCGCCTTGCCGCGGAAAAGGAAGCCGAGAACGAAATCAAGATGCGGCGCGCCCGCGTGCTCGACGATCTCACCCGCGCGTTCGAGACCAAGGTCAGCGAACTCGTCGGCGGATTATCGTCGGCTTCCGCCGTGATGGAAGACACCGCGCAGTCGATGTCGTCGACGGCGTCCGACACCAACCGCCAGGCCGCCGTCGTCGCCGCGGCATCCGAACAGACCTCGACCAACGTGCAGACGGTCGCCAGCGCCACCGAGGAATTGACGTCCTCGATATCGGAGATCGGCCGTCAGGTCGCACAATCCACCGAGATTGCCGCGCGTGCGGTCGAGAACGCACGGCGCACCGGCGATACCGCGCGTTCGCTGGCCGAAGGCGCACAGAAGATCGGCGATGTCGTGACCCTGATCCAGAACATTGCGGCGCAGACCAATCTGCTGGCGCTGAACGCGACCATCGAGGCCGCGCGCGCCGGCGACGCCGGACGGGGGTTTGCCGTCGTCGCGTCCGAAGTGAAATCGCTGGCCGGCCAAACCGCCAAAGCTACCACCGAAATCTCCGAACAGATCGCGGCGATTCAGGCGGCGAGCGACCAGACGGTGACCGCGATCGGCAACGTGGCCGAGGTGATCGCCGAGATTGATCAAATCGGGATTGCGATCGCGTCCGCGATCGAGGAGCAGGGCTCGGCGACAAAGGAGATTTCCCGCAGCGTCCAGGAAGCCGCGCGCGGGACCCAGGAGGTCAACGCCAACATCTCCGGCGTCCAGCGCGCCGCCGACGACACCGGCGCCGCCGCCAGTCAGGTGCTCGGAGCGGCGGAACAGCTATCGTCGCAATCGAAGGATCTCGCCGGGCAGGTCAACCGCTTCCTCGCCGAGGTCAGGGCGGCGTAATCCGCCCGCGATGCAGCTTGCGTTGTCGGCAAATCAACATCACGACTATCCGCGAAGCCCCAGCACCCGGCGGGCGATGGACTGGCGATGGACTTCGCTCGGCCCCTCATACATGCGCATCAACCGCGCCCTCTGCCACAGCGCGTTGAGCGGCAATTCCAGCGTCATGCCGAGTGCGCCGAGCGTCTGCATGGCGTGGTCGCAGGCGTCATAGGCCATCTCGGTCGCGAACACCTTGATCATCGAGGCCTCATGCCTGACGTCTTCGCCGCGATCGGTCTTTTCCGCGGCGTCGCGCACCATCAGCCGGCACGCATGCATGCGCGTCGCGATATCGGCGATCCACCACTGGATCGCCTGGCGTTCGGCCAGCTTGACGCCGAACGTCTCGCGCTGCCTCGCGTGCTCGCACATCATGTCGCTGGCGCGCCGCGCGATACCGATGCAGGTCGATCCCATTTCAAGCCTGCGGGTACGCAGCCGCAACTGCATCGGCGCGTAGCCCTTGCCGACTTCGCCGAGCACGGAATCGACCGGGATGCGGCAGTCTTCAAACACGATCTCGTAGGTCGAGCCGCCGCCGAGCATCGGGATTTCGCGCTCGATGATGAATCCGGGCGTGCCCTTCTCGACGATGAAAGACGTAATGCCGCCCTGCCGCGCGTCGCTGCCGACGCGGGCCATCACGATGATGAAATCG
>WNFR01004333.1_pt1 | contig 14591 bp, 9 predicted proteins | sample 5400221 | NCBI WGS metagenome assembly WNFR01 (sample SAMN13153357, study PRJNA577476) | soil metagenome | isolation source: 40 cm soil under Madrone tree | place: USA:California | collected 2016-06-14 | reverse complement strand
TGGTGGTCCCTGTAGTAAAGCTGAAGCTGCCCGGATTCGTCAGCGGATTGCCGACCGTATCCGTGATCTGCGCACTGTAATTGACGGCGTAACTGGTGCTGGCCGCCAGCGGATTAATGGGCGTAAATGTAACGGTCTTGTCGTCGGCGGAATAAGTGAACATCCCCGCAACCGAGTTGCCGCCGCTCACCATCGAGAAGCCGTTCTGCGCCGTGATCGGATCAATTGTTTTGTTGAACTGCAAAACAACCGGCGTCGCGCTCGAGTTCCCACTCGGCGGAATATTGATGTCGCCATTGACGGGGCTGGTGCCCGCAAGGGTTGGGCCGGTAGTATCGGGGCCGAAAGCGGTCGTGAAGTAGGTTAGGTAATAGCCGAGGTTATTGCCGCACGTATCCTGGAGGGCGGCAAAGTAACTCAGTTGAACGGTAAACGCCCTGCCGGCGCCCAGCAATTGGCTGGGTGTGATGGTTGCAATGGTGCCCGAGGCATCCACGCTGATCGTTCCCGGTACCGCTATGCCAGTGGTGTCATCGAAGAGATAGACACTGCCTCCGTTCCCGTACGTGAATGTGCTGCGATTCATGGGCGCGCTGAACTGTATTTGGACCTGGGTATTCAGGGGCACTCCATTGGCTTGATAAATGGGGCTAAATTGAACCACCGTCGGTGGGGTCGGAGTGCAGGTCTCAACCAGAATTCCGTTATTCACGGTCAGCGTCTGCGATCCCGTCTGGACCTGTACGGTGCGGAAGCCGTTCGCAGCCCCGGAAGTGGACAAATTTGCCGTCATACTGGTGGCGCTGTTCACAGTCACTGGACCGAACGTGCCCGCGGGCGCGCCTCCAACGGAGACTCCAGCTCCGAAATTAGCTTTCGTTGTTCCGCTCGTCCAATTAGTGAACTGTCCGGTGACCGCCACGCTTTCGTTCTGCGTCGGCTGAATCGTATTCGGGTTGATCAGCGTCACGACGCCCACTCCGGGCATCACGGTAAATGACGCGGTCACCACTTCTGCGCCCGTCGTAATCGTGACGTTACGAGCTCCTGTGGCGGCCGAGGGATCAATCGTGATCGGAACCGATGCGCTGGTGGGACCGTTCACGGTCACGGTACCGGTCGTAATGTTCGCTCCGAAACTGACAGTCGTAGTCTGCCCGAAGTGGGTGCCCGTACCTGTAATGACGATCGTTTTGGAGTTGCCCTGGTGGGCGGAAGACGGATTGAGCACTGCGCTCGCATTGTTGACGCCAGTCCCGGACAGGGCGATGAGCAGCGGGTTCGGACTCGCAGAGTTGGTCGTTGTCACAGAGCCCACGATGGAGCCTGAGATAGTCGGTGCGAACTGAACTTCAATCGTGCAGGTTTTGCCGGCCAGAAGAGTGCCGCCGCTCAGCGGACATGTCGTTCCGCTGGTTTGGAAGAGGAAATCACCCGAGGCGGCTATGCTGTTCAGGTTGACCGTGGCCGCACTATTATTGGTGATCTTTACCGCTTGGGCCGGACTGGTGGAACCGACGTTAACCGAACTAAATTTGAGGCTGGTCGGTTTCACCGTCAGTACGTCCAACGCCGTTCCGCTCAAATTCACCAATTGCGGGCTGTTGGTTCCGGTGTAAGCCACCGCGACCGTTCCGCCGATCTTGCCCACATACTGCGGCCCAAACGTGATGTTGACGTTGCAGTTTGCTCCCGCAGCCAGCGTGTTCCCGGCTGCCGGACAATTGTCGGTTTCTGCATATTGGTTGCTGGCGGCGATGCCCCCCATGGTGAGCGCGCTGCCGCTCGTGTTCGTCACCGTAACAGCCTGCGAAGCGCTCGTCCCGCCCTTGACCCCTTTGAACGTGAGGAGGCTCTTGCTCAACGAAATGGGAGCATTCGGACTGCCGCTGCCAGTAGCTAACAGGGCCACCGTAAGCGGTGTCGCGCCAGGCGCGTTGTCCGTGATGATGATTGCGCCATTGTCGGTCGCGGACGTCGGTTGCACTTGCACCGACACGGTACAACTTTGTCCCTTGTTAAGCGAAGTATTAAGGCACGTACCGGTATTGACGACGTAATCTGCGCTCCAAAGGATACTGGTTACCGATATCGTTCCCGTCGTGCCGTTGGTGATTTTGAAAGTTTTGGCTGCGCTTACCGTTCCGATCGGGATTGCCCCAAAATTGAGACTGGTGGGCGCGGTCTTAACCGGCGCCACTCCGCTTCCGGTAAGACCGACAAAAGCCAGCAGGTTATTCGCGCCATCGCGAATCGTCACCGCTCCTGAGATCGTGCCGGCAATGGTGGGCGCGAAATAAACATTCATGCTGCAAGAACCGCCGCCGCCGATATTGCCGCCGCAATTGTCGGTCTCCGTGAAATCGCCGCTGGGAGTAATGTTCACCGCTTGCGAAGATCCGCCGCTATTACTGATCGTCACCGACTTAGCCGCACTCGTGCTGCCCACCGCCTGCTTCACAAATGTCAGGCTGGCAGGAGACACCGTTATTTGTGCAGACAGGCTGAGGCTGGCCGCCACGAGAAGAAACCCCGTGAGCAGAACGCGGCGAACGTGATCATTAGCGAAAATCGCAAGGGTGCGGACACTGACGTTAGCGGCGCGCATGGGCACTCCTCAAAGCAGACCTGGACTTGTATTTGCTTGTGATCGATTGGAACTATAGGGGAGGAGATGAGTTCCCATCGAGTTTAAGTCGGCGCTCGCCTGTCTGCTCGAACTGCCTTCTCTATTGCAAGGACGACATCCTACAACACTTTCCTTTTAGACCTGCGAAATATTTTGTTGAGCCGGTAGAAAATAGCAGGCATAGGCCGCGTATCGGTTCACTGGCTGGCGTTTGGCGCCGCTGGGACGCCTCCAGTATTCACAAACCTTTCGCATCGACCACATTTTTCTGGAACGGGAACAATATGTTGCAGCGCCGTTTTTGGGGGGCGAGAACTGCACATTTTTGTAGCACGGTATTGCCCCCTGGGGCTCTAGAGCATTCAGGGAAGCGTATCCACCGGCTTGAGCTTCACGACGCTTGTCTTCCTCCAACTCCTTCATAATAAGGAGCACCACGTGCCAAGATTTCCCTTGAGCCCTATGCCGCACCTTTAGTGATGTTTACGCTCCTTTTTTGTTCTCTGTACATTGGTGCGTACGGGCAACATTCTGTCGGATGGCGGGTTATCAACAAACAGCGCAGTCGCCCGGCAGTGATACGGTGGATTCATGATGTGATATTTAAGCGGGAACTTCTTCGCGGCTAGGTCAAGGTTCGGGAATAGCGCAACCAGATCGGAGAAGTCTTTCGCCGGGTCGTCCGCACGAATCTCTTCCTGCTGCGGACCGATCACAAAGTAAAGGTCAGCGGTGTCTCTCTCCAGATCTGAGGGCTTCCAGTGATAAGCACCGAGGTCGAAGGTTGGAACGCGATTGTTCGAGAGGGAATAGACGAATGTGACTTTGTCAGGAATGAATCTTTGACGTTTGTTGATTCGCCTCGAGGCACCCAACTTGGACTTGCTCGTAAAGATGCCGCTCACCTTATAAATTGACTCGAGTAGAATCACGGTTGGGCACGGCAGCCGCAGCGCGTTCCTGCCATGGTTGATTGTCTGGATGCCGATGTCGTTATCCTGGGCATCTACCACCAGTGCCAGTTGTTCGTCCGGGAATTCGACGTAGTTGTTTGGGTCGACCTCCCGTAGGCCGCTTCCATTGCCCTTCGGCAAAGGGTCAAGGTGGGGAGACTCTGCGCTCCATGTACCGGCCCAGTAGTCGTGGTCAGGCAAGTCGGGGACACGCACGTCCACGTATCGATCAGGAGTGTGATTGTAGACGCAGAATCCGAAGGGTCCCCAAAACTTTACGTTGAGGGTTGTCAGTTTGCTCTTTCCCGCTTGTGCCTTCTGCTTCCTTGGTACCATTTATTAGCTCCTCTCAGCGTCCTTGCTGCGCTGCTCTCAACTCTGTTCGAATCCCTCAAAAGCCACCCAATAGTACGGATGGCCAGTAGCCGGATTGCTGCGGACTATGGCTGATGCGGACTGTAGAGCTTCGGGCATTGATTTGCCGGCCATCAGACTCTGGTAGAACATGCCCATGAAGTCGGCCGTTACCGACGAATCGACGTTCCAGCGGCTCGCAACCACCTGCGAGAACCCGGCCCTCAAGAACGCTCGTACCAAACCGTCCGGATCGGCGAACCCGTTGGTTTGAGTTGGACCGGTGGAACAAGCAGAGAGGACAGCCAGCTTGGCCTGGCTGAGCCGCAGGCCTTTCAGACGATCCGCAGTTAGTAGCTGTCCGCTACCGTTCCCTGCCTCACCTGACAACACCAGCCCGGATCGGTTAGCCGAGGCAAGTGCGTGCCCGGCAAAATGGAAAACAGCGCTCCCTGGAAGCGACTGAAGGACAGTCCTAAGCTTTGCCTGCGTGCCCGTCAGGAGCACCGGGCCTGCAAAATTCGAGGACACCAGATTCGCTTCACGAACCGCGTCCAAGAGTGGGAGAAGTCGCCACGACGAATCGCCCACAGCTGGGGACGCGACAATTAAAGGTCTGTCCTGACTGGACAGTGTCGGTTGTGAAACTCCTGACTGGCTCGTGAGTCCGGATGAGATCGTGATGACGTGCTCGTCACCAAAATAACGGCCATCCCGCCCCACCAGAGCACGCCATGGGAGGCTACTGAGAGCGCCGTCAGGTTCAATAATAAGTTTTCGTTTGGCAGACACCCGACTCGTCAGTGGGGCAATCAGTAAGTCGTAGAGACGTCTGGCGTTCTCTTGAAGCGGCACTATGGGTGAAGACGGGTCTGCGCACTGCTCGACGAAGCGAGCGATCTGAGGTTCCAAGGAACCCGACGGAACTGAAATCCACCTGACGTCTACACCGGTGTTGTCGTAGACCCACACAGCCATGCCGTCTTCATACTCGGCATATGAGATCCGTGTGGCATCTACAAGAAAAGGCAGTCTTTCTGATACCAAGTTTGGCATCGGAAGCGACGAGTCCGAGTCCAAGCCGGCAAGATTCAGGTTGGACGAAGCCTTGCGAAAAGGTTCAGGTTTTCGCAGATCTGAGGTGCGGTACCATTCCCATGTTTCCAGAGCACGCCTTGCGTCTGATGATAGCTGGACACGAGCAAGGGCGCGATAAGCCTTGGCTTTAGATCGAGTCCATTGAATACGGTCACGATCACTCGATAGCCGGTTCAAGGCTACCTCGGAAACGAAAACAGCCGAGAGAATGCTCTTCTCGGCCTCGTGTTGCATATTCTTGCGGCTGAGTGATTCTCCAAGCGTCTCGTAGTAATCGAAGAACATTTGTTGATTGTTAAGATGGGCAAGGTTGGAATGAGCGGCGGACAGCCACTCAAGGGCGCGATCATCCTGATTTCTTTCTGATTCCAGTTTTGCAAGGCTGATTTGTATAAAGGTTCGGTCTGAGTTGGTTTGATCGTCATCGGGCAAGGAACGGAACCAGTGGTCCATATCATCGATATGTTGGCCTGCTTCTTCGGAGAGGCCAGCCATTGCAGAATCGTTGGCGATACGGTAGCGCAACATCGCCTCGAAGGCTGCGGACTCTCCGGTCCCGATAGCCGAGTGAGCTTCCCTGGCAAGGGCGAGCGCCAAATGCCATTGTTGGCGTTTTTCCGCAGCGTCGCCCAAGCCGCCGTAGAACTGTTCAGCGCGGTCACCTGGATAGATACCTTCCCAGTAGAGCTTTAGGCCGAGAAGGCTCGATTTCCATGAACCGGTGTAATTTCCTTTGAGTGCTTCCAGTGCTGCTCGAAGACCAACTCCACGCAAATACAGGGTGTTGTAATTAAAAGTCGCGCCCCACGTTATCGCGGAGTCCACCGCTCGCTGTGCACCGTCGAGGTCGGCCACCATACTCAAACAGACTTCCTCTTGTAATAGCAATTGGATTTGGAGCCACACATAGTTTCTTCCTCGCAGTGCTTCTTCGAGTTGGTGAGCAAGCCCTACGCACTGCTTCCCTTTAAGTAGCCAAGATTGTGCGTAAAGTTCTTCGAACTGAGCACGCATTTGTCCTGCTAAGTTCCCGCTAATCAGAAACAGACGCTGAGCTGCCTGAGCGTGCATTCTGGCAGATACTGAACTGCCTGAAAAATTCTCTTCCGCTGCCATAGACATCAATCCGACGGCTTTGCGATTAGCATCGGAATCGGGAGCGGCAAGCAGGTCTGCCAGCCATGAATCGCTGTGTTTTTCCTTGAGAATAGTGGCAAGGACCATCAAAGCGTGACGTTTGTCCGGGAACTTCTTATCATCGCCACTCTTCTCCGGAAACGCCGCTCGCAGCCAGTGTCTAACTGCTTCGTCCTGATATTCCTCGACTTGAGGCCTTGCAATCGGCAATTGGCCCGCAACCCCATTCACGAGCATCGCGGGATTACTGAGGTCAACCGTCGTCCCGAGCCGATGCTGCTTGAGTTTCTCCCGCAGCGCCGCCAGGCGCTTCCGAGCGTCGTCCGCCCACTCGCCGCCCGGCTCAACCCGCAGGTAGTGTTCCCAGTCACCAACGGCCTGGGTGTAGAGGAACATCCGCTCTGCCGCAATCGCCCGATTGAACAACGCAATCGGATCGTCGGGCGACTTTGTCAGGGATTTGCCCAGAGACTCAATCGCATTGCCGTAGTCGATTGCCGAGCCCGCAGTTTCGGCACGCATGAAAAAGGCAGACCCCAAGTCCGTTAGTAGAGTGGGAGAATCGGGTTGCGTCTCCAGCGCATTCTGCAATGACGTGATGGCCGATTCGTAGTTGCCATCCAATAAGTCGGCGCGGGCCTTTGCCTGGAGCCACGCAGGATCGTTTGAATTTCTCTTTAAGTTCTCTCCGATCAGAGCCTCAGCCTTCAGTAAAGAAGGCGACTTGTCCAGGTTCGATGCGCCAGTGCTCCTTTCTACCCGCATTGGAGCGTACTTGGCACCAGGGATTCTTACCTCGAGGGTTCGATGATCGGTATAGGCCTGCGCAAGTAACTGTTCAGCGGACGGAGGGCGAAGAATCCTGGAGCCCAGCCATCCGGCCACGAGCAGGGCGGCAGCAAGTCCTGCGACGACTACTGCATGACGCGGCCACAACATCAGCCCTTGCCACCACGAGGCACTCTCCTTGCGCCCCCGACCTTGGGTGCGGTCGCGCAGTTTCGTAGCCATATTTCTCTGCCACTCTGGCCGCGCGCTCCTCAGGCGCGCTAACACCGCTTCCTCTTCAGGAGCTACCTCGTCCACGAAAATATCCGCTGCGTTTCGCAAGAGTGGTCCACAGTGTCCGCATTGGGCAGCGTGTTTCATTAGCTCTCTCGTCTTCGTTTCCGGCAGCAGTCCTGCAGCTACGTTTAGCCATTCGGCTTCGCCGATACATTGATCACTCGCTGGCACCTTGCTGGGCGCTCCCAATCGTGAAATCTCGCCTTGCACATACTTGTGCATCTCCATCTTCCGGCTGCAGTCCTGGCAAGACTCAACGTGGCGCGAGGCTTCTCCCAGAGATTGCTCCAAGAGTCGCTCCGCACCGGTGACACCTGCTCCGTGCAACGAGACAAGCCCATCAAGCTCGTCGTTATCAAGATGTTTGTCGAATGGCCGCGTCAAAACCAGCTTCTCCTAATCAATACGATTCTGCGGAGCGGAATCCTTTTTTGCCGGGTCGCGGCGCCAAGGTCTGAGATCGAGATCCTGCGACTTGTTCGCGGACCAATCGCGTGAGGCGAAGAATGGCACTTTCCACACCCTTCGCACTCATGCCTACAGTCGGTAAGGCCGCAATGGCCTTCGCGCTCAGGCCTTGTTGATAATAAAGCCAGAAAATGAGACGGTCCCGCTCCTGGTACCGACCTTCTGAGCAAGTCTTCAGGCAACGATCGATTTGATTCAGAAGGATCTCGCGTTCTGTCGCATCTTGACCACCGAGACTCTCGCTCCGTGCCCTGGGTTCAATATTCTCTATCGACTGAGCAGCCTCACCGGAGCCGCGCTTCTGAGAATAGAGAGCCTTCAAGTGGTCGCGAGCGACATTGGCCGCAATTGTCTTGATGTATGCCGCGATCGCTTCGGGATGCTCGACTGCAAAGTCTCGCAACGTCCTGCACTTGTCAGCACACAGTTTGAGGTAGGTCTCCTGGACAAGGTCGTCAATTACTTGATTTGGAACTCCGCCCCACTGGTTAGTTGTTCGAACAATAGAAAGGCTGACAGGGCGATGAAATCTGGAAACAAACTCCCCCCACGCTGCACCGTCATCTGATTCGGCGCATGCAATGATCAACTTCTCCGCAGCCATGGACGAGTCAAGTACCAACGAAACCCCTGCGTAGTGCGCTGAATTTTACACGAAATAGCAGCATAGGCGCCGAAGTCTCGGGAGCCGGGCTCCGGAAGCTTGGATCGGACTAGTGGAGTCGGGCCTGCAAAGAGGACTTTCACTCCATTTTTCGTCCTTGGATTGAGCGCTGCTAACGAGGATCTAGACAATGGAACAGGTCGATTCAGACACCGTTCCTATCTTGTACGCCATCGAGGATTATCCCGCGAATGACGGTTCCCATCACGGAAATCTGTTTAATGCGGCCGGATGCTATTGCTGGTAGGTTCCCTACGTTGTGGACCTAACGTTCACGCTCGTGAACTCAGCTCGCACGCAGCGCTCACACAAGACAGTATGTGGAAGTCAACATCTTACAAACCCTAGGAGGTCGCAATGCGACGAATCACTTTCGTTTTTGCTCCGATTATTCCTGGCATTGTCATCGGCTGCAAGCCTCGAGATTGCCAATCCATTTCCTCAGCAGCTTGGGAGGCTTGTGTTCCCGCCTGCTCGACTGATCGGCGTGCAGCAGCCGGAATGGGTACACCCAGAACGCCTTACAATCTTCCGGCCTCGGCGCCACCGACTTCGAGCTGGACCAATCCTCCAATTTGCAGTTACCGTTCTGCCCAGTGCGGATACTCAATACTGTGGTGCATACACCAGAATCGCGGCCTCTTCCTTCTCAGTTGCGGGCGCGGCAACGTAATATCGAGTCAGTTGGGGCGACCAAAACGATGTGCCCGCCCCTCCGCGTGTAGCAATCTTGCCAAGGGTCTCGTAGTGGTCAGCACTCTTCTGTTGATAGACATATACAAAACCAGCCGGCAAATCTCGTCCGCCCGAAACGTATACCCGCCTGCGCCCCGCATCAAAGTAGACTCCGTCCATACCTTCAGGGGTTGGGAGATGAGCGACTTCCTTGCCCGACTTTGAGTCCATGGCAACCATTTCAGCAGGTGTCCGAGTGCCAATGAACAGCCGCGAAGTAGCCTCGTCGAATGCGGCATCGCCGGGCCGCTGGCTTGTTACCGGCCAAGTGGCGAGAACCTCTCGTTTGTTGGTGTCGATGATCTGCAGCTTACTGGCGATGGAAACGAAAACAAATAGCGTCTTCCCATCTTTGTCCAGCAAAATCTCAGAGGGATGGGCCACGACCTTTATGTCACCGACCAGCTTGTCGTTTTGGGCATCGATGATTCCCACTTCTCCGTAGTCTTTTCCAGCATCTTTGCCGCCATAGCCGACGTAGACAAGCTTCGACTTCGGTTCATAGACGACGCGGTTCGGTCCGGGCTCAAGATGGATCGCATCAAGAAGCTCTAGCGTGTCCCCTCGAAATACGCGCAGCATTCCGTCGTCGCCGCTTGCCAAAAATAACTTATTCAGTTCCGGGACGAACAATGCTCCCTGAGGTTTCTTGAACCCGGGAATGCTACGTGTCCACTTGCCTGCCTGAAGGTCCACAACCTCGAAGGTTCCATTTTCCAGCCCCGCAACGAACAGTCGCTCGCCTTTGACATCTACATCCATGTGGTCAAGGCGACCCTTCACGTTGGGTAGTGGAATCGTCTGAACCAGGCGAAGTGGCTGTTTGTTACTCTCTTGCGAAAATACATTTCCGCTGCATGCAATCAGAACGCCCGCGGCAATCAACCAGATTGTATGAGTCCTGTTCATCGTCTCTCCTAGTCTTCGGGTGCATAGACCCATAGGGCGGCACCTTCTTTCGAACTTGCGGGCACAGCAAGATAGAACCGGTCCCGTTTCTCGTACCACAAGCCTGTGCGCGCTCCAATGGTTGATGGAATTTTTGCCAGTGCCTGGTAGTGGTCTGCATCCGTTTGCTGGATAACGGTAATGAAGCCCTCTCCTCCAGGAATATAGATACGTTTTCGTCCAGTGTCATAGTAGATATCGTCCGCGTCATTGACGCACGGAACACTCGCGACCATCACGCCACTGTCGGTGTCGATTGCTACGAGCTGTGCCGGCTTTCGCGTCACTACGAAGATCCGGTGATCAGCTTCGTCGAGCGCCATAGGGTAGTTGGCTTTCCCATTCTTCAATGGCCAATCTGTAACCTTATGTGTATTCCGATCAATCAGCACAACTTTCGCTTTGGTAGCGATATTCGCGTAGATCACGGGCTTTGAAGTAGCAATCTGAAAAGATTCAGGGTGAGCGTCGAGTTTAGCTACATCCTCCAAGCGCTTGCCACTTGCGGCATCCAGGACCGCGATACCTCCACCTTCGTCTCCACCGAACGCTACATAAACTTTCTTTTCGGCTGGATCGTATCGCACATTGTCGGCATCCTCTCCGATATCCACCGTATTCAGGAGTTTGAACGATTCTCCGTCGTAGATTCTGAGCTTTCCGTCTGTGCCATTCGCGACGAAGAGCTTATTGAACTCGCCTACGTAAACCACGCCCTGAGGGTCGGCGGCCCCGCTAATGCTGTGTATGTCGCGACCTGCGAACGTGTCTACCACTTCGACCGTATTGTTGCCGAGAGCGGCTCCAATGACACGTTTCCGCTTGCCGTCAAATGTGAAATGGTCGATACGACCTCCCACGTTCGGCAATGGAATTTGTTGAACGAGCAACAAGGGCGCCCTATCAGGCCCTCCGGGCTGGTCCTGTGAAAGTGCGAAAGATCCGAACATCAACAGCATCAACCAAAATGTTGCCAATCTTTTCATGTTTCGCTCCTCATTGTGTAGGTAACTTGCTTACGGGCGTCGGCTCATAAACTCTAACTTGGGCGGCTCTGCCGCCGTGACGAGGTACCGCTAAGAAATAACGGTTCAGCTCGGGCACGAAAATCGCAGTCTTCGCGCGAAAGCCAGTCGCAATCTTCCCCAACGACGTGTAATGGTCAGCATCTGCCTGTTTGAAGACCTCCACAAACCCATCGCCGGAAAGATAAATGCACTTCAACTTTGCATCGTACGCGATATCGTCGATCATGCTGACACAAGGTACGCTGCCGGTCATACCCGTGTCAGAATCCATTACGACCAGTCTGGACGACTTCCGCGTGGTCAGAAGCAAACGGTGATTCGGTTCATCAAGAAACATTGGGAGAATCAGGTCGTCTTGAACGCCGACATGGTTTCACGTCTGGTGAAAGCTCTACGTAAATTTTGATTGTTAGTCTGCCGGATAGTCGACCTTAAGAGGCCCACCTGAAATTCTGACTAAAATGAAGACTTTCAGCAAACGTTCATTTGGCGGAGTTAAGCTTTTATCGGACAGGAAAAGTGCCGAAAAGGACACGCACGATCTCGAGGTCTTGCTAACTAAACAGAGAAAGGCGGTTTTTATGAAAGCACGTGTTTTGGTTCTTTGGATTTTCACATGCCCGATCATGCTGCTGGCCCAGGGTTTGGATACGGCAAAAATAGACGACGCCATGGGCCGCTCCGGCCAGAAAACTGGCGATGTCTACCGACTGGGTTTTCCCCGCACCGATCTCCATGTCTCGGTTGCCGGCGTCGAGATTAAGCCAGGATTGGCTCTCGGATCGTGGGCGGCGTTCGCTGGAAGTGACAGCGACGCCGTGGTCATGGGGGACCTGGTTCTGTTGGAGAACGAAGTCACGCCCGTCATGAAGAAGTTGCGCGCCGCAGGAATCGACATCACCGCACTCCACAATCATGTTCTGAATGAGACGCCGCGGGTGCTTTACATGCATTACATGGGACATGGGAAGTCCGTTGACCTGGCAAAGTCTCTCCATGCTGCCCTAGCGGAGTCCAAGACGCCGCTCGACAAGCCGGCGCCGCCCGCTCCAGCTGGCGAGCCCCCAGCATTTGTAAAAACAATCGAAGACACATTGGGCGCGAAAGGCCGCTTCGCCGGAGGGGTCCTCTCCTTCGGAATTCCTCGCGCTGCGGCGATCACCGATCACGGGATGACGCTGAGTGGCGCGCAAGGTGTAGCTCAGGCGATCAACTTCCAGGAGGCTGGTTCGGGCAAAGTCGCGACAACCGGCGATTTCGTGCTGACGGCGGAAGAAGTGAATCCGGTGATCTCCGCGCTAGAAGAACACGACATACAAGTGACGGCACTGCACAGTCACATGCTGACTGAACAGCCTCGGCTGTTCTTCATGCACTTCTGGACCGTGGGAAGTACGGAGTCGGTGGCGGCGGGAATAAAAGCGGCATTAAGCCATGTGGCGCTGAAATAAATGCATCGACTGACGAGGTGTTTAATGCGTAAGGCTCTCGTGTGTTTTTCGTCCATTATCATTCTGGGATTCGGCACAACCGGAGTCGCGCAGACGGCAGGGCCGACCTTGAAGAAGATCACTCCATTCGATCTGCCAGGCCCTGCCGGAAAGCGATTCGACTACCTGACCATTGATGAAGACGATCACTACCTGATATCGGCTCATCTCGCGGCAGATCAGACCTACGTGATCGACGTGGGGACGAACAAAGTCGTGGCCGTGGTAAGGGATACACCCGGCGTCGAAGGCGTGGAATATGTTGCTGAACTGAAGAAGTTCTACACATCGAACGCACACGACAACACGATCGGCGTCGTTGACATGAAGCAGATGAAGGTCATCAAGAAACTGAAGACGGAAGCGAAGCCGGACGGCAGCACGTACGCCGCTCCGTTTCACAAGCTCTACGTTTCCGATGAACGAGACAAGGCGGAGGCGATCGTGGACGTGCAAAAGGACGAAATCGTAGGTACGCTACACTTCGACAGCGAAACCGGCATGCCGCAGTATGATCCCATTGCCCGCAAGGTATATGTCAATCTGCAAGACCAGAATATCTTTGCCGTCATTGATCCTGCGACGGATAAGGTTGTAGGTAGATATCCTGTCGGCCGATGCAAGGGAAATCACGGAATGTCGCTCGACCCGGAGCATCACCGCGCGTTTCTCGCCTGCGAAGAAAATAATCTGATGACTGTCTTCGACCTGGACAAGCACGCACCGATTGCTTTTCTCCCGCTTGCCGATGGACCAGATGTCATCAAGTTCGACGCCGGTTTCGGCCGCATCTATGTCGCGTGTTACAGCGGCGCCATCTCCGTCTTCCATCAAGATGATCCAGACCACTATCGTAAGCTGGAGGATTTTCCCGTTCAGCATGCGGTGCATACCCTTGCCGTTGATCCGAAGACCCATCGCGTTTACACGCCAGAGCAGGAAGAGGACGGAAAGCCGGTCGCGCGAATGGTTGTCTACGAGGCAGTCATTGGTCCTTAACGGCTCTCGGACTAGCATCCCGGAGGCGGAGAACTCAGAGGCACTATGAAATGGATAACTCGTGAACACATCAAAGTGGATCGGGTCGCCTGCCCGTGGTTGATCCGGCGCTTCATCGACCCGCAAGCCCAGTTTCTATTCGTTGAGGAAAGCCAACTCCTGCAAACTGCCGCACGTGAGAATGCGATTCCTTTCGACGCGCCACGCCTTTCAGAAGTCAAACTGAACCATCGCGGAGTGCGCTGTTCCTTCGAAGCGATTATTGAGGACTACCATCTCCGGACGCCGGGACTGGAACGGTTGGCCTTGATTGTCCGTGCGGCGGACGTTAAGGGGCAGGAGCGGGTTGCTCCCGAAGGGATCGGTCTACGGGCGTTGGCGCAGGGTTTCGCCGCGATGGGCCTGTCCGATGAAGAGCTCCTCGTCAGGGAGTTTCCCGTCTACGACGCGCTCTACGAGTACGCGCGTCAAGCCCTATGAGCGTGACCCTATGGAGGGACCTCCTCCTGATCAATGCAGCGGCCCTCCTGCGGTCATTTACTTTTGGCCTGACTGGCGTAGTTCTTGGAATCTACTTGTTCCGCGTGGGCTTCTCCTCGTTCAGCATTGGAATGGTCATCGCTGCTGGCTTGGCGGGATCAGCTCTGGCAACTGTCGGCGTGACCATTCAGGCCGATCGCTTGGGAAGGAGACGCACCCTTGTGCTGCTTTCGCTCCTAGGCACCGTCGGCGCTCTTGCCTTGGCCGTGACTCCCGCTCTGCCAATTCTCATGCTGATGGCCTTCGTTGGGATGTTGAATGGAACCGGCACGGACCGCTCCGCTGCATTTTCCCTTGAGCAGGCAATCATTCCCGGACTTGTGCCGGACACGTCGAGAACCTGGAGCCTCGCTTGGTACAACGTTGTCTTGGACGCAGCTGGTTCGCTAGGAGCCTTGGCTGCGGCGCTTCCTTTCCTCCTGCAACGTTGGCTGACCCTACCGCTGCTGACCTCATACAGGGCGATCTTTGTCGGATGCGCGT
>WNFR01004330.1_pt1 | contig 14594 bp, 21 predicted proteins | sample 5400221 | NCBI WGS metagenome assembly WNFR01 (sample SAMN13153357, study PRJNA577476) | soil metagenome | isolation source: 40 cm soil under Madrone tree | place: USA:California | collected 2016-06-14 | reverse complement strand
GCCCGAGCGGGCCTTTGCAGTTTGACCGACTTGGAAGCTGCCCTGGCCGCCAGCGTCCATAGAAAGTCCAATAGTTCTTTCCGCGTCATTAGGTGGCGCTGCCTCGTAATCGTTTTCAAGAACCGGAAACTGAAACCACTTGATTTCATAACAAATGTCGGCTCCCTCGACCTGAGCAGACTGTGGTTGTTGACGACCAAAGGCGACCTGAAGCAGCGAGGAGTCAGCGTGCGCGTGGGGATGGAGGCCACTGGATACTCACGCTGGTTCGAGCGGTTACTGGCTGAACTGGGTATCGAGGTGTGGATTGGCGATGCGGCGGAGATCAAGACGAAACGCGTCCGCAAGCAAAAGACCGACCGCCAGGATGCCCAACTCTTGCTGAAGCTGTTGCTCGAAAATAAACTTTCCGCGCGTGTGGGTACCGAGTCCAGAGAATCGTGATCTACGGCAACTGCTCTGGCATCGCCATCGGCTGGTGCAGATGCGCACGCGGATCATGAATCAGTTGCAAGGGTTGGCAATGAACGAAGGCAAGCGCTTGAAACACACACTATGGACCGAACCCGGGCGAGCGCAGTTAGAGCAGTTCCTGTTAGCTCCCTGGGCCACCCGGCGGCGGCAAGACTTATTGGAACTGCTGGACCGTATGAATCCCACGGTTGAAGAGTTAACTGCAGCCGTCGAGCAGGAAGCCAAGAAACGGCCCGAGGTGCTGCGGCTAATGACACACCCCGGCGTGGGCCCACTCACGGCGCTGGCCTTTGTGCTAATCATCGGAACTCCGGAGCGGTTTTGCGGCGGCAAGCAGATCGGCAGCTATGTGGGACTCATACCTTCGGAGGACTCCAGTGCCGGAAAGCAACGGCTGGGACACATCAGCAAGCAAGGTAACTCCTTGTTGCGCTTCTTGCTGGTGGAGGCGGCCCAAGCGGCGGCACGCGTCAACCTGGGGTGGCGGCGTCGATACATTCACCTGGCGATGCGTCGGCACAAGAGCATTGCCAAAGTAGCTCTCGGGCGTCGTATGGCGGTTCGCTTGTACTGGATGTGGCGGACTGGATGTGCGTATTCGCCGTCGCTAGAGTTCGGTTCGTACGCGGGACAGCTCGGTATCAGGCATGGTGGGAAGTAGAACACCGCCCACATGATGGGGCATCCCGCTCCCTGCAAAGGGAGTTTGAAGAAGTAATCATGGTCGAAGTAATGATCGAAGAGATGTCTGGGTCGGACTGAAGTTGACCGAGAGATTACGAGCGAGCCGTGGTCGTTCGATGCAGAGGGCAAAGAAAACGAACAAGACCACTCTTCGGAGTGAAGGGAGGAGTGCGTTCGAAAATGGTTTGACAGGGCCGACATTGTTAGAGATGTCCGATTAGCCCGCACGACTAACCGGGAGTTAGCCCATGAGGGTCCGCGTTACCTCCCTCTCCTTTGTGGTTTTCATCAGGTATCGTGAATTCAATCCTCGTTTCGTTCATGGTGTGCATGAGGTCCTCGATTTCTTTCGGGTTCATGGGTGTGCTTCGCCAAAACTCTGAGAGTACTGAGCTTCAGTTTTTAACAATGTTACAGCTCTGTTCGCAAGCTGTTGATTTAAAGGTTGATCGTCATTTTGGCGAGGGACACCCTTACCACGACGGGTCGGGGACTGGATGCTTTTATGTGACGGGCGCCGGCACTGGCTCTGGCTCCGGCGCAGGCTCCGGCCCGGGTTCTGGCACCGGCTCTCGTTCTGGCATCGGGACCGGCTCTGGCTCTGGCTGTGCATCAGGCTTACTCATAAAATATCCCTCCACCGTCTGGTCACGCACGGGTTCGGGGTCTCTGCCGCACAATGTTCGAGCGTAGCTAACCCTCCCAGTGAGACCAGGCGCTTCGTGTTCCATTCTAGCGAGGGCTTCCATGCGAAGGCGCTCCGAGCACTCGTCGCAAATGGTGATTTCCGAAGGCTTGCCGCACATATTGCAAACGTGGTGTGCGTGTTCGGGCCGGGGGTAAGATCGCAGGGGGACTATCTTCATGCTTTGCCTCCTCTCTAACCTCATCCGGAGGCTGACTGACTCACGATTCTACCGCCGCGCCCAACCAGTTTGCGAATGCAAAACGCCGCAGACTGAGAGCGTTAGTTCTTCCAGGCCGATTCATTTTCCAGCTTCGTGCGGAAGTTCCAGCAATATGCATTTGCCCGCTCAAATACCCACGCTTCGGCCCGATGCTTCTTCGGATCGAACAAGTAGGCCATCTTGCAAACCTGCACCATCATGCCCAGCTCAAGGACGTTCCGATACTTTCGCCCGCCGATCCATCGGCGAAATGCAGCGCGGATTGCGTCCCGGTTCTCCTGATAGACGATGATCATCGCATCGCAGTCGTCCGGGTTGCGCGCCAGGCATAACAAAGCGTCGTGCGTTTTGGAGTTCATGGCAGCAGGGGCGAATTGTGTGGCAAGCACGTCGGACGTGGGCGGAAATTCTAAAACTGTCCGGAATTCCGGACAACATCGGAGGAAACTCCCGTTCTGGGCCGCGCTCTGGTATGTCCGGGGTTGGAGGCGATCGTGGGCAAAGATGATGTCGATCTCGAATTGCACCATTTTTGTGCATCCCCTAAAATCGACGTGTGGGCTTACCTGTTTTCGAGCCTATGACCCTTACGCGGATTGCCGCTCCGTTTGACCATCCGGATTTTGTTTTCGAGCTGAAGTACGATGGTTTCCGCTGCCTCACGTATATTTCCGAGAGCCATTGCGACCTGGTTTCATCACGGAGTAGCAATCAGTACAAGAGTTTCGATTCCCTGAAAACTGCACTGGCAAAACTGAAAGTCAAGAATGCGATTGTAGACGGCGAGATTGTCTGTCTGGACAGTGAGGGTCGCAGCCGGTTGAATCTGCTTCTCCGCCATCGCGCTGAGCCTGCGTTATATGCTTTTGACCTGCTATGGCTGAATGGGAAAGATTTGCGGCAACTTCCACTCATCGAGCGCAAAATTCGGCTTCGTCAATTGATTGAAAAGAGTGATTGCTGGCGCATCATTTACGTGCCGCATATCGGGATGCGCGGGTGCGTGTTGTATCGGGCAATTTGCAAAAAGGATTTAGAGGGTATTGTTGCGAAGCGAAGGGACAGCGTTTACTCAGTTTCCGGACACTGGCTCGTGGTTCTGAATCCGAACTATACCCAGCTCGAAGGGCGGCATGAAAAGTTCACAGCCTCTCATAGTCGCCTCGGATGTGCTTTAAGATAAGTTCATTTAAGGAAATAGGCGTTTTCCACAGCCCAGGGAAAGAGGTTCTTGACGCCCGGTTGAGCTGGTGCGATTGTTTTTAACGCTGCACGTTGTTCTCTCAATGGAGAGGAGCGTGCAGTGCCCAAGCCGACAGTCTCAGAAATCATCGCGGCTCTAAATCAGTCTCGGCGCATCTTCCCGCCCCTCAAGAAACTCCTCTTCGAAGCCTTCTGGTTTGTGTTCGCGTTGGCGGAAATCGTGCGGTTTCTGAGGAGCCTGCTTTGAAGCTGCACATTGAATCGCCAAGAAACGGGGAAGGAGCGACAACATGGCGATGAATCGGGATGCTCAGATGGCGTTACAGAAAGTCCTAGACAGATGTATAGAGTCGAACACACCAACGAAGGCGAACATCGTGGTCTTTTCGAATGAGAAAGGCAAAATTTTGTATGCTGGTCTCATAACTGACTGGCCGCTGGTTATTTCCAGTGATGCCGAATGGGGCGAAGTGAGAGAAATGGACGCAACTAAGGAACCGTTCGCAGGAAAGAGGGTCAAGTTCTTCTCGCTACAACAGATTTTGAATTATAGCGGCTGTTCACTTTTGCAGACTGCGGCGGTGTGAAGCGTCCGGTCGGCACTTTATGGGATGACTTCAATAAATGCCCACTCCGCTGGGCCATTTCGCTCAAACTCAAATCCTGTTTTCCCATTTGCCAGATTTTTGGGAATGCCCTTTTTCACAGAAATATCGTCAATCTCAGCAAAATGGGGTTCGTTCTCATCCGCCCAATACACCACAATGTGAATTCGGCCGTCTAATTTGGATAGCTTAGCCCGCAAATCATAAACGGTCATGGCTTCTCCTCGGTTCTTAGCGGAAGACGAGCCTCTTTCTGGTCCATCGCTTCACACTCGGGCGGGCAACGTCGATTCCCCGCGGTAGCCGTTCGCCGGCAAATCTACTATCGAGGTTTGTACGGTACCATTTGCAAAGCTATATTTTGAGTTCAAACTGCCACTAACCCAGCAATGCCGTGGCTCTGCCGGCAGGCGCGCCGGCTTCTACCCCTCGCTTGTCGTTATGCCGATCCTCTCCCGGGCAATTCCACGCGCGTCCCTCGACCGCGGGATGCTGTCCAGCAGACGAAAACGCAGGCCGAACTCTGCGTGCCGAGACTCCGCGTCGTAACGGAGGGTTTGCGCCGCGGATCCTCCGCGCGCGCCGTTTGCAGCGCGAATTGCTCGCGGCGGGGTCGGTGAGCACGATATCCCGAAGCAGGGTGATGGACATCGAACCTCGTTGGTGCGTGAAGGGTCTTGTTGAGAGAGTGACGACCTCAATGCGGCAATCATACCGGATGTTGGGCTGATAATACAGGACTTAGGGGGGCCGCAGTCGGTTGGAGCGCCCGGCCCTTGGGCGGCTTGGGGTAGATTTAGCGATTTTGCATCGAATATGGCCATTTTTAGCGATTTGGGATATGCTTTAGTGGAATTTGATGGTGCTTAGTGGGTTTGTGTAGACAGATCCAATTCTTAGCGTCTGCGGATGAAGTTTAGCGGTTTTGGAGCGGAATGAGTCGAGAAGCCCACCCGATCGGTCTTGCGAAATTAATCGAGGAGCTCGGATTACGAGTACCTGTGCCGGCCGTTCGTTCCGAGGCGGTTCGCGGGGCGCGCAGGACAAAAATCTCGGACGATTCGGTTCTCGAACAATATCCGATGACGTATGCGCCGAACGACCTGTTCGGGCACGTGCGATTTGCCATGCGGTATGAACCGCTCGACATCGGCGTGCTCGCGTCCGTGTTTGCAAAGATCCCAGAAGAAGAAATGCAGAACTGGGTGCGGTCCGAACACATCGGGAAATATGTCCGGCGGGCATGGTATCTGTACGAGCTTTTGACCAGGAAAACATTGGATGTGCCCGATGTGCCCCCGACGAACAATGTGCTGTTGCTGGATCCGGCTTTGCACGTAACGAGCGCGGGCACGCGGGTACGGCGACAGCGGGTGATCGACAATCTGCTGGGGAATGCAGATTACTGTCCGATCATCCGGCGCACGGAGATTCTGGACGCAGCCATGGCCCGCAATCTCCAAGCGGAAGCAAAAAAGATCGTTGAAGGGTGTGATCCGGTCGTGTTGCGGCGAGCGGTTCACTACCTATTTACGAAAGAAACGAAGTCGTCGTTTGCCATCGAGGGAGAAAAACCAACTTCGGAACGAACCGAACGGTTCGTACGCGCACTGACGCACGCTCCGCAGTTCGACACGTCAAGCAAGGCGGCATTCGTAGGGCTGCAGAATGCGATCGTTGACGCACGTTACGCCCAAAAGGACTGGCGCACGGGGCAGAACTACGTATCGGAGACCGGCCGGGACTATGCCGAGATTGTTCATTTTGTGTGTCCTAAACCGGAGGATGTTTCCTCCCTCATGGATGGCTGGATGCGAATGGTGACTCGCGTCGAAAGCGAAAACGTTGATCCGGTTTGTGCGGCGGTGCTAACGGGATTTGGCTTCGTTTTTATCCATCCGTTTGAGGACGGCAACGGGCGAATTCACCGCTTTCTCATTCACCACAGTCTGGCGAAGCTGGGGTACACGCCACAGGGGATTATTTTTCCGGTTTCCGCGGCGATGCTGCGCGACCTGGCCCGGTACGACAAAGCGCTGAATGCGTTCTCGGGCAAGATAGGGCCGTTCATTGAATACCGCATGGACGACGTGCAGAAGATGACGGTTCTGAACGAGACGAGAGGGTTGTATCCGTATTTCGATGCGACGACGCAAGCGGAATATCTCTATCAATGCGTGGCGGAAACCATCGAGAAGGATCTTCGAGAAGAGATCGGTTTCATCGAGAAGTACGATCGCGCTCTCGATGAAACCAAGGAGATAGTGGATATGCCCGACAAGCGCGCGTCACTGCTCGTGCGCCTGATCATGCAGAACAACGGCCGATTGGCCAAGAGCAAGCGTGAACTTTTTTCGGAAATCACGGATGACGAACTGGCTCGAATCGAGCAAGCCATCGCCAAAGTGGAGGAGTGAGACGCATCCTTCAGGGAACTCGTGTGGTCAAAAAACTTGAACGGCTTTGAAATGGCGTGCCTTAAGATTTTGCACAGGCTCCCTCTTCGAATGGACTTCTCCGACCCAGAAACAGCGCCTACAATCTGGCCTTCACGAAGTTATAGATTACAGGGGGATCTAAGATGCTTTGGGCACGCCTGCGCGCCTATGTCACCGGAACAGTGAATCAAGAACTCCTGTTGCGAAACGAATATTTGGCGGCGGAGAACCGCATCCTGAGAGGTCAGATCAAGGGTCGGCTGCTGCTTTCGAAAGGAGAAAGGGCGACACTGGCCGAGATCGCTCACCGCCTGGGTCGAAGGGCACTGGAGGACGTGGCGGCAACGGCCAAGCCCGATACGATTCTGGGTTGGTATCGGAAGCTCCTCGCGAACAAATTTGATGGGTCGAAATTCCGTCGAAGTGTAGGGCGCCCCAAGGTAGATCAGGAAACAGAACGCTTGGTCGTGCAGATAGCGAGGGAAAATCCGAGCAGGGCTACGATCGGATCGTAGGTGCCCTGGCAAATCTAGGACATCGTCTATCCGATCAGACGGTGGGCAACGTTCTCCGCCGGCATTATATTCCACCGGCTCCCCAGCGCAAGCAGGCAACGAGTTGGAAAGACTTTATCCGCGCACACCGGGACGTTTTGGTGGGAATGGACTTCTTCACGACGGAAGTCCTAACGCTCAAATGGTTGACGACCTTTCCTTCGCGGCCGGAGGCAAGGAGGAAGATGGGAGCAGTGCGGTGTCGAGAACGACTGGGCGGCGTGCTGAAGTACTACGAGAGGGAAGCGGCATAAAAGTCGACGGGACAGCGGGCGATGGGTCACGATCAGCATATATCACATATCTTTAAGGATGCCGGGAATCTCTCCTGGCAAAAGACCTCCCGGGCCTGATTTATCATCAACGTGCGCAGAGCAATGAGTTCTTGCTCAGGGCAGCGACCAGGACGAGTTTCTCTGATTCTCATGATTCCTCCAAAGGCGTTCCTGTTATTACTAGAGAACTGAATCCTTTCCTCGATTAAAGGCGAAGTTCGATTGCTATGGGTTCCTGAGCACCTCTGCCATCAGTCTTCCGTACGCCGAGGTCTTTAGATCGCCTTCGCGCGTAGCCTTTTCGGTTGCGGCGGTCGCGCCTTTCAGAACGTGAATTTGACGGCGAGTTGAATGCCCCGCGGGCCCCCACCTCCGAGGAAAGGATTGCCGATGCCCACGTCGCCTGTAGCTACAATGGGGTAGCCACGCGCACCGACCTCCCGGCCGCCGCTCACGCTGAAACCACCGATGCCCGGATCAGCGATAAACGCTGGCAGAAACGGATTGGCGAAGTTGGGGTGGTTGAGAATGTTAAAGAACTCGGCGCGGAACTGCGCGTTCAGCTTCTCGGTGATCGCAGTGTTCTTATACAGCGCAAGGTCCCACTGCTTGAAGGTCGGCCCGCGCAGAGCGTCGCGGCCCAGGTTACCGAAGTGCCGCGTCCCGGGGACGCAATCTGAGGCCGAACCGGATGCTGTCGCGACATTGATCGTGCATGGGATGGCGAAAGAAGTAAGCTCGACAAAATTGTTGGGGTCGTGCGCGTGGTACACGATGGGCCCGACACGATCCGGCCGGTGTGGTTCGCCAAAACTCTGGCCGACTTTGAAATCAATGACTTAGCCGCCCTCCCGCCGCTGTTCTGTTATAACTCCTAGCCATGTTTCGATTCATCGACCTGTGCCTCGGAACGCTGGTTCGCCTCTTGCGCGCGCGTCGGAGCCTCTTACTCGAGAATCTGGCGCTACGTCAACAACTCGCCGTCCTGAAACGTCGACATCCGCGGCCAAGACTAAACCTGCTCGACAAGCTCTTCTGGGTTGCCGTCCGCCGATTTTGGTCCGGATGGCAACAGTCCCTCATTGCGGTCACGCCCGAAACCGTGGTGCGTTGGCACAGGGGCGGATTCCGTTTGTACTGGAAGCTGATCTCCAGAGTCAGGAGGCCCATCGGGAGACGACAGACATCGAAGGAAGTTCGGGAATTGATTTTCCGGATGGTCGTTGAGAACCCAACGTGGGGAGCGCCACGCATCCATGGCGAGCTTCTCATGCTCGGTTCTGATGTCTCTGAGCGAACGATCTCTCGTTGGATGAAACGGGCACCTCGAGATCTGGAGCCGGTCAAGCGCTGGCGTACCTTTCTCCGCAATCACCGGGAAGCGATTGCCGCGATGGACTTCTTCACTGTACCGACGATCACCTTCAGCGTGCTCTATTGCTTTTTCGTCATCAGTCACGATCGTCGGCGCATCCTGCACTTCAATGTCACAAAGCATCCGACAAGCTTTTGGATTGTCCAGCAGTTGCGAGAAGCATTTCCATTTGGATCCGCTCCGAGGTTCGTCATCTTTGATCGTGATGCCAAGTACGGACTGGAAGTCCCCGCAGCGGTTCGATCCCTGAGCGTGAGTCCTGTCCGGACTTCGTTCGAGAGTCCTTGGCAGAATGGAGTCGCAGAGCGTTGGGTAGGGAGTTGCCGGCGTGATCTCCTGGATCACATCATTGCAGTTGACGAACGCCACCTGAAACGCCTGCTCTCTGAGTATATTCGCTACTACCACGAGGACCGCACGCATCTCGGATTGGGGAAGGGAACGCCAGACGGAAGAACTTGCACCATAGCCTCAGGTCACGTCCTTTCTTACGTACGACTGGGAGGGCTGCACCACCGATACGATCGGGCTGCCTAATCCGAACCAACGTAGCGTCGCGAAAACGTCCGGTGTTCCTCGATCCTTAATATATACAGGTATACCGCGCGGGCGTTCTTCCGGGAGAGATTCTTGGCGCTCGAGGGTGAAGGGATAACCTGGACAGGACAGCCGTCGCGGCAGGGAATCGCGCCATTTTCAGTGCGCATACAATTTGGCGAAGCAGTGTGTCCAGAAAAAGCAGACATGTTCAGTGGGAGGTAGACCTACAGGGGCAAAAGTCAGAAGTCCCTTAGCTTGGGTCGTATCCGCGGAGGATAACGAAGCGGATGAAGCCGACCGACAAAGCCATCGTAAGGATGGTGAGCGAGTTACCGGGCCGTAACGAAAGTAAACCCATAAGTGGCCTCGAAACAAATAAAGATCCGGAGGCCGAGCCCCCTGCTTCGGGGCGAAGGCAACATGGCATGTCGCGGGCTGACCGAGGCGACATGACACTCCGGCGGGGTGGTAGGGACAGCACGGTGACAAGGACATATCGAGCAACTGGAGAAGCCCTCCTCGTCCCGCCATGAAAGATGGCGGAAGCAAGGAAGCCGCACAACTGGCGAACCCAGGAAAACGGTGGAAGGCGAGAGGGTGGCGGAGGGGTCCGCAGTAGCTGTGAAGCGGCGTAATGGCCGTGGAGCGAAGGGACCCTGCTGTTAGCAACGACTCCAACAAGAAGGGAGGCACGGGTGATATGACAAAGACACCCATCAGTGTGCAGGACCTGCGGAGGAGTCTATACATCAAGGCGAAGGCTGACCCAGCCTGGCGCTTCTGGGGACTATACGTCCACATCTGCAAAGTGGAGACGCTTCGCGAAGCCTATCGGATGGCAGAGAAGAACGACGGGGCTCCGGGTATTGACGGGGTCACGTTCGAGGCCATTCAAGAGCGTGGAGTGGAGAGTTTTCTTCAGCAGATTAGAGACGAACTGGTCTCAAACACGTATCGGCCCATGCGAGCACGGAAGAAGGAGATTCCGAAGGACGGGGGCAAAAAGGTTCGCGTCCTCTCGATTCCCTCGATCCGCGATCGCGTGGTTCAGGGAGCACTTAAGCTCATCTTGGAACCGATCTTCGAAGCTGATTTTCAACCGGGGTCGTACGGATACCGACCGAGACGGACAGCGCATCAAGCAGTGGACCGAGTCGCCAAGGCGATCTTTCAAGAGAAAACACGCGTCCTCGATCTTGATCTGCGAGCCTACTTCGACAATGTGCAGCACTACCTGCTGCTAGAGAAGGTGGCTCAACGAATTCAGGATGATGATGTGATGAGATTACTCAAGATGATCCTGAAGGCGACTGGGAAGAAGGGAGTTCCGCAAGGTGGTGTGATCTCGCCGGTGCTCAGCAACCTCTATCTCAACGAGGAGACAGGATGTTGGAAAAGGCGATTCAGACCACTCGACGCGAGCCATATACCCGTGTTCAATACGCACGTTTTGCGGATGACATGGTGATATTGATTGACCCCCATCCCCACTGGGACTGGCTGGTCAAGGCGGTGGGAAAGCGACTACGAGAGGAATTGGCTAAGCTCAAAGTGGAGATAAACGAAGAGAAAAGCAAAATCGCTGATCTGGCAAACGGAAGAAGTTTCACATTCCTGGGTTTTGAATATCGCCGCATCTTGGGGCGGAACAAGAAGTGGCGATCCTACTACGCGCCGAGATTAAAGAAAAGGACGGCGCTTTTGGCAAAGCTCAAGGAGATCTTCCGACAAAACATCAGCCAACCAGGGGAGCGGGTGATCGAACAGATCAACCCGATTCTTCGCGGTTGGGTGAACTACTTTGCTGTAGGCGATTCGAGTGAATGCTTTTCGTTTGTCAGAGACTGCGTGGAGAAGAAGGTTCGGGGGCATCTGATGCGCGCCCGGGAGCGACCGGGTCTCGGTTGGAAGAGATGGAGTAGGAAGTGGCTGTATGAGAAGCTGGGACTCTATAACGATTACCGGCTTCGACGACCATGGGCACTGCTGAAAGTCCAGCCAACTGAATCGGTCACATAACCCTTGATCGGAAGCAAGCAGGTAAGCCCATTGCTGGAAATCGGCACGATGGGTTTGAAGAGGCGGGGGCTGGAAACCGGCTCACGGCACGGCTATTGAGGCACTCCCAGCGGAAACGGGGAGCAACCGCTAGGCCGCACCTAAGGAGCATGGCGCCAGTCCTCGACCCAACCAGGGACAGGATCATGGGAATGAACTCAATTCTCTTCTCTCTCGGTGCCAAAGACGTCTGACCTGTCGAAGTGCGGCCACACCGCGGCCGCGACGGCCAGCGTCATGTGGCTCAGTAGGACGACGAATTTGCACTGGCCGTCGCGCGTACCCGCCCGATGAACTGACGGCTTGCACTGCGTGGAAGCCCACGAAGGAGTATGGGCGGAAGAATTCGGAATCGCGCACGGCGGCAACGTATTTTTGATTTGATTGGTGAAGCATGAACCTGGACTTCAGCGGTGTTTGGAGGGTGATTCAGGCCACGAAGCATCAAAGGTTTCTTAGAGCGTCGCAGTAGGTTTGCAAAACCAGATGTTTACGGAGCAGACCAAATACCCTCCATCCTTTCCGACCGAGAATTTTAACTGAAGGCATCAGCCATCCCGGCTCCATTCCATCGGGATCATTTCGATCCGCCGCCGTCCCTTTAGCAGGATACGAGATCTATAGATCGCCGCGGCGAGAATCATCGCCCACCCAGAAGCCAACAGCCGCAGGGCCTCTGCACGCAGTCCACTGCAATAGGCCCTTTTCGCCCAAAAAAGGGCCGGGCCGCCGACAAACGCATAGCTTTCAAGACGATGCGACCGGCTGCACGGATATTCAGATCGCTGTACTTTTCCGATTACGCGGCGAAGTTCGCGAACGAACGGAGCTACGCTGAGGATGGAGTTGCTGCCATGAACGCGGTACGAGGTTACGGATGGGGATACTATCTGGATACACGGGCACCGAGAGACTTTTAAGACGATATCAAAATCTTCCATTGGAAACATGTCGCTCGTCCAGCCCTGAACCTCCTGAAAAATTCGCCGATGGATAACGGTCGCGCTGGCGCTCGGCCGATGGGATCGGTCTTTTTTGATGAATGGTTGAAAAGCGACGAACCTTACCTCTCTTGGAAAGTCCTCGGGCCGTGTTTCCGGTGGCTGGCCCTCGAACCACAGTAAACTGCCGAATATGACCGAAGCTTCCTGCCGGGTCAGAACCTGGGCGTATACGTCGAGAGCCCAAGGTAATAGTAGGTCGTCGCCGTCGAGGAAGACGAGATAATCTCCCGTGGCGGCCGCAGCGCCGAGATTTCGTGCGCGGCTTGCACCGATATTGCTTTCCAGCCTGATTAAACGGGCGACATGGTCGTATTTTTCTAGGATTCCGTCCGAGCCATCATCGGAACCGTCATCGACTATTATGATTTCTTTGTCAGAATAATGTTGAGATAAGGCTGATGAAACAGCATCTTCAATAAATTTGGCCTGGTTATAGCCAGTGATGATGATGCTGAACTGAGACATGACACCGACCATTTGCTGACGCTGATCTGTCCATTAAAGGGCCGGGCTATAGTGATCACGACGATTTGGAAAATGGCTTAATTTTCCGTAGGTTGGATTACTTAAGCCCCGAGTTGGTTGCATTGTTTGGCCGGCCTTTCAATTTCTAAGAATCTCACCCCTACGCTACAATTGGAGGCCCGCCCCAAGGCTCGCCTTACTTTGGAGTTCACGGTTGCTAGATGCGCCTGCCGCCGCAACTTCAACTCTCGCGATGGAGAAGGCCGCTCTAGCGAGGTCTGCCGCGCAGGGAACGTTTGTAATGCAGCGCATCTGAAGATGCTGAGGTAGCCGAATTAAAATGAACGGGGCGCGCTAACTGAAGGATGTTTCACGGCCAGCTACGGAGAGTAAGACATGAATAACCTGGCGACGAGGAGTGTGAAGAAGTTTTTTCGTGAAGTCAGATCCCCTGCCGATGCGGTAACGTACTGTTCGCGGGTGCTATTGCCAGTCGATCCGCACGTCCGCCGGTACCACAGTTGGATATGGGGCAAGTTACCTCGACTTGAGCTCAAGCAGGTACTACCCGGAATCGAACAAACAGCAGTCCTTATTCTCGAAGCATACAACCGCGCTCTTGGCATAACGTTGGATATCGAAGAAGTGGCCAGCCTTCTGGCAATCGTAAAATTCAGCGGCGCGAAGAAAATCTTCGAGATCGGGACTTTTGACGGAGGCACGGCGTTGAACCTGGCAGCGAATACCCCGGAAGACGCGCAGATCGTCACCCTTGACTTGCCGCCAGATTGGAGTGGCGACTTGTCCAGCAGCACACCGGAGGAGTTGCGGAATATCACCAATCGGAGGACAGTCGGACAGCGATTCCTTGATAATCCGCAACAGAAAAAAATCACACAGGTGTTTGGCGACTCCTCCACGATCGACTGGACGAAGCTGTCAGTTCCGTTCGACATCGTTTTCATTGACGGCTGCCACTATTACGATTATGTCGCCAAAGACCCGCAAAACGCTCTGAAATACGTCGCCCCTGGGGGACTGGTCATTTGGCATGACTACGGCTACGTAAAGGACGTAAGCGATGTTGTGGATGAGACCTCGACTAAAATCAAAGTGAGTGCTATTGCCGGTACACGGCTAGCCGTCGGGTTTCTGGGTACCAGCCCGGCGGGAAGAAATTGATCGGGAAGACCTGCGGGATAAACTCAAACAGACCGATGAAAAGGTGCGACCCGCCGGGCGAGCCTAAATTTCTCCGCACGACAACCGGGACACTGAGGGGTCGAGGGTCTTCACCAATCCCTGACAGGACATCACGTCACAGGAAAGTTGAGCGAATCGAGGAGGCTAGCATGCCGGAATATGTCACAGTGGCGCAGGCGAGCGAGATTGAACCTAACCACGGCAAGTTGGTCGAGGTGCAAGGAAAGAAGATCGCCCTGTTCAACGTGGACGGTAAGTTCCACGCCATCGACGACACCTGTACGCATCGCGGCGGCCCGCTCTCAGAGGGGGAGCTTGAAGGCGACGAGGTCACTTGTCCCTGGCATGGCGCCAAGTTCAAGCTCAGCACCGGCGAGGTGCTCGGTCCGCCGGCGCCGCAAGGGGTGGGCTCCTACAAAGTCCGGGTGAATGGTCCGGACATTGAGCTGGAACTGTAGGCGCAGAGGCGTCAATGTTCTTATACACCGTTGCCAAAGAGATGTTAGCCGGGCCCGCTCCCTGAGGCCAGGTGAGGAGCATTTACAAGAATTGGCGGACCCTACTCCCTCGCCAAAATTCAAATCCGTTTGAAATGATAAGCAATGCGGAGAGGCCTGTAACATTGTTACGCGGACGAAATTCAGGGTCGCGGAGTTTTGGCGAACGACAGGTTTAGCGAATCTAGTCCGAAGCTTGCGTTTCCTCAAGTTCCTCTGAATGAAGGAATCTCAACGGTTGGGATATCAACTTTCTCCTCTACAGAATCCGCTGGTCTGACATTTCCGTTCCATTGTGTGATCACGCGGGT
>WNFR01011517.1_pt1 | contig 14596 bp, 11 predicted proteins | sample 5400221 | NCBI WGS metagenome assembly WNFR01 (sample SAMN13153357, study PRJNA577476) | soil metagenome | isolation source: 40 cm soil under Madrone tree | place: USA:California | collected 2016-06-14 | reverse complement strand
CTCAATCCCGCATGTTCGATAGCACGCGGCCCGGCGAATTAGTCGAGACCGCTCCACCGCGCGTCACGCTTCGCAACGCCTTCTCGCATCCCTTCGATTCCGCCATCGCTGCCGCCCGCACCTGCTATGCCCCGCGCCTAATCGGCCCCGAAGAAATCACGGACAAGCAGCGCCTCAACATCGGCGCCGCAACCTTCTACAGCGGCCACCACACCGTCTACCAGCACGCTCATTTCGAATTCGGCCTTGAAAACATCAGCCGCCAATTCGTCTGGTCCTTCCTTCACGCGCATCCGTTCTACAATTCCGAGCAGCAAAGCCAGCGCTACGTCCGCCTCGACCGCGCCCAGGCTTACGTACCTCCCGTCTCGCTTTTCTTCGATGAAAGATGCAAGGAAATATACGAAGGGGCCGTCGCCCGCGCCTGGAACTACTATCGCGAGCTTTCTTCGCTGCTGATCGGCGACGCCCGCAACATTCTCAACGACATCTGGCACATCGGCCCGATGTCTCATCCCAAGCGCCTCCAGAAAATCGAACGCTCCGCCGAAAAACGCGCCATCGAAATCGCTCGCTACATTCTTCCCGTCGCCGCGTTCACCACCATGGTGCACACCCTTTCCGGCATCGTTCTTCACCGCCTCTGGCGCATGAGCGCCGCCTCAGACACGCCCAGCGAAGCCCGCGCCGTCATCGGCGAAATGGTTTCCCATGTAAAAGCGCTCGACGCTCAGTTTTTCGATCGCTTTGGCACCGAGCCGCTCGAAGAATTGCCTGAATGGAAGAGTGTCCAGTCAGTTCCATCGGCAGGCGAACCCTTCGCCCGCGAATTCGACGCCCAGCTCAACGGAAAGACTTCGAAGCTCGTCGACTATTCAGCGAATGCCGTCCGCGTCATCGCCGAATCCTACCGCGCCGTCGCCGGACTCACTGCGGCGCAATGCTCCGACGCCGAAGCCATCGACCGCTTGCTCAACCCCGCACGCAATCTATACCGCCTCGAAACTCTTAACGTTGGCGTCCACGCCCCGATGATGCGTGCACTCCAGCACGCCAACTATACTTTCGCGAAAAAAATCAGCCACACCGCCGACAGCCAAGACCAGCGCCATCGCATGGTCCCCGGCTCGCGGCCGCTCCTCACCCTCGCCGACACGCGAGAGCCCGACTACATCACGCCTGCGCTCCTCGCCGCCAATCCGCGCGCCAAGGAAGTCTACGACCGCGCCATGCACGATGCCTGGTCTGCAAAAAATCAACTCCTCGATCGCGGCGTGCCGCCGGAAATCGCCCTCTATCTCCTCCCCAACGCCAAATCCATCCGCCTCTACGAATCCGGCTCGCTTCTCCATCTCATCCACAAATGGACCATGCGCACTTGCTTCAACGCTCAGGAAGAAATCTACCAGGCCTCCATGGACGAAATCGCGCAACTCCGCGAAGTCCATCCAGAACTCACGCGCTACATCGGCCCGCCCTGTCATATTCGCGCTGGCATCACCACCCCCATCTGCACCGAAGGCTCCCACTTCTGCGGCATCAAAGTCTGGCTCGACTTCCCCAACATCACCCGCCGGATCTAACGCGGTCCCGCACCGCGCCTACACCAAAAATTTCTCGAGCGGCTCCCAATAATTCCATTTCCATCCCGCCGCCAGATGTTCCGCTTGCCCATTGGGGAACCCGGTATGGTCAAACACAATCTTGGTCCCAGAGCCTTGCTCCACCAGTTCGAATTTCGCGATCGAATAGTGACCCGGATCCCAGCCACCCGCTCGCCAGGCTTGGACGATTCGTTCGTTCGGCACAAGTTCGATCTGCCGTCCGGTGATATAACCGCCGAAGAGCGAGAACGCGCCTCCTGCTTCACGACTGATCTCCGCGGGCCCGGCTCCCGGAGGCATGCCCCCTTTCATGGCCGCACTCAGCTGCACGACCTTGCCGAACTGTTTCGCGTCGGTGAGTGCTTCATAGACGCGTTTCCGGCTCGCCTTGAAAACCGTTTCTTGATGAATGGATTCCGCCGCATGCGAAATCGCTTCGTCCGTTCCCGCCCAGGCTCTCGTTGAGCCTAAGACGATCCCGCCGAACGCGGCGGCCACGCCCACGATCGCTTGCCGCCGAGTGGGCGCATTGCCCAGTGCCGTCAGACTTTTTCTATCGCTCATCATTCCCTCCAGATTTTGATTGCCCCTGCGGTTGCCCGAGGTGACCGCATAACACCACGGCCCCAAAATATGTTCAACATAATATTTTCCTGGCAGCGGAACATGGTTCGAGGCATACTGCAGCACCAAACGGACCAGGAGGCCTCATGCCTTATCCTGTAGGTCATCGCCCGGCAGTAAAGAAAAACATCATTGACAGCGCACGCAAGCTCTTCAACCGCCATGGCTTTGAGAGTGTCTCTCTCCACCAGATCATGGCCGGGGCGGGCCTCACGCACGGCGGCTTCTATAGCTATTTCAAAAGCAAGAGCGATCTCTACGCGGAGGTCCTAGGATGTTTTTTCACGGACCCGGAATGGAAGAGTTGCTGGGAAGGCGTGCATGTGGATCTGTCCTCGACCGACGTAGGGTCGCAAGTCGTCCGCGCCTATCTCTCTCGCCAGCATTTCGAGGACGTCGAGAACTCCTGCCCCATGGTCGCGTTGCCGACCGATGTCGCTCGTAGCGGCGTAAGTGCGAGGCGCGCCTTCGAGACTGTGTTCAAAGCCATGGTGAGCGTCCTCGAGCGGAGCTTGACGCAGAATGGGCGCCGCCGCACCACAGCGCAGGCCATCGCTGCCCTGTCCATCGGAGGCATGATCGTGGCTCGGACCATGGTCGACCGCGCTCTTGCGGACGAATTGCGCGCCGCTTGCATGTCGGTCGCCCTCGATCTTGGCGGCTGGGACAGAAAGCGCAAATCGAAAAACGGAAAATCCAAACAAGCCCCACGGCTTCCTGCGTCTGCGTCCCGAAACCGTTCTGCGGTTCTTACCATCTAATGTTTGCAGAGGTGCTCGCAATGCCTTCATCCTTCCGACCCTGCCTCGCGATACTCGCGGCTGCCCTCCTGCTGTCCCCTTCCTCCTTTGCTTTCGACAGCCCCTTGTCTGATCAGGCCGTCCGCGAAGCCTATTTCCTCGGCCAGCGCCGCGATGAAAAGACCGCCGAGTTTCTCGACAAATACCGCCGCCATCTGCCCGTTCCCGAATCCGGTCCCTGGATTTCTACCGTGGAATTGTTTACTCCCTACGCTGAAGCCGTCGAGCTTTCCCGCCAGCGCTCTTTCGGCTACAGCGCCCAGGACGCCGCCGGTGACTACCGCAAGATCGGAAACCGCCTCCGCGTCGCCATCACTATCGAATTTACGAACTCTTACGGTGGATTGATCCAAGAAAAAACCAATCAGCGTTCCGGTCCCGCACACGGATTCACTTTTCGATCGCCGGATTTTTGGAAGGACTTTAGCTATCGCCTGTTCGACGGCGATGACCTCGTCGAACCCCTCGAGATGCATGGAAGCGCCACTTTCAGAACTGTCGGGGACGGCACCGAGATGACCGGCGCCCTCATCGTGCTCCTCTACGATGCCGAAAAAATCTCCGCCACGGCCGACGCCGCCGTCGTCGTAGATATCCCCGATGCCAAGCAGGTCGTCGCTCCCTTCGATCTCGCTACCCTCCGCTGACACGTCACCGGCCACGGTAGGACAGGCATTCCTGCCTGTCCCCACTCTCAGGAACGCCACCGCAGCGTCACCGGTCCATTCATCGGGTGCACCATCGGCGCGCCTGTCCGCCGCGACTCCAGCAAGTTCGCCTTCAGCGCGAAATACCACTTCGCCTGCCGGTCGGCATCATCAATCAGCATCAAGTGCGGGTTGTACTTCAATCCTTCCGATTGCTGGATCATCGTCAGTTGGTCCTGCCGCAGAAATTTTTTCGCAAAGGGACGAAAGATCGAGACGGGCAAAGGCAAGTTCCACGCCGCCACGAAATCAATCCGGCACAAATCGCGCCGCACCGGCGTCACCGTCGCCCGGCTGGAGAACCACAGCTTCCCGCTGCGGTCGATCTCGGTGCGCAGATTCGGCAGCACGAAATCAATTGTTGTTGTCACGCTTTCGCCCGTCATCTTTGCGAGCAGCCGGTATGGTGCGCTGTTCGCGCTCGGCTGGTGCGGGCTCATGCGGAATCCGTTGGGGATCGGCTCGAACTTTTTGGCCTTCTCATGAATGCTCGCGCGCTTCCGCCAGAACCACGATTGATGCACAAATGGCCCATGCGCCGGATCCATCAACCCGATGATTCCCTGGTCCACATGCGATGGAAGCTCGCAGGAAAGATGGATAATTTTGTATTTTTCGCTGAAAACAGCAAGTGCTGGCGCCCCCAGAATCACTTCCGGCAGCTGGGGCCCCGACCCATTCATGTACACCCAGACGTAGCCGTCGCGTTCTTCGCACGGATAGTGTCCCGCAAAGATGCGCTCCACTTTCAGCCTGTCCTGGCTCGTCAGCGACGGAATCTCCACGCATCGTCCGCTGCATGCTTCGAACCTCCATCCGTGGTAGCAACATTCGAGCACTTGCCCGTCGAGTCGGCCGTACGAAAGCGGAATCCCCCTGTGCGGGCACGAATCCCGCATCGCAAACGCTTTCCCCTCGCTCGTCCGCCCCAGCACCAACGGCACTTCGAGCAGCATCGCCGTCACGAGCTTCTGCCCGCGAATTTCCGCGCTCCGCACCGCCGGATACCAGAAATCCCACAGAAATCTCGCATCCGCTACGCGCCCAGCCTCGCGCGGTGCTTCCCCCGCTGCTTCTGCACTCGTCTGCAAGATGGTTCGTACCGCTTCGCTCATCGTCAGATCGCTCCGGGTCCTTGCAGAGGTCGTTCTTCAGGCCAGCCCGTGTGACCCGGCCGCATCGTAGTATAGCGCCTCGCATAAGGGCGAACGCTGAAGAAACTCAGAAGCACCCCACTGCAAAGGCCTAATAGGACTTCTGCATCGGCCGGATGCTAATGTCCGTGACCTCCGCGCTGCGCGGCAGGCAGAGTGAGTGGGTGACCATCGTCGCTACGTCTTCGGGTTGCATCAGGAGGTCGGGGCGGTAGGCGCGACTTTCTTTCTTGAAGAGCGCTTCCACGCGGGGAGTGGCAGTACGTCCGGGGAAAACGCTCAAGACGCGGATGCCGTCGGCGTTTACTTCGTCGCGCAGGGTATCGGCGAGAGAACGGAAAGCGTGCTGCGTGGCGGAAAATTGACCGGCGGCGGTGGGCGAACGGAGTCCCGCGGAAGAGTTGATGAAGACGATCTGTCCCGCAGACTTGCGGAGCAAGGGAAGCATGGTCTGGATCATGGCGTAATGGCCGCGGAGGTTGGTACGGTACATCAGGTCAAAATCGGCAAGAGAAGCTTTCTCGAGCGCGCCATGGGAAATAGCGCCGCCGCAAAGTACCAGGATGTTTGCGCGGCCAAAATCGCGCTGGATTCTTTCGCCGAGGCGGCGGATCTCATCATCGCTGGTTAAATCTGCAGGGCAGGCGTGCCCGCGTGACCCGAGCGCATGGACTTGTCTTGCGACGTCTTCCAATACCTCTTGGCGTCGGGCGACCAGGCAGAGTTCGGCGCCCTGGGCGGCGAGTGCAAGGGCGATGGCTTTGCCAATGCCGCTGCTGGCTCCGGTCACTACGGCGATTTGATCTCTTAAATTTCCCATGGCTTGTCTGGCGGCCTCCGCGATGCCGCTGCTGGCTCCGGTCACTACGGCGATTTGATCTCTTAAATTTCCCATGGCTTGTCTGGCGGCCTCCGCGGCTCTCAGCCGCGGCTTCTTTCGCCGCTTCAGCGTCCACCCCTCATCATCGTTCGTACCGCTTCACTCATCGTTGGCATCGTAGTACAGCGTCTTGTATCCCAGCAACCGCCCAGCTCATCCAATTGCGTGATTTGGAATTCGGCGCTATTCTTAGTACAGAGCAAATCGATGTACACCGCTTTTTATTAGCTGACTCTCCCACTGCTCCAGCCCGGAGCGCCGCGACTCTTCCCATTTTCTGTTTTCCTATTTCGATTTTCGCATTCGTTCAAAAAGGATTTGCCATGGCTACATTGACGTTAACTGAAAAATTGGATCAGCTCGGCGCGCGTTACGACGAGCTGACGCAGCAACTCTCGACTTCCGAAGTGGCTTCCGACTCCGCGCGCTACCAGAAAGTCGCCAAGCAGCACGCTGAACTCGAGGAAATTGTCGAGAAGCACCGCGAGTACAAACAGCTCGAAAAGGATCTCGCCGGCGCGCACCAGATGTTCGTGGAAGCGGAAGACGCTGAAATGAAACAGATGGCACACGACGAGGAACGGGAGCTCACGGCGCGCAAAGAAAAAGCCGAGCGCGAATTGAAGCTTTTGCTTCTGCCGAAAGATCCCCTCGACGAAAAGAGCGTCATCCTGGAAATTCGCGCGGGCACGGGGGGCGATGAAGCCGCCCTCTTTGCCGCGGAACTTTTTCGCATGTACTCGCGCTACGCGGAAACGCAGGGCTGGAAAGTCGAAGTCCTCGAAAGCTCTCCGTCTTCGCTCGGCGGCTTGAAAGAAGTCGTCGCCGCCATTCAAGGGCAAAAAGTGTATTCCAAGCTGAAATATGAAAGCGGCGTGCACCGCGTCCAGCGCGTGCCAACGACGGAAACGCAGGGCCGCATCCATACTTCCGCGGCAACCGTCGCGGTTCTCCCTGAAGCTGACGAAATCGATATCAAGATCGAAGCGAAAGATTTGCGCGTTGACACCTTTTGTTCCTCCGGCCCGGGCGGCCAGTCCGTCAACACCACGTATTCCGCCGTGCGCATCACGCATATTCCGAGCGGCCTCGTGGTTTCGCAACAGGACGAAAAATCGCAGATCAAGAATCGCGCCAAGGCCATGCGCGTTCTCCGCGCGCGCTTGTACGAGCAGGAGCAGGAGAAGCGGCAGGCTGCGCTCTCCGTCGAACGCCGCGGCCAAATCAAAACCGGCGATCGCTCTGAAAAAATCCGCACCTACAATTTTCCGCAGAATCGCGTGACCGACCATCGCATCGGCTTGACGCTCCACCAACTCACCGACGTGATGGAAGGAAAGCTCGCGCCGCTCGTCGATGGCCTCGTCTCGCACTACGAATCCGAGCGCCTCCAGCAGGAGCTCGCTGGTGCATAATCCTTAACAAGGAGGTGCCCCATGCTGACTCGACCGGGTTCCGCTCCTGGTTCAGGTTGGATGAGGGACGTGAGTGACCGCCTGGCCTCGGGTCCTGCCGACGCTCGCCCTGTCCCGCGCCGCTTTTGGGTTTTGTATCTCATTTTCATGATCTCGGCCTTAGTGATCTTGCCGATGTTGGGGCGTCGCGCCATGCCCTCTTACAATGTGCGCTCCCATGAATCATCTTCGCGCATCGCGGGCCTCCCAGTATTTGCTTCCGGGGCCGCCCCGGTCGCTATTATTGCAATCGGCGGCCGCCCCCACGGCGTGATCGCCTTGGGTGGAATTGCTTTCGGTGTCATCGCGGTGGGGGGAGTGGCCGTGGGCGGTCTCGCATTCGGTGGCGTCTCGCTCGGCTTCATTGCGCTCGGCGGACTGGCCATCGGTTGGCGGGCACTCGGCGGTGGTGCGGTTGGCTATCGCGCGTTCGGCGGCCTTGCTGTCGGGAGTTACGCTTACGCCGGAAACGGTATAGCCTTCGGCTATCACGAGGCTGGCGGCCGTCAAAAGGAAAAACTCTTCGGATGAAGCCGCAGACGGCGCCGCTCATCGTCCGCACCGCTCTTCGCGAAGCATTCGCGCAGCTGCGCGCCGCCGGCGTTCCATCTCACACCCTTGCGGCCGAGTTGCTCCTCATGCACGCGCTCGGCCGCGACCGCACGTGGCTCTATGCGCATCCTGAAGAAGTAATCCGCGATTCCGAGGTGCGTCTCTTTACCAACCTGCTCGCCCGCCGCGCTGCTGGCGAGCCCACGCAACACCTCACCGGGAAGCAAGAATTCTGGGGCCTCGAATTTGAAGTCACGCCGGACGTCTTGATTCCCCGCCCGGAGACGGAACACGTCATCGAAGTCGCCCTCGACCGCCTCGCCATTCGCGAAATCCGCGCCGGCCGAAAGCAAACATTCAGCGGCGAAGGCCTGCACATCACCGACGTTGGCACTGGCTCCGGATGCATCGCGATCGCGCTTGCAAAAGAGCTGCCCGGCGCAACAATCTACGCCACGGACATTTCGAGCGCAGCCCTGGCCGTTGCCTGCCGCAACGCCGCGCGCCATTCCGTCTCCGATCGCATGCATTTCCTCGAATCCAACTTACTCGACGCACTTTCCGTCGTAGCAGCGCAGCGTGGTTCGGCTGCGCTTACCACTGGTACTGCGCCCGCGCTTGGCAAGCCAGCGGCCGATGCCGATGCCACCCACCAGTCACCCGTCACCCGTCACCCGTCACCGCTTCTCGATCTGATGGCCAGCAATCCGCCTTACATCGGCCGCCGCGAAGCCGCCACGCTCATGCGCGAAGTCCGCGATCATGAGCCGGAAATTGCGCTCTACGGTGGCCAAGAAGGCTACGAACTCTACGCCGAGCTCATCGCGCAAGCTGGCGCCAAGCTGAAGCCCGGTGGCATCCTGGTCCTCGAACTCGGCCACAATAGCCTGCCCGCTGTCCAACCGCTCCTCGATGCACACACATGGACCAACGTCGGCGTAACAAATGATCTCGCCGGAATCCCCCGCGTCCTCGCCGCCGAGCGATTGTAGCGAGCCATCAACCGGAAAAGTTGAGGCTGACAGATGTCCGGAGTAGGCTAATGGGCATGCAGGACTTCGCGCGGTTTCGAGCCAAGCATGGTCCTCTTGAGGACCAGTCTGCCCTCGCGCAATCGTCCATCCTGCATGTGGACATGGACGCGTTTTTCGTCTCGGTGGAATTGCTCGAACGTCCCGAATTGCGCGGCAAGCCCGTGGTTGTCGGCGGGAGGCCGGACCAGCGCGGCGTGGTTTCCGCGGCGAGTTACGAAGCGCGCAAATACGGGATCCATTCGGCGATGCCGCTTCGAACGGCGGGACGGCTCTGCCCGCACGCAGTTTTTCTGGATGGGCATCACGAAAAATATGGAGAGTGGAGCGACCGCGTCGCCACCATCCTCGCGAAATTCTCTCCAATCGTGGAGATGGTTTCGATTGACGAGGCCTATCTCGATCTCGCCGGCACCGAGCGCCTGCACGGACCGCCACTGGCCGCTGCGGACAAACTGCTTCGAACGATCACGCAAACGACCGCGCTTCCCTGTTCTGCAGGACTCGCCACCACTCGCCTGGTCGCGAAAGTTGCGTCCGATCAAGCAAAACCCCGCGGGCTGGTTTGGGTTGCACCGGGGCGCGAGGAGCGATTTCTTGGGCCTCTTCCCGTTCGAAAGATTCCGGGCATCGGCGAAGTAACGGAGCGGGCGTTGCGGGCGCTGGGCATCGAAACTGTGGAGCAAATCGCCGCCGTGCCACAGGAAAAACTGGAAAAGATTTTCGGGCAATGGGGAACGGCGCTGTATCGCAAAGCGCGCGGCGGCGATTCCTATGAATTCGTGATTGACGCGGAGCCGAAATCCATCTCGCACAATCACACGTTCGGCGAAGACACGGAGGATTCGAATGCAATGGGCGCCATGCTCAGCCATCTTTCGCAGAAAGCCTGCAAGCGCCTGCGCGAAGCCGGCCTCGCCACACGGGCGCTTACACTCACCATTCGCTACGCAGGTTTCCAAACGTATACACGGTCCAAGACGCTCGGCGAACCCACACGCCTCGACGCCGATATCTTCGCCGTATTTCAGGAACTCTTTCGCATGCACCGCGATCCGCGCAGAAAAATCCGGCTGCTTGGCGTAAGCCTCAGCGGCCTTACTCACGGCAACGAGCAACTCGATCTGCTCGACGCGGAGCGCCGCGCAAGACTGGAAAAGCTCACCAGCGCCGCGGACCAGCTTCGCGATCGCTTCGGATTCGGCAAAGTGCAATTCGGCGGCTCGCTTTTGCATGATGAGTCGGATCACAACGGCGGCGATTCCTAACTTTCAGCGAAACACTCGCGAATGTCCTATACTCTATTCTCCATTTGCAAAATTTCATGAGCGCGCCTCCCACTCCCGTTGTTTCCCCCATCCGGCCCCGCGCGGGACTTGCAGATCGCGTGCGCCACTTCTGGCAGCGCGTCAGCGAAGGCCGCGAAATTGACGACCTGTGGTCGCAATTCGTAGCCGATGCGCGCGCCAGCTATGGCTTCTATGACCGTGACGTGGATTGGGAAGAAATCCAGAAGCTGCCGCGCTGGCGCAGGCCTCTGCACGTGGCAAAGGAATTCTTCTGGGCGCTGCTGCTGAAAATGTCGCCGGCTCGGCGCGTCCTTCTGCTTATCGCGTTTGTGATGCTGGTGATGTCTGTAAGCAAGTCCCAGATGAATTTCGAAGTGATTGCCGTAATTCTCTTCCTACTGCTGCTTTCTCTGGAGCTGGCGGACAAAGTCACCATGAAGCGCGACCTGGAAATCGCACGCGAAATTCAGAGCTGGCTGGTGCCTTCGCAGGCGCCGGATGTGGCGGGCGCGGACATCGCGTTCGCCACGCGGCCGCAGAATTCCGTTGCCGGCGATTACTATGACGCGTTCTACCCCGATCCCGATAACCATGAAAAATTGATGCTGGTGATCGCTGACGTTGCGGGCAAGAGTGTTCCTGCTGCGCTGCTGATGGCTACGCTGCAAGCCAGCCTGCGGACTGTCGCCATAGAAAATGCCCCGCTCGCGGATCTCGTGGCGCGGCTAAACCGCTACGCTTGCGCGCATAGCCTGGACGGACGCCGCTTCACCACAGCAGTCCTCGGTGAATACAATCCCGTTACTCGGCGCCTCACCTACGTGAATGCAGGCCACAATGCTCCCATTCTACGGCGTACAAACGGAGACCTTCTGCAACTGGACGTTGGCGGGCTGCCCTTAGGCATCGAATCAGGCGTTGTCTATCAGACGGCGGATCTGGAGCTGCAACCTGGCGACGCATTGATTTTCTTCACGGATGGGGTCGTCGAGGCTTTCAATGAAACTAGTGAAGAATTCGGAAACGAACGCTGGAACGGAGCCATCCGCAATCTCCCCGATTGGAACGCGCACCAGACGCTGCAGCACTTGATGAAGAAAGTGGACGAATTCGTGGGCGCCACACGGCAATCCGACGATATTACGTGCCTGGTCTTCCGCAGCAGATAGCCGCAAGCCGATACTTTCGAGAACTCAGATCTCCAATCGCGGCCGCGTCTGGAGCATAATCACTGCGTGACGCCACGCGAGCTGGCCAATTCGATTTGCGAAACGCTTCGCCGCAACAGGCACCAGGCATTTCTGGTGGGCGGATGTGTGCGCGATTTGCTGCTCAGCCGCGAACCCGCCGACTACGATGTGGCAACGGACGCGACCCCCGAACAAGTGATGGGGCTTTTCCCCGAGCATGTAGCCGTGGGCGCTCAATTCGGCGTGATTTTGATTCCGCGAGAAGAATTGAGAGTGGAGGTTGCCACTTTCCGTTCAGATATCGGCTATAGCGATGGCCGCCATCCGGACCGTGTGACCTTCTCGAAAACGCCTCAGGAAGATGTGCAGCGCCGCGATTTCACCATCAATGGGCTATTGATGCGGCATGACACGGGCGAAGTGCTCGACTACGTGGGTGGCCAGGCCGACCTTCGAGCCAAAGTGATTCGCGCGATCGGCGAACCAGATCGCCGTTTCACGGAGGACAAGCTCCGTATGCTGCGCGCGGTGCGTTTCGCGGCGCGATTTGGTTTCGAAATTGAAAGTGATACATTTCGCGCCATCCGCCGGCATGTGAAAGAGATCGGCCAGGTTTCGCCGGAACGACTGCGCGATGAGCTCACCAAGATGCTGACGGAAGGGGCAGCCCGGCGAGCGTTCGAATTGCTGGATGAGACGGGGCTCCTGCAACAAGTCCTGCCGGAAATCGCCGCGATGAAGGGCGTCGAGCAGCCGCCACAATTTCATCCGGAAGGCGACGTGTGGATTCATACTCGGATGATGCTGGAAGGACTTCCCGCCGGCGTTTCACCGACGCTGGCGTGGGGGGTTCTTCTCCACGATGTGGGGAAGCCGCCCACGTTCAAATCCCCCTCGGAAACGGGCGACCGGATTCGGTTCGACGGACACGTGGACGTAGGTGTTCGAATGGCCGAGGAGATCTGCCGCCGGCTGCGCTTTTCCAATGAGGACACCGAACAGATTCTCGCGCTGGTGAACCATCACATGCGCTTCAAGGATGTGGAATCGATGCGCGCCTCCACCCTGAAGCGATTCGTGCGCCAGCCGCATTTCGACGAGCACCTGGCGCTGCACCGTCTCGATTGCCTGTCCAGCAATCGCCATCTGGAGTCCTATGAATTTATCCGGCGATTCATCAACGAAACGCCGCCGGAACAGGTCCGTCCCGAACGGCTGATTACAGGCGATGACTTGCAAGCCATGGGGTTCAAACCTGGGCCGCTATTCAGTCAGATCCTGGGGAGTCTGGAAGACGCCCAATTGGAGGGGCAAGTCAAGACACGTGAGGAGGCGGCCCAGTTTGTGCTTAAGCAGTTTGTGCTAAGCAAGCGTAGGGCATAAGTTGGGGGGGGGTTGCGGAGACCCTTACGCGGGAATTGGGCGGGGGCAAACGCGTGAATTGCCCTATATTATTGGTTAGAAGGATTTTATTGGTTTACTTGTGCAAGGTGGAATGAAATGGTAGGATATGAGTGCCTAAGGCTAATATTTTGTGATAGCAACATTTGTACTTTCGCGCACCCTTTCAGGCCAGCCAGCATCTAAGATGGTATTGCGCGGGGGCAGTTCCCGCCGCGCTTGAACATGGGGGCCATTATGGCTGAAAAGAAATTTGTCGTGCCAGAGATTCTTCCGATCCTGCCGGTTCGCGACACCGTGCTGTTTCCGGGCGCTGTCCTGCCTTTGACCGTGGGCCGGGAGAGTTCCCTGGCGCTTGTGAATGCCTTGCAAGGCGAGGAAAAGATGCTGGGCGTAGTCGCGCAGCTCGATCCGCGAATTGAAGATCCTGCTGCCGCGGACCTCCACAAAGTGGGCACGCTTGCCAGAGTGCATAAGACCGTCAAAATGCCGAACGGTAATGTGGTCATTTTTCTGGAAGGTTTGCAGCGCATTCAAGTTGTGGATCTGATCGGTTTGCGGCCGTACCTGCGCGCCAAGGTGGAGGCACAGCCGGATATTCTCGGCGAGGCCGATACGGAGCTTGAAGCTCTGGAACGGAATGCGCAGGAACTCTTCCGCGACGTGGTGAGCCACTCGCCGCAGCTTTCCGACGATTTGCAATCGGCGGCAATGAACATCGACGATCCCGGACGGCTGGCGGATTTCATCGCCGGCACGCTGCCGTCGCTTTCCACACTTCTGAGGCAGGAATTGATTGAGACCTCGAGCGTGCGGCGGCGGCTGGAAACTTTGATCCGCGAGCTCTCCAAGGAACTCGAAGTGTTGGAGCTGCGGTCGAAGATTCATGATCAAGTGCAGGAGCAGGTCAGCCAGAATCAGCGTGAATACTTGCTGCGCGAGCAAATGAAGGCGATCCAGAAGGAACTCGGCGAATCCGACGATACGATGCAGGAGATCGACGAGCTCCGCAAGAAGGTTGACGAAGCGGGCATGACCGCGGAAGCCAAGAAAGAATGCGACCGCGAGCTGAAGCGGCTGGCGAAGATGACTCCAGCGTCAGCGGAGTACATGGTTTCGAGGACCTACCTGGAATGGATGACTTCGCTGCCCTGGAGCAAATCCTCCGGCAGCGAGGAGATCAACATTGCCAAAGCGCACGAAATTCTCGATGAAGATCATTATGATTTGCAAAAGGTGAAGGAGCGCATCCTAGATTACCTGGCGGTGAAGAAAATTCAGCCGGGAATGAAAGGGCCGATCCTGTGCTTCGTTGGGCCGCCGGGCGTTGGCAAGACTTCACTCGGCAAGTCCATTGCGCGATCGCTGGGCCGCAAATTCGTGCGCATCGCTCTCGGCGGCATGCACGATGAAGCGGAGATCCGCGGCCACCGGCGTACTTATATCGGCGCGTTGCCCGGACAGATTATCCAGGGACTGAAGCGCGGGGAAACGAACGATCCGGTGATGATGCTCGACGAAGTGGACAAGCTGGGGCGGGACTTCCGAGGCGATCCGTCTTCGGCGCTGATGGAAGTTCTCGATCCGGAGCAAAACAACTCGTTCCGCGATCACTACCTGGACGTGCCGTTTGATCTTTCGAAGGTACTGTTTATCGCCACGGCCAACTGGATGGATCCCATCCCGGAGCCGCTGCGCGACCGCATGGAGATCATCGAATTGCCCGGATACACGGGCGAGGAGAAGCTGCACATCGCGCACAAGTATCTGATTCCGAAGCAAGCCACGGAACACGGCTTGAAGGTCGGCGAACAGATCGAATTCACAGACGCGGGTCTGCAGGAAATCATCCACAGCTTCACGCGCGAAGCCGGCGTGCGCAACCTGGAGCGCGAGATCGCGACAATCAC
>WNFR01004328.1_pt1 | contig 14596 bp, 18 predicted proteins | sample 5400221 | NCBI WGS metagenome assembly WNFR01 (sample SAMN13153357, study PRJNA577476) | soil metagenome | isolation source: 40 cm soil under Madrone tree | place: USA:California | collected 2016-06-14 | reverse complement strand
GCCGTTGACTGCGGCATCGAGAATGACGTGGCCGCGCTGATTGGCCGCATAGACGATCGTATTGGACGGGGGGCCGGCGGCGCGTTCGCCTGGGGCGCCGGGGCGAACGTCCGATCCGGATTGCACGGCACGGTCCGGCAGCAGCGCCGCGCCCCGGTCCAACATCCCGACGCCGAGAAGGACGAGCCCGCAGCACAGCAGCACCCAGCGCAGCGCCCAGCCGATCACCATGCCGCTCCCGTCCGGACTCGACCGTCCGCAACTGTCCGAGACGGTGCTTAAGGCTTGGTGAAGATCGCGGGAAGGTCCGCTAATCCGCTGCCTCGGATGCGCCGGGATAGCTGTCGGCACGCCACCGCCGCTGCCCTATCCCCGGCGTTTCGGCGTCCGACCCCCAGCGGTCCCAACCCGGCCGCGGCAAGCGGGCGAACATTTCCAGATAGGGGCCTTCGCACAGCGCTTCGATGCGCTCGTATGCCTCGTCCGGCTTTCGGCTGTGCTCACGCCGAGGCATTGGCCGGTTGCTGCGGTCCGGCGGGTCTATCCCGCATCAGAATCCTTCATTACCATGGGGTGCTCCCATAACCTTGGAAGCGCCACCTGTGGTCGGTTCATCTGCACATATTCGGGTGATGACAGACCCTAACCCTGTTGGAATCCGGCGAAGGCGGCGCGGGCTCGCTCCCAAACGCGAGCTGCGGGATCTCGCTGCCGACGCACGGCCCCTACCGGAACCGCTTGACCTGGTGCACGTCACCTCTGTCGGAGCTGGGCGGGAAATTGTTAGCGTGGGCCAGATCGAGGCTAGCCATTGCGAGGTCTTCAAACGCGAGCTGGTATACATGTTCCTGGCCCGCCCGGCGTATCGGCTCCGCAATGGCAATGCCAAGTGGGACCAAATAAACCGTTTCCCGTGCGTATTCGTAATTCGACCAGATAAGCTTGGACCGCCATTTCACATCTATCCATTCGACACGGGAGCTGCAACCTCCGGCTGCTACGGGGACACCGTTGATCCCCACGTCTATTTGGATGATTACGAGCTAGACCCGAATCTGCCGGCCGCGCAGAGACATATCGCCTGGGCATTCGGCGACAACCGCGAGTATTTCAAAGGCGATCTCATCCCTGGGCTCATCGGAGGCCTGCACGCGTGGCAGTCGGTCGGACAAAGTTGGCTGACAATTGCGGGATTGGCCGCAACGGGCAGCAACCGGCCGGACAAAAGGGCCTCAGCGATAGAAGTCGCGTATTCTAAACATCTGCCGCTGAAGGGTCACACGCGGTTAGTGATCTTTCCCCAACAGCTCGTCGAAGACGATCGCGGAAAGAATAGCGCGTTCATCGAAGATCTTACAAAACAAGGTCTGCTTTGGCAGACCTATGACTGGCGACCCAACGAGACGCCGGATCGTTTTATGGACGAAGTCACGGAGATCGTCCGCCGCAGCTTGGAAAACGCTGGTCAGTTATGAGTGAACATGGGGAACCCGTGGAGCGGTTACATCTGATCGGGTACGAGAAGCTCACCGACCATGGTCTCGCCCTACCGATCTTCGGCCAATCACGGGGCGCCAATGTCTTTTATACCGCGCGCTCCACGTCGCCCGGTGAAGCCAATGGGCAGATTGCCGGCTTTGATCGCTACGACCCAGACGGGCTGGTACGCCTGCCTCTTGAGCAAATTCGGGAGACAGGCATTAGTGAGCCGTGGCTTGACATATTCCTATGGGAGGGCGCGGTCTACGTCGGGACCGCTCCAGAGATCTGGAACGCCCTCGCAGAGGTGCGCGAGAGCGTCGCGGAGCACGCGCCTTTAAGCCTCCTAACACTTGCCGAAGGGGTTCAGCGCGTTCCGGACATCCAGCTTGTCCATAAGGCTTTTTCGTGGCTGACGAGCCGGTACGGCACACAAAAGGCGTCGGAATGGCGGAATGACACCTATCTGCGAGAAATTTTACTTAGAGGTGTGCGTCGCCAATCAGGTGCATTTGTTTATAAACCCGGCATGCGCCGCCGTGGCCTTGGAGAGGAGTTGGTGATTCATCAAGATGGCACGAATATTATTGCTTATCTTGGAACACCTCTTTCAAAAGAGGGTATGAGGATTGAGGATGCGTTCCCTCGTCTAAGAGAGGGTATGAAGATTACCGATCTCGGTGTTCGTAGCGCCGAGTACCTGATTCACTTTATTAGCGTCGTCAAAAGCTTCGGGTTTGAACCTGTGCTTTCTGGGGGGAGGAGGGGAGAGCGCGTCGTATGGAAGCGAACGTCCGAGAACGCAATGAGGATCGCGGCGCTCCAGGTCGCCGCGAGTAAGCCACGCGGTAAAGCCACAACGACCGAGCTCAAAAACGAAGTGCATCAATACGTCGCTTTAACCCCCGGAGACGTAAGTTCCTCGAAGACTCGACGCAACGAGGCGATGTACCAACAAATCGTAGGCAACATTGTTTCGCACCGGGAATCCAAAAATAACATTTTTGCCAAGGGGTGGGCAATCTATACTGGTGACGGCATTCAGATTACGGATGCCGGACGTCAGCACCTGAGGACCCTCGGACTGCGAAGTTAATCATCTGATATGGTCGCCGCAGCATCTGGATAGCTAGCCGATGCCCACCGCCGGGCTGGAACCCTGCCAGATTCAAAAGCGTCCACCTCAACGCCGCGATTATGCCAGCCGTCTCGGGTACTGCGCGCAAAAAGCTCCAGGTAGGGCCCCTCGCACAGCGCTTCTATCCGCTCATAGACTTCGTCCGGCTTACGGCTGTGTTCGCGGCGAGGAGAAATTACCAACTTCTGCACATTCGCTTTACGGCGATGCGGGTTACCTCGCGTTGCTAAAAGACATAATTCTGGGTTTGCTCGCGTCCAAAACCCAAGGCCGCTGAAAAAGCTCTGATCGGTGTATTGGTCGTGCGCTGCCGATCGTTTTAGTTTCGCCCAATGGAAACCAACGGTCTTGTAAGTGAAGCCCCAGGCCCGGATCACTCCTAGCGCCTGTTCTAACAGGGGATCGGTTGTCCAGAGGAATAAAACGCAATCCTTCGCCGCCCATTGCTTAACCGGAACGGCCTTTATCTCCTCAAGCGACATACAATCGTAGTAGGCCTCGGCGCTGCGCCCCTTTCCCTTCCGCGAGTAAGTCGAAAAGGTCCAAGGCGGATCGGCGTAAATGACCCTATAGTGATCGTTCAGCTGCGACGCGCTCACTTGTCCCCCCGCGCGTTGACGTCGCTCATGCTGGTAGGTCGCGCCAGCGTGGTCAACCACCATCTCGCTCAGCACTCCGCTTCGCCGTCGTCCGGCGCTTCCTCGGTCGGTATGCGGTAATTTCCTTTGAGCCAGCGGCCAAGATCGATCTGCGCGCAGCGGGATGAGCAGAATGGCCGATGCGGCGGCACCGCCGGCTTGCCGCAGATCGGACAGGGGCGGGGTACGGGTGTTGGGATGGAGGAGACGGTGGACATGGCGGAGCGGATATAGTCACAGCCGAGCGATTTGAAACCGTTCACGGTCGTAGCCGGGATCGGTCTCGATTGCGATCTTGCGGGCGAATCGCCGCTCGGCTTCTTGCACGGCACGCGCCGCACCGCCGGCCAATGCGGCTGCGACGTCCGGGGCGACGATCAAGCGCCATTGGCGCCCAGGTTGTCTTCGGGCTTCGCGGCGCAATGCGCGCAGCGCCACATACGCGACCGTGACCGGGGTCTTGACGAGAGCGCCGCCCGGGCGCGGCTCGAGCAGCGCTTCGGCGAGCGGACGGCCGCGGCGCGGCCGCACCAGCTCGAGATGACCGAGGCGCGTCCAGCCGAGAATCTGCGGCGTGGCCGGGTCAGAAGCGAGCGCCTGGCCGAGCGCCGCGCGTACCCGCTCGCGCAAAGCCCGGCTGTCCAAGCCGACAAAATCGATGACGATGGGGCCGCCGAGATTTCGCAGCCGGATCTGTCGGGCGATCGAACCGGCTGCGGCGAGGTTTGTCGCAAGCCCGATACGCTGTGGAGATCCCGTTTCAGGAGTTCCGGTATCGACGTCGATCAGCACGCCGGCTCGTGTGGTCTCGAAATGTACGGAGCCACCACCGCCCGGAAGCACAATCGTCTCCGACAGCGCTTCAGCGAAGGCTTCGTCAAGGTCGATCGGCCACTCGGCCTCCGAAACATGCTCGATAACGATATCCGAGAAAGCGGCACGGATATCGGGGATGGGCGCGGCATCATCGACCAGGATCTGGCCTGGCGACACCGGCAGCGCATTCGCCAGCGCAGCCGCGAAGGACGCCACCGGGTCGAGCCGCGCCGGCGGATCCAGTCGCGCTGCTCGGCCGATAATGTCATGCCAGCGCCGCGCCAAACTCCGCACCTCGGCATCGAGTGCGTCAACGGGCGCGAAGGCCAAGAGCCTGAGCCCCGTGGCATTCTCGCCCGCTTCGTCGCGCGCGCCCCGCAGGGCCGGGCGGGTGAGCGTATCAACGGCAGCGAAGAGTTGGGCCTGCTCCTCGGGAGCCAGGGGCTCACCGCCGGCCGGGCCCGGCCGTCCCAATCTGAGCTCGGCACGCCGCCCGCGCAGCACGACCGCCATCGTTACCCGCGCCGCCTTTCCTCCCTGGGCTTCGCGGCGAATCTGCACCAATAGTCGCTCGCCCTCGGTGAGCCGTTGGCCACGCGGCACGACCTCGCCCTGCGGCAGGAAAGCCGGCCGCTCGTCCCCGATGTCGACGAATGCCGCGGCAAGGCCGGGCGCCAGCCGACGCACCTGGCCGAGATGGATGCTTCCGGTCTCGCTGCGATCGCCGCGCTCGACAAAGAGTTCGACGGGGACGGCATCCTCGAGCAGCGCCGCGCGCCACTCTCCGGGGCCGGCGGCAATCAGCAGTTCGCGGCGCAATTGGGTCGATAGCCGCGGCCGGCGAGCAGCTGGACCGTCTCGAAGAGCGGCAGTCCGACCACATTTGTATAGGAGCCGCAGACCCAGCTGATCAATGCGGCGGCGCGGCCCTGGATCGCATAGCCGCCGGCCTTGCCGCGCCACTCGCCGCTGCCGAGATAGGCCGCTATCTCGGCCTCGCTCAACCGCTTGAAGGCGACCTGGCTGTCGACCCGGCGGGAGGTAAATCGACCGTCGGGACTCGCCAGCGCGACGGCGCCATGGACGCGGTGGCGGCGCCCGGACAAGAGCTCGAGGCAGGCTCGCGCGGCGGCCTCGTCTTCGGTTTTGGGCAAGATACGCCGGCCGCAAGCGACGACCGTGTCGGCGGCAAGAACGTATGCTCCGGGATGACGGGGGATGACAGCCCGCGCTTTCTCCACCGCAAGGCGCACGGCATGAACCGGTGGCAGTTCCTTGGGGCGCGGAGTTTCGTCGATATCGGCGGGATCGATGCATTCGGGAACGAGGCCGACTTGTCGCAGCAGCTCAAGGCGGCGAGGCGACGCGGAGGCGAGTACGAGGGGCGGCGCCGTCACAAAACGCTCATCCCCGCAGATGCAGCACGCATATCAGAGTGAACAGGCGGCGAGCGGTGTCGAGGTCCAGCACGACCTTATCGGCGAGCCGCTCCATCAGCAGCGAGGAGCCTTCGTTGTGCAGCGACCGTCTGCCCATGTCGATCGCCTCGATCCGAGCGAGACTCGAACGGCGGATGGCCTCGTAATAGCTTTCGCACACCATGAAGTAGTCCTTGACGATGCCGCGAAACGGGGCGAGCGGCAGAACGATCGTCTCGTTCCCACCATCCGCCATCGAACGGACCTCGATGCTCAGCCGGTTCTCCTCAATCGCCAGATGAAGGTGGTAGGGCCCGACACATCCGGAGGTCGGCTTGAAATGGTTCTCCTCCAGGAGGTCGAAGATCGCTACCGTGCGTTCGTGCTCGATGTCGGGGTTGCGGCGGACGACCGTGTGCTCGTCCAAAGTAAGGCCGCCGATCCGCCAGGGGCCGTTGGCGTCGCCCATGGTTGTCGATTCACCCCCCGTGCGTCCGGTCGAGTCGGATCGACAGCGAGAGCGCATGGGCCTCCAAGCCCTCCGCCTCGGCGAGGCGGATCGCCGAAGGAGCGAGCGCCGCGAGACTCGCGGCGTCGCAGCGCACCAGCGAGCTGCGCTTGAGGAAGTCTAGGACGCCGAGGCCCGAGGCAAAGCGCGCGCTGCGGGCGGTCGGAAGGACGTGGTTGGGCCCAGCGATGTAGTCGCCGATTGCCTCGGGCGTGTACCGGCCGAGGAAGATCGCGCCGGCATGGCGCACCTGCTCGGCCAGTGTATCGGCCTCGTCGATGGCAAGCTGGAGATGCTCGGGGGCGATCCGGTCGATCAGCGCTGCCGCCTCGGCCCAATCAGCGACAAGCAGAATTGCACCATGCGCCTCCCAGCTGGCCCGGGCGATCTGCTCCCGCGGCAGGCTCGCCAGAAAACGCTCGACCACCGCCTCGACCTCGGCCGCGAAAGCGGCGTCATCGGTGACCAGGATCGATTGCGCCGCGCCGTCGTGCTCGGCTTGTGACAGCAAATCGGCGGCGATCCATCGCGGATCGTTGTGCCGATCGGCGACGACGAGGATTTCCGATGGCCCGGCGATCATGTCGATCCCGACCGTGCCGAAGACGCGTCGCTTAGCTGCCGCGACATAGGCGTTTCCCGGACCGACGATTTTGTCGACCGGCGCTATCGTCGCGGTGCCGTAGGCTAGAGCCGCAATCGCCTGCGCGCCCCCGACCCGGTACACCTCGTCGATCCCGACCAATTCGGCAGCAGCGAGCACGAGCGGGTTCAGAACCCCGCCGGGTGTTGGGACGGTCATCACGAGCCGCTCGACGCCGGCCACCTTGGCGGGGATCGCATTCATCAACACCGAAGAGGGATAGGCGGCTGTGCCGCCCGGGACATAGAGCCCGGCGGCGACGATCGGGCGCCAACGAGTGGCGAGCCGCACGCCGAGCGCGTCGACATAATCGATCGGCGCCGGCAGCTGTCGGCGATGAAAACTCTCGATCCGCTCCGCCGCCAGCCGTAGCGCAGCCACCGTTTCGCCGGGAGCCGCGGCGGCACCCTCGGCGATCTCGTGCCGCGTCAGACGGAGGCCGGTGGCCGAGAGATCCACCCTGTCGAAACGGTGCGTATAGTCGATCACCGCAGCATCGCCGCGCCGCACGACATCGTCGATGATCGAGGCGACTGCGGCGTCGACATCCGCCGCGCTCTCCCGCTTTGCGTCGAGCAGTCGGCGGAAGGATGCTTCGAACCCGGGATCGCGAATGAAGAGCGTGATTGCCATCAGCGCACCCTACCCTCACCCTTCCCATCGCTACCGCGATGGGCCCCTTCCCTCTTCCGCGGTACGGGAGAGGGTGCCGAGCGAAGCGAGGCGGGTGAGGGCATGCTCCCGATCGCGTCGCGAAAGCGTTCGATCCAGCCGCCGACTTCCTCCGGGCGCGTTTTCAATGCCGGGCGGTTGACGATCAGCCGGGAGCTCACTTCGGCGATCGGTTCGATCTCGATCAGACCATTGGCTTTGAGGGTAGCGCCGGTCTGGACGAGATCGACGATGTGACGGCAGAGCCCGAGACGGGGCGCGAGCTCGATCGCACCGTTGAGCTTGATGCATTCCGCCTGGACGCCGCGCGCTGCGAAGTGGCGGCGGGTGATCTCCGGATACTTTGTCGCCACCCGGATATGGCTCGAGCGCCTGACATCGTCGTGCTCGACGCAGTCGGTCGTCGCGGCCACCGCGAGGCGGCAATGACCGACATCGAGGTCGAGTGGAGCGTAAATCTCGGAGTACTCGAACTCCATCAGCACATCATTGCCGGCGATGCCGAGCTGAGCGGCGCCAAAGGCGACGAAGGTGGCCGCATCGAAGCTGCGGACACGGATCAGATCGAGACTGGGCTCGCTTGTGCCAAAGCGGAGCTGCCGTGACGCCGGATCGTCAAAAGCCGGCTCCGGCTCTATGCCGATCCGGCGCAATAGCGGCATCACCTCGCCGAGTATCCGACCGTTCGGCAGGGCCATAATCACGCATTTTTCGCGTGCGGTATCCGATTCGGCGCTCACGCCTGCTCGTCCACATCGTGACGGGGCTGCCATTGGGTCGGCCAGGGCTCGCCCAAATCCTTCGCAAGGCAAACGATTCGGGTGACCTTCAGCCGGATCGTTGCGCCGCCGGAGAACTCGAGATGGACCGCCCTGTCGTCGGACCGGATCGCGAGCAGCGACAATATCCGGCCGTCATCGCTGCGGCGGAACCCGTTATACGACACCGCCGCGACTTCGCTGAATGTGATGCCGCACAGGGTGCGTTCAAAGCCGGCCTCACCCGGCGCCGGGCTGAGCCCATTTTCCCAGCGAAACCGGTTGGCGACGAACAGGAAAGTGCGATCCTCCGGAACATAAGCGAGGTCGCGGACGGGAACGAGCGCGTCTTGCAGACAGGCCGAGATGACTGCGAGGTCTTCCGCGTCCTCGGCCCGCAGTTTGAGGGTGGCGCTTTCGTCAGGCGCCATCCCGCAGCCTCTCGATACGGGCGTTGCATCCGGCGAGCTTTTCCTCGAGCCGCTCGTAGCCGCGGTCGAGGTGATAGACCCGGTTTATCACCGTCTCCCCCGCCGCGGCGAGACCGGCCACAACCAGCGACACCGACGCCCGCAAATCGGTCGCCATGACCGGGGCTCCCATCAGCCGAGGCACCCCGCGAACCAAGGCGGAGGCGCCATGAACATTGATGTTGGCGCCCATGCGCGCGAGTTCGGGCACATGCATGAAGCGGTTCTCGAAAATCGTCTCGGTGATCATCGAAGCGCCGTTGGCGGTCGTCATCAGCGCCATAACCTGCGCCTGCAGATCGGTCGGGAACCCCGGATAGGGCTCGGTCATGATGTCGACCCCATCGAGGCGCTCGGCGCGCCGGTGCACTGCGATCCCGTCTGCCGTCTCTAGGATTTCGACACCCGCACCATCTAGGCTTCGCGCAACCGATGCTACGAGGTCGAGGCGGGTACCGGTCAGCCTCACCTCCCCGTTCGTCGCGGCGGCGGCCATCATGTAGGTACCGGTTTCGATGCGGTCGGGAATGACCGAATGAATCATGCCATGCAGCCGGGCGACGCCGACAATCTCCAGGTGGTCGGTACCGATCCCATAGATCCGTGCGCCCATCGCCACGAGGCAATTTGCCAGGTCCGTGATCTCCGGTTCGCGCGCGGCATTAACCAGCGAGGTCTGGCCGTCCGCCAGCACTGCCGCCATCAGCAAGTTCTCGGTGGCGCCGACCGATACCGCCGGAAAGGCGATCTCGGCGCCGCGCAATCCCCTAGGCGCGCGCGCTTCGATATAGCCTTCGCGCAGCTCGACCTCGGCGCCGAGCCGCTGCAGCCCTTTGATATGAAGATCGACCGGTCGCGGACCGATGGCGCAACCGCCCGGCAGCGACACCCGGGCGCGGCCACAGCGCGCGACCAGCGGCCCGAGCACGAGAACCGAAGCCCGCATCTTACGGACCAGATCATAGGGCGCCGTGCTCGAGGTGATGTGCGCGGCCGACAATTCGACGACATGCTCCGAATCCGAGCCTTCTCCGCCCCGCGTGACCGCCACCCCATGCTGAACCAGCAGGTTCGCCATGGTCGCAATATCTGCAAGAACCGGAACGTTTTTGAGGGTCAAGGTTTCCGGTGTCAGCAGGGACGCCGCCATCAGCGGCAATGCCGCATTTTTCGCGCCACCGATCGGGATGACGCCTTCGAGCGGTATGCCGCCCCTGATGCAGATCCTGTCCATGGCCTCGGTTCCACGCGTCGCAGATTAGCCCCGAGCGGCTGCGGGGCTGTCAATTGGCGGTCTTGCCGCCGTTGGCCTTGCTTGTACTGGAGAGGGAGACGCCGCTCAAGCCGTCGGAGGCCCGCCGTCGCCTCGCGACTCCTTCGATTGCGGGAGCTCGAGCTGCTCCTGCGCACGTGCCTGCTCCTTGCGTCGCCGCAAATTGTCGCGCAATGCCTTTGCCAACCGCTCCTCTCGCGCCGCGCGCTCGCCGCTCTTTCGATTAGTGCGTCGGAAATCATCGTCCATCCACCAATGCAACGGGAGGGCATCGATCCTGTCAAGCGTTGACCTACTCTGCACGACAGGGATTTTCATGCACGCAGCGAGGATCGGGCTGTCCGCTTCGCTGCGCATTCGGCCGAGTAATCCGGGTGTGTGCGGAGCCACTCGGGCGCGGCGCGTCAAATCATCATGCGCTCCAGCAAAGCAGTGCTGCCAACACTACAGAGCCCGGCAGCCAGCCGGTCGGGGTTAACCGCCCCCTGCAAAGGTCGCGCCGCGGCGCGCTTCAGGCCAGAGACAAGCCACCTGCCTTGCCAATTGTAGGGGCGTAGTGTACTGCTTGCGCCCTCCCGCGGGACTGGTCGCAGACCGGGCGCTGCCGTAGCTCAGTGGTAGAGCACTCCCTTGGTAAGGGAGAGGTCGTAGGTTCGATACCCACCGGCAGCACCATTAAAATCAATCACTTCTGGAAACGTTGGTTTCGAAGGCGCGAAAAGACCCCACCAAATCCCCAAAAGAAAGACGGGAAAACCGACCGAGCCGCTCACGATACCGTCACCCGCCCGTTATACGAAATCGACTTGCAAAAGCAGGTCGCAAGTCATGTTCACGGATCAGGGAGGGTTCATTGCCGATCGTTTTGGGCATCGCTTCACCTCCTCGGCCGACGCGGGGTCGGTGCGTCCTCACTAGAGCCTATGATCACCGCACTCTCACGGCGGCAACACCGGTTCGAATCCGGTAGGAGACGCGATGCCGGCCCCCGGATCGTAGCGGATGAGCAAAGCCTGAACGAACTCCTCCGGGGAAAGGCTCGCGAACTGGGCCGCCGTTTCGCGCATTGGCAACAGCCATTCGGGGATCGACTCTGTCCGCCCAACGCTGGAGTCGTCGAAATCATAGCGCCAGCCAAACGACGCGGTCAGCCGTTGCCAAGCCATCCCTGGAAGCGGAACGGCAACAACTCCACGCCGTCGATGGGCGCGATAAGCGCCCGTTCCTCGCTCTCGGTGACGACGGCCTCGGCCTGCGCCAAGCCCGCGAGGGTCGGTCGATCAAACGAGTCGGATTGCGCAGCAAACACGTTCGCTCTTCATCAGAAGGTGACCCGTCGGGATATGAGGTGCCTCCCGATCTCTCTAAAACAGGATACGGCCTACCCCCGCTGTTGATCGGCCCGCGCCGGAGTTCTCTTTCTGTTCCACTCCTGATATGGTTCGAAGTATGCCGTTGCGCAAGATCATCCATGTCGACATGGACGCCTTCTATGCCTCCGTTGAACAGCGCGACAATCCCGAGCTGCGGGGCCGTCCAGTCGCTGTCGGCCACGGCGCCAAGCGGGGCGTTGTTGCTGCGGCGAGCTACGAGGCGCGCGCCTTTGGCGTTCGATCGGCCATGCCGTCGACCACGGCCATGCGCCGATGCGCGGAGCTAGTGTTCGTGCCGCCGCGCTTCGACATCTATCGCGCAATCTCGCTTCAGATCCTGGCCATCTTCGCCGACTACACCGCGCTGGTCGAGCCGCTATCGCTCGATGAGGCCTATCTCGACGTGACCGAGAATCGGCGCGGTCTTCCGACTGCTTCTGCGACCGCGACGGAAATCCGCGCGCGCATCCTCGAGGAGACGCGCCTGACCGCGTCGGCGGGCGTCTCCTATAATAAGTTCCTCGCCAAGCTGGCGTCCGGCTATCGCAAGCCGAACGGGCAATTTGTTATCACGCCCGACCTGGGCCCGGCCTTCATCGCGGCGCTGCCAGTCGCGAAGTTTCATGGCGTCGGGCCAGTGACCGCCGCGAAGATGCGGCGCCTTGGCATCGAGACCGGCGCGGACTTGAGAGCGAAACCGCTCTCTTTCCTGCGGCAGCATTTCGGCAAATCCGCCACATGGTATCTCTGCATCGCGAATGGAGAGGACGACCGCCCTGTCGTCGCCGACCGCCCGCGAAAGTCGTCAGGATCCGAGACCACCTTCGAGCGCGACCTGACCGAGCCGGCCGAAATCGAAGCGGGCGTGCAGGCCATGGCGGATGATGTCTGGGCCTGGTGCGAAAAGGCTCAGGCTTTCGGCCGCACCGTGACTGTCAAGGTGAAGTTCGCGGATTTCCGTCAGGTCACGCGAAGCCGCAGCTTCTCTGCATCTGTCGCGCGGCATGATCTGTTGCGCCAGGTGAGCGTCGAGCTCGCACGCACGCTCTTACCCACCGCCGAGGGCATCCGGCTGCTCGGCGTCACTGTCTCCAATTTCGACCAGCCGCCTGCCAGTGTCGCCGACGAGCTGCCGCTCTTCGCCAGCGACGCTGAAATCGCGCAACGCCCCGACACTACATCGGCGGTCCCACGGGTCGGTGGACTTTGATGGCGCACCGCGCGGGCAGCGCCGACCTTCCGCTCCATGGCGGCCGCGTGCCCAAATGGCTTGGTGATCGCATGACCCGGCTGGGAACGGTGATCACCGAAGCGATCGTCCACGAATATGGCCGCGACGAGCTGCTGCGCCGGCTCGCCCACCCCTTCTGGTTCCAATCCTTCGGTGCGGTGATGGGGATGGATTGGCATTCCTCCGGCATAACCACCAGCGTGCTCGGCGCGCTGAAGCGCGGTCTGACGCCGCTCTCCGGAGACCTCGGCATCCACGTTTGCGGGGGGCGCGGCAAGCACTCACGGCATACGCCGCAAGAGCTCGTCTCGATCGGCGATCGAGTGGGCGTCGACGGAGCGGCGCTCGCTAAGGCGAGCCGGCTCGTCGCCAAGGTCGACAGCGCAGCGGTGCAGGACGGCTTTGATCTCTATCTGCCAGGCCCGGCGCTAGCACTGGCTCTCAGAAGGTCTGGAAAGCTTCGTCGATGAGCCGCATGCAGCCATCGACGGAATCGAACGGGGCGTAATCGTCAACCTCACCGATCGGCAAGCAGAAGCCTCCCGGCAGGGCCAGCTCGACATTCTCGGCACGTTGGGGCCGGATGGAATCGAGCGGCAGTTCACCGATCTTGAGGGGCGGGCCACCGAGAGCCCGCCGCCGCCAACCCAAGCCTTTCTCCCGCGTCTGGTGATGCCCCATCATCATGATGTTCGAGCGGGAGACATTGCCACGCGGCGCCTGCACGGTAATCTAGCGGCCGCGGCCGATTGCGGCCCTACCAACTTCGCCGAGCTTTTGCTCGTGCCTGGCGTTGGCGCACGAACCGTTCGCGCCCTAGCCATGGTCGCCGAGGTCGTGCATGGCGCGCCCTACCGCTTCAGCGACCCGGCGCGGTTCTCGGTCGCCCATGGGGGCAAGGACCGGCACCCCTATCCTGTGCCGCTGAAGGTCTACGATCGCACCATCGAGGTCCTAAAGTCCGCCGTGCAGAAGGCAAAGCTCGGGCAGTCCGAAGAGCTGGCAGCGATCAAGCGACTGGACGAACAGGCCCTCCGCCTGGAGCGACATACGTCAGGACCATCGGTCGAAGCACTGTTCGCCGCGGAGCGCGCGCGATCGCACCAGTATGGCGGCCGAAGCGTATTTGGCACAAAGCCGCCGCCCGGCGAAGTCTTGGGGCGCGTTCAAGGGGGAGAACGCATCCGGTGAATCAGACGAATTATCAGCAACATCGCTACGGGCGACATCACGGCGGCAAAACGCTTCTACCAGGATGTGCTCGGCCTCGAGGTGCTGATGGACCATGGCTGGATCGCAACCTTGGGCTCGCAGCAGCAGATGACCGTCCAGATCAGCATCGCGACCGAGGGCGGCTCCGGGACATCCGTTCCGAACCTGTCGATCGAGGTGGACGACGTCGACGCCGCGCTGGAGGCGATGAAGGCGGCCGGCTTTCCGATCGAATATGGACGTTGATGAGCCGTGGGGCGTTCGCCGCTTCTATGTGCGCGATCCCTTCGGCAAGCTCGTCAACATTCTTGCCCATCGCGACGGTCCGGCCCGTCTGCGCGGAAGTCCGACGAACGGGCGTCTTTCTCGCAGGGCCGGCGATCTCTACCCAGGTCGGTGCGTGATCGCTCGCCTTCTCCCAGCCCCGCACGATTGGCGAATTTCCCGAGCTCATCACGCGCCCGCGAGTCGAGCCTCACCCCACCCGATGAATTGGAGTTATTCGATCACTGGACGAGAAGAGAGCTGCCGCTCAATCACCATGCGGCCCCCGCGTTCGCGCCCTACCCATTATATTCAAAACGGTCTTAATAGACCACGTGAGGCGCCGCTCGCGCGATGCCGCCAGAATCTCGAGGGGGGACCTCCGTCGGCGATGCGTGGGCCCGGCGTTCGATCGCGACCACGCGGCCGGATGCCTGTGGCGGCGCGTCGAAGATGGCGATCCGCTCGGCCTCTGCGGCACGTTATTTCGACAGGGCCTTCAGATAGGCGATAACGTCCTGCCGGTCTTTCTCGTTCGGCACGAAGTAGACCATCTTCGTGCCCCGGACGAACTTGCCGGGGCCCTGGAGATATTCGTCCAGGGTCTTTTCGTCCCAGGTGACGTTCAGCCCCTTCATTGCCGACGAATAGTTATAGCCGGGCTCCGTCCCGCTCTTGCGGCCGAAGACGCCGGCCAATGACG
>WNFR01011552.1_pt1 | contig 14602 bp, 17 predicted proteins | sample 5400221 | NCBI WGS metagenome assembly WNFR01 (sample SAMN13153357, study PRJNA577476) | soil metagenome | isolation source: 40 cm soil under Madrone tree | place: USA:California | collected 2016-06-14 | reverse complement strand
CGCCGCGACGCCCTAATTCAGCTGCAGCCTTCGATATGGTCGATTCCAGCATAGCGCATGATAAACCCAAAGCGATATGGCTTGTCAACCCAGGCTAAGTCCTTTGCTGCCATCACATTGTACCTTTTTTCGTTTCTGTTACACATTAATCTTGACAAACCCAAAGCGGTATGGAATACTGCAACTATCGAGGTGGCCTATGGAATACTTACAAGAGACCGAGATAAATGCCCTCCTGAGAATAGCTTACGAGCACAACCGCGAGCATTGGCTAGCATTACTCGTGATGTACGCGACCGGGACCCGCGTCAGCCAGGCTCTTCGCCTGCGGGGAACCGATGTTTACGCTGACCCTGTTACTGGCGAAAACCGCATTCGTCTGCCTCGTGCAAAGCGTGGCACATCGCGATCTTACAAAATCGTCAAATCCGCTGACCCGATTCGCGACCTGAGTCAGGTCGTTGACTTTGCCAAAGGACGCGGTACGTCAATGTTGTTCGGCGGACTAACCCGGCACTATCTCCATGTGGTCATCAAGAAATATGCCAAGATCGCCGGGCTGCACGAGGAGATGGTTCACTGCCATACCGTGCGCCATTCGACAGCGATGCGCATCTTCGAACGGACTCAGCGGCCTGGCGCGATCACTGGCTATCTTTGCCACACTGACCAGTCTAGTGTCTATCCCTACCTGCGCGAGCATGACGCCACCCTTGGCGAAGACGCGATGGCCGCTGTCTTAACCGCGTAGACTTTTACAACCTAAAGCGATTTGGCTTAATCACTGCCCTCGGCTCACCCCGAGGGTTTTGTGTTTTAGATCGCCTCTCAACACCCTCGCCCTGCAATTCCCAGCCAATATGAGCAGGTTTCCCGGCTCCGGCGACTTCTGACCGTTCCCGCATGGTTTTTGTCGCGCAAATTGCTGATTTTAAGCGTTTACCCGCGTCTTCTCGATTTGAGACGGACGATTCGTCCAAGAAAACGCTCGTGCGCAACGATCTTTTGGCCTAGGAAATGCCGGACGCGAGACTCAGTTCATCTTTCGCTTTTCCTTCACCAAATGGTGTTGACGACCGAAAATACTGTCACCAGAAATGCTTGCTCCTCGGACACGAGGACCAAAACAAATTCAAATTCTTCTTCTTTCTACTCTATAAAGAGAGCCACATTTTTTAAGTAAGTAGTTATACAATCAATAAGTTAACATGAAATCGGTCTTTGATCTGCAATTCATTTTCAGGCCAATTTTCGACCATTTCTGGTGTCCGTGTCTCCCGGAGCAGTGTTGTTGGTGACAGTATTTGACTAACTCCACTGTCTTCAGTTTGTTGACGCATGAATATTCTGGTGTTGACGTGTCAATTTATTCTGATGTTGACGTTTGTCAACGGCATAATTGTTGGTGTTGACGTTTGTCAACGTCACCATTTTTTCATACGTCAACACCAGCATTTTTCACACGTCAACACCATTTTGAAAACAGCCCGAAAATCGTGTCACCAACGTGGTGTTGACGTTTGTCAACGCCAGCATTCTTAGAACGCTCCGGCCTTTGTTGCTTCGAGGGTAGCGGCTTCATTGTATCCGGCGATCAGTTTACGCAATTCTGATTCGGCCCCGCCCGGTTTCGAAGATGCCCTGGTGTCAAATTCGTCCCACAATTCCGGCTCCAGCATCATGAGAAACGGTCTAGCTTTCTCGAAGTTTGCTAGGAACCACTCGCCCGTCGTCGTCACTGCGTAGGACCTATGACCGCCGCCTTTCTGCCCAGTGCCTCTTGCATCGAGCAGTCCGGCAGCGACCATATCATCAATAGTTCTCGGCAGATCGTCGTACCGCTTCAGATATTGAAGCAAGGTTCTGCGGTCGAAATATCTATCACCTACTGGTCGATCTTGTCCGCGTCTTTCCAAGAATGTGCCTACAGCGTATGCAGTCATGATGTTCATGCCGCACCGCCCTGCTTCGCAGCGAGCACTTCAAGTCCGCGCTTGATGTCTTGTTCTGCTGCAACCATCTTTGCAGATTTCACGACCCGGACGTTTACAGCCACGGGTGGCTTGTTCTTGTCTGGTGCAAGACCAAAGTCGAACGCGACGATCTGTCCTATTTCTGGAGAGAATCCAGGCAGGTACTCATCACGATAGACGAAAACATCACGGTGTTCATACCTGATGAAACCATATCCTTGATACCATTTTGTTAACTGGCCTCTGTTGTTTTTAAAATTCATAAACTACCCACGTATCGGATTTCTTCAGGGCGTGTCTCATTAATTGCTTAGACTTCTGAAGAGTTAGATCAAATTAATTCTTCACTGGAAAATCGCACGACTCGAAGCCAACATCAGACAACTTGCTGATAAACGTCTCTGGAGCACGGTGTTCATTCGTAATGGTCGTGAATCGAACTCCAATGTGCCCCATGTCGTTCAGAATTCGGGCCACAGCATGGGCCACGGAAATATCTTTGAACGCCGCACATTCTTCATAGCTAGTGGTCGTCTCAACTCTGCCGGATACAATCTGTTTGAATAACATCTGGCCAATGAAGATCACTGCAAACGGGACTGGACGTGCCTGGTTTCGTGCCGCAAGAATCTGTTTAATCCTTTGGGTCTCTTTCCAGGAAATAGGAACTGGATACTCCTCAGCCAGTTTTTTCATCTGCGTTGCTAGCTCCAGGTAATACCGACCGTCTTGTGGCTCGAAATCATTCCTGCCCTGGAGTGCGGCAATCACACGGCTGTTTGAGTGGCGATCAGCGATCTCGGAGAAATTAGACGGTGCGCAGCCAATAATTTCTAAGATTCGATTGACTTGGGCTTCAGGCGACAAAGCTGCCAGCATATTCTTGCTCCACTAGTAAAAAGTTTTTCGTTTCTCGTTTCAGTACAGAAAAATAGCGGCAGCTACGCCCTGGGGGCAAAGCTTGCCGCAAAAGATCAGGATGGCCGGAGCGGTGACACCCGCGAAGGGGCGCTCCCGGCTGTTCGGTTGTTATAGAGGTGAGGCGTCTGCTAACAATATGTCTTCCTATCCCCGGTATGTCCCACTTCCCGAAAACTATTTTGTAACGTCATTCCTTTCAATAGATTGCGAGTCCATGATTTTTCGAAATTCGATGAGCACCGCCTGGCGTACACGAGCAGCAGTCGATCTGGGTACGCCTGGGATGTCTCGAAGAGCCGTGTTTGGGTCTTTTAGCAAAGCCTCTCCGACTGCTCGCTTTGCGCCGTGCCATGTCTGGACGAGTGCTTCAAGCAGGGGTAGTTTCCGCTGTACATCACTTATCCATGCTTTGTTGTCAGGAACAAAAATTGATTGACCATTTTTCTTGATACGAGTGTATCCGTCACGCTTGAGTGAAGCTTCTTCCTCAACCACGCCAATCTCTCGCGGTTCGCCATCTTCTTCTTTATCATCGAATGATAGAAACTTTTGGATTCGCATCGGCTGGCCAGATTCATCCAACGCAGAGCTACCATTCGGATTCTCCACTGTGATTGTCTGTTCTTTGATTTGGTTTCTCAGAAACCGCCTGCCCTGGTATTTAGCAATCGTGTACGCAATGGCTCCATTCATGTTCTTAGCGTAGTGTTGCGAGGCAATCCATACTTCCAACTCTGCGATTTGCTTCAAGTCTTCAAATGTCATGTAACTCGGAAAATCTTTGAGTACTTTTCTGGCGTAAATCAATCCCATGTCAATTTCTCTACGAAACTGTTCGGGGTCGTAGTTGGGATTTGTAATCGTAACTGCTGGGATTCGAAGCTTTGCTTTCTTAGCGGATTCGACCCACTTACCGTGAAAAACAGGAGTGATTGATGCGGTCCACTTATCAAACAAATCGCCGCCTACATGCTGCTCTACTGATTCGGTCCATTTTGTTTCTTCGTAGGGTATTTCGTTACAGCCAGAACACGGACGTTTCTTTGCGTGTCTTAGGCAATAAGGTCCAGGTATGTCTGGAATCCAATGTCTAGGTGTACGAAACGATTGCTTCGCTATCGGAGCAGACTTCGGCGGACGATTTTTGATAGCCGATTTTGGAACCTCCGGTTCAATCGCGGGAACAGGATTCGCAGGGTCTGCCACGATCTCCGGTTCAGGTGGAAGACCCACCACGCCGGAGAAAGCACGCTTTACAGGCGGCTTCCTCGGCATAGATTTTCTGATGTATGCGGTTGTCATTTGCGAACAAGTTGAAGGATGCTACGGGCCGAATCAACAGCTACGCCTTCGGTATCCTTTCCAGTCTGAGTGCGAATAATCGCCGCCATGATCGCAACAAGCTTCTGCTCTTCGGTTAATTTTGTGGCTTTGCTCATGATTTACCTTCTTTTCTCGCCGCACATGCGCTGCGGCGTGCGGCTAAAGCTTCGTTTTGCGCATTGCTTCGTACAGTTCAAGTGCGCTTGTGAAAGTGTTGGTCGTCAGTTCAATTGTGACCTTCCTCGCGGTCGGGTCGAATTTCACGACTTGCCTGACTTTTACGCGAAGTGGCTTACGTTTTCTAATCGGCATAAATCCTCCTTTCGTGTGATGACCTGTGCGATCTCTCATGCGGTCTCTCTTCGCGCTTGGGTAGCCGCGACAGGTTCGTGCATCTTTCCGGTTTTCTTTTCGAGTCCATCTAGGTATGCATCCAGGTCTTCGATTAGAGCAACGCGCACCCCGCCCACCAGGCGATACGGGATTGTTCCGTCGCGCCACATTTGCTCAATTAGGCCAGCGGTCCCGCCGATGTACAGAGCAGCGGTGGGTGGACGAAGTCCACGGGGACGAAGCGAGAGCATTATGTTCGGAACGTTTGAAGCTGATTCGCATTTTCGGTTTGCCATCTATACTTTCCTCTTTTCTGCGCCGAATCTCGCCCGGCGCTGCGGCATGGAGTTTCACCAAGTGCGCAATGCGAGACCCAGTTCGAGTCTTGACGCGCTGCGAACACTCAGCAATTTCTGTCCTGATTAAGGTTTGCCAGTCTGAAGCTGGCCGCATCATCGAATCCACCGTTGTTCAGCAGGACGCTGAACTCGGTTGGCGGAGATGCCGGAAAGGCACCCCACTCCTAGATGCACAACTCTGCGCTTGAGAATAAAGCAGATAGGGATATAAAGTCAAGCATTATTTGTTATATAACGCTGGAGTAAACTCGAAAAACTTGTCCAGAGTTTACGTGTAATAAATCATTACACGTAAACTTTAGCCTCGCCCTTTCAGTCATCCTTACGGCTTATTCAATGCTCGAAAGAAGATAGTCGCAGACATCTCCCAGTACGGATTCACGCCTACGATGTGCTTATTACACGCAAAGCATGGACTCGGGATTCTTTGATCTCGGAGCCAGGGCCTCGGCCTTCTTAATCCTCGGTCCATCTTTAGGGAGCAGTGACAGGCTTCACTTTAGGTGACGGCGGTTCAGGTCTACATGGAACTACCCCGCTAACATCAATCCGATGCGGATAATCGTGAAGAAGCTTCCTCTGGACGATCAACACGGTCGCCGTTAGTAGAACGCCGTAAATTCCAAGCAACCATGCTCTAATAGGCATTTGTTCATGGCCTAATAACCACGAGACGGACAAAATCATCACTAGCATGCCAAAACTCATCGCAAGACTTCCGATCCGCCGAAGCCAACTCAGCGGGAAGAAGACTTTCCAACATCGAAAAACCTGATGTGTTGTCAAAGCCAACAAAACTAGCGCGGTCATGAAAAGGGCGAGAGATAGAACTAACAATGTAACTAACACATCGTAAGTCCGCGCTCTGTGATCTTGAATTGTCAGGATTTGTAGGAGCGCGGCAAAACTGAAACCTAGGAAGATAGAAATCATTGTAACAGTCGCCTGGTAGTAGCCTAAAGAAGTGGGTAGGTCTTTTCTAAATGTTTCGAACTCCTCCGCCGTCAATCGTTGTGTCATCGTGTGTCCCCTCCGTCCGAAATTGGGGGAATGATAGCACCGGAACATCTTTCGTGGAATTGCTCCGTAAGCTAATCCTCGCCGATAACCAGTGACCGCTTTCGACTCATACGATGTCATTGTGACGACGAAGCCGTTCCCGGATAATACAGATTGACATGTACATGTCCATACGATAGGTTAAGCTCATGAAGGATACCCGTTTGATCGCCCTGATCGAAGCCGGGCAGATGAAAGCGTTAAAAGCAGCGGCCAAGCGTGAAAAGGTTTCGCTGGCCGAAGTTGTCCGGCGAGCGATCAGTTCGTATTTGAAGGCGGTGAAGTGATGGCGAAATTTCAGAAATTCAATCCCGCAGAGCAGCTTCATGGCCTGGCTGAAGCAGCCCGGCAGATCGCCAAGGACGAACGAGAATCTCAGAAAAATGACAAGGATGTTGAATTTAATTTCGGTGCCAATCTGATCTCGAAAGGTCCGAAGAAAGTGCAGTAAGAAGTAGAGCGGAGCCGCTAGCGACTGCGAATCGCTAACGACTCCTGACCAAGCAACCTGTTAGGAGGCTGCAAATGGCTAAATCGAGTATAATAGTCCGTAGTAACAATCTCACCCACGGTTCAGCATTCGCTGAAAAACGGGGCCTTGAAAGCGAGGCTCCGATGTCCAGCGATGCATTCCAAACTTCCGGCAGTTCTCCTCAGTCTGAACCAAGTCTTGACTTAATTTTCGAAAACCACTTCTCTGTCTTCCTGATTCGTCCTATCTCCCCAATCGGTAAGCAATGGCTTGATGAAAACGTCGGTGACGAGAACACCCTGACGTTTGGCGGTGCCGTTGTCTGCGAACCGCGTTATGTCGAAGCCATCATGCACGGTGCAATCGAAGCCGGATTGGCGGTGCAGTCGTGAGCACCCGCTCCGTAATCGCACGCATCGGTGAGCACGAGGGACAGTTCGCCGGACGCTACGTTCACTCCGATGGCATGCCCACAAGCATGGCCGCCCTGAGAGGAGAAGCACAATGAGCACCCGTGGCTGTGTAGCAGTCGGTACGCCAAAGAACTGGCGTGGGATTTACAATCATTCTGATTCGTATCCAACGTACCTGGGTGCTGAATTATTTGAGCACCTAATTCGAGAACAGTTAGCCGGAAAGACCTTCGCGGAAATTGGCGAGAGCATCCTACGCTTCGATGACTGGCGTAACTATCTTGCAGGCGGAGTTTGCCAGTATTGCGGCAAGATAACCGGACAACCTCATTCCATTTCTGGCGGCATCTACGGAAAGGAAGTCGAAAACGGGAAATATCCCGACCCACAAGCGAAACATCACCATCACAACGATCTGAATGAAGACAATCTAATCACGTCTGACAATCCAGACCCACTGTTCATCGAATGGGTTTATGTCATCGACCCGAACCTCCAGGTAATTCATGTCTTGGCTCACGACGGGCGTTCACTTAAGCCATCGGAGAAAGTTTCCCAAAACGTGACCCGCATTGTGAACGGAAGGTCGAGGACGTATTACGACAGCGGTTGCGTCTACTGGCACGACAAGGTTGCCGAATTGAGGCTGATGGATAAGCCGGATTTTGCGGATGTTGAGTGTGATATTCAGTCCGGGAAATATTCCCGATGCAACCATTACGCGTGGTATCACAAGCTTGTTCCGAAGACCTGCAATCTTTCGACGCAGACCTGGCTCGGCAAACGTCCGCTGGAAATGCGAGATGCTATTGCCGTGGAGATCGGCGGCAAGATTTTGAAACTGACAGGCTCAGGCGGCGATGCCGATTTCTTGAATAAAGCAAATTTCCGCACGGGTCGCATGAATGCAAACACACCATTGTTTCCTTCCGGCACCTGGGTTGCAACATGTGTTTACAACAATGGACGCCGAGTTGAGTTGCCAATTGCAAAGAGAGTTGATCGTGATTACCAGCCTCTGCCAGGAGTCACCTGGATTTTCCCTGCACTGAAAGATCAGCCAGCAAGCCGGAGGACAAAATGAATCCGTTCTTTTCGCAGACAGATTACGACCCGATTCTATGATTCCGCAGAAAGAAAGGAGGTTTAAGATGAGCGTACTGCATGGCGTTTTCGGAGTTGTCGGTGCTGTTACGGCGCTTTATATCGGCGTATGTATCCTGGCGACGTTGGTAGATGTGATCGGAAGATGGCGACGTAACGATTGGTCGGTCTGAAACATAGCACTCCGTGGGGGTTTCGTGGTCAATGTGAACACGAAACCTCTCCGGCGAATCGTGGAGCGCAGATGATGGACGCAATAATCAAAAGACCTGCTCCGGCCCGTAATCTCCGCGAAGAATATATCCTTGCCATGTGGCTGAAATTCTTATTTGCTCCTGGCCGGAAAACGGGTCCGGGCGAGCCTGTGGACCTTGGAGAGATCGGCAGCACAAGAGAAAAGGATTGGGAGCGCATGACCCCGTATTCGTTAGCAAAGCCGAACAGGTGATTACTCGGCGCGAGTTCTTGGGGCTGGCGGTCGGAACCGCTGCATGCGCGGTGGCTGGACTGCGACTCCCTGAAATGATTTGTTGTTGCGGCTCACGCATGAAACTGCTCGTTAACGATCACTGTGCAGAATGCGCCTCGGCTGACGAAGTGAATTATTTTCTGTTTACGAGAGGGCTACGATCTGCGCCGTGAAATTCAATACCGATGATGTCCGGGTTCGATGGACTGATCTCAAAAGCTCGGCGATGCTGGGGCGCGTTGTTTGCGGGGACTACTCTCACGCGTAGTCCTTTGGATGCGTTCATCCCTCAGGTGTATTTGGTCTTTCCACGAATTTCCCGACAACAGAAAGAATCGCGACCATCACAATCAAATCCGCCGAGCCGATGGCGGCAATCGCGATTGCAGGGACCCACTTGGTGGTCCAGGGAACAAACAAAATCAACGGGACATGAAGCGCCGCAAGGACGGTCATGGTGATCCAAAACCACACACGCCGCCTCAGTTTCCACTTTGCCGCAATGGCCAAGCCAAGCATCCCGATGCTAACCAGTGCTGGCAGCGCAAGATCAAATCTCCGAAAATGATCGAACAGCCAGATGATAGGCACGCATGCAGTCATCCACATCAATACGCCCCACCAGGGCAACCAAATTTTCTTAGCTGCTTTTATGTCGTTCTTTATGTCGTTAGCTAGTTGCATTTTCCAATCGCCTTTGCTGCTCTGTAAACGTCCCAAACAACTGATGCTCCGGCAACGATTTGCCCTGCACCAGGTATAAATCCAGCAACGGTAAGGCCGGTTGAAACCAACCCATCAGGAGACGTATCACCCAGCCCCGCGAGACCGGAGGAGGCGCTCGTCGAACCTCCAACTCCCTTGATGACTTTCGCCCCTAGCCGATCGGCTACCACTCCAACGTATCCGGCCTGGTGGCCAATCACTCTGGCAATGCCGCCAGCTTCAGGGATCAGTCCTATCGCATCAATACCAACATGCAAAGCGGCATCGGCGAGAGCATCCTTGATACATGAATTCTTGTACCAAGGCGTCTTGTTGTTTGCGGGGCCAATTCTAGCCCCGCCACCAATGCCACCGGCGGATTGCCCAACCTGAAATCCAGGAATCACGATACAATTCTGTGGCGCTCCGGGCAAGGCTACAGCAGAACATATCTGCTGTGTCGGACGGTAGAGATTCCCGTCGGGGCCGATGATGACGTTGGAATTGTAAACCTGTTGAAGATACTGCATCATCGCATCGTTCCACGTCTTACGAACGAAGCTACTAGGGCCTCCCAAACCGCCGCCGTTGTCGCCGCCGCAGCCGCTCATCGAGGCTTCGCAAAAGTTCGGATCGATAGAGTCCAGGCCTGACATGTCAATAAGGTTAATGGGATTATTCCGAGTGTACGTATAGCGGTTGAGGGTCTGAGGATCGGAAATGTCGCCGCCCAATGGATCACCAGACATGAAGCGGCCTACATGTGGGTTGTAGTAGCGGGCGAAGGCGTAGTCGATGCCAGTTTCCGTGTCGCGTTCGTAGCCCGTGAATTTGTAATTCGTCGAGCAACTTGATGTCGTGTTTAGTTCCTGGCCGTAAGGATAATATTCCGAAAGAAAGCACACCGTCCCATTGGCCTGGGTCATGGCTCGGGTGCTCCCCAAGTGGTCGGTAAAGTAATACTGAATAGCTGTGCTTGGAATCGCGACAGAATAGTTCTGCGCGCTGCCGGTTACGTCCCATTCTGCCAACAAAATACCATTCAGCCACAGTTGCATGTGGGGGTAAATATTGTAGTCCATAGAACCGTAAGCATTGACCGCGATGGTCTGGCCAGGTGCGCCGACAGGAGTGTTAGCAATCATGTCACCATTGCAAGCGAGGGTCCCGCCCCCATTACAAGTAGGCACCGTGTAGGAAACCGAAGGATCGCTCGCTGGAATAACGGTGGACCCAGCGGTAATGGAGTTTACGAACAAATTGCGATCCCCGCCACCGACAGGATTGCCGCCACAACCCGAGCAAGAATCGTTCGTGAAGCGCACGTCTATTGCACCGAGATTCAACTTAGCGATGCGCTTGCCGTTAAAGAAGACGTACTCGTTGCTGGTGTTGCCGGAGGCATCCGTCTCGGCAATCGCATCCCCCGCGATAGACCTCCAATAGAGGACATCGATGGGGGGCGAGGAGGTGCAACTTGCACCGTGCGCTTTAGCTACGCGGATCCCATTGCCATCGTAAAAGTAGCAGTACGGCCCGCCGGACATTCCGCTTGCCGACAAAATGCGGTTCTCCGCGTCGTAGGCGTAAGAATACGATCCGTCCGCAGTGTTGTTCCCCGCGGAATCGTAGCCGATCCCCGTGTTGGTAATTTGATTGTTATTGTTCACGCCCACGTTTAGAGTCCACCCACCGCACTTGGTCAAGCTCTGGGTCAACAGATTGTTCAGCGCATCATCCCCTGCCGTCGTGCCGTTGCCGAAGCTTAATCCCCAGCAATCCGTTCCGCTCGTTGCCTGAGACTGGGCCGTCAGAAGACGGCGAAGGTTGTCATAGGCGTATGTCTGGGTCCTCCCGCTGTTCACGCCATTGTTCTGGGTGGTGATGTCGCCGTTATTGTGGCTGCTCTGCGCGTAGCTATACGTCAGACTGAGCGCCAAGCCTGCCGTCGAGGTCGCCTGGATAAGCGAAAATTGCAGCCGGTTGTTGTAAGTATAGCTCTCTGTCACTCCGGCAAATCCACCGCTCACGTAGCCATGCAGGACGCTGGAAATGCCGCCCGGTGGCGCATACGTTGCACTGGTCGCATAGTTTTGCGCATTGCCAATGTCCTTCGCGTCTGTCATGCGCTGGGCATTGCTTTCGGTATAGGTAATCACACGTCCACCCGGATAAGTGATCGTCGCAATCGTGCTGTCTGGATTGTGCGTATAAGAGATCGCTTTGGTCACACCCTTAATCGTCCGCTGCTCGGCGAAGACATTCCCCACCGAATCATAGCTCCATGCAGTTTGTCCAGAGCCGTCGCTCATGCCAGTGCGTCGACCATTGCCGTTCGTAATCGTCAGCCCATTATAGCTAGTCTGATCGTAAAAGTAGGAAACCGTGGGAGTCGAATCCGAGTAGGTCGTCGACGTTAAGCGGTTCAGCGCGTCGTAGGCATAAGTCGTGGTGATGTTCCGCGCATCCTTTCGCAAACAAGTCGCGCTGGGGTCTCCGCTGCAGAGCGTTAAACCACCGATGGTGGTTGTGTAATAAAAATTCGTAGTACCTGATTCTGGCAATGTGGTCGCTGTGACGCGAGAAAGCAGATCGAAGGAATAGCTGCGCGCCTGACTCGTCGTCGTGTTTGATACCCCTGTCAGATTATTATTCGAATCGTAGGTGTAACACGTACCGACCGAGAGGGTTCCACTAGAATTCGGTTCGTCCGCTTCTATGATTCTGCCAAAACCATTCGTCCAGCTCTGGCGTTTGTTTCCTGTCTCATCGACAACGAGCACCGGGTAGCCGAGCCCGTAGGTCGAGGCAGAGCAATTGCGCGCCGCTGTCCCACCCCCGGTGGTTACCGCCGCACCGTAGTAGACGTGGGCGACGTCGCCATCTGCATGAGTGGATTGAATGGTCCTGCCGAGCCCATCATAGCCTGGGGTTTCCAGTCCATAGGTCGGGTCCGAGGTGCTGCGATATGGATTGCTCACGGTGGCGATGCGGCCGCTGGAGTCATAGGTCGTGGCGGTTGTGGTTGATCCGTCAGGATCGTTGACGAGGTTTTGAGTGATCGGTCGGCCAAGAGCGTCGAGCACGGAGCGGTCATGACGACAGACGGTACACGAGGTGGATGCCGAAGTATTCGTTGTGCCGGTAAAGCTGTCAATTTGAGTTTCCGTTGAATTGAACTGCAAAAGGGTCCACTCGCCATTCGGCAAGGCAGTGCTGGTCGAGCGATCTAGTGCGTCGTAGAAGTGGGAGTAAGAAATCTGGCCATTCGCATCGGTGACGGACGCCGATTTACCAGTTCCCCAGTAGTACCCGAAGCTTGTCGTCAGGGTAGCCGAGCCGACTATGGGGGAGGTGATCTTCTTGACGTAGGCATTTGTGGGTGTGCTCACGCTGTGCACAGCTGGCGTCGAACCGTCTCCGGGATCGTCGTAGAAATTATCAGTGTAATCGTAGGTAGTTTGGTTGCCCTTCGAGTCCGTGGTGGATTGGACTTGCCCGGTCATGTCGTAGGTAGTGGAAGTCGTGAGGTAGGTTGTGCCACTGACCAAGCGCTGAATCTGGGTCAAATTCCCGCGATACGTCATGCTGGTCCCGAAGTTCGCATCGTCATGATTGGTCTTGCCGGTCGCCGACGCTAGGGCTGAGCCATCATAAGCCTTCTGAATCTGTGAAACGGTAGCTCCATTCTTGTTCATGACTACCACATTTGTTGGCTTGTTGATAATATTCCTGGACGCATAATTTGAACCGGTCAGGTAGGTGATATTTGTGGTGCGGTCGGCCGCCGTTGGCAAACTGCCCGTATAGAAAAGCCACTCCTCAAGTTTATTTACGTTTCCGTTTTTGCTGGCATCCCACGTTAGACGTCTTGACTGATTGAGACTGGTTCCACCAGGAATCGGCAGGATGGTTGTCTCTACCTGCTTTACGACGTAGGCGGCCCCAGGATTGTTGCACTGGACGTTTGGAGGGCAGTTCGTCCCGTAGTCGAAGCTGTTGTTGGTTGTCGTAAGCAGAGTGCCTGAAGTAGGAGAGCCGGCGTAATACTGGACTTGCGAGGCCCAAGGCCCTCCGTTCATGTTGAAAGTGTAGACGGTCGAGTCGCTGCTGGGCGTTGTTACTGTGACCTTCTGACTGCAATTTACCGCAGGAGGCGTGCAAGAAGTGATTAACTGCGGTGTATACGACCACGTTCCGCTGGCGATCCCAGTGCCACTGGTTGTCCTGCCATTGACCCACCGATACTTGTAGCCCCAATTTTCCGTAAACGTTGTGTAGGTGTAGGCAATCTGGCCTCCGGTGGGCAAGGTCATTCCTGTCAGGAGACCATAGTGGCCTGCGGTCGTTCCCTGATCGTATGTGAATGTGTACTTGGTTGTGTCTGGGAGATCAATTTCCTGAATCACAGAAATCTTGTTATACGTTGTACTGTTGTATTCAGTTGTTGAAAACTCACCAAAGCTTGTGTTCACGTCGATGTCTTGCCAAATGATCGTATATCTGTGAGTGTCGCCGTGCGAGTCCAGCACATCGATGTATGTGCTGTTGCCAACCGTAGTTGCCACAATTGGGGAGCGGCCGAGGGTGTCAATCGGATTCTTATTTGCGTCGTGGCTGTAGTAATTGCCATTTGTATCCCTGGGTCCGGTCGTTGCGAAGCGGTCCGGTCCATAAACGTGTGTGCCGTCAGGGGCGTATACATCGATCGTGCTTATCTGCGAGTTCCCGTTCGTAGCGACATACATATGATACCCGCTCCGGTCCGTCGCGAAGGCATCTCCGGTTGTGACGGTTTGCCCCGCGACACAGTCACCACCGGGATCGGGATCGAAGCCAGCGCTCACCCGAATGGGAAACAGATGTTGAGTTCCGTCCGGTGCAGTCCATGAGAAATTGTTGAAGTCGATTTCAGTTGTGACGTTTGCGCCTTGAAATGACGAATAGCACGTGGCGTAGCTTGTCGTGTAGTCGGCTGATCCGGTGTCCGCTGAAGTGACGATCCGCCACCCGCCAAAATAACCATACCCATAACCATAACCATAACTGTAACCGTTTGTAGGCCACCAAACACCATTTCTTCTAATCCAGAAAGCGCTGTCATACATGATGACTGCTTGGAAGTTACGGCCGCCTCGTTGGGGGAAAGAGCCTTGAATCGGAATCTCCAAATGTAAGTTCCCGTTTGCAACGTTGACGAAGCCGTTTTCGACGGGAGCAGCCACGGTGAACGAAGGGATTCCGATGTTGTTGAGATACCTGTTCTGTTGCGCGTTAGATAGGGTCGCAGCCAGACCCAGCAAGACTAGGATTGAGACGGCCCGGCGTGCGCCTGAGTGAAATATCGCGATCAGATTCCGAAAACTCATGGACCCTCCTCGAATTGCGGTTCGTCCAGAAACGAATAAGTGGTCTATGGAGTGAAATTGGAATCGCTGAGGCCTGAGTTGAAGCCAACTGTGTCCAACTGA
>WNFR01004326.1_pt1 | contig 14605 bp, 6 predicted proteins | sample 5400221 | NCBI WGS metagenome assembly WNFR01 (sample SAMN13153357, study PRJNA577476) | soil metagenome | isolation source: 40 cm soil under Madrone tree | place: USA:California | collected 2016-06-14 | reverse complement strand
ATGGGTGCGTATCGAAGTTCCATTCGAAAATACGGACAAACTCCGCCCGCTCCCCCAGAGATTCGCGCAAGAATCTGAAGACGGTCACTTCGCGCCGCAATGCTTTGAGGCGCGCTGCGTTCGACGCAAATTTGAATACTCGAAGTTCGCGGGTCTTGGGATGTTCTGCAAGCCAGACTTCACTGTTCGGGGAAATCTCCAGCGGACGTACCAAGTGCCAGTGTTCACGGCCGGGAACCGGGCTTCCAGCGTTCAAGCTCAATTCCACCGGGAACGTTAAGGCTCGACCTGCTTGACTTTCCACCGATGCTGCCAGACGGTAGCCCACCCGCTGAACGGTCGCGACAATCGCGGAATCTTCGTCACCGAGGGCCTTGCGCAGCTTATAGATGGCGGTGGTAATTGAGCCCTCGACAACTGTGAGGCCGGGCCAGACTGTGTCGAGCAATTCATCTTTGGTGACCACCTTCCCAGCGTGAAGCAGGAGTTGAAGGAGAATCTCGAGCGGCTTCAACTCAAGTTCCACAAGCTCTCCGTTGACGCGCAGTTCCAGTCGCGATTCATCAAATTCGCGCCCGGCAAAATTCCAGAGGCGCTCGGAGCTTACCGAACCATCCGCCTGTGACGCATTGAGAGCCATGAACTTAGCTTCTTCAGAATTTCTTGAGATCTTCGTTAGGACATTCAGACCGGGGAACGTACAGACTGACGCCCCAGTGGCGGTCCACTGGCAAAAGCATTTTGCCACGAATACCGAGGAGAGGAAAGAAATACGGGAGCAAGAGGCGAGGCAGAAAGCCCAGTTGGCAGTGTAGTGGAACCAGTCTCTTGATGGAGCTTTCTTGGTTCTCGTCATCTCCCAGATCGGGGGCATCACCAGCCATGCCGAGTTTCATAGCGATCAAAGGCAAACTTCAATTCTTCGGCGTCGTCCGCTCTATAAAGAGCAGCCCTTCCCGGACACTGATTTTTTTCGCACTGCTTCTGCCACTGATCACCAACCCTCAGGCTGCGCAGGCTCAGGGTACTTCCGTAGCGGTCAACTGGGCGAACTCAAATCCTTCTCTGGTCGTCGGCGCTAGCTCGGTCTCCCAGACTGTTGGAGGCGTCATGATCATAGCTCAGGGCTATGTAGTCGAGTTCAACGGCTCCTCTTCGATAATCTATGGCCCGTTTCCGACTTCCGGCCCAAAGTTTGGGCAAACCAATGTTACTATCCCGATTTTTAGCCCAAAGTCATCCGGCCTGGCAAATCAACCGGGACTCGGCCTTATGGCCGAGCCGGTGAATGGACTGAATATATCTGGCCTGGACTTCGACTCCTCTCAGGGTCGGCCCGGAATTGATAACTTCCCCTTCTTGCAGGACAATCCCAACATTCCCGGCACACCGTTGCCGCAACTTCAGTTTGTCCTGTTCTCGTTCAGCTCCCCGGTGGATGTTTCAGCTGTAACAGTCGGCCTCGTAAGCAACTTCAAATATAACTTCTGGGTCGCCGGTGGAAACTCGGCGCCCAGCGTTGGAGCGGATTTGGTGAGTGCGTTTTCCGGCTACAGTGTCGTGAACCTTATTCAACCTTATGGCGTACCGCTAACGCGCGCGGTTGACTTTAAGTCCGTATCCTACCTCGCTGTAGGCGCCCTCGTGCCCGCTGCGGTCGGGACGGTCGGACCCTTCATGTCTAATAACGAGAACGATCAATTTTATGTAACGGATTTGCAGCTTGCCACCAGTAGTGTCACATCAGCGCAACTCGGTAAGGAACTCGGCGACAACACTGGCAAGACCGGCACCTTGGTCACTACTTGCAGCCCCGGTGCTGGCGACCCCATCGATATCCCCTCGGGGAATATGTTCTATGCCGTCGCGGATTGCGCCACAGCTGGCCAAAACCCTCTACGCTTCACCCGCTATTACAACAGCCGTGCCGGTACGGATACTTTCGCCGCCAGTCTGGGACGCAACTGGCGCTCTTCATTTGACCGGTATCTCAAAATTGCATCCTCCACATCCGTATCCGCCGAACGGGCGGATGGAAAACTGCTGACCTTTACGCTCAACGGCAGTACTTGGACCCCCGATACTGATGTCGATCTTAAACTCGTACAAGCGGGTTCGACCTGGACCGTGACCGATCCCGACGACAGCGTTGAAATCTACGCGGCCATCAGCGGGACCGAAGCCATACTCACGTCCATCACGGCGCGAAACGGCTATATGCAAACGCTGCAGTACAATTCCAGCAATCAGCTTCAATCGGTCACCGACTCGTTCAACCGGTCGCTGAATTTTACCTACTTGAACGGCCTGCTCAACACAATGACCACGCCTGACAATCTCGTTCTCGCTTTCGGCTACGATTCCCCGTTATCTGGCGCAAACCGGCTCCTCTCCGTCGCCTATTCAACATCGCCCCAAACCAGTCAGACTTACCTCTACGAAAATTCCGGCCTGCCGTTTGCTCTCACTGGCATCGTCGACGAGGACAGCAACCGGTTCGCCACCTGGACCTATGACTCGTTAGGGCGCGGACTGACGACCCAACATGGCAGCGGCGCCGACCTCATGACGATCGTCTATAACGATTCCGACGGCAGCCGCACCGTCACCAACGCCCTCGGTGTCACCGACACCTACAGTGTCACGACGCTGCAGGGCGTACCAAAGGTGACGCAGATCAGCCGCGGGACGACCTCCACCACCGCGGCAGCCGTGGAATTGGCCACCTACGACAGTAACGGCTATATCGCCAGCCGCGCCGACTGGAACGGCAATCAGACTGTCTATGTGAATGACGCTCGTGGCGAGCCGACCAGCATCACGGCGGCAGCGGGCACGCCGCAGGCCCGCACGATGGCGATCACCTACGACACGATGTTCCATCTGCCCGTGAAGATTGTCGAGCCCGGCATCACGACCGATCTCGTCTACGACGCCAGCGGCAATTTGCTGACGCGGACGCTTACCGACACGACAACCACCACCGTCCCCTACGCCACAGCTGGAACAAAGCGCGCCTGGACATTCACGTGGGCGAACAGCCTTCTCGCATCTGTGAAAGGTCCGCGTACGGATGTCGATGCCACGACCGGCTACAGCTACGACTCGAGCGGAGCGCTAACTCAAATTACCAACGCGCTCAGCCAGAGCGTTCAGACCACCCAGCACACGCCGGGCGGCTTGCCGCAGACTATTCTCGATTCGAATGGCGTCACGGCGCAGCTCACCTACGATGTCCGTCAGCGGTTGACGAGCCGCTCTATAAACACCGCCGCTGGCGCTCTAACCACCAGCTACGTTTACGATTCGGCCGGAAATCTGCTGAGCACCACGCTGCCCGACGGCTCCGTATTGACAAACGCCTACGACTCCGCGCATCGGCTTACCAAGGTGACCGATGCGCTCGGGAATTACACCAGCTACACACTAGATGCACTGGGGGACCGAACGCAGGTAACCGTCTTTAGGATCGACGGTACGCTCACATGGCAGCGCTCTGGCACCTTCGATGCGCTCGGACGCGAACTCGTGGATACCACGGGCGCCGGTCAGACCACCACGCGAACCTTTGACCCCAACGGCAACGTGCTCACAGTGAAGGATGGTCTCAATCACACGACTGCGAACACGTATGACGCGCTGAACCGCCTGAGCACAAGCACCGATGCGAATGGTGGCCTGACGACGCCCGCCTACGACTTCCACGACCGGATCGTCAGCGTCACGGATGCCAATAACAACAGCACTGCCTACGTGCGGGATGGATTTGGAGATGTCATCCAGCAGACGAGTCCGGATTCAGGCATCTCCGTGTTTCACTATGACGGTGATGCCGATCTGACGAGCAAGACCGATGCGCTGGGCATTGTCACGAATCAGACTTTCGATGCGCTTGACAGGCGACTCACGACAACCTACCCAGCCAACACAGCAGAGAACGTCGTCTACACTTACGACCAAACCGGAACGGGCTTCACCTTCGGAATCGGCAGACTGACCAGTGTCGCTGATGCAGCAGGCTCTCTGACCCGAACCTATGACGAGCGAGGCAATCTGGCCAGCGAGAAGCGCGTCAATGGCTCGACGGTCCTCACCACGGGCTACACCTATGACGGCGCAAATCGCGTCGCTTCCATGACCTACCCGGATGGCACGCTGGTCACCTACCAATTCAACGGTGCCGGATACCTCGCGAAAGTGAGCGCAAAGCCTGCGGGTTCCTCCACCACTACAACGATTGCCATGCTCAACCATCAACCGTTCGGACCGATCAATGCCGCGACCTACGGCAACGGCATCGCTGAAACGTGGGCGTTCGACACCGCCTATCGGCCCACCAACATCACGGATGTGCTCACGGGAGCGAACATCCAAAACTCGACCTATGCGTATGACAACGCGAGCAACGTGACGTCGATTGCCGACGCGTTGAACGCGGCGAATAGCCAGACACTGGGCTACGACGCGATCAACCGACTTACGAGCGCAGTGAGCGGCACAGGTGGATATGGCACCTACAGCTGGACGTACGACAAGGTGGGCAATCGCCTGACGCAGGTTCAGGGCTCGGCGACTACCACTTATGGCTACACGCCCGGCACCAATCGGCTCGCCACAATCACGCCTGGCACGGCGATGGCAACGCTCGGCGCCGGACAGACCCTCTCCGCCAGAAACTTTCCCAACGCCATTCCCGCAACAACCAGAATGATCCAGCCATCTATTCCCGGCGAGCGGCCCTCCCCCATGCTCACCAGCATCCTTGGATGGCCAATGCTTTTCGTCGGCTTCGCCGGTGTCCTGCGTTTTCGCAGGCGTTTGCTGAGCGACGGGTGGCTTGCCATTGTCGTGTGCGGCCTTCTCACCGGAGGCGCCACGCTCCTGATTGGTTGCGGTGGTGGCTCGAAACATACTCCTCCCGTATCGCCTGCCTCGACGCCGACCTTTTCGCCAGCCGGTGGCACCTTCACTGCCGCGCAGGCGGTCACCATTTCCGACTCGACCGCCGGGGCCACGATCTACTACACCACCGACGGCACACCGCCCACTACCGCCTCAACCAAGTACACCGGCCCCATCACGGTGAGCAGCAGCGAGACGATCAAAGCCATTGCGGTAGCCAGTGGATACACAAATAGCGCAGTCGCCACAGCCAACTACACAATTGATATTCCGACCGCTGCGACGCCAACCTTTTCGCCAGCTGGTGGCACCTTCACCGCGGCGCAGGTGGTCACCATTTCCGACTCGACCGCCGGGGCTACCATCTACTTCACAACAGACGGCACCACGCCCAGCACCAGCTCAACCCAGTACAGCAGCCCTATCACGGTGAGCACTAGCGAGACTATTGAAGCAATCGCTGCAGCCAGCGGATTCACAAATAGCGCCGTCGCGACGGCCGACTACGCCATCAATCTCCCAACCGTTGTAACTGTCACGACGAATGCCAACGGCAATATCACGAGCATTCCACCGGCCAACAGCACGGCTTATGCGACCTTTGCCTACAACAACGCCAACCGTCTGGCCTCCGTCACCGGTTCGCCGTTGGCCGCGACATTTGTCTATGACTGGGCTGGGCAGCGCTTCAGCAAGACGAACAATGGCTCGACGCCCACGATTTACAGTTATATGCAGGACGGCACTCTCATTTCCGAAAATAACAATGGCGTGGTGACAGACTACATCTATGCGGACGGGAGGCCGATTGCCATCCTGCAACCGAGCGCGACTCCTTCGGCAAACCAGGTAAACTACGTCCTTGCCGACCATCTTGAAACGCCGCAGCTCGTTAGCAACAGCAGCGGCATCACCGTCTGGAGCACCAGTTATCAGCCATTCGGAACGACGGGCCTCATCAGCGCTTCCATCAACCAGAACCTGCGCTTTCCGGGGCAGTATGCTGATGTTGAGGATGGCTTCAGCTATAACCTCAATCGCGATTACATGCCGAACCTTGGCAGGTATCTGGAATCCGATCCGATCGGGTTGGGGGGAGGACTCAATACTTATGCATACGGCAAGGGAGACCCATACAAGAACACAGATCCCACGGGAACCCAGTCGCCTTGGGAAGATCAGAATTTGCCCAAAAACGGCACCGTTCCACAGCAACTGGGCTCTTCCAACGGTGGGCAAACCCCGAACCGCGAGGCTGGAACCGAAGATAGAAAGAATTTCCCGGCTGTTAATCTGTCTTCTCGACCAGAACCGTTTGCAACTCTGCAGGCTTGCATCGATGCCGAGGGCGGCGGGCCCGGAGCACCATGGTTGCGCCGACTTTTTGTGTGGACGGCATGCCTGCTACCGCCACCGCCAGAACCGCCTGCTGGGTGCGGCGGAGACCTCCGTGGGTGAGAGACTCACCTGCCAAGGGGCCCACTGAATTCCGTGGAAATTTCTGCCTGGCCCAGTCACCCGAGGAGAGGACACCACTGTTGCAATTTAGCGTGGGGTTGAGAGACGAGGGTGCCCGACCTCTTCTGGAAGAAAGTGTGGGCATTTCTTCTCCTCGGTGCGAACAAGCTGAAGTGTCATTGCGGGCGCGGCGATCTTCAATTCTCGGCATTTAGTTGTTATCAGTGGAGTGCGGTGCTCCGAGTAAGGATCAACTTACCATGCAACAAGATTACTTTGAACGACAGAGGCGTATTCGAGACCAGCAGGCCGATGAACGACGCAGGCAGGATCAGGCCCTGGAAAAGAAGCGCATTGAGGAAGCACGGATTCGGGAGCGGCAAGCCCAAGAACAAGAGCAAGGGCTCCGGCGAGCGCAGAGAGAGGAAGAAGAGCGGCAACACGCCGCGGCGGAAACAGCCAAACGACTGGCAAAGGAGGATCGTCAGCGCCAGGAAATCATTCGCCAGCGGAATGAAGAGAAAGAGATAAAAAGAAAACGGCCTAATGGAAACACCGGCTGGAATATATTTAAGCCAGCTCCCACGCCCTTGAGAGCGCTGCCCAAGTTGCCGGTGAATCCCAGAGCAGGCCAGAGCCCGGTTACCATTGACAAAGAGTTGTCCCGCAAACAATTTTTTGGTTTTGTTGACAGGATTCAACAGAGAGTGCCCCGTTCCTGGTATGCCGTGCTCACGCTGCTGGGCGGAGCATGCGGCTACGTGTATGGTGGGCAAGCGGGCGGCCAAAGATCGCCGATTGGATATGCATTCTTTGGAGCGCTGGCTGGCCTGCTCTTCGTTCCCCTCTTGGCATTCGCCGTCAAGTTGCTGATGTTTGCCCTGATAATCGGCTTCATCGTCTTGGTTCTCTACATACTCATGCATATCGCCAAGTAGAATGATGTGCTAGGACGCGCTGAACTTAGCTTCTTCAGAATTTCTTGAGATCTTCGTTAGGACATCAGACCGAGGAACGTTTAGACTTACGACCCAATGGCAGTCCGCTGGCGAAGGCATTTGCCACGAATACTCCCGAGTAAAGAAAGGAGAAGCCAATGAGCAGAAATTGCTTCTCAATCTGGCGCGTATCCTTGCTACTGCTATGTGTGGTTCTGCTTCCCTTTGTTGCGGTTGGCCAAACCGGCGGAAAACCGCTGACCGACGATGATGTCATTTCGATGGTGAGGGGCGGACTGGCGGAAAGCACCGTTATCAGCGCCATCGCGGCTCAAGACACTCATTTTGACGTGTCCGCAGCGGCCTTGATCAAGCTGAAACAGCAAGGTGTCAGTCCCAACATCATGAACGCCATGTTGGCCGCGGCACGACGCCAAAGCCCAAGCGAGACACCACTCTTGCCGCCTCAAAACTTCCCAAACCAGACCCCCCCGGCCCTACCTTCGGCTGCCCCCCCGCGCTCGGTCTCTTCAGCAGCCCGAGCAAATTCCGTAATGGAAGAGATTTTGGGCTCTTGGCAGGGCGTGTACTTTCTCTATCCGCAAGACATGCGAATTGATCTGGAACTTCGAAGAGCTCCGTCGCCCGCTGGCGAATCTATCACAGGTGAATTCCGATTTGAACCTCTGGTGCAGGAGCAGCGGAACTTCTCGGGCACATTTCAGGGTAGCTATCAGATTAGCGGCCAGTATGATTCGTCCAGCCGGACCCTCGCGCTGAACCCTGGCCAGTGGATTCAGCGGCCCAATCAACCTGTGGTTGGACTGAAAATGACCGGTGTCTTCGACGCGCGAAAGGGAATTGTAGCGGGTACATTTTCAGGCCCAAGCAATCCTAACGGCACGGTTCTCTATTTTGTCCTTGCTCGTCCCGACCGGGCCTCCCAGATGCTCTTCGGCCCTATGACACGCGTGTGGGAAGAAGCCCAGCCAAATCGGGCCCGACCAGGGTTGGGACGTATCAATATTGGTGGTGGATTCGGATCGGGTCGACCGTTGGGAAGTGGGGGAGAGGACATACACAAGATCGCGAATTGGGCCTCCAGATTGGTTTCCGAGTACCCGAACATCGACTTGCAAAATACTTACAGGGTGGCGATTCCCGCCCAGAATCTCTTTGAGGATCGCTACTTCGCCGCTAACTTTGGTAAGACTTACGACCAACTGAACGAGGGGGAGCGACAAAAGATTGCGCTAGGATTGCGGGCCTATCTTGGGGAGAGGGATGGCGAAAAAACTGAGCTTCGGCGCAGGTACGGCTTCTTGGAGCGCTACTTCGCAGGCTTCAACATTCCAGCTGTTTTTCTTAGCGTGCTTGCCCAGCGCGGCCTGCGTTCCTGGCGAGATGACACGCTTGAGCGTCTTCGTTCCCTACCCGCTGACACAACTAGTTTTGAGAGAATCGACGCTATCGACAAAGCTGCTAAACAAGACCTAACCAACCTTTGGCCTTCAGAACGAACATTGGTCGATAAGGAAATGGACGCAACAAGGGGAAGCTTGGCCGGTCCGGTGCTTACTGCAAGCGCCGAGCAAGCTGTGAAGTCAGCGGAGGGGTACGAAGGGGCCGTGGCCTTGGCTTCCTGGGAGTTACGACAACAAGGCATTCTCAAATGGGCCCCCATTCTGCCAAAACAGGAGGCTCTAGATCGAGTCTATGCCCAACTGGACAAGCTCTTAACGGCGTTGATGGCCGATGAACTGAAACGAACGGAAGCTTTTGGGCGCGGAGCTGCAGCATTGACCAACGGGCGCACGTGGGTTTCCGATGTCAAGCGACGCTATGGATTTGTCATGGAGCGCTCTCCTGTTCTCTCCGCTCTTAGACAAGTGCAAGCGCGGCGCGCTAAAGATCTGACCAACGCGCAGCCCGCTATCACTGCTGAAATCAATGCTCAGAAATCGCCTGACGGTATTGATCGTTTGCTTGCCTCTTATTTCATATTGCCTGACGACACTGAAACACAACCGGGCGCCGCTCTTGTGAACCACGCCCGGCAGATGCGGGAGATTATGGCGATGGAAAACGCGGTTGTTCAGGTAATCCGCGACCGAGCCAAAGTCCTCGGCATACCAGAATCAAAGGTTGGGCACCTGCCAAAAGATCCGGACGGACCGAACGTCGAGGAAATGTACGACGCTCTTCAGCAGAGAGTTGGCGCGTACAACGAGAATATGAAAAACACAATTGCTAGATGTCGAGCAGGGGGTTTCCAGAATGACCCTGTCTTGGCTATACAGTGCATCGGATTGTTTCCTGTGATCGGCAACAACAAGTACGACTTACAAGTCACAATCACTCATTTCGACAAGGTCCGCAACTCGTGCAGGGATCTGCAAGAAATCGGGATGGCAGGGTACAGGTGTGCCTACAGCCTTGGATTTAATCAGAATAATCCCATTATGGACACAACGTTCGGTGAGCTCGTTCGCGCAGGTGGAATAACGGAAGCGCGCTTCCTACAGGCTAACAATGGTTGGATCATGATGACGTTGAAAGAACGATAGCGTGACCAGTCGTGGGGATTTCTGGGCTTACGTGTTTGATTCTGCTTCGAGTTCTGGAAGTCGGGCCTTTTCGTGCTGAAACAAAGGTTCGGGAACAAGTCGGAACACAGCACTTGGTGGCGGATATCGAAGAACTGCGGTACGCCACCGGGAAAGAGAGCGACTTTATGAAGATACGCTGGCCATGCATACAGGCAATCATGAGCCTTCTGCTTTTGGGGGGCTACGTATTTGCTCAAAGCACTCCCAAACCGCTGACCAACGATGATGTCATTGCGATGGTGGAAGGCGGACTAGCGGAAAGCACAGTTATCAACGCCATCGCAGCTCAAGACACTCATTTTGATGTGTCCGCAGCAGCTTTGCTCAAGCTGAAGCAGCAAGGTGTCAGTCCCAAAATCATGGACGCCATGCTGTCGGCGTCCACCAAGCCTCGCGATTCTGCGCCCGCACCGGCTGCCGGATCCCCTCCGGCGCTACCCGCGGACGGTGCACCCGCCACGGGACAAATGTCCAATGCACCAGCCCCAACCGGTACGTCCGGCATCCCAGCGGCACAGCCGCAAGGCGATATTTCCGGCGTCTATAGCGGGGAATTTAGATGCACCCTTACGAAATTTGCCTTGAAATTATCCGTTTCTGCGGGAGACGCTGGATCCCTGACAGCGGTGTTCGATTTCTCGCCTTTGGGCCCAGCAGTCAGCCAGCAACAGCTCGTATTCGACTTGAGGGGGTCTTATGAACAGAACACACAAAAGTTCCGGTTGACTCCCGTCAAATGGGAAGCCACACCACCTCAGGGCTATCAGATGGTCGGAATGTCCGGGACATACGATACCGCCGCCCAGCAGCTCAACGGCAAATTCAGCAATATCTTTTGCGGGGCGTTTCACCTAACCCGCGACCGGACTCAATCCACTCAGTCGCAAACATTACCGCCCCGGTCGCAGCAAGCGTCGGCTCAAGCAGCACCACGATCTCAACCAGCGGCAAGCCAACCTGTGCCGACCAGAAGTGGTGGCTTTCTCGGTGCGCTGGCCCAACTCGAGCAAAGAGGGAACGACGCAGTTCAAGAGGCAGAAGGAAGAGCGCAAGCACGGACTCCGTCATCGCAACAGCCACAAACTCAGTCAACGCTCGCACAAACGGCGCAAACACCTACAGGGCGTAGACTGCCGTCCGTGGTTACGACGCCACAAGCAGGCCGCCAGACTCTTAACGCCAACGCTCAAATTCGGGCGAATAACGACCTGTGGGGCGCAGTCTCAAGCAACGACGGCGGCGCGTGCCGAGCCGCCCTCGATCGCGGCGCCGACATAAACTACCGGCCCTATGCCAGGGCCACAGGAACAGTTCTGATTTTGGCGGCGTGGCTGGGCAAGCTTAATGTGGTGAAATGTCTGGTGGAAGGCGGCGCCGACGTGAACGCCCTAGCGGCAAGTGGCTCACACCCTCGTGTCGAGATGCCGGCGATTTTCGAAGCTTTTGCAACTCCCACTCCTAACTTTGACGTGGTCATATATCTCGCTGAACATGGTGCGAACGTGAACACTCAGGTCTATTACAAGTCGGGTGTAGGAGACGAGCCTGACACGCCACTCATGATGGCTATCGAAATGCCCGGACCCAAGAGATTTGATGTTGTGAAGTCGCTGGTCGGCCACGGTGCCGATGTTAACTACAGAATCAGCAGCAACGCATTCCATTCGAACGAACACACACCCCTTACTCTAGCCTACCAGCTTGCGACGCCAGATATCTGTGAGTACCTGGTGTCAAAGGGTGCCACTGTTGACCGCAATGCTGCCAGGACTTCCAAAGAGCAGTTGTCGCGGCCGCCGGTCCAGCCACAAGACACTCACCAGCAAGTCCATCCGCAAGTTACGCGAAATGGGACCGGTGGGATCGCGGAAACCACCCAGGCGGCGTCTGCCAACGTTGCGGGAACATGGGAGATGTCGCGGTTTGGCAAAGAGGTAAGAATCAGACAAACGCTCACAATCCAGCAGAGCGGTGGCTCGATTAAAGGCACCCTGAAGGGCCGAGACTACGAGGTTCCAATAGAGGGCACGGTTACGGGCAACAACGTTCAATTCTACCTCAAGGACAACTCGGGGAACCCAGGGCTCCATTTCTCCGGCACAGTTAAGGGGGATTCGATGGGAAGTGGGCAAGGGATTCGTGACTGGAGGGCGGAACGCGTGGGTAGGACCGTTGAGAAACCTGCCGCGCCGAGTCTGTCACCACAGCAAGCCGAACTTTGGGCACAACTGGCCCAAGATACCCGTTTGCAGCAATTCACTCCTGCCGCCCAAAAGATTCTACTAGACGAAGGCGTAATGGCCGAATCGTATTGCCAGAGGAATGACATGCTAATGAATTTTTACCACTGTTCCTGTTTTTCTCGTGCAGCGTATGATGCTCGTATCAAGCGGGGCCTGAACAACGGCAAAAGTACACCTATAGACGCCGCGAACGCAGGTTTCGAGCTGCCATTCATGAATCTAATTATGGAGTTGGACATAAGCACGTGCGTTTCTCCCGCGAACATAACAAAATACGGCATAGACAAGACTAACGCGGTTTTTTCACGTGATCAGGGTTTTTCGGCGGACCAACTGCAAAAAGTATCTGAGTGTGTCGGATCAACCCTGGCAAAGCGCTTTTCCACCAAGCCTGTACTCGACATGGAATACGCCAACGTCTTGTTCAATGATGCCGTTAAGGCGTGTCGCCAACTTAGATGACGAAGTACAGTGCGTGTCGACTTGTACTGTGTTGACGGATGACGCGCTGGGAGATTTGTTACCGTTGACGGTCCCCACGATCTTCCGAAGCCCCGTCCTTGGGGCCGCTTTCACTGCCGGACGGCATTGACGTTTCCAGACGTATCTGAAGGACGGTAGCCCCCAGAACTTCCGTAAGCGTCAACCGCAGACCGTCTTGACAGCCTGGTTGGTCGAAGTCCTGCCTAGGGTTCTTGGCTATCACTTCTAAACCAAGTCGGGTAGCTCGTCCCGCGAGATCAGCAGATGGATTGATCGGGCCTGCCCGGGCGTTCGCGCGATGAGCCCGCGCGCTTCGAGTGCCAAGACCATCTGATGTACAGTTGGCGGAGCGACTCGGAAGTATTGCTGCATTTCGGCCTCTGAGGGCGAGCATCCGTGGATTTTGCTGTAGTAATAGATGAAGGCCAAGTACTGGCCCTGTTTATCCGTGTGCGTTTTCTTCATAGCTACGACAGCAGGACGCTTTGACTATGCAGCGCGGCTTGATTTTACGGCGAGTTCCGCTGCGAGGTTCCAAGGCAGCAGTTCCTCGATGCGGTTGATGGGGTGATCAGCGATTCGCGAGAGCACCTCACGCAGGTACGCTTCTGGGTTCAGGCCGTTGAGTTTTGCTGTCCCAATGAGGCCGTAGATCGCCGCGGCGCGTTCGCCGCCAGTATCCGATCCACAGAATAAATAATTTTTCCGACCTAAAACGACAGTGCGCAACGAACGTTCCGCTGCATTATTGTCGATCTCCAGATGGCCATCGTCGCAGAAGCGCATTAACGCGCCCCAGCACCCCTGCGCATAGCGAATCGCCTTCGTGGTATCAGATTTCCTCGATAGCTTGCCCAAGGTCTCTTCGAACCACTGCTTCAGCGATTCCAGCAACGGCCGGCTGCGGGCATTCCGGACCTCGCGGCGTTCCTCGGCGGAACGGCCGCGGATCTCTTCCTCGATGGCATACAAGGCCGCGATCCGCTCAAGCGTTTCTTTCGCTACCGCAGACTTGTGAGCCTCGTACAGTTCGTAGAACGGCCTGCGAACATGCGCCATGCACGCCGCTTCTCTCACCTGTCCACCTTTAACGTGAACTCCCGCAAGTGGGCTATCGGATGTTCGCCCTTGCGATCCGGCGTGTAGGCGAACCACACCGCTGGTGGGCTCTGGTCTCCCCAGGGCCGGTCATCCCGCACGTAGGTCCACAGTCGCCCCGTTTTTGTTTTGCCATTCCCCGGTGCCAGCACCGGCACCGGCGTATCGTCGGCGTGCAACTTCTCGGCGCTCATCACGTGACGTCGCAAGGCCTCTACCAAGGGCTCCAGTAACCGGCTGCATCCTCCAACCCATTCCGCCATGGTCGAGCGATCCAGCTCCACTCCTTCGCGCGCGTAGATCTCCGACTGCCGATACAACGGCAAGTGGTCACAGTATTTCGAGACCAACACGTGGGCCAGAAGTCCGGGCCCCGCCATCCCTCGCGCGATCGGACGACTTGCTGCTTCCGCTTGCACGATTTTGTCACAGCACGCACAAGCCAGCTTCGGCCGAACCTGCCGGATCACTTTGAAATGTTCCGCTACATACTCCAGTGTTTCCGAGACATCTTCACCGAGTTGTTTCAGCTTGCCGCCGCAGTCCGGACACGCTTCCTGCTTCGGCAGAACCTTGCGTGTCTCACGTGGCAGATGCGCCGGCAGTGGCTGCCGCGCACGTTTCGCCGTTTGATTCACAACCGGCACAGCCGTCGGGGTAGCGGAAGTAAAAGCTATCTTCTCTGCTCGGCTCGCTTCCAGTTCGTCCAGCCGCAACTCCAACTGCTCGATCTGCCGCTCCAGCTTCTCCGACTTGCGCCCGAACTGCATCCGCCGCAGCTTGGCGATCAGCAGTTTTAGTCTCTCGATCTCTTCGTCTCGCGAGGCCAGTTGTTCGTCCTTGGAAAGAATTTGTGCGTGCTGTGCGACGATCA
>WNFR01004322.1_pt1 | contig 14612 bp, 3 predicted proteins | sample 5400221 | NCBI WGS metagenome assembly WNFR01 (sample SAMN13153357, study PRJNA577476) | soil metagenome | isolation source: 40 cm soil under Madrone tree | place: USA:California | collected 2016-06-14 | reverse complement strand
TCGGAAACGCAATTCGTGATTCCGGACGTGACCCTGGTTCGTGACGACGGAAAGACGGTAAATCTACCCGCCGAATTGGACGATGGCCGGCCGCTGGTCGTCAATTTCATCTATACCAGCTGCACCACGATCTGTCCGATGAACAGCCAGGTCTTCGAACAGTTTCAAGGGGATCTGGGCGCCGAACGCAAATCGGTTCACTTGGTTTCGATTTCGATCGACCCCGAGCAGGATACGCCCGCGCATTTGCGCAAGTACGCGGCGCAGTTTCACGCCAAGCGCGGCTGGGACCATTACACCGGCAAATTGGCTGACATCATCGCCGTGCAGCAAGCGTTCGGCGCATATCGGGGCGATAAAATGAGCCATACGCCGCTCACGCTGATGCGCCCCTCGCCGGGCAAACCCTGGGTGCGCTTCGACGGTTTCGCGCGGGCGGATGATCTCATGGCCGAACGCAAGCTCTGGCAGACCTCGCCGGCATCGTTGGTCGCGAGATAGGCTCCGCGTTGGCCGCCCCGCGCGGCTCGGCGGACCCTACCCTGTGTTCCTTGGGCCGCCTACGGTGTTTCCCCACCTTCGAGCCCTTGGCGGTTCGCGTAGAGTCTGGAAATGTCGGCATGGTCTACCACAATTTTGATCCTGGCCGCCGCCGCCGCTCCGGGTCTCGCGCGCGCGGATATATTCTCCTTCACCGATGCCAGTGGCGTCACTCACTTCAGCAACGTTCCCTCCGATTCTCGGTACAAGTTGCTCGTTGCAATGCCCACCGAGGCGGTAGCCCGCGTGGAAAAGGGTCCGTCGATCAACTGGCTGGCGCGCTCCGCGGAGTACGACGGCGTGATCCGCGGCGCCGCGAAGGACGCGACGATTCAGGCGGCGCTGGTGCGCGCGGTCATCGTGGTCGAGTCCGGATTCAATCCGCGCGCGGTCTCCAAGAAAGGCGCGATCGGGCTCATGCAATTGCAGCCGGCGACGGCAAAGCGCTACGGCGTGAAAAACATCTACGATCCGGAACAGAACGTGCGCGCCGGCGCGAAGTACTTGAGCGATCTGCTGGCCCGCTTCGACAGCAATTTAGAACTCGCGCTCGCTGCGTACAATGCGGGCGAGGAAGCGGTGGAACGTTACGGGCGCCGTGTCCCGCCGTTCCGCGAGACGCTTGCCTACGTGCCTTCCGTCATGAAGGTGTATCAGCGGCTGATGGATCAGGCGCACGCGAGCTAGGGATTTCGCGCAGGCTGCGCGCGGTTGAAGCGCGCGGCCTGGGAGTCGCAAGTCCGCCATATCGCAGTCATGTTCCCGTGATGATAGCGATCCAAAATCCGGTCCGTTCGACGTGTCAAAAAATAGTTCACTAAGTATCGGAACGGCGACGAAGTAGCTTGACGCGCGACTGAATTTCCACTCTTAGACCGCAATTTTCGCGCTCGATTGAACATATGAGGCGCTGAGAGCACCGGCTACGGTGGTTCCTCCACAGGAAATGCAGGGTTGCCCCCCCCATTGTCATTCACGCGTACGGCATGCTCTGTACCACAAGGTTGGGAGAAGAAAAGTAGGCCGCATGAGCATTGGGATCGAACACGGATGGTTTTGGGGTTCTCAGCAGTGAAAAGAACGCAAGACATTTACCCGCGATGTTCGAGCTCTGCCGAGTGTTCATTCGGCTTGAACTTGCGGCTTGCAGTTCAAACTTCTCCACCATCTTTTTTGAGCGCTGCCACCGCAAGCACGAAGGGTCGGAGGTCACATGATTAATTTCCAGTTGGTGCGTCTAGGATTGCCGGCGATTCTGTTGGCGTTGTTGTCGCTACCGGCAGGCGCGCAGTCGTTTCGCGTGCAGTGTCCCACCAGCACCATTACTCACCCGACGGCGGCCAACAACAATGCGGAGCCGGCTTACGTTGGTGCCACGTTCACGGGCACCGCAGGATATCCAGCGACTCCCGCCCATGTGAATGGCGCCATCAAGTGCCAGCAGATTTCCGGTGGTGACGGCTACGCGGCGATGGGCGACGGCACGCAGACCTACCTGTTCTCCTTCGGGCCATTGTCCGGAATTACCGACATCGCGCTGGGCAAGCCCGGCACGGAATTCCCGAGTGTCTTCAACGTCCCGTTCCCGGTCTCGACCAGCAACTTTCTGGTGCCCGGTGACCCGGCCACGACCATCGGCGCGATCACGGTACCGCTTTCCTCGGGCCAGTTAGGCACGCTCGCGAGCTATAACTACAACGGCGCGGTGGGCCTCGATTACGACGTGGCGAACACCGTCAGCATTTACGACATCAGCGAGGCCGGGAACACCGTAACGGTCGTCGCCAACTCGCCCCTGGACCTCAATCTGCAGGTAGGCGCCAGCGTAGTCATCGCGGGAGGCACCGATATACCGGCCGGCTACAAGGGAACTTTCCCGGTGACAGCCGTCAACGTCCTCAACGCCATCTTCCCGCCCAATTTCGCTTTTCAGTACCACGCCACGACCGCCGGCCTGGCCCAGGTAACCGTAACGTCGACCGGGACCGCGTCGATTGCCAAGGCGATCGACGGTCACGTGGATCCGCGTCAGATCATGGATGTGGGCGTGATGAACGGCAACATCCCCGCGCCCTTGATGGCGATCGACGAGGATGACGAGTTCTTTCTGACGTTGACCAACGTCGGCATGATCATGCGGCCGGACCTGTTCGAGCAGCACACGGTCCACTTCCACGGCTACCCGAACGCCTCGGCGTTCTACGACGGCGTGCCGGACGCGTCGGTGGCGATCAACATCGGCGCCAGCTTCACCTACTACTACCTGGCGCCCGATGCCGGCACCTACTTCTGGCACTGCCACATCACGCCGCCCGAGCACTTGCAGATGGGCATGGTGGGGCAGTTGTATGTGCGCCCCCGGCAGAACCGAGTCGCGGTCGGAGCCAGCCTGTATACGGCCCGCACGACACAGGACGCGGATCTGCGCATGGCCTGCGTTTCCGCCAACGACATCCTGTGCAGCCATCCGCTGCCGGCGGTCAATACGGGCGTGGCGCAAACGGCCGGCGCCATGTATGCCTACAACGACGGCGACGGCTCGACCCGCTACGACGTCGAGTATCCGCTGCAGATCCACGGCTTCGATCCAAACTTCCACTTCGTCGGCATGACCTTCAACCCGGAAGGGTTTGCCGACATGAAGGACAAGTACTTCCTGCTGAACGGGCGCAGCTATCCCGATACGGTATCGGCCGGTCCGCTGCAGACGCAATCGGCCGATGGCGTGAACCACTTCTCGCAGCCCTTGCCGGCGATTATCAACATCCCGGCAGGCAAGAGAGCGCTGCTGCGCATCTCCGACCTTGACGTGAGCGAATACCAGACGCTGGCTTCCCTCGGCATCCCGATGCAGGTCATCGGCTACAACGCCAAGCTGCTGCGCGACCAGGCCGGCAACAACATGTACTACACGACCAACTCGATCACACTGGGCGGTGGCGAATCACTCGACGTGATTTTGGATGCGTGTGCAACGAGGCCCACGGTGACTGCCGCGACGGGTGCGACGATAACCGACTACACCACCTGTACGGCGCCGCTGCCCAGCGGCACGTATTACCTCTACACACCCAATCTGGACCATCTATCGAACGACGCGGAGAACTTCGGCGGCCTGATGACCGAAGTCCACGTCAACTAGGGAGCAGCCATGAGCGCACTGATCATAAGAAAGGTTACGGTGATGAACAGACTGCTTCCCCTTTTGGCTTCGGCGGCGGCCCTGCTGTTGACGGCCGCTGTGCAGGCGGCAGCCCCGGGAATCACGGGGCCGACGTTTGCCCTAACCGCGCAACCCGCGTACATCACGCAACCCGACGGGCAGGCGGTGTACTCCTGGGGTTACGGATGCACGACGCCTCCCACCAGCGCGGCGTTCGTTCCGGCCACCACGACCACGCCGTTCTGCAACACCATGCAAGTTCCAGGTCCGACATTGGTGGTCACCGAGGGTCAGACCGTCACGGTCACTCTGACGAACGGCCTGCCCACTTCCGCAGGCAACACCTCGATCCTGTTTCCCGGCTTCAACGTTACGGCCACCGGCGGCGTCACCGGATTGCTGACTAATGAAGCGGCACCCGGCGGCGGCACGGTGACCTATACCTTCACGGCCGGCTCGCCCGGCACACGGGCCTACTACAGCGGCACGCAGGGCGACCTGCAGGTCGAGATGGGCCTGTATGGGGCGATCATCGTCCTGCCCAACGGCGCGCCGACTAACGGATCCTGTCCGACCCACAACTTTGCAGCCGGACTCAATACGGCAGGTACTGCGCTCGCCGCGGTTGGCGAAAGCGATTTCCGGCTCTCACCGACAGGGGCCGCGTATCACCTGGCGCAAAGCTGCTACGACCGCGAATACCTGTTCCAGTTCTCGGAGATGGATCCGAACATCCACATCCAGGCGCTGGCGCAGGTCACCGCGAAGGGCGCCTGCGCCGCGGGGTCGGCCGGATGCAGCCTGAACGTGCCCACCGAGCCCTACCACCCGGCTTACTTCATGATCAACGGCCGCTCGATGCCGGATGACATGGATACCAACTATGCGGCGCAGTACCCGCATCAACCCTACAACGGCAATCCGCACATGCACCCGGGCGAGCTCGTCCTGTTGCGGATCATCGGCCAGGGGCGCTGGCAGCATCCCTTCCACGAGCACGGCAATCACGTACGTATCCTGGGGCGCGACGGGAACGTGATCCTCAGCAGCGCGAGCGGCGCGGGTGCCTCGCAACTGGCCGGGCCATTGTTGTTCACCACCACGACCACGCCCGGGCTGGCGATGGATGGGATCTTCTATTGGACCGGCAAGGGACTGAACTGGGACGCCTACGGTCACCATCCGGGATCCGCCGATCCTCTCGCCACGCTGCCCTGTACTCCGGATGCCAACGGTTATAACACGGGCAATCCCACGGCCGTCAATTACTACGAGTGGTGCCAGGACCATAACAAGCCGCTGCAGGCGGCGCCCTTTGGTGACGTGGCGGGCGGCGGACCGGCGACGCTGCCCGATGCGAACCTGTTTACCAACGGCGCCTGGTACGGCGGCAGCCCGTATCTGGGCCCGAATGCGACGGTGCGCGCGACGGGCCCGACAGGAACGACGCCGCCCTCGGGCACGATCGCGAACTCTCCGACGTCCGAGGCGGGCTTCGCCTTCATGTGGCACTCCCATAACGAAAGGGAGATCACCACCAACAACATCTTCCCTGGCGGCATGTTGATGATGATGCTGGTCGATTCACGGGAATTCGTGATCGACGAATCGAATTAAATCGAGGAATAGCGCAATGCGATCCAACAAATACAAGTCGATCCTGAGACACGCGGGACTCGCGGCCTCCGTTCTCCTCCTGGCGAGCGGCGCGGCCTTCGCCCAGGTCAATCTCACCGCGGGGCCGGCCGTGGCCACTCTGCCCGACGGTACCGGCGTGCCGATGTGGGGATATAGCTGCGCGGGTGTGTCAGGCACCGCTACTTGCGCTGCGTTGAACCCGGCGGCGGCCACGACCACAGCAAACGTCACCAGTACGACGATCTGGTCGCCGGTCGTGATCACGGTGCCCACCGGGCAGGATCTGCAGATCAACCTGACGAACAGTCTTTCGTTCACTGGCGGCAACATCCCCACCTCGCTGGTGATCGTTGGCCAGTTGGGTGGCGGCTTGGGCACGAGCGCGACCTCCACGGCGAGCCCGGACCACACCAACGCCCAGCCGCTCACCTGGCCGATCGCGGGCGACGCGCCGGGCGCGCCGGTGACTGGGGTCGGGGTCCCGCCCGTGCAAGGCACGCGCGTGCAGTCGTTCTCCACGGAAGTTGCGGTGGGCACGCCGGCCAGCCTGTGCTGGGGGGTTTGCGGCGTCACCGGAGCGCCCGCGCTGAAGCCGGGCACCTACCTGATCGAGTCCGGAACGCATCCCTCGATCCAGGGTTCGATGGGCCTGTACGGCATGCTGGTGGTCACCTGCGCGCCCGGGTCTACAGCCTGTACGACGGGCACCGCGTATCCGGCAGTCGGCACGACGCCGGCCGTGACCTACGGCGCCGAGATTCCGCTGCTGCTCAGCGAAATCGATCCGGTCCAGAACAACGCAGTCAACCTGGCCGTCGGGACGACGGGATTTGCCGAGACCAACGTGTGGTCGGGCCTGTTCGGCGGCTGCGGCAATCCGGTGAATGCGAACGGAACCGCGAACCCGACTTACGGGACCTGCTATCCGCCGGCGGTCAACTACACGCCGCTGTATTACCTGATCAATGGCCGCACGTTTGATAAAACGACCCCCTCCGCCTCGTTGTTCGCGGCTTTGCCGGGGACGTCTGCGACCCCTGTCACCGGAACCGTGCTGGTGCGCCTGGTTAACGCCGGCCTGCGCATGCACGTGCCTTCGATTGTTGGCGTGCAGACGGGGACCGCAGTTGCCCCGGCCCTCCCGCCTTCAGGCTTCTCGCTGATCGCTGAAGACGGCAACGTCTTGCCGGGTGTGCCGCGCGTGCAGAGCGAAGTATTCCTTGCCGCGGGCAAGACCAGTGACGTGATGATCAACGTCCCGACCGCGACGACCGCGACCGCGCTGCCGATCTTCGACCGCGAACTGAGCCTGTCGGGCAATGCGACCGCGCGCGACGCCGGGATGCTCGCTTACATCGGCGTCAACGGCGCGGCCCTGCCCACGACAGGTGCCTTCAGCACGGCCTCGACCACGGCGACCGCCAACCCGGATACCTACAACTCCGTACTCGCCGCGCAGACGCTGACCGTGTCGGATCCCGGCAAGGGACTGATTGCCAACGACATCAATATCTCCGGCGTCCAGGTTGTCGGCACCGTCCCGGCGGGACTCACCCTGAATGCGGACGGCACGTTCACCTACACGGCAGGCACACCGACCTCGTTTACATACTGCGGAAACGGAGCAATCTCCGGTCCGGCGTGTGCGCTGGTGACGCTCGGCGCTGCGCCGCTGGAAGCGGCCGCCGGCATCACGATGAACGGCACCACGTACACCGCGAACGCGACGGTCCTGGGCATCAAGCCGCCCGGGATCCTGGCGTTCGACAAGGATGGAGCGGGCTACCCGCTGAGCGTCAACGCGGTGACCGGGCAGAGCGCCGGTCTCACTCTTTCCGTCGATCCGAACGGCGGATTCAATGCATCCGTGGCTGCCGCGGGTACCTACACCTTCACGTACAGCGCCAAGAATTCCCAGGGCACGGTGAGCAGCTCGACGGCTACCGTGACGCTGAACTTCCCCGCCGCCACGGGTCTATTGGTTCAGGTTCTGGACGGCGCGGACAAGTCGACCGTGATCAGCGACTACCGTTGGATCATCGAGGAAGATCGCACCTTCTACGTCGATCCGAACTGTACGACCAACCCGCCCCCGGTGGGGTGCCCGAGCGCGGCCTCCGGCATCGTTCCGACCTTCGGCACCAACTTCCACACCAGCTACATGCCGCTGATGGCCACCGGCTGTACCGGGCCGCTGTCGTGCGAAGGTGGCCAGACGATCTTCGATCCGACCACCGGGACGCACATCAACGCGGTGTGCGACCTCGGCAACGGCGTCTGCCGGCCTGACACCACCGGAAACGGGTTTACGCCGACCTTGCCCGGTGCGGTCCATCTGGATCCGACCAAGCGCTACTACCTCACGGTCCTGCCGGGCGACGCGGCCAACCCGTTCGAGGGCGGAGGTGCGGGCCACGGCATGGGCGGCGCTCCCGTCGTGTGCACGATCACCCCTCCGGCGACCACGTGCTCTTTCCCGACGACGACAGCCAATTCCCTCACGGTACTGGCGCAACCCACGCCGTTGCCGCCGTCGAAACTCTCGATCTTCGTGTTCCAGGACGACTTCCCATTGAACGGCGAGCAGGACGGCGGGGGCGGAATCGACGTGTTGTCGCCCAACGAGCCGGGTCTCGGGGGCTTCAACATCACGCTGTTCGATGATGCGGGCGGCACCGGGGACGCGACCGGGCAGATGACCTACGACATGTTCAACTACCCATTGTCGAACAGTCTGGCGGGGACGATCGATCCGGCGACGGGTCTCGACGCGTGCCCGGTTACGGTGATCTCGCGGATCGGTACGAACGATCCGACTCAAACGGGCATCACCGGCACGATCGTGACGTGCCCGAAGTACGAATCGGACGGCCACACACTGTCCGCCCTGGCGGGCCAGGCCGTGGTTGCCAACCTGATGCCGGGCCGTTACGGCGTGGTGGCCACGCCGGGGGCCGACCGTATTGGCAGGGGCGAGGAGTGGCTGCAGACCAATACGCTCGACGGCCAGAAAGCGCACGATTCCTTCCTGCGGGTCGGCGAGCCGAGCTTCTTCCAGGAGTTCGGGCCGGCCGGCTACCACGTGGCGATCGGCTTTGCCAATCCGAAGATTATCAACAGTCGCCTTGCGCCCATATGCGCGGGCACCGATCCGACCGTCACCGGCACCGGCTGCACCAACACGGTGACGGGCCTGGTCACGACGGAGCGGATGAGTCGCACGCCGGATGAACGGCTGTACAGCAGCGGAACGAGCGACAGCTTCGCCTTCACGCAGTGCTATGTGAGCCTCGGCGATCCGGACGGCGAAGACTTCGCGTTCACCAAGTGCAACGCCGATGGCACCTTCACGCTGTCCGGCCTGCCCGACGGCGATTGGCGAATCACCGTCTTCGACCAGTGGAACGACATGCTGGTCGACGGCCTGTCGACGCCGGTCAGGCTCGGAGCGGCCGGCGCGGGCAACGTGTGCCCGGGTACTGGATCGACGCAGCACTCATGCAATATGGGTGACATCGCGATGAACCAGTGGCAGGCGAATATCTACACCAGCACCTTCTTCGACGCGAACGGCAATGGAGTCCGCGACCCCGGTGAAACCGGACTCACGCTGGTGCCGACCAACATCCGATTCCGTGACGGCAGCTTCTCGAACTTCAACAACACGGACCTCAGCGGCAACGCCGGCTTCAACGAGATATTCCCGCTGTTCAGCTGGTACGTGGTCGAAACGGACTGGAACCGTTACAAGAGCACGGGCACGCACGTGGTCTACGACGCCGGCGGTCCGGCCGACGGCAGCCCGGCGTGTACGGGCGGGGGAACCGCGCCGTGTGGCAGCTCCGCGATCGGCCAGAACATGGCGAACACGGCCGAGCAGGTCTCCCTGCCCACGGCCCTGCGCATCCCGGGCGCGGTATATTGCGCGGGCGCGGATTGCGCCGGCAAGTCGATTAATCCGGCCGTCACCGGTGGCGGATCCACCAGCGCCAGCGACCCGCCCAGCGCCTGCACGACCTCGCCCTCGACGGGTGCGACGACGTGCACGAGCACGCTGTCGACCGGTCGTATCGATCCGCCGTGGGTCCTGAGCGAAGGCTGGCAGGGCTTCTCCGGGCAGAATTCGTTCATCGAGTTCGGCAAGGCGCCCTTCGCGCCGGCACACGGCACCACTCCGGGCGAGAATGGCGGCATTCGCGGTGAGGTGATTTACGCCTCGACCCGTCCATTTGATGACCCGCAGCTGCTGCTTCATACGAGCTGGACGCCGGACGTACCGGGCGTGACCATCAACCTGTATCAGGTTGGAACCGCGGCCGATGGCAGCCAGTCGCTGACCCTGGTCGACACGACCAAGACCAGCAGCTGGGACGATTGGGCGCAGGCCTTCTACCCGGGCACCAGCAAGCCCTATATGAACTGCCCCGGCCAGCAGGGGGCGCCGACCACGGCGGCGGCCGGCGACCTGTTCGACTTCACGCTGTTTAACCAGCCGATGTACCTGGACGTTTACAACAACGGTGGCACGCCGGCGCACACGATCCCGAACAACTCGCAGTTCAAGTGCTACGACGGCATGCACAACTGGAATCAGGTACAGCCCGCACCCTACGACGGCATGTACCAGTTCCCGAGCATCATCGGCCGAAACTCGACGACCGGCGCCCCGACCGGGACCGGATCAACTAACGGTACGCTCGGATCACGACCGGGTTCGAACTGCACGATCTGCATCGCGAATCCGGTCGACGGCACGCCGATGCTGCCGAGGGGCCAGTACGTGGTCGAAATGCTCGTGCCGCCGGGCTACGAATTGGTGAAGGAAGAGGACAAGAACATCCTGATCGGCGACACCTACATTGCGCCGGTGACCACGCAGTTCGGCGCCCTGGCGAGCATCTACATCATGCCCGACCAGGCTTCGGTGGCTGCGGTCTACAACGCCAACCAGGGCGCGGCGTCCGGCTTCAACGCCACCAATGCGCAGAATCCTACGAATGCGTTTGGAAGAATATCCAACCTGCCGAGCCACGAGGGTGACACTGGCAGCGTGGAGAGCTTCTGGCCCTGCGTGGGCGCCTCGCGCATTGTCCCGGACTACATCAGCCTGTTCCCGCAGTCGGCGGAAGTGGCGCCGTTCGCCGGTGCGAAGCGCAACCTCTGCGACCGCAAGCTGGTGCAGCTGGATGACGAGACCTCGGCGCTGGCGAAGTTCTGGGTCTTTACCTCAGCCCACGCCGCGGCCCACTTCACCGGTATCATCACCGATGACTTCACTTCCGAGTTCGATCCGTTCTCGCCGTCATTCGGCGAGAAGTTCTCCCCGGCCAACCTGCCGGTGGCGATCAAGGACTGGGCCGGAAACGAAATCTCCCGCGTGTATTCGGATCAGTGGGGCGTTTATAACGGCCTGACCTACTCGACCTGGGAAGTCAACCCGCCCAATCCGACCGGCTACGCGCCGCAGATGATGGTCACCTGCATGAACGACGCGGGTACCGGGCCGACGCCCGACCCGCTGTACAACCCGGCCTACAGCCAGTTCTGCTACGAGATCCCCTTCATGCCGGGCCAAACCCAGTACATGGACACGCCGGTGATACCGACGGTGGCCTTCGCGGGCGCGGGATACAACAATCCCGACTGTGATTACCCGGACGCCACGCCGGCCATCAGCGAAGTCGACGGCGGCACTGGGATCGGACCCTGGGTCAGCGCGGCAGGCCAGCAACTTCACATCTACGCGCTGGGCACCACCACCGTGACCAACTACGGCTACTCCGGGCCCTCGGCCACGGCGTCGCCCTTCAACCAGAAGGCCGTGCCCCGGAAATACAGCTTCGGCACCACGGCCGGCACCGTGGCCTTGGTGGGCAGCGATGGCATTGCGCACGCCTTGACCGGGGTTGCCTGGGGTGACCTGGTCATCACCGGCACCGTGCCTTCGGGCGTGCCAAACTGCCCGGTCCAGCAACAGCAGCAGTACGGCGGGCCAGCGCCTAGCGCGCCCGCACAGTGCGGCGAGCTGGTGATCACGGCAGCCAACGGCAAGCAGTCGATCGACACGGTGACCGTCACCATCGGCGGCAAGGCGCCCACTCACGTGGCCCCGACCGCCAGCATCCAGAGTACGATCGACGCCGCCCATCCCGGCGACATGCTGATGATCGACCCGAAGACTCGGGCAACCACCACGTTGGCAGCAGTGCCCGCGCGTCACGCGGAGCTGTTGCTGATGTGGAAGCCCGTCCGGCTGCAAGGCGTCGGAGCGGTGGCCAGCGTCATCGACGGCAATACCCATCCGGCGGGCAAGTTGGATGGCTGGCGCCGGCAGGTGAATTGCTTGTTCGGATTGGCGATCAATGGTCAACCGATGACCAGCACCAACCCGTACGACCCGACCGGTACTTACCACTGCGCGGCGGGTGCCAATGCAGCGAATTTCTCTGGGACCTCCACGACCTTGGTGAACTTTGCGGCGTACAACACACCGTCCCACGTTAATCCGCAGGTCGATCGACTTCCGCTGGAAGCCCTCGTGGGCTGGGATGCCACGCAGAACGGCAACATGGCTCAGCTGTTGCAAGAGCCGTCCCTGATGGGCGCCTTGGAAGGGGCCGCGGTTACCGTGTTGTCGAAAGGTATGCTGTTCCCGGCGGGAACGGATCCATTCGGAACCGGTCCATCGGCGGCAGAAACCGGCGTCTTCCCGCCCGGCACTGTCCTGCTGACCGGTGTCCCTGGGGTTGGCGGCGGCCGCGGCTGCAACAATCCGGGCACCAATCCGTTCCCCAGCAACTTCTACTGCAACCCGTCCAGCATCGACGGGGTGACCATCACCAACAGCTCGCAGGGCGGTGGCGGCATCTTCGTGCACGGCTGGGGGCATAACATCCAGATCGCCAACGACCGGGTCACAAACAACTCGGGATCGCTCGCGGGCGGAATCATGGTCGGTCAGGGTGAATTCCCCCCCTCCTACACGGTGGGAGGGCTCAATGCAGATCCGAGTTCCTGCCAGAGCACGACCGGCCTGCTGACCGGTACGCAGTTGCAGTACTGCTTCGATGTGAACGTGAACGTGCACCACAACGCGGTCACGCGGAACTCCTCCACGGGTGACGAACTGTTCTCGGCCACGCCGGCCGGTGCGGGCGGCGTCAGCATCTGCAACGGCTCGGACTACTACAAGTTCAACTACAACTGGGTGTGCGGGAACCTCAGCACCGGTGATGGCGGCGGTGTCGCTCATATCGGGTTCAGCTACAACGGTGACATCGAACACAACAGTATCCTGTTCAACGAGGCCGCCAACCCGACCATCCCGACCAACGGCGGCGGCGTGCTCGTCATGGGCGCCCCGGACGTCGATCCAGCCTGCGGCGCCACGACCGACTCGGACTGCCTGAATCCCACGCCCGTTGCGCCAGGCGACGGCATCGGTCCCAACCTGGTGATCAACGCTAATCTGATCATGGGCAATGGCGCGGAAAGCGGCAGCGGCGGCGGCCTGCGCCTGCAGGACGTCAATGGCACGGATGTGCTGACCTTCCCCACTACCCCGCTGAACTGGTACCAGGTGTCGGTCACCAACAACATCATTGACAACAATGTGGCCGGCTGGGATGGCGCGGGAATCTCGCTGCAGGACGCACTGAAGGTGAACATCATCAACAACACGATCGTGTCCAACGACACGACCGCGTCGTCCGGCGTGCTGTTCAATACCCTTGGAGCGCCGATCGCCAGCAGCCAGGGGCCCTGCCCCGTTGCCCGCAGGGCGGACGGTACCTGTCCGGCGGCGGTCACCACATCGACGCCTCAGCCCGCCGGCATCGTGGCCATACAGAACAGCTCGAGGCTGACCGCGAACCTGCCCACGACCACGGCGGTTGTATGCCCAGCGGGTCACTTCGCGGGCTCGACGGCGACCAACGGATCCTGCCGCACCGTCTCGTACCCAGAGTTGTACAACAACGTGATCTGGCAGAACCGCACGTTCAACATCACCGTGGGCGGGCTCGGCACGGGATCGTTGAACCAGCAGAACGTGGTCGCGCTCGTTCCGACGTTGAACCAGCCGGCAACCGGTGGTACCAGCGCCAATGGCGGCGGCACGATCATCTCGGGAGGCACGGGCGCCTGCGTCTCGGGCGCGAACTACTGGGACATCGGTGTGCGCGGCGACACGGGACCGGAAAACCATGCGTCGGGCGTCACTCTGGCCCCGACGTACTCGGTGCTGACGGATGTCTCGTCGGCGAGCGGGTATTCGGGTGCGACTCTGCATAACACGGGGGCCAACCCCACCGTCCTCAGCCAGTACTGCAACGGCTCGCGGGTTCCGCCGGAGAACGGTGGTCTGGGCTATCAGGTGCCTCCGGGCATCTCCGATGCCTCGGTGCCGAATCCGATCTTCAACCTGACGCCGGCGGCGACCGTGGACGAGGGTAACAACTGGATCAACATCTCCTGGGGTCCGTTGTCGCTGTCAAATCCGTCGGTCGTCCTCGCGACGGGCACGGCTGCGCCGCCGCTCGGCAACTACGGACCGGCCGCGGGTTCTCCGGTGATCAACTACATCCCGTCCTCGGCGACCACCAACTTTGCCGCGGCGCCGAGCCTCGACTTCTACGGCACCGCGCGCAAGACCAACAACGCGGTCGACGCGGGGGCAGTGGAATTCGCGGGTGGCGGTGGCGGCGGGACGGCGGCCCTGAGCGTCACCGGTGGGCCGCTGGCTTTTGGTAACCAGCCGACCGGCACGACCAGTGCGTCGCGGACCTTGACGCTGCACAACACTGGCACCGCGGGCGGGACAGGGATCACGGTGGTGGCCGCCACCACCTCTACTCCGACCACGCCGAATCAGTTCGCGCGGCCGGCAGGGGCGGCGGGCGGAACCTGCGGAGCGACCTTGGCGGCCGCGGCGACCTGCACGATCAACATCGTGTTCTCGCCGACGTCAACGGGTGCGAAGACGGGTACGGTCACCATCACGGCTAACGTAGCCGTGGCCGGTTCGCCGGTGGGTCTGAGCGGCACCGGTGTGGCCCCGGTGGTCACCGCCGCTCTGACGCCGCTCACCTGGACCACGGCGGCGACCCGCGGATGCGGTGCGCTGACCTGCAGCAACCAGGTTTTCACGCTGACCAACACCGGCAACGTGACGCTGACGGGCATCGCGCAGGGAGCACTGGGCGGGACAAACGCCACTGAGTTCACAGTCCGCCGCCTCCTGTCTACTTGCGGCCCGGCGGGTGGCGGACAG
>WNFR01005004.1_pt1 | contig 14615 bp, 7 predicted proteins | sample 5400221 | NCBI WGS metagenome assembly WNFR01 (sample SAMN13153357, study PRJNA577476) | soil metagenome | isolation source: 40 cm soil under Madrone tree | place: USA:California | collected 2016-06-14 | reverse complement strand
CGGCCGCCGGCGCGAGCTTTATTGCCTGTAGCCGGTCCAACGGCCAGCCCAACAGCAACGCAGCGTCGGCGAGCCCGGCGGTGTCAGTGATCGAAGTTTCGACGACCGCCGCGATTTCCCGGCAACTGCCGCGCTTCTTTGAAGCCACCGGCAGTCTCGCCGCGGATGTGCAGACAGATGTGCAGCCGCAGACCGCAGGCAGGATTGTCGCTGTCGGTGTAGACATGGGAAGCGCAGTGAAGAAAGGCCAGATGCTCGTGCGCCTGGAAGCTGCCGACTACAAGTTGCGCGTCGATCAAGCCGTCGCCCAGCTCGATAACGCCAGGGCCGCGGTGAAGCAGGCGGAAGAAAAGATCGGGCTGCGGCCGAATCAGCAATTTGTTCCTGAGCGAGTCGCGGACGTGTCGGCGGCGCGCGCGAACTACGATCTGGCGGAGAGCAATTTTCAGCGTGCTCAGAAGCTGGTTGAATCCGGAGACATTTCGCGCGCCGAATACGACCAGCGCAAGTCGCAGCGCGACACGCTCAGGCAAGTCTACGAATCCGCGATTGCGCAAGCGCGCCAGAACTACGCGGCGGTGCTGGTGGCGCGCACCAACGTCACGAACGCACAGACGCAAGTCAGCATGGCGCAGCGAACGCTTGCGTACACGGTAGTCGCGGCTCCGATCGATGGTTTCGTGCTGGACCGGCCGGTTGATCTCGGCGCTTATGTTTCGACCACGACGAAGATTGCCACCATTGTGCGCACAAATCCTTTGTGGATTCGCATAGACATACCGGAACAGGCGGTGCCGCAGATCAAGAACGGCCAATCGGTTTCGCTAACCACCAGTTCCTTCGCCGATCGATCTTTCAGCGGCCGGGTCGCGCGCATTTCGCCGAACGTTTCGGCGACTTCGCGCACGCTGACGGTGGAAGCTCAGATCGACAACGGCGGCGGCGCGCTCAAGCCGGGACAGTTCGGCACGGTGCGAATTCTACTACCGCAAAGCTCGCCCGCTGTGCTGGTGCCGCAGCGAGCGCTGCGTTCCATCTCGGGCGCGACTTACGTGTTTGTAATCAAGAACGGTCACGCCGAACAGCGTCTGATTCAATCGGGACAGACCGAAGGCGATCTGGTCGAGATCAAGAGCGGCGTTTCGGATAACGAAATCGTGGCCACCAGCAATGTCGATCAATTAAGTGATGGCGCGGCGGTAAGACAATAATCTTGACAGTTCAACCTTTAGGTTGCCGTTGCGAAGCTGCACAAGCCGAAAGCTTGAACTCTAACTCCAGGTTCGATCATGCAAAAACTAGCTGAAATTTGCGTTCGTCGTCCGGTATTCGCGACCATGCTCATCCTGAGCATCACGGTCGTCGGGGTGTTTTCCTTCAGATCATTGGGCGTCGATCTGTTTCCGAAGATCGATTTGCCGACGATTACCGTGACCGTAATCAATCCCGGCGCATCGCCGCAAGAGATTGAAACCGAAATCACCGACAAGGTCGAAGGCGCGGTCAATACCGTCAGCGGAATCGACGAGTTGCGTTCGACTTCGATCGAGGGCGTCTCGCAGGTCTTCATCACCTTCGTGCTGGAAAAGAACGCTGATGTGGCGGCGCAGGAAGTGCGCAACAAAATCGATCTCATCGTCAACGATCTTCCTGAGACGGCCGAAGTACCCATCGTCCAGAAGCTCGACACCGATGCGACACCGGTTTTGCGCATCGCCGTTTCCGCGCCCCGCTCGCTGCGCGAAGTTACCGACATCGCTGACAAGCAAATCAAGCGGCTGATCGAATCGATCAACGGCGTCGGCAACGTCGAGATCGTCGGCGGCCGGCAGCGCGAAGTGGAAGTCTGGGTCAATCCGGACAAGATGCGCGCGTTCAACGTCTCGGCGGTCGACGTGGCCACCGCGGTACGCGTGCAAAACATGGAAGTGCCCGGCGGTCGCGTCGAAGAAGGCAAGCGCGAGTTGACGGTGCGCACGATGGGACGGATTCCCGACCCGGCGCAGTTTAATAATCTGGTGGTGGCCAATCGCGGACCCTATGCCGTTAAGTTGAGCGACATTGGTTACGTCGAAGACGGCGCGGAAGAGCAACGCACCGAAGCGCGTCTGAACGGACAGCCGGCCGTGACGCTGGTCGTTTCCAAACAATCCGGACAGAACACCGTGGCCGTCGCCGATGATGTGAAAGAAAGGCTGGCGGAGATTGCGCCAACCCTGCCCCGCGACGTCAAGACTCAAATCGTCGGCGACCAAACGATCTTCATCAAGGCCGCGCTGCATTCGATTCAATTGCACCTGATCGAAGGCAGCATCCTGGCGGCCATCGTCGTCTTCGTCTTCCTCTGGAACTTCCGGGCGACATTCATCGCGGCCATTGCGATTCCGACATCGATCATCGCGACGTTCGGCTTGATGGCGGCGATGGGATTTACGCTGAACCAGATCACGATGCTGGCGCTGACGCTGATGGTTGGAATCGTGATCGACGACGCGGTCGTGGTGCTGGAAAACATTTTCCGCTTTGTCGAAGAAAAAGGAATGCCGCCATTTCAGGCGGCCATCGAAGGCACGCGCGAGATTGGTTTGGCGGTCACGGCGACCACACTTTCGCTGCTGGCGGTCTTCCTGCCGGTAGGCTTTATGGCCGGAATCGTGGGCCGGTTCATGTCTTCGTTCGGCTTCACTTCTTCGTTCGCAATCGCGGTTTCGTTGCTGGTTTCGTTCACCCTGACGCCGATGCTGGCGGCGCGCCTGATCAAACGCAAGACTGAAGCGCGAAAGGAAAGCACCGCCGCGACGGATGATCCGCATCTTTCGGAAGCGAGTCAAAAGCGCGAATTCACGCTGGCCCAATTCAAAGACAAGTACGGCCAGGCCCAATCGAAAGAGGGCCGCTTCTATCGTCCGATCGATCGGACTTACACGTGGATGCTCAAGTGGTCCATGGCCCATCGTTGGGCGATCGTTGTGCTGTCGGCGCTGGTGATTGTCAGCACCATTCCGCTGTTCATGCTCGTCGGCAAGAACTTTCTGCCGGTGGACGATCAGTCGCAGTTTGAAGTCAACCTGCGCACTCCTGAGGGTTCGACGCTCTCGTCAACCGCGGCGCTCAGTGAACGAATTGCCGCCGACGTGCGCAAGCTGCCCGGCGTAACCGATACCCTGGTGACGATTGGCAGCGGCCAGCAACAGGTCGTCAATCTCGCGAGTGTCTACGTGAAGCTGGCGCCAATCGAAGAGCGGGGCACGTCGCAAACCGATCTGATGTTGCGGGTGCGTTCTGAGATTCTGGCCAAGTACCAGAAGGAGTTTCCCGATCAGTTGCGCACCAGCCTCAATGCCGTGGCCGCAATTTCGGGCGGCGGATTTCGCAACTCGGACATACAGTTTGTCATCGGCGGACCTGATCTCGACAAGCTGACGAAGTATTCGGACGATCTGCTGGCCAAGATGAAGCGCATTCCCGACCTGGTTGACGCGGATTCTACGTTGGTTACCGGAAAGCCAGAGTTGCGCGTGGTCATCGATCGCGCGCGCGCGGCCGATTTAGGCGTGCGCGTCGGCGACATCGCGCAATCGCTGAATACGCTCGTGGCCGGTCAGAAAGTTTCGACGTTCAACGCGGGCACCGATCAATACAACGTGCGCGTGCGCGCGATCGGGGAGTTTCGCGCCAACGCCGAAGGCATAAAGCGAATGCTGGTGCCATCGCAGAAGCTTGGCTGGGTCAGTCTCGACAATCTGGTGCGTGTCGAAGAAGGCACCGGCCCTTCGTCGATCGATCGATTGAACCGGCAGAGACAGGTGACACTTTTGGCGAACGTAAGGCCGGGCGGCTCGCAGGCGGCCATCATCACGAAGTTGAACCAGTTCGCGAAAGACGAGCGCATGGACTCAACGTATACAACCGGACTGGCGGGACGATCAAAGGAACTGGGCCGCGCGGCTTTTTATTTTCTGCTGGCAATCGTTTTGTCATTCATCTTTATGTACATGGTCCTGGCCGCGCAGTTTGAATCCTTCATCCATCCGATCACGATTCTGCTCACGCTGCCGCTGGCGATTCCGTTCGGCATTGTGTCTCTGCTGGTGACGTTTCAGACGGTGAATATCTTTTCCGGTCTTGGCCTGTTGTTGTTGTTCGGCGTCGTCAAGAAGAACGCAATTCTGCAGATCGATCACACAAACGGACTGCGCAAGCAGGGCATGGAGCGTCACGACGCAATCATCCAGGCGAACCGCGATCGCTTGCGGCCGATCTTGATGACGACGATTGCGCTGGTCGCCGGCATGACTCCGCTGACAATTTCCAGCGGGCCGGGTTCGGGCACAAACAGATCGATCGGCGTGCTGGTGGTCGGCGGACAGACGCTCTGTCTGCTGCTGACGCTTTTGGCGGTGCCGGTTTTCTATTCGCTGTTTGACGATCTGGCGCGCAGCCACGTCTGGGCGCGCATCGGCGGAGGCTTTAGCAACACCTTCGGACGCGCGGGTCGTCGCGCGGCGACTGCGGCCGCGTCTTTGTTGGGTCCAATGTTCAAAATTCTGCTGATTGCCACCGCGCTTCTGGTTTTGATTCCCCATCGCGTTTCGGCTCAGGAGCCTGTGGCTTCGCCGAGCCCGTCGCCCTCCGCGTCCGTGGAACAGACTCTGAGAGTCCCGCCGGTTGCCGACGGCTTTCGCGCGAGCGCAGCCAAGCCGCTGCCTTCACTGAGTCGCGTCGGCGTGGACGCGAATGAACAGAGGCCGCTGACCTTGCGCGAAGCGATCGCGATGGCCCTGCGAAATAACAAAGACATCGAAGTCGCGCGCGACAGCGTTTCAATCGCCGAAGCGGATCTGCTCAGCGCGCGTGGCGCTTACGATCCGAGGTTCAGTGCGCAGAGTTACTACGAAAAGATTAAGACGCCGGCCGCCAGTTTTCTGAGCGGCGCCGGCACCGCGGTCGAGACCGGGGACGTCACGGCGACTTCGCGCCTGGAGGGTTTAGCGCCAAAGGCCGGCGGCAACTATCGGTTGGACTTCTCATCGGTGCGCGCGACGAGCAACAGTTTGTTCACGGCGCTAAATCCGCAATACCCGACGGCGCTGACTTTCACTTTCGCCCAGCCGCTGATGCGGGGGCGGCGAATCGATCTGCCGCGGCGACAGATCGAGGTGGCGAAGAAGAATCTTTCGCTGACCGACGCGCAGTTTCGCCAGCGGGCGATTGAAGTAATTACGAGCGTCCAACGATCCTACTGGGATCTGGTTTTCGCGCTGCGCAATTTGCAGATTCAGCGCAACGCAGTCTTTGATGCGCGCACGCAACTCGATCACAACCGTCGCATGGTGGCCGAAGGATCGCTGGCCCCAATCGATGTCGTCGCCGCGGAGACACAAGTGGCGAATTTCGAGCAGGCCGAATTTACGGCGCTGGAAGACGTTAACCGCGCCGAGAATAATTTGAAAAACCTGATCGCGGAAGACCAGAAGTCTCTTTTGTGGAATGCTTCGGTGGTGCCGACGGACGATGTCGATCTAGTGCTGCCTCAGGTCTCGCTGCCCGACGCGATCAGGGCCGCGAAGGAGAACCGGCAGGAGTTGAAACAGTCTGATCTGGCCCGGGAGATCAACCAGCTCGACCAAAAGCTTTACCGCGATCAAACGAAACCGCAGATCGATCTGGTCGGCAGTTATGGAATGGTCGGCAACGCCGGCACGGTGACATCAAGCACCAGTCCTTTTACGGCCAGCAGCGATCAACTTCGCGTTCGGGTGAATAAGTTGTCGGTGCTCGCGGGCTTGCAGGAATTGATCGCGCCGCCGGCCACGACCGTTTCGCCGGATTTGATTGGCGGCTACGGCCAGTCGCTCGCGAACCTCGGCTCAAATCAGTTCAATAATTATCGCGTCGGGGTCTCAATCAGTCTTCCTTTGCGCAATCGCACCGCGGAAGGACAACTGGGGCATGCGCTGATCGAAGGAAAGCGGATTGCGACGCAGCGCGAGCAACTGGAACAACTGATTCAGGTTGACGTGCGCAATGCTTTGCAGTCGCTCACGACCGCGGAAGCGAGGTTGCGCTCGGCCGCGGTCGCGCGCGAGTCTGCCGAGCAGCAATACGAAAGCGAGAAGCGCAAGCTCGATGCGGGTCAATCAACAGTCTTCTTTGTGCTGGAGCGCCAGACGGCGCTGGCCACGGCGCGCGGCAACGAATTGCGCGCGCAGACCGACTTGAACAAAGCGATTGCCGAGCTGCAACGCGCGACGGGGAATTCGCTCGCGGCGAATAATGTCACCGTGACCGCGCACTAGTCCGAGCAACCGAAGGGCAAGAGAAGATGCCGCAGAAAAGTCTTTCCAGAGCGATTCGCGTCATCGCGATTTTGATCGCCGTGGCCGCCGCAAGTTTCCTCGTGTGGTGGTTTTTGATTCGCCAACCTCCTGTTCCGAACAGCGTCATCGCGCTCAGTGGCCGGATCGAAGGGGACGATTCAGTGGTGGCCGCGAAAACTTCAGGTCGCATCCGTGAAATACGCGTTCGCGAAGGCGACCCCGTCAAAGCCGGCGACGTGATCGCGATACTCGACGACGAGCAGGCGGCGGCGCGAGAGCAGCAGGCAAAGTCCGGCGTGCAGCAAGCTGACGCGCGCACTCTGCGATCGCAACAACAGATTTCAGTTTTGCAGGAACAGCTCAAACAGGCGCGGCTCACTGTCGAGCAGGCGCGGCTTGACGCCCAGGGACGAGTAAGACAGGCCGAAGCGCAGGTGGCGACGGCGGAAGCGAACCTTTCGCAGGCCCAGGCCGGGTATGAACAGGCGCGTTACGACGTCGAGAAATTTACGCGACTTGCCAGCTCGGGTGATGTTTCTGATCGTCAACGCGAGCAGGCGCGCACTACCGCCGAGTCGCAAGCCGCCGTGGTTGAGTCGACGAAGAAACAGGTCGCGGCGGCGCGCGGAGCGCTGACTGCGGCCCGCGCGAACCTCGAAAACCCGGCGATCAGATCATCGCAGGCGGCTGCGATACAGAGACAGATTGCGCAGGCCCAGTCTGACGTCGATGCGGCTCAATCCGATGCTGATCGTGCGCGCGCGCAACAGAAAGAAGCTGAGGCAAACCGGAACGATCTGACTATCATCGCGCCGTTTGACGGCACTATTGCGACCCGAACTGCGGAGCCCGGCGAAGTAGTTGCGCCCGGCACATCGCTCGTGACCATGCTTGACCTCAGTCGAGTGTATTTGCGGGGATTTGTGGCCGAAGGCGACATTGGCCGCGTCAAGTTGGGCCAGACGGCGCGTGTTTACATCGATTCTGATCCCCGGCATCCTATCGAAGCAGTCGTCTCGCGGATCGATCCGGAAGCTTCGTTCACGCCAGAGAATACGTACTTTCGCAATGACCGCGTCAAACAAGTTGTGGGGGTCAAACTGCTGATTACAAATCCGGCCGGCGCCGCCAAACCGGGGATGGCCGCTGACGGCGAAATCCTGGCTGAGGGGAACGCGTGGCCGAAGGACACGGGAAGAAGATGATTCATTTTCAAATTTCGATTGGTCATTCTTTATTTGGCATTGGTGTCGGAAGTTGTCTGATTGATGGAAAAAGATGAGCGCGGCTGAGACCACCGTCACTGCGCCCGTAGCGCGTCCGACCACAACCGCGGGTGATGGATCTCCCGAGCCTGCCATCCGCATTCGCAACCTACGCAAAGCATACGGCCCGATTGAAGCCGTGCGCAGCATCGACCTCGACATTCAGACCGGCGAAATCTTCGGTTTGATTGGACCTGATGGAGCAGGCAAAACCTCGACCTTTCAAATTCTCGGCGGCGTGATGCAGGCGACCGCAGGCGAAGCGATCATGCTGGGTCGCTCGGCCCGCGACGCGCGTTCCTACGTTGGCTATCTCACGCAGGTTTTCAGTCTCTATCACGATCTGACGGTGGCAGAGAATCTGCGTTACATGGGCGAGTTGCGGCGTTTGTCCAATGCCGAGATCGATCGGCGCGGGCGGCGTTATTTGGAAAAGTTCGGCATGGATCGGTTCACGAATCGGCTCGCCGGAAAGCTGAGCGGGGGCATGAAGCAGAAGCTCTCGCTCGCTTGCGCGCTGATCATCGAGCCGAAAATCCTCCTGCTGGACGAGCCAACCACCGGAGTCGATCCCGTCTCGCGTCGTGAGTTCTGGGACGCGCTGGCTGATCTGTCGAGCCAGGGAATCACCATTGTGATTGCGACACCGTACCTCGACGAAGCCGAACGCTGCACCCGCGTGGCCCTGATGTACGAAGGCCGGATCCATCAAACCGGAACGCCGAGCGAGCTACGCGGTCACCTGGGCCTGAAACGTCTGATCGTGCGCTCTGCGAAACTGAGCGACGCGGAAGATCTGCTGGACAGAACCGCAGGCATAAACGACGCGCAGAGATTCGGCGATCACCTCGATGTCATGGTCGAAGACGCGAGCGCCGGCGAGAACCTGACTCGCGAAGCGCTGAGCGCGGCGGGCATCGAAGTGGAACAGATTGAAGTGGCGGCGCCAACTCTGGAAAATACTTTTGTCGCGCTGTTGCGCCATGTCGAGGATGAGGTCAGGGCGTCGCCGTTTCCGGTCAAGCGCCAATTTCAAGCGCGTCCGTCCGGCGCGATCGCCATTGGCGCGCGCAATCTGACAAAGACATTCGGTGATTTCACCGCAGTCAATGGTATCAATCTCGAAGTTAAGTATGGCGAGATCTACGGTCTGCTGGGCGCAAATGGCGCGGGCAAGACGACCACGATCAAGATGCTTTGCGGACTGCTCGAATCAAGCAGCGGTGAAGCGGAGCTGGCGGGAGAAACCGGCGAATTGCGGTCCAGCTTTGTACGCCAGCGCGTCGGTTATATGTCGCAGAAGTTTTCTCTCTATGACGATCTGACGATCGAAGAGAATCTGGATTTCTTTGCCGGAGTTTACAAAGTGCCGTTTGCTGAACGCGCGGAGAAAAGGCGCTGGGTGCTTTCGTTCTCAGGTTTGCATGGACGCGGCCATCAAATGACGGGCAGCTTGCCAGGCGGCTGGAAGCAACGCGTCGCTTTCGGCGCGGCCGTAATGCATGAACCGAGCGTGCTGTTTCTTGATGAGCCCACGTCGGGCGTCGACCCGCTGGCGCGGCGCGTGTTTTGGAAGATGATCAATAGCTTTGCCGATCGAGGCATGGCTATCTTAGTGACCACGCACTATCTGGAAGAAGCCGAGCAATGCAATCGTCTGGGGTTGATGGTCGCGGGCGAACTGGTCGCCCAGGGCACGCCTTCAAGCTTGAAGGCCGAGCAGAGCGGGCATCTGCTCGAACTCATCACCGACGCGCCGCAACGCGCCAACAATCTGCTTAAGGGCGAGATGGATCGTTGGCGCGTCTCGCTGTTCGGCGATCGTTTGCACGTCATTGTCGACGAAGACGCCGAACCCGGCATCCGCAGGCTCACCGAGAAATTGGCGAGCAAAGGGATAAGGGTGAGCAAGGCGCGCGAACAATCTTACTCGCTCGAGGACGTGTTCATCGCGGTGGTCGAGAAGTTGCGGAAAGAAGGGAAGTCGGCGGAGGAATAAAGGTTCAAATTTCGAGTTTCAAGTTGGGAAGGAAAACCTGAAACCTTGAAACCTGAAACTTTCTTATGAAACGCGTTATCGCTCAGGTCCGCAAAGAACTGACGCAGTTGTGGCGTGACCGGCTGACGTTGGCCCTGGCGCTGGTTCTGCCGGTGGTGCTCCTGTTGCTGTTGAGCAAGGCCACCTCGCTGTCCGTCAAAGACATTCCGGTCGTCGTGCAGGACCTCGACAAGACGCCGATGTCGCGACGCTATATCGAAGCAGTCGGCGCGTCGCTTTCGTTCAAAGTCAGCGCGCTGCCGGCTGACTTGTCGCCTGAGCGCGTGTTGGATCAGAACCTGGCGCGGGCCGCTCTAATTATTCCGCCGCAGTTCGAGCGCGATTTGCGGCGCGGGCAGAATACCGAAGTACAGTGGCTGGTCGATGGCACCGATGCGAACACGGCGAACGTGATGCGCGGCAAGGCCGCGGCGATCACGCAATCATTCAACGCGCAGATTCAGCCGGCGGTCGGGCAGCCGGCCATCAAGCCGGAAATTCGTTACTGGTTCAATCCGGGCCGCGAAGATTTGAAGTACTTCGGCCCCGGCGTGCTGGCGTTTGGCATGGCGATGTTTCCGCCGCTGCTGGCGGCCCTGGCGCTGTCGCGCGAGGGCGAGCTGAAAACGATCCTGCAGGTTTATGTATCGAGCATCACGGCCTTCGAATATTTGATCGGAAAAGTAATTGCTTACACGATCGTAGCCTGGGCGGAATGGATTGCCGGGATGATCATTCTGTTTGCGGTTTTCGGACTGAGCCTGGCGGGCGATCCAACGCCGCTGCTGGTTACGACGTTTTTCTATCTCCTTTGCACCACTTGTTTCGGAACCATGCTGGGCGCGGCGATTCCCAATCAGGCGGCCGCGATTCAAGCAGCACAGCTGGGCGGCTTCCTGACGTCCTTTCTGTTTTCGGGCTACATTTTTCCGGTTCAGAACATTCCCCAACCGCTGCGGTTTCTGTCTAACTTTGTGCCGATGCGTTACTACCTCGAAGTGATTCGCGACGCCTTTGTGCGTGGCGGTGGTTGGGCTGGGGTCTGGCCCGCGCCGATTGCGCTGGCTCTGCTGGGCGCGTTCTTTTTCTGGCGCGCGTGGAGTTCGATGAAAGACATGCAGGTGAAGGCCTGAGCATTTTCCATTTCTGATTTGGCATTTTTCATCTGCCATTTGGCCGGATTTATTTCGTGTTGCTTCGTGTGATTTCCTGGGCCGTGGTTTGGGTCGCGAAAAGAAGAACGATCCACGAACCACACGAACAGAGACGGAGCACAGGTGGCAGATAGGAATGAAAATGGAAAATGGAAAATGATTTCTTAGAACGATGAGATCACTCAACCAACTCTTCAGCCTGCGTCTCTGGTCGCTCTTTGTCAAAGAGTTCCATCAGATCAGGCGCAACCGGCGACTGGTCATCCTGCTGATCATTCCGCCGACCCTGAACATCATTCTTTTTGGACTGGCGCTGAATCCGACGTTCGAAAATCTCCGGCTGGGCGTCGTGGACAATAGCCACACGCCCGAGAGCCGCGAATTGGTCTCAGCTTTCAAGGAAGGATTGGTGTTTCAGACGAGCGCTTACTACTCGTCAACGGACGAACTCGGCCGGGCCATAAGCCGCGGCGACCTCGATGCCGGCCTCGTCGTGCCGAATGATTTCGCCGAGCGGCGGGCGCGCCGCGAGACGGTTGAGGTGCAACTGTTGGTCGATGCCGTTAATGCCAACACCGCGACGATCGCCGGCGGTTACGCCGCGCGGATCATCGCCGGACTCAACCAAAAGATCGCTGCGGCCCAGCCGCCAAGACAACCGCCCGCGGACACCTCGAACGGGCCGGGCGTTTCCCTAACGACCAACGGTCCGGCTGTGATTCGCGCGAACGTCACGCCGCGCATGACATTGCTCTACAATCCCGGGCTCAAGAGCGCCTGGTTCATCACTACTGGGATGATCGGACTGTTACTGGTGCTGCAGGGATCGGTGGTGTCTTCGGCTTCGCTGGTTCGCGAAAAGGAAATCGGCACGATCGAGCAGTTGCTGATGACGCCGGCGGGTAGTTCAGAGATCATCATCGCGAAAGTTTTGCCGATCTTTCTCCTGTTGGCCCTCGATATCGGCCTGGCGTTACTGGTCGCGCGCGTGGCGTTCGGAGTGCCGGTGCGCGGCAGCTTGCTGTTGTTTTTTCTTTCGGCCTCTTTGTGCGTGTTGTGCGGCATAGGATTGGGAATGATGATCGCTACCTTCACGCGCACCCAACAGCAGGCGCAATTGATGGGGTTCTTTACGAATCCTCCGTTGGCAATTCTATCGGGAGCTACCACGCCGATTGAGGCGATGCCGGTCTGGTTGCAACCCATTACGTCAATCAATCCGGTGAAACACTTTGCGATCATTTCGCGCGGAATTCTGCTCAAAGGCAGCGGCGTGGAGGTCCTCTATCCGCAACTGATTGCTCTGGCTGCAATCGCGTTGGTGATGGTTTCCGTCAGCGCCTGGCGATTTCGAAAACAACTTGGCTGACAGAGGACACTCGATCTTTCAGTTCTCGATTGACGGCATGATGCATGAACGTCTAGAATTCCAAGTGTGTTCGTTGTGACCTCCTGACGGAGGGCGAGCCTCAAGCCCCCGAGCTGCTCGAAACAATCCCAGCCAGAGAATCTAATGAGAGAAATTCTCCGTTCGCAAGGCAAAGCCAACGAAACTAAGGCGCATAAACGCCGGTGTGTTCGCGACCACACCAGGATACTCATCCTGCTATTGTGCGGCGCCTGTTTTTGTTTCGCTCTCCTGGAGCCGCCGACTCTCGCAAAAAAAGATCAGCCGCCGCAGGAGAGTTCGTTCCCAATGAGTGTCGGTAAGCACGTAAGCTTTGAAGTGCCAGGCGAGAGTCTTAAGACATCGCCACAGACTAGTCAAGCAACTCCGAATACCGGTTTGGTGGTTGCGCCGCATCCAGATGCCGGGCTCGTTATTAATCCCACGTTTGACACCTCGATTACCAACAACGCGAACGCCGCGGCGATTGAACTCATGGTAAACAACGCCATCGCGGTGTTCCAGGCACAGTTCAGCGATCCGATTACGGTTTCCATTTTGTTTCGCTATTCGACTACCGCGCCTAACGGCACGCCTCTGTCATCCGGCACGTTGGCGCAGAGCGGCTTTGTAGTCTATGCAATACCATGGAATACGTACATTAATGCGTTGAAGGCGGATCAGAAGACAACGAACGACGTCACTGCGAATGCCAGTTTGCCCGGGCCCGGGAACATGTTGGCCACGAACGTAAGAGTTTCCAGCGCGAACGGTAGAGCCCTTGGCTTGAACACGCCAGGGGGGTTGAACTCCACGGGCGGTTTCGGCGGAACGTTCGACGGAATCGTTACGCTGAATTCCGCGAATTCCTTTCAGTTCGCCCGGCCACCCGGCGTCAATTTTGATGCGCAAAGATCAACCGAGCACGAAATGGATGAGGTCCTCGGTCTGGGATCGTCCATCAATGGCGGCTCTCCCGACCTCCAACCGCAGGATCTGTTCAGTTGGTCAGCGCCAGCTACCAGAAACCTGACGTCGACCGGCAGTCGGTATTTTTCGATCGACGCCGGAGTGAGCAACATAGTCAATTTCAATCAGCTTCCGAGCGGTGATTTCGGCGACTGGCTTAGTAGTAATTGTCCGCAAACGAATCCCTATGTCCAAAATGCTTTCGGTTGTGCTGGCCAGGCCTCTGATGTCAACGCTAATTCGCCGGAGGGCATCAAGTCCAATTCAGCCTCTCGAACTACCCAGTGCTCGAGGGCGACCAACGAGTTAACCTCACGGTTGTTCGCAGTGGCGACACCAGCAACAGCGCCAGCGTCAGCTTTGCTACCAACGATGCGGCTGGTTTGACGAATTGCAACGTCTTCAACGGCATTGCCTCACCGCGCTGCGATTACGAGAACACTATCGGCAACATGTCGTTTGCCGCGGGCGAGACTTCGAAGTCCTTTTCGATCGCCATTATCGACGACTCTTATGCCGAAGGCACCGAGACTTTCACCGTCGGTCTCAACAATCCAAGCGGCGCCAGCCTGGGCGCGCAATCAACCGCGACCGTCACCATCCTCGACAACGACCTGGTGACCGGCCCGAATCCGATCGACAACACGAACTTTTTCATCCGCCAGCAGTATCTGGACTTTCTCGGCCGGGAACCTGATCCACCGGGCCTTGCCGGCTGGACCAGCACCATTAACAACTGCTCCGGCGACACGACCCAGTGCGACCGTATCCACGTGTCGCAACTCTTCTTCCAATCCCAGGAATTTCAAGAGCGCGGTTACTTTGTCTATAGATTCTATCCGGTAGCTTTTGGCCGCAAACCTGACTACGGAGAGTTCGTGCCTGATCTGGCGAGCGTCAGTGGTTTTCTGGATGCTAATCAGTTGGAAGCCGCGAAAGTTGCGTTCATTGCCGGCTTCATGGCGCGACCAGCGTTCGCGAACACCTACAACGGCTGAACACGGCGGGCGTGACGCTGTCGAGCCGGCAAGCGATGATTAATGGCTTGAACAACTCGACGCTGACTCGGGCGCAAGTGCTGCGACAAATTGTCGAGAGCACGGAAGTGTCGACCAAGTACAATCATCAGGCATATGCGGTGATGGAGTACTTCGGATACCTGCGACGGCAGCCGGACGCTTTCTATCTGCAATGGATCCAGGTGCTGGATTCAACCAACGACGCCCGCGGGATGGTCACGGGCTTTGTGACCTCGATTGAGTATCGCAACAGGTTCGGACCGTGAGAGCGCCTGTTCGCGCAGATTTTTCTTATTCACTCACAAGCCGAAACGCACCTTACGATCAGGCTAACGCCTTGTGATAATCTCCTGCGCGCTAGAACCAGCTTGTTCCAAACACAGCTTAGTGAATGCGCATAGGACTTGATGGCTTTCCGCTGCTGACGCCCCTGACCGGCGTTGGGCATTACACTTTCGAACTG
>WNFR01004320.1_pt1 | contig 14615 bp, 15 predicted proteins | sample 5400221 | NCBI WGS metagenome assembly WNFR01 (sample SAMN13153357, study PRJNA577476) | soil metagenome | isolation source: 40 cm soil under Madrone tree | place: USA:California | collected 2016-06-14 | reverse complement strand
CGACGTGCTGTTCGCCGCCGCAACGTGCGAAAAGCCGATCGATCCCCTGATCGGTCTCACCGAACTTGGCATGGTCGCGGCCAATGTCGTGGCCCGCGCCATCGCGCGCGGCGTCTACGCGGCGACTGCGCTGCCCTTCCCGGATGCATTGCCGGCCTGGAAGACTCGTTTTGGGTAGCAACAAATTTCGAGGAAATGCGTTTCTGTTTCGATCGAAATCGGGCGATACGCCATGCCGTCGACAGCCATTCGCAATCTCTTCTACGTTCCGGCGAAACGCGAATTATGGGTGAGATTCGTCAGCGGCCGACGCTACGTCTATGCCGACGTTCCACCCGATGTTTTCGATGCGTTCAAAACGGCGGCGTCCCGCGGCACGTTCTTCAACCACGAAATTCGCGACCGCTATGCGTTCCGTGAGGTCACGCACGGACGGCAGACGGTTCGCTAAACCTGTTAGGCTTCGCTAAACCTGTTTCAGGCGCTGACCGAGAGCGATGCGGTAGCCGAGAATGCGATCGCCTGCGCCTGGCGCTGAATCATCTGCTCGATGATATTGTAGGATGAAGTCGCACTGCTGGATGCCGTCTTCGCCGCGGCCGACGTCATCGTCACCTTTGACCCATCAGCATACGTCATTGACGTCGTGGTCGAGCCATCGCTGTTGGTTACCGACGTGCTGGATGCCCCCTGCAACGCTTGCAACAGCGGATCGGAGCTCGATCCATCGGTGCCGGTGGCACTGCCGGATCCCTCCGAACTGGCGACATGATGATGGTCATGGCGACCCTTGCCACCTTTCAGCGCCGACGACATTTCGTCGAGGTTGACCGAACCGTCGCCATTACTGTCCATTTTGCCAAACACGTTGTCGGCTTGCGCGATATTGGTTCCGCCGGCGCCGAGGGCGTTTTCAAATTCCGATTGGCTGATCTGGCTGTCACGGTTGGTGTCGAGCTGCGAGAACAGGTCCTTCAAAGCGTCAGACGGCCTGGTCGATGCCGACGTAGTTGATCCCGTCGATGACTGGCTTTCCTCCGAACTGGCGACGTGATGACCCCTGCCACCCTTCAGCGCCGACGACATTTCGCCGAGGTTGACCGAACCGTCGCCATTGTTGTCCATTTTGCTGAACACGTTGTCGGCCTGCGCGATATTGGTTCCGCCGGCGCCGAGAGCGTTTTCGAATTCGGACTTGCTGACCTGGCTGTCACCGTTAGTGTCGAGCTGCGAGAACAGGTCCTTCAAAGCGTTAGACGGGCTGTTCGATGCTGATGTAGTTGATCCCGTCGATGACTGGCTTTGCGCCGCAAGCAGCGCACTCATGGTGGCTGGCGATAGCTGCGAAAACCCGTTGGAACCGGAAGCCGGCGCCGGACTTCCCGATGCCTTGGCGCTGCCGGAGAAATCGAACGGGTTCGTCGCGGTCTGACTGAAGCCGGTCGATTTTCGAGACGATTTCGATGAGGTCAGTGATTGGAGGGCGTCCAATGCGGACGACACGGCGCCAAGAGCAAGCAGCATAGCAGAACTCCGACAAATGCCGCACGGCGCGGCCTCTTACCTTCACAGCCCAGAGATCAGCAAACGCCGTGCCAGCGCGAAAAAGCCAATAAAATGTGGGTTTTCTGTGCCTCGAACCGTCCATTTTCCCCGGCAATTGATGCCGTTGCGGCAGAATTTTCCGCCTCGATACGCTGATTTTGCCCGCATTGCCCGCAAGGCTGGCGCGTGTTACGCGGAACCGTTCCGCACGCTTCGAAAGTGGTTTCCGGAAAGCCCACATGTCCCAACAATTTGCGTCACGCCCTCTCGTCATCGCGCCGTCGATCCTGGCTTCCGATTTCGCCAAATTGGGCGAAGAGGTCCGCGCGGTCGATTCTGCCGGCGCCGACTGGATTCATCTCGACGTGATGGACGGGCATTTCGTGCCCAATATTTCCTACGGCCCCGACGTCATCAAGGCGATGCGCCCGCACACCAAGAAGATCTTCGACGCGCATCTGATGATATCGCCTGTCGATCCGTATCTCGAGGCCTTCGCCAAGGCCGGCTGCGATCACATCACGGTGCATGCCGAGGCCGGGCCGCATCTGCATCGCTCGCTGCAGGCGATCCGCGCGCTCGGCAAGAAGGCCGGCGTTTCGCTCAATCCGGGCACGCCGATCACGGCAATCGAATACGTGATCGACATGATCGATCTGGTGCTGGTGATGTCAGTCAATCCCGGCTTCGGCGGTCAGGCTTTTATTCCGTCCGCGCTTGGTAAGATCCAAGACCTGCGGGCCATGACCGCGGGACGCCCGATCGATATCGAGGTCGACGGCGGCGTCGGCCCGGATGTCTCCGGCCAGCTTGCCGCCGCCGGCGCCAATGCCTTCGTCGCAGGCTCTGCCGTGTTCAAGGGCGGTACCATGGAGGCCTACAAGGCCAATATTTCCGCGATCCGTGGCGCAGCAGCGCTGGCGCGCGGAGAAGCGATCTAAACCTTCACTTGGTCCGCGCTGAACCGAAGCTGACCTTCCGATCAGCAGACGGTTGGCTCGAGCGGAGCCGCGATTCCTGGAGCGGCGGCGATAACGCGCGGAGAGATGGTTTAGCGCTTACGCGGCGCTTCCAGGCCTCTGAGCAACAGCGCCAGCAAGGCGTCGATCCGCGCTGGCAACGCAGGGTTGCTCCATTCCTCGGAATGAGCGGGATGATGGAAGCGGCTGGTTGCATCGAAGATCGCGTGCGCCACGGCTTTGACGTCAGTGACCTGGAAGACGCCCTGCTTCACGCCGTCGGACAAAATATATGCGATCTGATCGACGAGGCGAGCCTTATGCGCCTTCACGACCTCACAGGCCTCTTGCGCCAGCGTCAAATAGGTTGCGAACATCTCGGGGTCATCGCAAACCCTCTTTTGTTTGGCCGCAAACAGCGCGCGCAGCCAGCGCTCGAGCCTGGCGGGTGCCGGTCCCGACCCTTCCGCAATCTTCTCAAGGGGCGCGCTGACACGGTTGAGCCAGCGCTTCGCGACCGCCTGGCGCAGCGAAGCCTTGCTTGGAAAATGACGGTAGACGCTGCCGTGACTGACATCCAGCGCTCGGGCAACATCCACGACCGTGGCTTTCGCCAGCCCGAAGCGCCGCAGCACATCCTCGGTGACCTCTAGAATTCGCTCAGGGGTCAAAATCACTGCTTCGGTCATGCGCGCACCGTCCGCTTCTCGCTGTCGAGCATTCCCATCTGCGCGGCAGGACAGCGCGAGCCTGCGGCGGCATCCCGCGGCATTGCACGTGCGATCCCGGCCATTTCAGCGCCGTGATCAGGCGCGATGCTTTCGGCTTCGTCGGCGCCAAGCGCTCGCGGAGCGATCCAGTGGGCTGTCATGAGTTTTTCGGCCTGTGTGGCAAGGTGGCGAGCCACTTGCGCGTTCAGCCAGCGATGGACTTGTTCGGTCAAATAAAAGATTTCGATAGCCATGGCGAAGTTCTCTGCAGATCCGGGGCTCGCGGTTCATCGGCCAGCGAGCCAAGGCGCCCCCTGGCAACATCGTGAGTATATAGCATCTGACTAACAGATTTCAATTTCTGTCAGTCAATGTTTCGTGAGAAAGGCCACGCCGCGGGCCGCGAGGCTGTTGGAGCACCCGCTCGCGCCCGGCTGGCGTTTGTCTCACCGCGGCTGCTCTGCTAAAGCGCGGCCTGATCCCCCTTGCCCAAGAGTCGTCAATGATTTCCCGCTACACCCGCCCGGAAATGGCCTCCATCTGGGAGGCGCAAACGCGCTTCAAAATCTGGTTCGAGATCGAGGCGCATGCGGCGGATGCGCTGGCAGACCTCGGCGTGATTCCGAGAGAGGCTGCGAAGGTGGTCTGGGCCAAGGCCCGCGATGTCATTTTCGATGTCGCTCGGATTGACGAGATCGAGCGCGAAACCAAGCACGACGTCATCGCTTTCCTCACGCATCTGGCGGAAATTGTCGGCCCCGAGGCCCGGTTCGTGCACCAGGGCATGACTTCGTCCGACGTGCTCGACACATGTCTCAACGTGCAGCTGACCCGCGCCGCGGACTTGCTGATATCAGACGTCGACAAGGTTCTGGCGGCACTCAAGAAGCGCGCCTTCGAGCACAAGATGACGCCGACCATCGGCCGCTCCCACGGCATTCACGCCGAACCTGTGACGTTCGGGCTGAAGCTCGCTTACGCCTTTGCGGAATTCACCCGCGCCCGAGAGCGGCTCGTCACCGCCCGCAAGGAAGTCGCGACCTGTGCGATCTCGGGCGCCGTCGGCACTTTTGCGCAGATCGACCCGCGGGTGGAGGCGCATGTTGCAAAAGCGATGGGGCTGACGCCGGAGCCGATCTCGACCCAGGTGATTCCACGCGACCGGCACGCGATGTATTTTGCAACGCTCGGCGTGATCGCATCCTCGGTCGAACGCCTCGCCACCGAGATCCGGCATTTGCAGCGCACGGAAGTGCTGGAGGCGGAGGAATTCTTCTCCGAAGGCCAGAAGGGTTCGTCGGCAATGCCGCACAAGCGCAATCCGGTGCTTTCGGAGAATCTCACTGGCCTCTCCCGCATGGTGCGCGCCTATGTGACGCCGGCCATGGAGAATGTCGTGCTCTGGCATGAGCGCGATATCTCGCACTCTTCGGCGGAGCGCATGATTGCCCCCGATGCCACTGTGACGCTGGATTTTGCCCTTAATCGCCTCGCCGGCCTGATCGAGAAGCTGCTGATTTATCCTGCCAACATGCAGAAGAACCTCGACCGTCTCGGCGGCCTCGTTCATTCGCAGCGGCTCCTGATCGCGCTGACGCAAAAGGGCGCCAGCCGCGAGGACGCCTACAAGCTCGTGCAGCGCAACGCCATGCCGGTGTGGCGTGGCGAAGGCGACTTCCAGACGCTGCTGAAAAAAGACACTGAGGTGAAGAAATATCTCACCGACGCCGAGATATCCGAGCAGTTCGACCTCGGCTATCACTTCAAGCACGTCGATACGATCTTCAAGCGCGTGTTCGGCGAAAGCTAACCGAAACGGTATCCATGAGCAGCGTCGCAGCGGTCAGCCTTCGCGCCGGTCATCACTTCAGCAAGACGCCGAGCCTCAGCATTCGCCTGCTTAGGGGATTGGGTGTCGCCGGCGACGCCCATATGGGCGAGACGGTCAAGCACCGCTCGCGCGTCCGCAAGGACCCGACGCAGCCCAATCTGCGTCAGGTGCATTTGATTCACGCTGAACTGTTCGACGAGCTGCGCGCCAAAGGCTTTGCCGTTAAGCCCGGCGAGCTTGGCGAGAACATCACCACATCCGGCGTCGATCTGTTGGCCTTGCCAACCCGCACGCGGTTGCATCTTGGCGCAAGCGCCGTTGTCGAAATCACCGGCCTGCGCAATCCCTGCATCCAGATCGACAATTTCCAGATAGACCTGATGGCCGCAACGCTGGACAAGGATGCGGACGGCAATCTGGTTCGCAAGGCTGGAATCATGAGCATCGTGATCGCCGAGGGCGACGTTCGGCCCGGCGATGCCGTACGCGTGGAGTTGCCGGCCATGCCACATCGGCCATTGCTGCCGGTGTGACCAGGCATGCAATAACAACTGAATGGTAACCTCGGATCGGCTAAGATCGCAGCGTGGCATCACCTCCGACCATTCTGGTGTTCGATTCCGGCCTTGGCGGGCTCACGGTACTACGTGAGATCGTCGGAACGCGGCCTGACGCGCACTACGTCTATGTCGCGGACGATGCGTTCTTTCCCTACGGCCACCACAGCGAGGACCAGATCATCGCGCGGGTGGTGCCGCTGATCGGCGAATTGATCGCCGCGCACGCCCCAGATCTGGTCGTGATCGCCTGCAACACCGCCTCGACCTTGGTGATGTCGCATCTTCGCAGCGAATACGAAGTTCCCTTTGTCGGGACCGTGCCGGCCATCAAGCCGGCCTGCGCGAGTTCGAAAACAAAACGCGTGTCGGTGCTCGGCACCAAGGGCACCGTCAAGCGCGAGTACACCAAGGCGCTGATCCGCGATTTCGCGCAAGGCTGCGAGGTGACATTGGTGGGTTCGGCCGATCTCGCCTCGCTCGCCGAAACGGCATTGAACGGCGTTGAGGTGAGCGATCGGGAGATATCAGCCGAGCTCGCGCCGTGCTTTGTCGGGGATAGCGAAGGCGGTCCGGCGCGTACCGACACGGTCGTGCTGGCCTGCACCCATTTTCCGCTGCTGATGGACCGCTTGGTCAGGCTCGCGCCATGGCCGGTGGACTGGATCGATCCTGCGCCCGCGATTGCCCGGCGGGTTGCGGATCTGCTCAGGCCACCCGGCAGCGAAATCGATCGTGCCGGCGCCGAAATGATTTTCACTTCCCGACGGCCGCATACGCTGAGCCGGGCGTTGATGCCGTTTTTCGGCGGCCGCGTCCCGGCGTGAATGCATCTTGATCTTTTCGGCGAGTTTTGACGGCATCAAGCGCTGAAACGATCCGTGCCGTGGAGGCTAGCCGCTGAAATATTTGGGATTTATATAGTGGACCCGGCCAAGCCGGTCGCCTCGCCGGCGCCATAATGCAGAACCATCTGGCGCCAGGTCGGCTGGTTCGTGCTAGATGTAGGATTGGCGGACGGCAATCGGACTCGCCGGCTTGCTGTTGCGGGAACTTGAGTGGAACGATGCGCGGAACGGTTCGAAAAATCTCAATGCCGCGCCGTCTGGTCGCCGACCTCATGCACGCATCGATCCGCGTGCCCTTTGTTTCGCTCACGCGATCCCTCAACGTCCGCGAACTGTTAGAGGCCCGCGGGCTTGCCGCGCAACCGCCCGGCTGGGCTGCGATCTTCGTCAAGGCGTTCTCTCTGGTGGCGAAAGACGAGCCTGTCCTGCGCACGCTTTACGCCACGTGGCCATGGCCCAGTTTCTATGAACTGCCGCGCAGCGTCGCGATGATTGCGATCGCGCGCGTTGAAGACGGCCAGGATTGCGTGCTGCCGCAAAAGGTCACCGCGGCGGATACCTTGCCGTTGACCGAGGTCGATGCGCAGATCCAGCACGCGAAGGATGCGCCGATCGACCAGGTACCGGCCTTCAGGAAAATACTGCTGGCGACGAAGCTACCGCTGCCGCTTCGCCGCCTGATCTGGCTGATTGGGCTGAATTTCGGACGCCAGCGAGCCAACTATTTCGGCAGCTTCGGGGTAACCTCGGTTGCGGCCTACGGGGCCGGCGAGCTTCATGCGCTCAGTCCGGGGCCGTTTATCCTCAGCTATGGCGTGGTGGAGCAGGACCTGACCATCGATGTCGTGATCCGCTGGGATCACCGCATTACCGACGCGGCCTTGGTCGCAAAGGCCCTGACCCGGCTAGAACAGGTGCTGAACACCGAGATCGCGGCTGAATTGCGCAGCCAGAAGCAGCAGAACGAGCCAAAGCCGGTCCGGGCGGTCGCGACCTGATCGTCGGCCTTCCCAGCCGTCATTCCGGGGCGGTACGACGCATCGAACCCGGGATTCCGGGTCTGGTCCTGCGGACCATCCCGGAATGACGATGTTGGGTCGATTTTGGCCCGCAAAAGCGGGCCTTTCATTTGACAGGACGGCGGTTTCTCCCTAGAAACCGCCTGCTCGCGGGCCGGTTTCGGCCCGCGATGCGTTTCGCGACCCGTGGCCCGTCCCTTCAAGCTTAAGGGTTGGGCCTGTCGGCTCCGGGAATTTCCCGGCGCACAGGAGGGCGCGTTTCCTCAAAACTCGAACTCAAAAGAAGAGGACGCGATGACAAAGCGCAGTGAGGCGAAATACAAGATCGATCGCCGCATGGGTCAGAATATCTGGGGCCGCCCGAAGAGCCCCGTGAACCGCAGAGAATATGGCCCCGGCCAGCACGGCCAGCGCCGCAAGGGCAAGCTCTCCGACTTCGGCGTGCAGTTGCGCGCCAAGCAGAAGCTGAAGGGCTATTACGCCAACATTTCCGAACGCCAGTTTCACGGCATTTATGTCGAAGCCGGCCGTATGAAGGGCGATACCGGTGAAAACCTGATCGGCCTGCTCGAGCGCCGTCTCGACACCGTGGTCTATCGCGCCAAGTTCGTCGCCACCATGTTCGCCGCGCGCCAGTTTATCAATCACGGTCACGTCAAGGTGAACGGCCGCCGCGTCAACATCTCGAGCTTCAAGGTGAAGGTCGGCGACGTGGTCGAGGTCAAGGAATCCTCAAAGCAGCTCACCGTCGTGCTGGAAGCCACTCAGCTCGCCGAGCGCGATGTGCCCGACTTCCTCGAAGTCGATCATTCCAAGCTGACGGCGAAGTTCGCCCGCGTCCCAAATCTGTCCGATGTGCCGTTCGCGGTGCAGATGGAGCCGCATCTGATCGTCGAATTCTATTCGCGCTGATCCGTCGGCATTTCTGTAAGCTCGAAGGCCCCGGTTTTGCCGGGGCCTTTTTGTATGAGTAGGATAGGCCAGCGCGTATTCCGCAAAAGTGGCTACCGGTTTTGCGAATGGAATATGCGCAAAGAAAGCTCTGAGAGAGTAACCGCCATGATCTACACCCCTCCCCTGCGCGATCCGAAACAACCGCCGGTCCGCATCAACCTGTTGTCTGATACGCAGACCCGCCCGACACCGGCCATGCGCGAGGCAATAGCGCGGGCCGAGGTCGGCGACGAGCAGATCGGTGACGATCCGACCGTGAATTTGCTGAGCGAGCGGGTGGCCGATTTGCTCGGCAAGCAAGCCGCCGTGTTCATGCCCTCCGGGACCATGTGCAACGTCGCGGCGACCCTGGTGCATTGCAGGCCCGGCGATGAAATTCTGGCGCATGAGACCGCGCATATCATCACCCGCGAAGGCGGGGCCCACGCCGCGCTCGGCGGATTCCAGATCACGCCACTATCGGGCGCCGACGGGCAATTCACGCCCGACGCCTTTCGCAACGCGCTTCACCCGCGCAACCGCTACCAGCCGCCGCAGACGGTGGTCAGCGTCGAGCAAACCGCCAATATCGGCGGCGGCACGATCTGGAGGAAAGGCGCTCTCGATGAGATCGCCGGCATAGCAAAATCCAACGGCATAGCCACCCACATGGACGGCGCGCGGCTCCTGAACGCCTGCGTCGCCACCGGCATCAGCGCGCGCGATATGGCCGCGGGATGGGATTCAGCCTGGATCGACTTCTCAAAAGGGCTGGGCGCACCGGTCGGCGCTGTCATCGCCGGCTCGCGCGATTTCATCGACGAGGTCTGGCGCTGGAAGCAACGCCTCGGCGGTTCGATGCGCCAGGCCGGTATTTGCGCCGCGGCTTGCGTCTATGCGCTCGATCACCACGTCGACCGGCTTGCCGACGATCACGCCAACGCCCGGGCTCTGGCGCGGGGGTTATCACAAATCGCAGGGATGGAGGTGCAGCAACCCGAAACCAACCTCGTTTTCTTCAATCCTGATGGCGCTGGCGTCACCGGCGAGAGCATGGTCGCGAACCTACGCCAGCGCGGCGTGCTGCTCGCGATGATGGACGGCCGGATCCGCGCCTGCACCCATCTGGATATCACCGCTGACATGATCGAGGAGACGGTCGGACTGGTGCGGGAGATTGTGCGGAGCGCGTAGAGGATCCAAACGCGTTTATTGGTAGCTGATGCGCTCATCAAAAACGATCATCGTCGTTCCGTGACGCGAGCAAAGCGAGCGAACCCGGAATCCATAACCACGTCGGGAGTGTGGATTCCGGGTCTGCAAGTGGCGCATCCTCAGATGTGCAGTTGCACATCGGGGAATGACGAGTACAGAGATCGAAAGCCACAACGTCGCGCGCGGTTTTCGCAATCGTTCACCGTCATCAATCCTTGAGCGCCTCGTAGATCAGCGTCTTCAGCGCCAGTTGAATCCGTCCGCGCTGCGACGGCGTCTGCGCCATGAAGATCACGAACATATCGTCCTTCGGATCGATGAAAAAGAAGGTACCGGCGATACCGTCCCAGCGATATTCGCCTGTCGGCCACGATGTATTTGCAGGCGGCGCGGTACGCACGGCAAAGCCAAGTCCGAACCCGCTGGAAGCGCCTGGAAAATACAAATTGTCGCGCGCGATTTTTGTCTCCGGCCCGATATGATCTGACGTCATCAAGGCGATCGTCTCGGATTTGAGGTAGCGCCTGCCATCAAATGTACCGCCGTTCAGCAGCATTTGGGCAAAACGCGCATAATCCCCTATCGTCCCGACCATGCCCGCTCCGCCGGACTCCCAGCGCCTCGGCGACATCGGATCTCTGATTCCAGCGACCGGACTGATAAAGCGATCGTCAGGCATTGGCTCGGCGATGCGCGGCCGCTTCGTCGCATCGGCGACGTAGAATGCCGTCTCGGTCATCCCTAGGGGATCGAGCAGCCGCTGCTTCTCGAACTGAAACAGCTGTTGTCCCGATACGACTTCAATGACACGGCCGAGAATGTCGGTTGAATGACCATAATCCCATAACGTTCCCGGTTGCTCGGCCAGCGGCAAGGCGGCAAGGCGCTCGGCGAATTCGGCATTGTCGACATCGCCATTGAACAGGTCGGCCTGCGCATAGAGCTTCCGCACCGCGCCATCGCCATAAAAGCCATAAGTGAGCCCCGATGTGTGGCGCAGCAGGTCTTCGATCGTGATCGGGCGATCGACCGGCTCGAGCACAAGCGACGGCTTTTCGTGTTCATCGCGCTTCTCGACGCCGACTTTCACGTCGGCAAATGCCGGGATGTACTTTGAAACGGGGTCGTTGAGCGAGAGCTTGCCGTCCTCGACCAGCATCATCGCGGCGACGCTGGTGATCGGTTTCGACATCGAATAAAGGCGAAAGATGGTATCCGCGGTCATCGGCAGCTTGGTCGCGACGTCACGCACGCCGAAGTTTTCGAAATACACGGGTCGACCGTGCTGCTGGATCAGAAGGATGGCGCCGGGGATCTTGGCGGTCGCAATCTCGTTGCGGATGTAGTCGCCGACGCGCTGCAGTTTTTGGCGCGAAAAAATTGCCGAAACGGGGGACGGCGATTCTGCCCAGCCGGCGTTCGGCCATCCGACAGCGATGGCGACAACCAGAAGCGCAAGCGCCGCCGCGACGCTGCACCGCTGCGTGAAGCTGTCAGTTCTCCATCGCTTCATAGATCAGCTGCTTTACTGCCTTTTGGATCGGCTGGCGCTGCGAGGGCGTCTGCTCCAGCAGCACGAAAAACATATCCTGCTTGCGGTCGATCACGAAATAGCAGCCACTGGCGCCGTCCCATTTCAGTTCGCCCAGCGAACCCGCCGGCGGCGGCTTGGCATTGCCGGGATCGGTGCGAACCGCGAGACCGAGCCCGAAGCCGAAGCCATCGCCGGGAAAATAGAAGTAGTCGCGCCCGACGCCGGAACCCGGACCCACATGATCCGTCGTCATCAGTTCGAACGCCTTGGGGCTTAGATAGGTCCTGCCCTCGAACTTGCCGCCATCGAGCAGCATCTGCGCAAAGCGCGCGAAGTCCGACATGGTCGAAACCATGCCGCCGCTGGCCGATTCCCACTTCTTCGGAACATCGGGCCTATTCTCGCGGCCGACGCGGAAATCGCTGTCGTTCGGCATTGGCTGGGCCAGCAGCTTCTGCTTCTCCGGATCGGTGACGAAGAAACGGGTGTCCTTCATGCCGAGCGGATCGAGCAGCTTTTCCCTCTCAACCTCTAACAGGCTTTTCCCAGACACGATTTCCATGATCCGGGCCAGGACGTCGGTGGAATGGCCGTATTGCCAGAGCGAGCCCGGCTGGTTGTGCAGCGGCAGCTTTGCGATTCGCTCGGCGAATTCGGCAAGGTCGAAATCGCCCGCATAGAGATTTGCGGCTGCATAGGCCTTGCGGACCAGGCTATCGCCATAGAACCCATAGGTGATTCCAGAGGTGTGACGCATCAGGTCGAGAACGGTCGGCGGCCGGTTCGGCGGCACTAGCGCGAGCGTCTTGGTGCCGTCCTCGCTTTTCTCCTCAACGCCAACCTTCACATTCGCAAAGGAAGGAATGTACTTCGCGATGGGATCCTCGAGTGCGAGCTTGCCCTCATCGACCAACATCATCGCGGCCACGCTGGTGATGGCCTTGGTCATCGAGAACAGCCGGAAGATGGTTTGGTCCGTCATCGGCTGCTTGGAGACGACATCCTGGACGCCGAAAAACTCATGATAAACGGGTTTGCCGTGCTGCTGGATCAGCAGGATCGCACCCGGGATTTTTCCATTCGTTATCTGGTCACGGAGATAATCGCCGACGCGCTCGAGTTTTTGTAAGTTGAAATGCGCGCCCGCGGGAATATCGAAGGTACCTTCTGCGCTGGCGGATGGCGCCGCTGCAATCGTCAGCACCGCGCCGCAAAACAGCGCGCGCACCACATGACCTGAATTCATCGCCCCCTCCCCTGAAACTCGCTCCGCGGAGTGTAGCGGCCGGCTCAATCGGCACAAGGGCTGCCGAATTCCGCCATCGCCTGCGCATGCAGCCGGGCGCTGTCGTTCGAAAAGCAGCAGAAAATAATGCGGCTGATTGCCGGCGCCGCGGGCAGCACCTCGACCGTGGTCGAGACCGCGATCCGCGCCGCGCGCTCGGCGGGGAAACGATAGATGCCGGTGGAAATGGCGGGAAAAGCAATCGAAGCAAGGCGGTGGATCTGGCACAGTTCGATCGCGCGGCGATAGCACGACGCCAGCGCTTCATCTTCGCCGCGGTTTCCGCCGTTCCAGACCGGGCCAACGGCATGAATCACATGCCGCGCCGGCAGCCGATATGCTTTGGTAATTTTGGCGCCGCCGGTCTCGCAGCCATGGAGCGTGCGGCATTCGGCTGATAGCTCAGGCCCGGCCGCGCGATGGATCGCGCCATCAACGCCACCACCGCCGAGCAGCGAAGTGTTCGCGGCGTTGACGATGGCGTCAACGCTTAGCGTCGTGATGTCGGCGACGATGACTTCCAGCCGCGCCGTGCCGATCTGGCGCGCGGCCAAACTCAGGCGGAGGCAGCCGCGCTGACGGTGACACCCTTGTCGGCAAGGAGCTGTTGCAACTCACCGGCCTGGAACATTTCGCGGATGATGTCGCAACCGCCGACGAACTCGCCCTTGACGTAAAGCTGCGGAATGGTCGGCCAGTTGGAGTAGGTCTTGATGCCGTTGCGCAGTTCGGCCGATTCCAGGACATTCAGGCCCTTATAGCCGACCCCGACGTGATCCAGGATCTGCACCACCTGCCCGGAAAAACCGCACTGCGGAAATTGGGGTGTCCCTTTCATAAACAGCACGACGTCGTTCGACTTCACTTCGTTTTCGATAAATTGTTCGATGCTCATATTTGAGTCCTTTTGCGGCACAGCCTTTCGGGCCGCCATCAGTCCGTTAAACCCACACTGTCATATATGTACCCCAAACCGTTGTGCATCCAAAGTAAAATGGCAGGTGACTGGTATGCGGGGGGCCTGAGCCACCCGCCGGTTCGGAAGGCCAGGCCATAGCCGGCAGGTATCATCCTGGCCTTGATGATCGTCCTGGGAGGCTTTTATCCCGGACGGAAGCCCCTATCTAGGACAGACTATTCTTGGGGAACCCGTCCGCCAGAGCAACGTTCTCCCCCGAACGGAGATTATCGTGACGAAAACAGCATCCGCTGCGGCCACGCTCGCCGCCCCTTGCCCGTCACTATTCTCCGATTCCGGCACCCTGGCCCAGGATTTGGTAGAAGCCTTCCTTGACGTCCGAAACGAGACCGAGCGCCGCGCCGCCCCCCTGATGCCAGAGGATCAGTTGATCCAGTCGATGCCGGACGCGAGCCCGGCGAAATGGCACCGTGCCCATACCACCTGGTTCTTCGAGCAATTCCTGCTCGGCGAACACTGCGAAGGCTACAAGCCCTTTCACCCGGATTATGCGTATCTGTTCAATTCCTACTATGTCAGCGCCGGACCTCGGCACGCCCGCCATCAGCGCGGCCATCTGACCCGTCCCGGCGCCGACGAAATCACGGCCTACCGCCGGCATGTCGATGCCGCCGTGGTGAAATTCTTTCACGAGGCTAAAGAGGACGCGCTCGCCGCGATCGCACCGCTTGTGGAAGTCGGTCTCAATCACGAGCAGCAGCATCAGGAATTGATGCTGACCGACATCCTGCACGCCTTCGCGCAAAATCCGATCCCGCCGGCTTACGATCCGGCGTGGAAATTCCCCGCTTCAACGCGGACCGGCGACGAAACTCGCGCCGGCGACGAATGGGTCACCCTCAACGAGGGCATCCACACCATTGGGCATGCGAGCGAAACATTCCATTTCGACAATGAGAAACCGGCGCACCGCGCGCTGGTGGGGCCGGTCAGGCTGGCGCGCAATCTCGTCACCAACGCCGAGTGGCTCGCGTTCATGAAAGACGGCGGCTACTCCACGCCGACGCTCTGGCTGATGGACGGCTTCGCGGCCGTCAGCAACGAGCAATGGCAGGCGCCCGGCCACTGGCGCGAGATATCAGGCGAATGGCAGGTCATGACCTTGGCCGGACTGAAGCCCGTCGACCCTGCCGCCCCCGTCTGCCACGTCAGCTATTACGAAGCCGACGCGTTCGCGCGCTGGAGCGGCAAGCATTTGCC
>WNFR01004319.1_pt1 | contig 14615 bp, 11 predicted proteins | sample 5400221 | NCBI WGS metagenome assembly WNFR01 (sample SAMN13153357, study PRJNA577476) | soil metagenome | isolation source: 40 cm soil under Madrone tree | place: USA:California | collected 2016-06-14 | reverse complement strand
AGTTGACGGCGAATGCGAGCCCGATCAGCGCGATGACGCCCACGCCAACGCGGACCGCGAGCGGCGTGGACCCGAGCGCCTTGAGTGCGCGGCGCGGGAGGTCGAAGCGACGGCGGCGCATGCGCCTCGACTGTACCCGCACGCGCTTGCCACAGCCATCGCGGAAGGCGCAACATTCAGTTGCAGCCAAGGGGAGGAACCATGAAACTGCTCGCAACGGCTTCGGCCGTTCTGCTGTTTATCGCCACCAGTGTTGCCGCGCAGACGCTCGACGAGCTGAAGAATGACGGCCAGCTCAACGATGCCCTGAAGACCGACAACGTCCTGACGTACGGCATGGGCTATCACCAGCAGCGCTATAGCCCGCTCAACCAGATCAACCCGAAGACCATCAAGCGCCTGGTGCCAGTCTGGAACCTGAGCCTCGACAATAGCTGGGGCGAGCAGGCGCAGCCAATCGTCTACAACGGCGTGATGTACGTGACCAACGCGCGGCACACCGTGGCCATCGATATCGGCAGCGGCAAGCAGCTCTGGAAGCACACGCTCGACTGGCCGGCCGACACGCCGCGGGTGGTGTGCTGCGGCGTATCCAACAAGGGCGTTGCGCTCTACAACGGCCGGGTCTATCGCACGACGCTCGATGCGCACGTGATGGCGCTCGACGCGAAGACCGGGAAGGAGCTCTGGAAATCCAAGGTCGCCGAGTGGAAGGACGGTTATTCGCTTACCCTCGCGCCTCTGATAGCGAACGGCGTGCTGATCACGGGAATATCGGGCGCCGAGTTCGGCATCCGCGGCTTCATCGACGGCTGGGATCCGGAGACCGGCAAGCAGCTCTGGCGGCGCCACACCATTCCGGCGCGCGGCGAAAAGGGCAACGAGACCTGGCCGCAGGACAACAACGCCTGGGAGATCGGCGGCGGCTCGGCGTGGATCACCGGCTCCTACGATCCGCAGCTCGATCTCATGTACTGGGGCATCGGCAATCCGGCACCCTGGGCCTCGCAAAGCCGCGCCGGCGACAACCTCTACACCTCGGCGGTGCTGGCGCTGCGGCCGAAGACCGGCGAGATCGTCTGGCACTACCAGTTCACGCCGAACGACGCGTACGACTACGACGCCTGCTGGGAGCTGATCCTCGCGGAGCTCAAGGTCGCCGGCAAGCCGCGCAAGGTGCTGATGCAGCTCAACCGCAACGGCTTTCTCTATGTGCTCGACCGCACGAACGGCCAGCTCATTTCCGCGAAGCCCTACGAGAAGGTCAACTGGGCAAGCCAGGTCGACATGAAGACCGGGCGGCCGGTGGAAACCGAGATCGCGAAGAGCATCCGCGACATGAAGGCGACCGAGCATTGGCCGTCCACGCGCGGCGGCAAGAACTGGCAGCACGCCGCGTTCAACCCGAACACGGGCCTGCTCTACGCCAACACGCTGCACGAAGGGCGCATGTACAGGCACCTCGAGACCAAGCCATTCGAAAAAGGACAGCGCTACCAGTTCATCGAGAACCTGCCGCTGCCGCGCGCGGCGGGCGAGCCGGTAGGCCATATCGAGGCGATCGATCCGCTCACCGCGGAGAAAAAGTGGCGCGTGCCGCTCACCGACTTCCAGATCTGGTCGGCGATGCTGGCGAGCGGTGACCTGCTCTTCACCGGCAAGGAGACGGGCGAGTTCATCGCGCTCGACGCCGCGACCGGCAAGCAGCTCTGGCAGTTCCAGACCGGCTCCGGGATCAATGCGATGCCGGTGACCTACACGTACAAGGGCCAGCAGTACGTGACGGTGCTCTCGGGAATCGGCGGGCTTTACTGGAACATCAACCGCGAGGCGTTGAAGGACCGCGTTCCGCAAGGTGGCTCGGTATGGACCTTCGCGCTCTTGCCGGAGTGATGCTCGCGACGAGCAGCGCTTTCGCGCAGGCACCGGCGCCGCAGGTTATCCAGCGCGGCGCCGATGTCTACGAGCGCAATTGCTCGCCCTGCCACGGCGCGCGCATGCAGGACCCGCAGGGCGCTTTCGACCTGCGCAAGTTCCCGCACAGCGAGCGCGAGCGCTTCGTGAGCTCAGTCGCTCGCGGCAAGAACCAGATGCCGGGTTGGGGCGCGATCCTGAAGCCCGAGGACATCGAGGCGCTCTGGGCCTACGTCGTGTCCTACGAGAGCGTGCGCGGTCACTGAACGGCGCCGGCGCGCACCTGGCCGACGCATGGATTGGCGCCGATCGCGTAGGCGAGCTCGGCCGGCGATTCGATCTCCCAGAGCGCGAAGTCAGCTGCCTTGCCGACTTCGAGGGTGCCGTGCGACGACTGCATGCCCAGCGCCCGCGCCGCATGCACGGTGAACCCTGCGAGCGCTTCCTCGGGCGTCAGGCGAAAGAGCGTGCACGCCATGTTCATCGCGAGGAGCGGCGAGGAAAGCGGCGACGAGCCGGGGTTGTGATCCGTCGCCAGCGCGATCGGCACATGATGGCTGCGCAAGGCCGAGATCGGCGGCAGTCGGGTCTCGCGCAGGAAATAGAACGCGCCGGGGAGCAGCACGGCGACGCTGCCTGAGCGCGCGAGCGCTTCAATGCCCGGGGGGCTCGTGTACTCGAGGTGATCTGCGGACAAGGCGCCATGCTTTGCCGCGAGCGCCGCGCCGCCCAGGTCCGATAGCTGGTCGGCGTGCAGCTTCACCGGCAGGCCGAGCCGCCTCGCCGTGTCGAAGACGCGCGCCGTCTGGTAGCGGCTGAAGGCGATGCGCTCGCAGAAGGCGTCGACCGCGTCGACCAGCTTCTCCGCGGCCGCGGCCGGCAGCACCTCGTCGCAGACGAAGTCGATGTAGGCGTCCGCGCGTCCCTTGTATTCCGGCGGCAGCGCATGCGCACCAAGGAAGGTCGTCTTGATCGTCACACCACCGAGCCGCCGCGCGACGCGCAGCATCTTAAGCTCGGTGTCGCGATCGAGGCCGTAGCCCGACTTCACTTCGACCACGGCGGCACCCTCGGCGAGCCAGGCGCGCAGCCGCCGCTGCGCGAGCGACAAGAGCTCGCCTTCCGAGGCCGCTCGCGTCGCGCGCACGGTGGAGAGGATTCCGCCGCCCGCCTTGGCGATTTCCTCGTAGCTCGCGCCCTTCAGCCGCAGCTCGAATTCGTGCGCGCGCCTGCCCGCATAGACGAGGTGCGTGTGGCAGTCGACGAAGCCGGGCAGGATCCACGCGCCGCGCGCGTCGTGCTGCACGCGCGCATCGCCCTTCCACTCGCGCCGCTCGCCGACCCACGAGATGCGGCCGCCCGCGGCGGCGAGCGCGCCGTCGCGGATCACCGGTCCCGCCAGGGTGGCGAGCCGCGCGTTCAGCCAGACGGCGTCGTGCATCTGGCTATGATAGCGACGTGAAAACGTATTACGCGCGCGAGGCGTTGCTGCCTTCCGGCTGGGCGCGCGACGTGCGCATCACGGTAGACGACGGGGCTATCACCGTCGTCGAGTCCGGGCGCGCGGCAAAGGGGGCGGAGCACCTTGCGGGCCCCGTGCTGCCAGGGATGGCGAACCTCCATTCGCATGCGTTTCAGCGCGCGATGGCCGGCCTTACCGACGTGCGCACCGCGCCGCACGACGACTTCTGGTCCTGGCGCGAGCTCATGTACCAATTCATGGAGCGGCTCACGCCCGAGCAGGCGCAGGCGATCGCGGCGCAGCTCTATATCGAGATGCTGCAGCACGGCTATACCGCGGTGGGCGAGTTCCACTACGTTCACCACCCGGCCGAGATGCTCGACCGGCACCTCGCCGCGGCGCGCGAGACGGGCATCGCAATCACCCTACTGCCCTCGCTCTACCGCTGGTCGGGCTTCGGCGCGAAGTCGCTCGCGCCGCGCCAGCGCAGGTTCGCGAGCGATGTGCGCACGGTGCTCGATATCGTTGCACGCGTACCGCGCAGCGCGGACATCAACGCCGGCGTGGCGCCGCACTCGCTGCGCGCGGTGGACCCCGCCTCCTTGAAGGAGCTGGTTGCCGCGGTGGACGAGCGCACCAGGATCCACATCCACGCCGCCGAGCAGACGCGCGAGGTCGAGGAAAGCACGCTCGCACTGCACAAGCGTCCGGTGGAATGGCTGCTCGAGAACTGCCCGGTCGACGGCCGCTGGTGCCTGGTGCACGCGACGCACATGCAGTCCACCGAGATCACCGGCCTCGCGGCGAGCGGCGCGGTTGCCGGGCTTTGCCCGTCGACCGAGGCGGATCTCGGCGACGGCATTTTTCCGCTCGTCGCCTATCGCGGCGCGAGCGGCCGCTGGGGCATCGGCGGCGACAGCCACGTGTCGCGCGATCCAGCCGAGGAATTGCGGCTGCTCGAATACGTGCAGCGGCTCGTCGGACGCCGGCGCAACATCAATATCAGCAGCCTCTCTGCCGCCGTGGGCACCACGCTCTGGCTCGAAGCCGCCGCCGGCGGCGCGCAGGCGCTCGGCCGCGAGATGGGCGCGCTCGCGCCCGGCAAGCGCGCCGACCTCGTGGTGCTCGACGGCGCGCATCCCGATATCGCGCCGCGCACCGGCGATGCGGTCGCCAACGCGCTGGTGTTCTCCGGAAACGGCAACCTGGTGCGCGACGTCATGGTCGCCGGCCGCTGGCTCGTGCGGGAGCGGCGCCATGCGCACGAAGAGTCGGCGGCGGAGCGCTACGCGCGCGCCGTTTCCGAGCTGATCCGCTAGCACATGGCGGACGTCCCCGCGAAGCTCGCCCCGCCCGCGCTGCCGGCGGAGCGTGCCAAGACCTGCGCGCTCAGCTTCACGGCCGCGTTTGTGGACACCAGCGTGTTCGTCGGCCTGTTCGGGCTCTTCACCGCCCACGTCACCGGCAACTTCGTGCTGATCGGCTCGGAGCTGGTGCACGCGAGCGGCGATGTGTGGCCGAAGCTGCTCGCCTTTCCGGCTTTCATCCTCGCCGTCGCCGTGGCGGTCAAAGTTAGCGAGACGCTCGAGCGGCGGCAGAGAGCGCCGGTTCCGACCCTGCTTTATATCGAGGCGGCGCTGCTGCTCGCCGCTTTTGCCGCCGTCGCGGCGCGTCCTCCCGGCCACGCCACCGACACCTCTGCGCTCGTGGGCGGGATGCTCGCGGCGGCCGCCATGGGGATGCAGAACGCGATGATGCGGCTCGAGCTCGCCACGCTCCCGTCCACGACGGTGATGACGGTCAACGTGACGCAGAGCGTGATCGACGTCGTCACGATGCTCTCGAGGGCCGATTCCGCCAGGCATGACGAGGCGCGCAGGCGCTTTTCGCGCATGTGGCCGCCGCTCGTCGCCTTCACTGCCGGCGCCGCAGGTGGCGCGCTTGGTTACGCCCTCGCCGGATTCAGCGCGCTCCTGGTTCCAAGCGTGCTGTGCGTGCTCCTGGGAGCGCTCTGGCGACGCGGCCACTGACAGCGCAGGACAGTTTTCAGTCACGCGCCGGCAATATCGCGTTGCGACGATCGGAGGCCTCTTCCACCAACAACGGAACCCTCCATGGCCCTCAAGAAGACGGTGCTCGGGACTCTCATTGGCTTGGCACTTGGCGCCGGAACGACGGCGCAGGCGAGCGACATCGACCACGTGCTGCTCCTGAGCATCGACGGACTGCACGCCCTGGACGTCGCGCGCTACGTGGAGAGCCATCCCGGCTCCGCGCTCGCCAGCCTGGCGGGGCACGGCGTTACCTACAGCAACGCCCGCACGCCGGCGAATTCCGACTCATTCCCCGGCCTGCTCGCGCTCGTCACCGGCGGCTCGCCGGTGTCGCATGGATTCTTCTACGACGTGAGCTACGACCGCACGCTGTTCGCGCCGGACAACACGAACTGCTCCGGGCCGGCTGGCAACATGATGGTGTACGACGAGTCGATCGACAATTACAACACGTCGGGGATCTCGCTCAATAACATCAACCCCGCGGCGCTGCCGCGCGGACTGCGCGATGGGCGCTGCGTGCCGATCTTCCCGCACCAGGGCATGCGGGCCAATACGATCTTCGAAGTCGTGCGCGACCACGGCAGGCATACGGCCTGGGCCGACAAACATCCGGCCTATGACCTGGTGAATGGACCGTCGGGGACCGGCGTGGAGGATCTCTTCACGCCCGAGATCACGAACGCGCCGCCGACCGGAAGCGGACCCGACGCCACGACGAGTGTGCTCTGCACCGTCGCGAACGACCGCCTCAAGGTCGATGCCATCGTGAACCAGATTCACGGCCGGCGGCATGACGGCACTCCGTGGCGCGGCGCGCCGGGCGTCTTCGGCATGAACTTCCAGGCGGTGAGCGTAGGACAGAAGCTCGCCAAGGACGCCGGCAACTCCGCCTGCCCGTCGCTTGCCTATCCCGCAGGGATGAATCTCACCGGCCAGGCCGGCGGCTACCTCGACGGCGCCGGCACGCCGAGCGCAGTGCTGCAGTATGGCCTCGCGCAAACGGATGCGGCGATCGCACAGATGATCGCGGAACTGAAGAACGCCGGCCGATACGATAGGACGCTCATCATCGTCACCGCGAAGCACGGCCAGTCGCCGATCAACCCCGTCCAGGCGAACAAGCCCGGCCACTTTGCCGACCTCGTGGCCGCCCTGCCCGGCGCGGCGTCCGATCCGGCGGCGCAAGCCATCGTGAGCGCCGCGAATTGCAGCGGCGGGCCGTGCGGCTTCGTCCAGGACGACGACGTTGCGCTGATCTGGCTGCAGGATCAGAGCCAGACCGCGGCAGTCGCGCGCTACCTCAATGCCAATGCAAAAGCCCTCTTCATCGACGAGGTCATGGCGGGCGCGGAGCTCAGGCTCAAGTTCCGCAATCCCGCGCGCGACAGCCGCACGCCGGACATCATCGTGCAGCCGCAGTACGGCACGATCTATACCGGTTCATCGAAGAAGAATGCAGAGCACGGCGGCTTCAGCTACGGCGACACGAACGTCGGGCTGCTGGTTTCGCATCCGCGGCTGGAAGCACGCAGCGTGAAGAGCCCGGTGTCGACGTCGCAGGTGGCGCCGACCATCCTGCGGGCGCTCGATATCGACCCTGACGAGCTCACTGCGGTGCGCGAAGAGCACACGCGCGTCCTACCGGGCCTGCCAGAGCTGTAACGCGCCGCAAGCAGCCGCAATAAGTACAAGCGCAAGCCGAAGGGCCTTTGTGAAGCGGGTCGCTCCCTAGTACAGTGGCCGCCATGGCTGCGCTTTGGAAATGCGCGGCGCTCGCGCTGCTGCAGGCATGCAGCTCGGCGGCGTACGCGCAACAGTATCCTGCGAAGCCCATCAGGTTCGTCGTTTCCTTCCCGCCGGGCGGCGCGGTCGACATCGTTTCGCGCATCGTGCAGCCGCGGCTCGCGGAGGGCCTCGGGCAGCCGATCATCATCGAGAACCGCGGCGGCGCGGGTGGCGCCGTGGGCACGGAAGCCGTCGCGCGCAGCGCGCCCGACGGCTATACGTTTCTCTTCACACTGTCGTCGCACACCATGAACCCGGTGCTCTACAAGCTGAGCTACGACGTCGAGCGCGACTTCGCGCCGGTGTCGCTGCTCGTCAGCGTGCCGCAGCTCATCGCCGCGCACCCGAGCGCCCCGGCGAGCACGCTGCGCGAGCTGCTCGCGGCCGCGAAAGCGCGGCCGGGCTACTATGCCTATGCCACCCCCGGTAACGGCACGCCCGGCCATATCGCGGGCGAGCTATTGAAGCTGAAGACCGGCATCGATCTAGTGCATGTGCCGTACAAGGGCGGCGGCCCCGCGCTCGCCGACGTGGTCGCCGGGCAGGTTCCGTTCCTCATCCTGACCGCGCCAGCCGGGCTGCCGCCGGCGCGCGCCGGCAGGCTGCGCGCGCTCGCGGTGACGACGCTGAAGCGCAGCGCTGCCGCTGCGGACATCCCGACCGTCGCGGAAGAGCTCAACCTGCCCGATTACGAGGTCGATTCCTGGATCGCGCTGTTCGCGCCGGCGAAAACGCCCGAACCGGTCATTGCGCGCATGCACCGGGAAGTGGTGCGCGTGCTGCAGCTTCCCGAGGTGAAGCAGAAGCTCGCCGAGCAGACTGCCGACCCGGTCGGCAGCACGCCGCAGGAGCTTGGACGCATCGTCAAAGCGGACCTCAAGCGCTGGGCCGAGGTGATCGCCAAGGCCGGCATCAAGGGCGATAACTAGCTCGCGAGCTCCGGTCGGTTCTTGAACTGCTCGAGCGCCTCGGGATTGGCGAGCGCCTCGAGGTTCTTCACCGCGCGGCCGTGCACCACGTCGCGCACCGCGAGCTCGACGATCTTGCCGCTCTTGGTGCGCGGGATGTCGGTGACCTGCACGATCTTCGCCGGGACGTGGCGCGGCGTGGTGTTGTCGCGGATGCGGCGCTTGATGGCGTTCACCACGGGCTCGTCGAGCTCCTGGCCCTCGCGCAGCTTGACGAACAGCACCACCCGCACGTCGCCCTGCCAGTCCTGGCCGATGACGAGCGACTCCACCACCTGCTCGAGCTGCTCGACCTGGCGGTAGATCTCCGCGGTGCCGATGCGCACGCCGCCGGGGTTCAGCACCGCGTCCGAACGCCCGTAGATGATGATGCCGCCGTGCGCGGTGATCTCCGACCAGTCGCCGTGGCGCCAGACATTCGGATATTTCTCGAAGTACGCCGCCCGGTACTTCGACCCATCTGGATCGTTCCAGAACCCGATGGGCATGGACGGGAAAGGCCGGGTGCACACCAGCTCCCCTTTCTCGCCGACGACCGCGCGCCCCTGGTCGTCGAACACTTCAACCGCCATGCCGAGCGCCTTGGCCTGGATCTCGCCGCGCCACACCGGGCCGGCTGGATTTCCCAGCGCGAAGCACGAGACGATATCGGTGCCGCCGGAGATGGACGACAGGCACACGTCGCTCTTGATGCTCTGGTAGACGTAGTCGAACCCCTCGGGCAGGAGCGGCGAGCCGGTCGAGAGCACGGCGCGCAGCTTCTTCAGCTGATGCGTTTCGATCGGCCTCAGGCCCGTCTTCGCGAGCGAATCGATGAACTTCGCCGAGGTGCCGAAATGCGTCATGCGCTCGGCATCCGCGTAGTCGAAGAGCAGCCGCCCGCGATTAATGAAGGGCGAGCCGTCGTAGAGCAGCAGCGTCGCCTCGGAGGCGAGCCCGCTGACGAGCCAGTTCCACATCATCCAGCCGAGCGTGGTGAAGTAGAACAGGCGATCGGCCACGCGCACGTCGCTGTGCAGCCGGTGCTCCTTCAGGTGCTGGAGCAGCGTGCCGCCCGCGCCATGGATGATGCACTTGGGCACCCCCGTGGTGCCCGAGGAATAAAGGATGTAGAGCGGATCGTTGAACGCGACCGGCTGGTACCTGATCTCCTGCGCATCGAACGGCTCGAGGAACTCGTAGAGCGAAGTGCCCGCACTCGCGCTCTCGCCGATGTAGTCGATCACCACCAGCTCCTCGACGCTCGGCAGCTTGTCGAGGACCTGGGCCGCCTTTTCCTGGGAGTCGAATTCCTTGCCGTTGTAGATGTAGCCGTCGGCGCAGAACAGCACCTTCGGCTCGATCTGGCCGAAGCGGTCGAGCACGCCCTGTACGCCGAAGTCGGGCGAGCAGCTCGACCAAACGGCGCCGAGGCTAGCGGTGGCGAGCATCGCCGCGGCGGCTTCCGGCAGGTTGGGGAGATAGCCTGCGACGCGATCGCCCTTCCGGACGCCGACGTCGGCAAGCGCCTGCGCCATGCGCGACACGAGGTCGTAGAGCTGCTTATAGGTGAGACGCCGCTTGATGCGCTCTTCGCCCCAGAAGACCATGGCCTCGGCGCCGTCGCGCCGGCGCAGCAGGTTCTGGGCGAAGTTGAGCCGCGCGTCCGGGAACCAGCGCGCGCCCGGCATGCGATCGCCGTCGACCAGCGTCGCGCCGCCCTTCTCCCCGATCACGCCGCAGAAGTCCCACACCCGGTTCCAGAACTCGGGCGCGCGCTCCACCGACCATTGGTGCAGCTCGGCGTAGTCGCGCTTGCCGGCCTCGCGCATCAAGCGCGCCACCGCCGTCTGCGCGGCGCGCTCGGGGTCCGGCGTCCACATCGGCGCCGTCATTGCAGCCGCTCGCGGATGGCTTGGGGGATGCGCACCGGCTTCTGGCGCGCCATGTCGATGAACACCACCGTGGCGGCGCCGTCGGCGTAGAGCTCGCCGCCGATCAGCAGCTCATAGAACGTCGGCACGCTGGAGCCGCCCGCTGGTCCGGCGTACACCTGCACCTCAACCGTGCCCGGGTAGTTGATGGCGCGCTTGAAGTTGCACGAGGCGTTGGCGATCACGATGCCGGTCGACTTCCAGGCCTCTTCCTCGGGCACGAGCGCGTCGAACCAGCCGATGCGCGCCTGCTCCATGTAGCGGAAGTACACCGTGTTGTTGACGTGGCCCATCGCGTCCATGTCGCCCCAGCGGATCGGAATGCGTTCGACATGCACAAGCTTGCGGCGGGAGGACATCGGGGCGCTGATTATAATTCGCGCATGCCGCGCGAATCGATGCAGTACGACATCGTGATCGTCGGCGCCGGTCCCGCCGGGCTCGCGGCCGCGATCCGCGCGAAGCAGATCTCTCCCGGCGTTTCGGTCTGCGTGCTGGAGAAGGGCTCGGAGGTCGGCGCGCACATTCTCTCGGGCGCGGTGATGGATCCGCGCGCGCTCAGCGAGCTCATTCCCGACTGGAAAGCGAAAGGCGCGCCGCTCAATGCGCCGGTGACGCGCGATCGGTTCCTGTTCCTGCGCGAGCGCGGCTCGATCGAGACGCCGGCGTTTCTGCTGCCGGCGTGCTTCCAGAACCATGGCAACTACGTCGTGAGCCTGGGCAACGTATGCCGCTGGCTCGCGAAAGAAGCGGAAGGCGCAGGCGTCGAGATCTTCCCGGGCTTCGCCGCGGCCGAGGTGCTCTACGACGGCCAGGCGGTGAAAGGCGTCGCGACCGGTGATCTCGGCATCAACCGCCAGGGCGAGAAGACCGACGCCTATCAGCCCGGCATGGAGCTGCACGGCAAGTACACGTTCTTCGCCGAAGGCTGCCGCGGCCAGCTCGGCAAGCAGCTCGAGGAGCGCTATCGGCTGCGCGAGGGGGCTGATCCCCAGGTCTATGGCATCGGGCTGAAAGAGCTGTGGGAGGTGCAGGCCGAGCGCCACGAGCCCGGGCTTGTCGTGCATACGGCGGGCTGGCCGCTGGACGCGGGCACGTACGGCGGGTCGTTCCTTTACCACCTGGAGAATCGGCAAGTCGCCGTCGGCTTCGTCGTCGGGCTGGGATACGAGAACCCGTACCTCTCGCCCTACGAGGAGTTCCAGCGCTACAAGACGCATCCTGCGATCCGCGGCACCTTCGAGGGCGGCAAGCGCATCTGCTATGGCGCGCGCGCCATCACCGCGGGTGGACTGCAATCGCTGCCGAAGCTCGTTTTCCCGGGGGGCGGGCTGATCGGCGACGACGCCGGCTTCCTCAACGCCTCGCGCATCAAGGGCAGCCACTGCGCGATCAAGTCCGGCATGCTCGCGGCCGAAGCCGCATGCGAGGCGCTGAAGGCCGGGCGCACGGGCGATGAGCTGGGCGCGTATCCGGCGGCGTTCAAGGCAAGCTGGCTGTACGAAGAGCTCTACCGGGCGCGCAACTTCAAGCCATGGATGTCGAAGGGCCTCTATACCGGCACGCTGATGGTCGGCATCGACCAGGTCGTGTTCCGCGGCAAGGCGCCCTGGACCCTGCACCACGCACATGCGGACAACGAGACGCTCAAGCGCAAAGACGAGGTGAAGCCGATCGCCTATCCGAAGCCGGATGGCAAGCTGACGTTCGACCGGCTGTCCTCGGTGTTTATCTCGAACACCAACCACAACGAGGACCAACCGGTGCATCTGCGGCTCAAGGACCCGGCGCTCGCAATCCGCAACTGGCAGGAGTACGCGGGACCCGAGACGCGCTACTGCCCGGCGGGCGTGTACGAGTTCGTGGACGTCGAGACCAGGCCGCGCCTGCAGATCAACGCGCAGAATTGCGTGCACTGCAAGACCTGCGACATCAAGGACCCGCGGCAGAACATCGTCTGGATCGCGCCCGAGGGCGGCGGCGGGCCGAACTACCCGAACATGTGATTGCCGTCGTTCCCGCGAAAGCGCGGGGGTGACGTTTTCAACCCTACAGGCGCGCGAGCACTTCGCGCCTCGTCGCCCTCCGAGCCGGTGACGGCCACGAAACGCACGCGCGCGAGCTGCGGGCGGTTCATGCGCACCGCCTCGAGGGCAGCGTTGCCGTCGCTGGCGCAGGAGCATGGCGAGGCTCTGGCCGGCGTCGATGTTGTCGTCGACCACCAGGATGCGGCGCACCGTCGAGCGGGATGCGCACGGTGTAGACGCGCTCCGCGGGCCGCCGGGCCACGGCCACCTCGAGCACCCGCTGCAGCAGCGCGTTGGAGATGCCGGCGCCGTCGTCGACGACCGTGATGAGCGCATCGCGCTCGTCGCCAGCGGGGCGCAGTTTACGCAGGTGCGCGCGACTTGCCAGTCGGCTGTCTTCAGAAAGTGACGTCGAATTCGGTGTAGACGCGCTGTCGAATCGAATGCGACACGACCGGCTTGGACTAGCGACAACCCGAAGGAGCCATCAGGCCGCGGCGATGCGGCGGCGCAGGCTGCTGCCGGCGTCGGAGCGCAGGAGCTGCTCGATCTGCTGGGCCGGTACCGGAGCGCTCACGTAGTAGCCCTGGATCTGGTCGCAGCCCAGCTCCTTCAGGAGATGCACCTGCTCGGTGTCCTCGACGCCTTCGGCAATGACTTTCAGCCCCAAGGTGTGGGCGAGCGAGACGATCATCGCCACGATATTGCGCGGGTAGCCGGCGTCGCGCATGCGTACCACGAAGCTGCGGTCGATCTTGAGCGTGTCCACCGGCAGCCGCGCGAGGTAGCTGAGCGAGGAGTAGCCGGTGCCGAAATCGTCGACCGAGACCTCGATGCCGGCGCGCCGCAGCGTCTGCAGCTTGCGCGTGCTCTCCTCGATGTCGTCCATCAGCACGCTCTCGGTGATCTCGAGGTCGATGCGCGGCGCGCGGCCGCCGCGCACTTCGCTGCCGATCGATTCGAGCACGGAATCGACGAAGTCCTTCTGGCGAAGCTGGATCGCCGAGACGTTGACGGCGATGCGCGGCACGGCGACGCCGAGCGATTCCCAGTGATGGATGTCGCTCGCCGCCTGGCGCAGCGCCCAGCGCCCCGCGGCGAGGATCATGCCGGTCTCCTCCAGGAGGCCGACGAACTTCGCCGGCGGCACCGTGCCGAGCTCGGGATCGATCCAGCGGATGAGCGCTTCGAGCCCGGCGACGGCGCCGGTCTTCACATCGATCTTCGGCTGGTAATGGAGCGCGAGGCGCCCTTCTTCGAGGGCGCGCCGCAGCCGGTTCTCCATGGCGAGCGATTCGGCGACGCGCGCGTTCATTTCGGGCGCGTAGAAGAGATAGCGCTGGTTCGCATGCTTTGCCTTGCTGAGCGCGGTTTCGGCGTTCGCGCAGAGCGACTCGGTAGACTCGCCGTCGGCGGGAAACACCGCGATGCCCGCCTTGAGCGCCACGCGCAGCTCGACGCCGTCGATGGTGATCGGCGGCGTGAACGCCTGCTCCAGGCGGTCGATCAGCCAGTGCGTGGTGTCGCCCGGCCGTTCGAAGGGCGCCACCGCGATGGCGAAGTGGTCGGCACCGATGCGCGCCACCGAGTCCTGCTCGCGCGCGGCGGCGCGCAGCCGCGTGCCGATCGTGCGCAGGAGATCGTCGCCCGCCTTGCGCCCGAAGGTCTCGTTCACCATGCGGAAGCGCTCGACATCGACGAACACCGCGGCGGCGAAGCGCTTCTCGCGCCGCGCCGCGTTCAGCGCCTGCGTCATGCGGTCGGTGAACAGGCTGCGGTTGGGCAGATCGGTGAGCGAGTCGTGGTAGGCGAGGTAATCCATCTGCGCCTTCTGCTCGAGGTGGTGCAGCGCGAACGAAATGTCGCCCGCGAGCTCCTGCAGGAGCCGCATCTCCTCGTCGTCGAAGAAGTCGCGCACGCGCGCATAGAGGAGCAGCACCCCCACCGCCTCGTCCGCCACGATGAGCGGCAGCGCGACGAACGAGCCGCTCTCGGCGTCGTTCCCGATCATCGCCTGCGTGCCGAGGCTCAGCCGCTCGAGCTCGCGCTCGGGGTTGCCTTCGCCCGCGCGTGCGGCGAGCGAAAGGCGGCGGCTGCGGTCGGAGAGCCCGACGGCGGCAAGGCGGAAGCCGCCCTTGTCGATGGCGATGCGGCAGGCTTCCTCGAGCAGCGCCTGGCGATCATCCGCGCGCACGATGAGCGCGTTGATCGCCGAGAGCATCGCGAGCGTGCGGTTCATGCGCTCGATGCGCTGCTGCTGGGCTTCCAGCGCGCCCGTCTTCTCGAGGAGCTGGTCGACCATCAGGCGCAGGTGCTCGCGCTCGAGGTCGGCGCGCGGGTCGGTCGGCGCGGCCGGGCGCGCCGAGAGCAGCTCCTCCACCGCGCGCACGATCGCCGCGTTGTCGGCGGGCTTCACCAGCACGCGCGCCACGCCGAGCGCGGAGGCGAGCTCTTTCGCGTCCTGGCCGCCGAAATACGCCGTGTAGAAC
>WNFR01004318.1_pt1 | contig 14616 bp, 12 predicted proteins | sample 5400221 | NCBI WGS metagenome assembly WNFR01 (sample SAMN13153357, study PRJNA577476) | soil metagenome | isolation source: 40 cm soil under Madrone tree | place: USA:California | collected 2016-06-14 | reverse complement strand
GCACGCGGCGCGTACCCGGCGGCGTGCCCGTGTGAGAGACTGACCGCGCGCCTTAGCGGGGGCGGGCAACTGACGAGCGTATGTCCTACACAATTAATAAGAGTAACGGGGCGGCTGCGAAACCATCGCTCCTGCGGCAGCTGTGCGCAGTGCGGCCGACCGATCCGGCGGATACCACGGGCAAGAGTCGCCTGAAGCAGGTACTGAGCGCGCGGGCGCTCATCGCCATTGGCCTGGGCGCCACCATCGGATCGGGCATTTTCGTGCTCACCGGCACGGTCGCCGCCAACCATTCCGGCCCGGCGATCACGCTGTCGCTGCTGATCGCCGCCTTCGGCGGCGGACTCGCTGCGCTGTGTTACTCCGAGTTCGCGGCATTCCTGCCGGTTCCGGGCAGCGCCTACAGCTACACCTATGCAACCCTCGGCGAGGCGCTCGCCTGGTTCATCGGCTGGAACCTGCTGCTCGAATACGCGATTTCCGCGTCCGCGGTGGCGGTGAGCTGGTCCGCCTATGTCGTCAGTCTGCTCGGCGATGCCCACATCCATCTGCCGGCGTCTCTCGTCAACGCACCGCTCGGGCTCGACGCGCACGATCACATCGTCGCCACCGGCGCCCTCATCAACGTGCCGGCGGTACTGATTATCGCCGCCATGACCGCTCTCCTGTACGTCGGGGTGCGCGGCTCAGCCGGCGCCAACACGGTCATGGTGACACTCAAGGTCGGCATCATCGTGATCTTCGTCATTGCGGGCCTCAAGTACATCGACCCCTCGAACTGGCGGCCGTACGTGCCGCCCAACACCGGGATTCACGGTCACTTCGGCTGGAGCGGCGTGCTGCAGGGCGCGGCCATCATCTTCTTCTCCTATGTTGGGTTCGATACCGCCTCGACGACCGCGCTCGAGGCGCGTAACCCGCAGCGCGATCTGCCGCTCGGGATCATCGGCGCCCTGGTCATTTCGGCCGTGCTGTATGTTGCCATGGCAACCGTCCTGACCGGCATGGTGCCATTCCAGAAACTCGACTCCGACGCGCCGGTGGCCGTGGCACTCGACGCCCACCCGCAGCTCGCATGGCTTTCCTCGTTCGTCAAGGCGGGCGTCATCGCCGGGATGACCTCCGTCATCCTCACTTCGCTCCTCGGGCAACCGCGCATACTGCTTTCGATGGCGGACGATGGACTGCTGCCGCCGTTCATGAGCCGTTGCCATGCGCGCTTCAAGACGCCGCACGTGTCCACGCTCATCACGGGTGTGTTCGCGGCTTTGATCGCCGCCGTATTTCCGCTCGACCTGCTCGCGGATCTCATTTCCATGGGCATCCTGCTGGCGTTCGCGGTGGTCTGCCTCGGCGTGCTGGTGTTGCGCTACACACGGCCCGATGCGCACCGGCCGTTCCGCGTGCCATGGGCACCCGTCACCTGCGTACTGGGCACGGTCGTGTGCCTGGGCATGACTGCCTTTCTGTCGGCGGCCACCTGGAAGCGCCTCGTGATCTGGACCGCCATCGGCATGTCCATCTACGCCTTCTACGGATTCCGGCACAGCCGCCTGCGCCAATGACCGGGACGCTGCCGGGCACGCCCGCCGCCGATGGCTTCCGCATGCCGGGAGAATTTGAACCGCACGCCGGCTGCTGGATGCTGTGGCCGGAGCGGCCGGACAACTGGCGCGAGGCGGCGCGGCCGGCGCAGCTGGCGTTCGTGCAGGTGGCTGCGGCAATCGCGCAATTCGAGCCGGTCACGGTCGGGGTGTCGACCCCGCACTACAGCGCCGCGCGCGCGCTGCTGCCCGAGCGCGTGCGGGTGGTGGAGATGGCGCACGATGATTCCTGGATGCGTGATGTCGGGCCCAGCGGCGTGGTGAATGCGCGCGGCGCCGTACGCGGCGTCGACTGGCGCTTCAACGCGTGGGGCGGCCTTGCCGGGGGACTGTATTTTCCCTGGGACCAGGATGATCTCGTGGCGCGCAAGGTGCTGGACATCGAGAGGCTTGATCGTTATCGCGCCCCGCTGGTGAACGAAGGCGGCGCCATCCACGTCGACGGTCAGGGCACGGCGCTGGTCACCGAGGAATGCCTGCTGAACGCCAATCGCAACCCGCACCTCAAGCGCGGCGACGTCGAGCGGCAGTTGCGCGACTACCTGGGCGTGAGCCACATCATCTGGCTCGGCAAGGGAGTGTTCAACGATGAGACCGACGGGCACATCGACAATCTCGCGTGTTTCGTACGCCCTGGCGAAGTGTGCCTCACGTGGACCGATCGTCGGCGCGATCCCCAGCATGCGATCTCACTGGATGCCTGGGAGCGTTTGCATGAAGCGCGCGATGCTCGCGGGCGGCGGCTCAAGGTGCGGCGCCTGCCGATGCCCGGTCCGCTCACCCTTCATGCCCGTGAAGCGTCCGGCCTCGTCGCTCGCGACGGCACGCGGGCGCGCGCCGCCGGCGAGCGCCTGGCCGCGAGCTACGTGAACTTCTACATCGCCAACGGCGGCATCGTCATGCCGCTCCTGGATGCCCGCACCGACCGCTCGGCGGCACAGCGCCTGAAGCGCCTGTTCCCGGCGCGCCGCGTGCTGGGCGTGCCGGCGCGCGAAATCCTGCTGGGCGGCGGCAACATCCACTGCATCACGCAGCAGGTACCCGCAGCCGGAATGAGCCGACGGCGACCGCCGCTCCACGCTGTCGCCGGCTGACAGGCTGTTAAGTTAACGGCGGGCACAGGCCCCGTCGGTCCCGAGCGACAGGACCGTGGGGACCAGAACTTGCGGTATCGTTCTCACTCGTGACGCACATCGCACGCGCTGCGGCTGTTCACCGGACATTCTTGGAGCACCCCAGGTCCCCGGTGTGACCCATGAAACGATACGCCGCCAAGGAGACCGCATGCGTTGGTTAGCCTGGACGATGTTGATGGCGATCGCAGTCGGGGCCGGCGCCGCCGGCGTGAACGGCGAGCTCAACCCGGTGCTCAGGCACCCGCACGGCACATCGGATGCCGCAATCGAGCTCCTGATCATCAAACTGCGAAGCACCGCCGGCGCTACCGAAGCCACGGTTGCCGCAATCACACCTGAGGAAGAACAAATCGAGGCAGGCCGGCAGCGGGTCGCTGCGGTCGCCGGGCGCCACGGCCTGACACTGAGCAAAACCCGCTCCATCACGGCAAGGATGCATGTGATGCACCTGGAGCGGAAACTTGGCGCCGAGTCCGTGGCAACAGTCCTCGAAGGTCTGCGGGCGGACCCGGAGGTTGAATACGCCGAGGTCGATCAGCGGCGTTACGCGCATGCAACACCGAACGATCCTCTGTTTGCGACCCAGCAGTGGTACCTGCAGAACTCGTCCTCGACGCTTTCCGCGATCGACGCGGTGACCGCGTGGGATACCACGACAGGAAGCTCTGCATTGGTGATCGCGGACCTCGATACGGGGGTTCGCTATGATCATCCGGACCTGCTTGCCACCTCGGCTCCGAACGGCCGTCTGCTGCCGGGCTATTGCTTCATTTCCGGTGCATTCGTGGCCAACGGCGGCAACTGTCCCGGGGCGGACGCTTCAGACCCGGGCGATTGGGTTACCCAGTCGGACGTGAGTCATCCGGAATGCACCGGGGCGACAGCACAGAACAGCTCCTGGCATGGCACGCGGACCGCCGGACTCATGGGGGCGATCACCAGCAACGCCACCGGTATTGCCGGAGTAACCTGGCAGACTCAGATTCTTCCGGTTCGCGTACTGGGCAAGTGCGGCGGCAGTGATTCGGATATCGTTACCGCCATGCTCTGGGCAGCCGGCATTGCTGTCGCCGGCGCACCCGCCAATACGCAACCGGCGAAGGTCATCAACATGAGCTTCGGCGCTACTGGCTCGTGCCCGCCAACCTATACGGACGTGATCAGCCAGGTTACCGCCAAAGGGGTGTTGATCGTGGTCTCGGCGGGCAACGAGGGCGGTCCGGTGGATGCGCCGGCGAACTGTCCCGGAGTCGCGGCTGTGGCGGGCCTACGGCACGTCGGGACCAAGGTGGGTTACAGCAGTCTCGGGCCCGAGGTCGCGTTGAGTGCACCGGCCGGGAACTGCGTCAACACAACACCCGGATCACCGTGCCTGTATCCGATCACTACGACCTTCAATCAGGGCACGACCACCCCGGGACCGAATGGCTACACAGACCAGGTCACCAACCCGAATCTCGGGACGAGCTTCTCGGCGCCGCTGGTTTCGGGAATCGGCGCTTTGATGGCTGCCGTGAACAGCACCCTCAACTCGTGCCGTCTGATCTCGCGGTTGCGGGAGGGCGCACTACCGTATCCGCAAACGTCGGCGGGTGCCGCCACACAGCCGCCGATGTGTCACGTTCCGGCGAGCGCGAGTGACTTACAGAACTCCGAGTGCATATGTACCTTGGACGGCCGGACCTGCGGGGCAGGGATGGCTAACGCGCCCGGAGCGCTCAAGGCTGCGGTGCGCCCCGTCGCAGCCGCCACAGTCCCTTCCACGGTCACTGCGGGACAGGCCGTCGTGCTGCAGGGCGGCGCCAGTGCTGCGGTGCCCGGTCACACGATCAGTACGTATCAGTGGACCAACGCTGGCGGTCAGACTCTTTCCATCCAAGGCGCAACGACGGCAACCGCGACGGTAACCGCCCCCGCCTGCGGCCTGGGCACCGTACGACTCACGGTGACGGACGACATGAATCGTCAGGATACGGCCGACGTCGTGATCAGCCCAAACTCTGCCAGCACGACAGCACCGGCGAGTGTCTCTGGGACAGGCGCTTGCTCGGTTACGCTTCCGACGATCCAGATAGCGGTTTGCCCACAGACAGACAGCGTCCAGGCCGGGGGCAGCGCGCAAACGTTCACGGTGACGCTCGCTAACACTTCAAACACGGCCGTCACATGGCAGGTCAACGGAGTGACCGGCGGCAACGCCACGGTCGGCACCATCTCGACGTCGGGTGTCTACATGCCTCCGGCAAACGTACCCTCGCCGGCGACGGTCACGGTCTCTGCGGTGTCGGTCGCTGACCCGGCGCAGGCAACAACGGCCCAGGTCACGCTCACCGCGCCCGCGTCCGGTGGTAGCAGCGGTGGTGGCGGTGGCGCCCTCGATGTGTTGAGCATGCTGGCGCTGGCCCTGGCGGGCCTGGCGAGCGCGGTCCTCAGCCCTTACAACAGCCGCTGTGCGGCGTCCAGCCAGGGGCGCTGCGCCCGGCGGTAGTGACCCGGCGCGATGCGCGCCTGCTCGAGCAGCTCGCGCGCCACTTTCTGCGCCTCGGCGCGGCGGCCCTGGGCCTGCAGCAGCTGCGCGTAACGCACCGAGGCTTCGGCGCCGGGGTAGGCGGGCGCCAGCACCGCGTACTCCTCGAGCGCCTTGGGCACGTTGCCTTCTGCCTCAAGCGCGCGGGCGTACAGGAGATGCCCTGCCGGTGAGCGAAAATCCGGGTTGCGCTGGATGAGTTCATCGAGCGTGGTGCGCGCAGCGGATGCGTCGCCCTTGCCAAACTGCGCCTGCGCGAGTCCCTGCATGAGATTGGGGTCATGTTCATACAGTCCCGTAAGCGCCTCGCGGTACTGACCGATGGCCTCGTCGTAGCGTTCGTGGCGTACGAGTTCCTCCGCGTAGCGCTGGCGGCTTGCGACGTTGCTGGCGACACGCGCCTCGTTCTCGTAACGGCGCAGGTCGGCGCCGGGATCCATGGCTTTGCGCAAGCCGCGCGCGGTGCGCTGCGCCGTACGGCTGCGGAACAGCTCGGGAAGAATCTCCACCGCGATGTAGGCAATTGCTCCCGGCAGCGACAGCAGCGCGAGCACCCAGATCCAGATCTGGTTCCGTCCGGTCTTGACGACGTGGATGATGAGTGCCACCTGGACGATGATCGACAGAATCAGCAGCGACATTCCCTTTAGCTCCGCAAATCTATGGGTGCGCCGCCGGTCCGGGTGGCAGCGCGAAGGCGATGACGTAGTCGCCGCGCGGCGTGCCGAGCGGGCCGTGGCCGCCGGCGCTGATGACGAGATATTGACGCTGATTGCGTCCCGCCCGGTAGGTCATGGGCGTGGCCTGACCGCCCGCGGGCAGCTGGTACTTCCACAGCTCGCGTCCGGTCTCGATGTCGAAGGCACGCAGGTAGCTGTCCGTGGTCGCGGCGACAAACACCAGGTCGCCGTCGGTCGCAATCGGCCCGCCCATGTTCGGCATGCCCAGATCGCGCGACGGCACGAACCAGGGCGTAAGCCCTGCGGTGGAGCCGAGCGGCACCTGCCAGACGATGCGAGCATGGCGCAGGTCGACGCTCACCAGGGTACCCCAGGGCGGCGCAGTGCACGGCAGGTCCCAGGGCGAGAGCAGCGGCTCGCGGCGCATGGCGTAGGGCGTGCCCGCCTGTCGGGCAAACTCGGAATGCGGAAAGCGGTTCGAGCGCGCCTCACGCGCGAAGTCCTGTGGCGAGATGAGGGTAACCACCATCGGCAAATGATTGACGGCCGCGATGACGCGCTCACGCTGCTCGTCGAACACCATGCCGCCCCAGTTCACGCCGCCGATGTAACCGGGCGACAGCAGCGTGCCGCGCGTGTCGGGTGGGGTGAAAATGCCCTCGTTGCGCAGCGAAGCGATGAGGTCGCGGCACTTGCCGCGATCCCAGAACGTGAGGCCCCAGGCATCGTCGGGTTGCACCGGGCGCTGGGAGGTCAGCGCGGGGAGCGACGAAAACGGCTGCGTGGACCACGCCTGTTCTCCCGGGACCTGGCTCGCGGGCACGGGTTTCTCGGTGATCGGGAACAGCGGCTGGCCGCGGGTGCGCTCGAACACGTACAACATGCCGGTCTTGGTCGCCTGAATGACTGCCGGTATCGGTACTCCGCGCACCTCGATGTCCCCCAGCACCGGCTGCGCCGCGACATCGTAGTCCCACAGGTCGTGGTGGATGAGTTGCTGCTGCCAGACGAGCCGGCCGCTCCGGGCATCGAGCGCGAGCAGCGAGTCCGCGAAGCGATTGGCACCCAAGCGCATGCCGCCGTAGAAGTCGGGGCTCGCCGAACCGGTTGGGACCAGCACCAGGCCGTGCTCCTCATCGACCGACATCACGCCCCAGGCGTTGCCGGCGCCGGTGCCCGCGGCCTGCGCGAGGTTCCACTCGGACGCCGCCGGGTGCGAGGGGGAATCCGGCAGCGGATCGAAGGACCACAATTGCGCGCCGCTCTGAGCGTCGTAGGCACGGATGACACCGCGCTCCACGTCGGTGGCGCGGTTGTCGCCGATCGCGGAACCCACGATCACGGCATTGCGGTAGACGGCAGGCGGGGAGGTCACCAGGTACGCGCCCGGATCGCGAATGCGCACACCGCGGGTCAGATCGACCTGGCCGCGATCGCCGAAGTCCGCGCACGGGCGACCGGTTTCAGCATCGAGTGCCAGCAGGCGTGCGTCCAGCGTCCCGGTGAACACCCGCCGCCGGCACGGACCGGGTTGTCGGGCATCGGCGCTTTCCCAGACACTCACGCCGCGGGAGCTCACCTCGGCGTAACGCCGCGCGCGATCGATGCGCGGATCGAAGCGCCAGCGCGCGCGTCCGGACTCCGGATCGAGTGCGATCACGATGTTGGTACCGGTCTCGAGGTACAGAAGACCGAACGCGAGCACCGGGGTGGCTTCGAAGGTCAGCTTGCCGGCGCGCGCCAGCCCCGCGCCCAGCTCGGCGGTGCGATAGGTCCAGGCGACCGACAGCTTTGAGACGTTGGTGCGGTTGATCTCATCGAGGCTCGAGAAGCGCTGGCCGAACGCATCACCGCCGTAGTAGCCCCAGTCGCTGGCATCCGGCGACTGCGCGAGCGCGGCCGCACAAGCGCCGATACACACCGCCGTCACGAAGCACAGCCTGCCGGCCGGGCGTGCGGGAAACGTGGCGCCGCCGCGCGCGCCGGCTACAACGCAGGACCGCATCATGGTGGGCATTATCCGCGAGCACACCCGCGCCCGCATGCTGCTATTCTTCGCCACGTGAGTTCAACACGGGCGGTCACGCCCCGTCTCGGGGTACTGAGTCTCATCCTCGCAGTTCAGTCGCTCGCGGCTCCCGCCGTCACCAACGCTCAGAGTGTCGCCGATCAGCCCGGCGCGGCGCAGGCCAGCGCCCACCGGCCTCGTGTCGGCCTGGTACTTTCCGGTGGTGGCGCGCGCGGAGCGGCGCATATCGGCGTCCTGAAGACCCTGGAGCAGATGCGCGTACCGATCGACGCGATCGCCGGCACCAGCATGGGTGCGGTCGTCGGCGGCCTGTACGCGAGCGGCCTGTCCGCGCGCGACATCGAGAAGATCATGACTTCGATCAACTGGCAGGACGCGTTCCGCGACCGGCCACCGCGCGAGGATCTGACGCTGCGGCGCAAGCAGGAGGACGAGAGTTTCCTGGTGACGTTTCCGCTCGGTGTGCGCGCCGGCCGCATCCTGCTGCCGAGAGGACTGATCCAGGGTCAGGGGCTCACGCAGATGCTGCGGCGGCTGACTCTGCCGGTGGCGCGCATCAGCGACTTCGACCAGCTGCCAACACCGTTTCGCGCCGTGGCCACCGACCTCGAGAGCGGCGAGACGGTGGTCATGGGCTCGGGCGATTTGACCAGCGCGATGCGCGCGAGCCTGTCGGCGCCCGGGGTATTTGCGCCCGTGGAACGCGAGGGGCATCTGCTCGTCGACGGGGGCATCGCCGACAACGTCCCGGTCGACATTGCGCGCGCCATGGGAGTGGATGTCGTCATCGTGGTGGACGTCGGCTTTCCGCTGCTGCCGCGCCAGCAGCTGAGCAGCGCCCCGGTGATCTCCAGCCAGATGCTGGCGATTCTCATCGGGCGCAACGCCCAGGCACAGCTCGCCACGCTGACGGCGAAGGACATTCTTATCCAGCCGGCGCTCGGTGACGCGTCGTCCTTCGACTTCGCCATCGTGGCGCGCGTGATCAGCGTGGGCGAGGCCGCGGCGCGCGGCAAGGCCGGGGAGCTGGCGGCGCTCAGCGTGAGCGAGCCGGACATGCAGCGCTACGTGCAGCGTCGTGAGGCGCCACGCGCTGCGCCGCCGCGCATCGACTTCGTGCGCGTGGATCCGGGATCGGAGCGCTATGGCCCCGCCGCGAACAGTCTGTTCGACGACCTGACCGGCAAACCGCTCGATCCGGATGCGGTCGCGCGCCGCGTGACCGCGCTCTATGGGCGCGGTGGCCTCGATACGCTCGACTATCACGTGATCGGGGACGAGAGCCGCTACGGGCTGACGCTCGATGCGCGCCCGAGTTCCCAGGGCCCGAACTACCTGCGTTTCGGACTCAGCCTGCAGGACGACTTCCAGGGCAACTCCACCTATAACGCCGCCATGCGCTATGTGATGGCGGATATCACCCGCAATGCCGGCGAATGGGTCACTGACCTGCAGATCGGCAGCATCTCGCAGATTTCGACCGAGCTGTTCCTGCCGCTGGCGCGGTTTTCCGGCTGGTTCGTCATGCCACATGTGGCAGACCGGAGCCGCGACGTGGATGTGCTGCAGGCACAGAACCTGCTGGCGGAGTACCGCATACACACCTTCAGCTACGGTTTGGATTTCGGGCGTCAGTTCGGCAACTGGGGAGAGATCCGCACCGGCGTGCAGCGCGAACAGGGACACTTCCGCCTTAAAATCGGTGACCCTTCGGATCCGAATCTGCCGCAGCAGAGCTTCGCGCCCTTCAACACGCGTGACTACTTCGTACGCTTCACCTACGACCGGCTTGACGATGTCAACTTCCCGCACCGCGGCCAGCGGGCGACCCTGCAGTGGAGCGGTGTACGCAATGCGACCGGCGCGGAGCAGACCTCCGACCAGGTGACGCTCAGCTATCTCGGCGCCCACTCGTTCGGGCACGATACGCTGGCGTTCTCGGCGTCCGGAGGCATGACCCTGCAGGCCCGGCTCACCGACATCAACCTGTTGTTTCCGCTCGGGGGCTTCCTCAACCTCTCGGGCCTCAGGGCAAATTCGCTCACCGGGCCGAATTTCGGCATTGCCCGGGTGGTGTACTACCGCCAGATCGGCCGCGGGGGACCCGGGTACCTGGACGTGCCGACCTACCTGGGCATGTCGCTCGAGGCGGGCAACGTGTGGCAGAAGCGCAGCGAGGCGCGATTCGGCAACACTGAGAAGGACGCCAGCGTGTTTCTGGGAATGGACACGTTCCTGGGTCCGGTGTATCTCGCCAGTGGCTTCGACCGGCACGGCAACCAGGCGTTCTATCTGTTCCTGGGGCGCACTTTCTAGAGGCGCTGAGGCGGCGCTGCCGCCGCGCAGCGAGCGAATCTCAGTCCCGTTTCACGCTTCACCGGTCACCGGTCGGAATGATGGCGGAGGTCTCCGCCATCAGAATGACCGCGCGCTCGGGCGCACGCGTGCGGTGAACCACGCCCTTGGGCACGACAAATCCCTCCAGCGGCTGCAGATCGATTGTTCGGTCCTCCAGGTCGATAATGAAGTGACCTTCGAGGACGAAGAAGAACTCATCGTCCTGGTCGTGCTTGTGCCAGTGGTATTCGCCCTGCAAGACACCGAGCCGGATGACCGAGTCGTTGACCTTGCAGAGAGTCTGGTTGTACCAGCGGTCCTTGCACTGAGCCACGAGCGCAGGCACGTCCACGACGCTCAAGGGAGCGAACTTGACGTCCAGGTGCGTGGCGTAGGGATAGTCTGCGGGGTTGGTCATACGGCACTTACAGCCCGCGACTCTCGGCGAGCTTTTCGATCTTCTGGAACACGAGCGCGGGCTTGTCACCGGCGCGCGAGTACTCATGCCTGCGGCTCATATCGGCAAGCGCGGCGTCACGCTCTGCCGGGGTGGGATACCAGTGCTGCCGCTGCCACTCCGGTCCCAGGAGCTTGCGGAACGGATCCCCTGGCGGAAGGCTCACGCGGATCCCGTAGGGACGCAGCTTCTCGATCGGCGGGGTGCGAAGATTCTGCGGTTGGCTGATACCCATGGCTCCCGAAAGCTTAAGGTGCGCTGCCTTGGGGCCGCAAGCGAACCTACCGGTCGGACGAGACCCGCAGTTCCACGGCGTGAGCCTCGGGACCGAGCCCCGTGACCAGGATCAGCGCGACGGCGACCACCGCCGTCGTCCACGAGAGGACGTGTGCGTAGTCACCGCCATGCGTCTCGGCGATTCCGGCCTGCAGCGGCCCCATCTTGGACATCGCCAGGTTGCCGAGCTGATAGGCGAAACCCGGCAGGATCGCGCGCACCGAGGGTGGCGAGAGCTCGTTGAGATGAGCCGGCACGATGCCCCAGGCACCTTGCACCATGAACTGCATCAGGAAGCCGCCGACCGCGAGCATGACGGCGGTGTGGGACCAGGCCCACAAGGGAATCATCGGCAGCGCGAGCGCCGCGGCGAGCATGATCGCGCGCTTGCGGCCGAGGCGCTCGGAGAGCGCGCCGAAACAGATTCCGCCCGCCAAGGCGCCCAGGTTCATGACGATGGCGATGTTGCCGGTCGCCGCCGCGGAGAAGCCGTGCTGCGCCTGCAGAAAGGTCGGATACAGATCCTGCGAGCCGTGCGAGAAGGCATTGAAGCAGGCCATCAGCAGGACCAGATAGGCGAGCGTCGGGAAGTAGTTCTTCACCGCGGCCCAGATGGCGGCGGCCGATGCACGCCGCGGCGCAACCCCTGCCAGCCAGGCCGGGGATTCCTCGACGCCAACGCGGATATACAGCACCAGCAGCGCCGGCGTCGCGCCGATGATGAACATGCCGCGCCAACCGACGTGAACGAAGGCGTACCCAAACACGATCGAGGCCAGCAGGTAGCCGATCACGTAGCCCTCCTGCAGGAGTCCGGAGAAAAGGCCGCGACCCCTTGCGGGCAGCGTCTCGAGCGCCAGTGCCGCGCCCACGCCCCACTCCCCGCCCATCGCGAAGCCGAACAGCGCGCGCAGCGCCAGCAGGGTCGCGAGGTTGGGTGCGAAAGCGGTGGCCAGCTGCACCGCCGAGTAGCTGGCGACGTTCAGCATCAGGATCGGCCGGCGGCCGTACTTCTCCGCCAGCCAGCCGAATGCCAGTGCCCCGAGCGGTCGGCACGCCAGCGTGAGGAAGATACCCTCCGCCACCGCCTTCACGTCCGTGTGGAATTCGGCGCTGATCGATCTCAGGCAGAACACGAAAATGAAGAAGTCGAACGCGTCGAGCGACCAGCCGGCGAGCGAGGCGAAGAAGGCGCGGCGTTGCCTACCGGTGAGCATCCGTAAGGAGCTAAACACGGTACATTCTTTGCTGTCGCGAGAGACTCGCAGATGCGTTGCGCCCGAAAGCTTAAGGTGCGGTGCCTTGGGCCGCAAGCCGCCCGCTCGAGCGGTGCGGGCCTGCAGGCCACTCGGGGCTTGAGTCCATTGACGACCGTCCCCACACTGGTATGCCCCCCGAAGCAGGAGGCTTACGCCATGGCGCTGTTCCGCAAGAAATCAACGATGCCGACAAAGGAAGCCGCCCTGCCCGGACGCAGCACGCCGCTCAAGGTAGCGGAGACGCATTTCGTGAACGGTCATCGCGTTGTGCCGCCGTTCCCGGCCGGCATGCGCGAGGCGGTTTTCGGTCTGGGCTGCTTCTGGGGTGCAGAACGGATCTTCTGGCAACTTGCGGGCGTGTACTCGACCGCGGTGGGCTACGCGGGTGGCTTCACCCTCCATCCCACTTACGAGGAGGTTTGCAGCGGCGAGACCGGGCATGCAGAAGTCGTGCGCGTGATCTACGATCCGCAAAAGATCGACTACCAGGATCTGCTCAAGGCGTTCTGGGAGTCGCACGATCCTACGCAAGGCATGCGGCAGGGAAACGACGTCGGCACCCAATACCGCTCGGCGATCTACGTGTCGGACCAGAAGCAGCGCGAGTCCGCGCAAGCATCGCAGCGCGCATACCAGGCGCGCCTCACGGCAGCAGGGCGCGGCGCGATCACCACCGAGATTCGTGACGCGCCGGAGTTCTTCTACGCAGAGGACTATCACCAGCAGTATCTGGCGAAGAATCCGGATGGCTATTGCGGGATCGGGGGGTGTGGAGTTCCCTACAAATCCGCGGAGTTACAAGTGGGAGAGAAGGCGTAGGCGACGGTTCGCCGAGGGTTACGACAGGAAGTCGCACGGTTAGCGGCGTACGAGAACGAGACCCTGCATGTTTTCGCAGGAAAATACCGGTTGTTCTCGGCGGCGACCCGTTGATGCTGATCTGTTTCAGGTGGCGTGACGGTCACGCCTTTGACGTCGAGATCGTCGATTATCACTAGGCGGGAATAGGGTTATGGCAGCGCGAAAGATCAAGCTTACTCACCCGGGCAAGATTCTCCGGGAGGAGTTCATAGAGCCAGTAGGCCTAAGTGCGTATGCACTGGCTAAGGCCCTGGACGTTCCGTTGCCTCGCGTAAACGACATCGTGCGCGAGAAGCGCTCAATCTCGCCGGGAATGGCCGTGCTGCTCTCGGCGTATTTCGGCACGTCCGATGGTTATTGGATCAATTTGCAGGCGCACTTCGACCTGGAAATGGCCAAAGACAAGGTCGGCAAGCAGGCCGCTCGGATCAGCCCTCATCCTCACGGTGCCGACGGCAGCTTGCAGCCCGTCTGAGGTCCGTGCTGGTCTACCGGTGGAACGACGGCGATGTCTACCGGAAGTCGACCGAGCGGTGGCGCGAGCGGATGTAATTGCGGGGCGTCCGTGGGATTTCCACGTATCGGGCGTACTATCACCAGCAATATCTGGCGAAGAATCCGGATGGCTACTGCGGCATCGGAGGATGCGGGGTCGCCTATGTCAGCAGCGGTTCAGCGAGGTCCTGACACTATGCAACTGACCGGTTGGAAGCTTCGGCACACACAATGCGCCCGCCAATAATCGCTGGGATCGCGTGCTTTCTCGTGCTGATCGGCTGCACGCATGTAAGGCCGACGCTGCCGGCGGCGGCGGCGCCGGAGCCCGAGCGCGCCGCGACGGTGCCGTCCGGGACGGCGCTGCCGGCCCCGACCGGGCCTGCTGCGGCAGAACCGGGCAACGGCTCGAAAACGACGGCCCAATCTGCCGCCGCGGCTGCGGGTTCCTCATCTCAGAGCGGAGCAGGTGGCTCGAGCCGCCCGAAGCCGAAGCCGTCCACCCTCAAGAGCCCGGGAAATGCTCCCGCGGCGGCGGGGTCCCCGGCGCCGGCCGCAAAGCCGACCCCCGCCCCGGCCAGCGACACGTCCGCCCGTCAGAGTGCGCCGTCGGCCCCGGCGCTCGATCTGGGCGCGCTGGAGCAACGCCTCAAGGAGACACGAGCCATCGGCCTGTTTACCAAGCTCTCTTTGAAGAATCAGGTCGATGACCTGCTCAATCAATTCCGGGCGTTCCACGGAAGGCAGGGCGCGGCTTCTCTGGCGGAGTTGCGGCAAAGGTATGACCTGCTGCTGCTCAAAGTGCTCAGCCTGCTGCAGGACGGCGACCCGGCCCTGGCGGCAGCAATCTCATCCTCGCGGGAGGCGCTGTGGGGCATTCTCGCGGATCCGGTAAAGTTTCGCCAAACTGTGACTTGAGACTTGAGCAACAGGAGACATCATGGCCCGCCGCATA
>WNFR01004317.1_pt1 | contig 14622 bp, 11 predicted proteins | sample 5400221 | NCBI WGS metagenome assembly WNFR01 (sample SAMN13153357, study PRJNA577476) | soil metagenome | isolation source: 40 cm soil under Madrone tree | place: USA:California | collected 2016-06-14 | reverse complement strand
CTTGAGTCGAGGCGACGAAGGCGCGCCGCCCATCTGGCTGCATCAGAATGCCGGCGGGGACTCCGCCGACCGGGATGCGCTTAAGCTCCTTGCGAGTAGCTGCTTGGAACACGACGACATCATTTCCCTGCGAATCCGAAACCAGAACGCGACTCCCATCCGGCGTGAACTTCACGCGAATCGGCGCCCGACCCACCTTGAACGTTTCTTTGACCTGGTCGGTCGCCGTGTCGATAATAGAGAGCCCTCCATCCCCCCGATGCGCAACCCACACTTCGCGCTCATCGGGCGAAAGGCCAATGCCCTCCGGACCTTTTCCAACGGGGATCTGCGTGATCTTCCACGCGCTCTGTCCTTTTGCGCGATCGAATGCGCTCACCGTGTCCGAATCGCGGTTCGCGGTGTAGATCTTCCCTGATGTCGAAGCCACTACGACCATGTGAGTGCCCGCCTGCCCGGTGCCCATTGTCCAGTCGACGCGTCCCGCGACCGGGTCGTATCGGGCCACGGCCCTGCTGCCTTCGATCGTGAAGTAGATCTTTCCGCCCGACTCAGTGATCCCGTGCGGCCGCAACAGCGCGCCCAGATCGACTCGCTTGACCTCTTTCCGCGAGGGTATATCAATTACCGAAATAGTGTTGCCGGGCCGTTCGACGGTGCCGTAGTTGCACACGAAAGCGAATCGTCCGTCGGCAGAGGCAGTGAGCTCGTGAGGAGCCTCGCCAGTAGGTACGCGCGCCAGCACCTTGAGAGTTGCCGGATCGATGATCGCAAGCGTGCTTTCGGATTTGTTCAGCACGAGCAGCGAGCCGTGATCTGATCCCGACGCCGAGGATGTCAGTTGCACCGAAGCGAGAACGACCAGCACGATTGGCGCTTCGAGGATAGTGAATATGCCTTTCATGTTTCGGTGAACCTCCGGCGAGAGATGACGCTAACTCGACAAAGCCAGAGTCCGGAGACGGGTTGCGGTTGCCATCAGCGGGCGAGAGCGACGACCTTCTCTGCGGCGTCTTTCATTCCAGAAGCGGAAACAAATCCCAGGCCGGACTGCTCGATTACCTCGCGCCCCTTATCAACATTTGTGCCTTCGAGGCGAACAACAACCGGAACTTCCACGCCAATGTTTCGAGCGGCCGCGACAACTCCGGACGCGACCATATCCGTGCGCACGATCCCGCCGAAGATGTTGATTAATACAGCTCGGACGTTCTTGTCCGAGAGCAGAATCCTGAACGCGTTCTCGACTCGCTCCTGCGAAGCTCCGCCGCCGACATCCAAAAAGTTCGCGGGCTCTCCGCCGGCGAGCTTGATGATGTCCATCGTAGCCATCGCCAGACCGGCGCCGTTCACCATGCAGCCGATGTTACCGTCGAGCTTGATGTAGTTCAGATCGTGCTTTGAAGCTTCGATCTCGAGGGGTTCTTCTTCATTCAGGTCGCGAAGCTCCGCATAGTCCTTGTGACGGAACAGAGCGTTGTCGTCGAAGCTCAGCTTCGCATCGAGTGCGTACAACTCGCCGTCTTCGGTAAGCAGGAAAGGGTTGATCTCGGCGAGCGATGCGTCCAGATCAACATAGGCGCGATAGAGCGCGGTCATGAACTTCGCCGCGTTGTTCACGACCTCTTTTGGAAGCCCGATGCCGAATGCCAGCTTGCGCGCTTGAAAGGCTTGAAGGCCGACCGCCGGATCGATCGTTTCTTTGAGGATCTTCTCAGGTTCATTCGCGGCGACCTCTTCGATCTCCATGCCGCCGGCTGACGACGCCATGAAGACCAGCCGCGAGGTGGCGCGATCCAATACAATGCCGAGATAAAACTCTTGCTTGATCTTGAGAGCCTCCTCGATCAAAACGGTGCGAACCTCGCGGCCTTCGGGACCGGTCTGATGAGTGACCAGCTTCATGCCGATAATGCTTCGAGTGATCTCCGTCGCTTCGTCAAGCGAGCGGGCGAGCTTGACGCCCCCGCCTTTGCCGCGCCCACCTGCGTGAATCTGCGCTTTGACAACGACGGGAAGCCCGAGTTGTTCGACCGCGGCGCGGACTTGTTCTTCGTGATTGACGACTACGCCTCGCGGCACTTTCACACCGTAATTGGCGAGAAGCTGTTTGCCCTGATATTCGTGGATTTTCATGGGTGGTTAGTCAGTAGTCCGTGGTCCGTAGTCCGTAGACCGTAGTCCGTGGTCAGTAGTCCGTAGTCATGAGAGTTGGAGACGTTTTGGCTTCGTGCCGCAGCGGCTACCATACTGGCTACGGACTACGGACTACTGACTACGGACTATTCTTCCTACTGCTGCCCGGGGCCGGTCGCGCGCTGCTGAATGGTAAAAATGTAAACGCCGCTCGAGAAGCTACCCAGGTACATACGATCTCGATCGAACGGATCAAAGCTCAAAGTCCACACTCGATTCGATGGCAGCTCAACGTCTATGCGCTCCCAAATGTAGCCTTTGTCAGTTGAGCGATACACTCCGCCGTGAGAGTATTCGGCCGCCATCACTTCATCGGGGTTGGTCGGACTGATGACCACTGACGTGAAATCCCCCGACGGTAGTCCGCCGCCTCGCCGCACCCACGTGCGTCCGCCGTTGGTCGAGCGAAAAATGTACTGGTTGGTACCCACGATTATTAACTGCGCATCGCGCGGGTCCTGCGCAATGGCCTTCACCGACATATCGCTCGGTCCGCGCTCGGCGTGCTGCCACGTTTCTCCGCTGTCGTTTGAGATGAATAGCCCTTGTTTGGTTCCGGCGAGTATTTTTCTAGGCGTGTCCTTGTGAGTCGAGATCGAGAAGACCGGACCGCCGGGTTCGTAGCCATCGAGGACGACTTTCTGCCATCCCTTCGAGTCGTCGAAGGTCCGGTAGAGCCCGTCCATAGTAGCAGCGAGCAGCCCGAGATGCCCCTCTGCGTCGGCGAAGCTGGTGATGTCATCAACCTGCCGGGTCAACTGAACAAACCCCGGCGCCAGAGGCGTTTCGACTTTTGGCTTTTCTTTTTTGACAGGCCGTTTCTGAGCCGGTTTCCTGGATTTCTGACTCGATGCTCGTTTTGAGACTGCGATCGTTTCGTACCGGCCGAGCGGGGTTGGTGACCAGTCAGCACTGGCTCGACGCGGACGTGTGCTTCGGACAGGCGCCTTCTCAACTTTCTTGATTTGTTCGACCCCGGTGAACGCCCACGTCGCGCCTCGATCGTTCGAGCGGTAGACTCCGGTGTTCGTGCCGGCGTAGACGACGTTGGGATTGTCGGGCATCTGGTAGAAGGAGAACGCGTCGCGTCCGGCGAGGCCGGTCGACGAGGATTGCCAGGACTCTCCTCCGTCGAGAGAGACGAATACGCTCCCGCCCGAGCCGTCGTGGTAAACGCTTGCGAGCAATCGGCCGCGCTCGGTCGCATCGGGCATGATCGCGAGCACGTGACGGTGGATGAATCCCGTGTTGGACTCACTGAAGTCATCCCCAAGGTTCTCAGACACTCGCACGCCGAGGTCGTCGGTGGCGATCATCACGCGATTGGGTTTGTCAGGAGTGACTACGATCGACCGGATTACAAGGGTCTTCGATGTAAGCAGCATCCAGCGCTTGCCGTCGTCTTTCGAGCGCCACAATCCTTCGCTTGTTCCCGCAAAGATCACCTTGGGATTCGACGGATGCACCAGCAGCTTGTAGGTCCGGCGGGCGCTGAATGGAATTCCCGGGACCTTGGCCCACTTCTCGCCGGCGGACGCCGAACGATATATCCCGCTGCACGCGTTGATGAACACCGAATTTGGATTCGAGGGATTCACGGAGATGCCGAAAATGTCAGAGTCATCGATCATACCGACCGCTTTGTAGCCGGTCTGCTTCCAGCTCACCCCCGCGTCAGTTGTCTTCCAAGGAAGATGCCAGGTGCCGATGTAGATGACGTTAGTGTCGCGAGGATCGATAGCTACGGACTCGATGTTGCGAATCTCTTTGTCGCCGATCGGAGAGATGCGAACCCAATTCTTGCCGGCATCGACTGACCGGAAGACACCATTCAGATTGGGATCGTCATTGGCGCTGCCGACGATTAGAAAGTTGGAATCGGATGGCGCAAGCGCCAGAGACCGAACGGACAGTTTTTTCGTGCCTTCGAGCAGCTTCCAATGTTCTCCCCTGTCCGTGCTCTTGAAGACACCGCCTTCTTCGCCGCGGGCAACCGCCCAGGCGCCGGCGTAAATCGTTCTCGGATCGCGAGGATCGATGACGATGGTATCGACCGAAAGTCCGCGCTTATCGAGTCCCGGTTTGAGCCGCCGCCACGTGCGAGCGCCATCAGCCGAGTGGAAGATCTGTCCGTCCCCGGTGCCGATGTAGAGCTGGTTAGAATCGCCCGGCGAGGCGACCAGTGCGCGCACGTCACCACCCCATGGTCCGGTCACCTCGAACTGGCGAACTTCTTTTCCAATTGTGCTGGAAGAAACAATGCGAGACGCGTCATCACCACTCATCGCCGTAGTTGACGCGCACACGAATAGCAGAGTGAGGAAGGGAAGCAAGCGATAGAGTTTCATGGACTGACGGTACTCCTTGGTCAAACTATCCGCTAAATCCCTGGGCTACTCGATGACCCACGTATCGCCGCTGTTAATCAGCTTCTCGAGATTTCCGGGACCCATCTTTTCAGTTGCTGTCTTGATTTGTGCCGCGAGCATCTCCTCGTAAGTCGCTTTGGTGACATCGCGGAAGACGCCGATTGGGACGGGATAGTCCGGGTACTCCATACGCGCAAGCATGTAAGCCAGATAGGAGTCGGGCGCCTTCTCATCGTGGGCTATCAAATCGGATTCGCTGATTCTATTGCCCAGGTCGACAACCTCAAGATGCATATCGCTGTTGCGCATCCGAATGCCGCGATTGTGTTCCTTCCCGAACACAAGCGGTTTGCCGTGATTGAGTTCGATCATTGCATCGTCTCGCACGCCGCGGTCGGTGAACATATCAAATGCGTGATCGTTGAAGATGTTGCAGTTCTGATAGACCTCGACGAACGAAACCCCCTTGTGGTGCATCGCGCGCTCGACGACCGTTTGAAGGTGGGAGGTGAAAGTATCAACCGAGCGAGCGACAAACGTCGACTCCGCCGCGAGCGCCACCGAGAGCGGGTTCAGCGGGTAGTCAATCACGCCATAAGGAGTCGATTTTGTTTTCTTGCCGAACTCCGAAGTTGGCGAGTACTGGCCTTTGGTCAATCCGTAGATCCGGTTGTTAAACAGAATGATGTTGATGTCCAGGTTGCGGCGGATCATATGGATCAAATGGTTGCCCCCGATCGACAGCGCGTCTCCGTCGCCGGTGATGACCCAGACGGACAGGTCGGGGTTGGATGCCTTGATGCCAGTGGCAATCGCGGGCGCTCGGCCGTGGATGCTGTGAAAGCCGTAGGTATTCATATAATAGGGAAAGCGGCTTGAGCATCCGATCCCCGAAACGAATACGGTGTTTTCGCGCTTTATGCCGAGTTCGGGCATAACTTTTTGTATCTGCGCCAGTATTGAGTAGTCGCCGCAGCCCGGGCACCAGCGAACTTCCTGGTCCGAGACGAAGTCTTTTCGCGTTAGCTTCACTGGAGGCGCGGTGGAGCCGCCCCCGTTTGTTGGAATGTTTGGGTCTGTGCTCATAATTTCCTCTTAAGATTATCAGTCCTCATACAACTCATTCATCTTCCCAATAAGTTCGCTGATCTTGAACGGCTTGCCTTTGACCTTCGGGAACGAAACCGCCGGCACCAGGTAACGGGCTCGCAGCAACATCGCAAGTTGGCCAAGGTTCAACTCGGGTATCAAGACTCGATCGAACCGTCCCAGTATCTCTCCAAGATTGCTGGGGAACGGATTCAGATAGCGAAGATGGATACTCGAAACCGACTTGCCGCCGCGTTGCATCTCCTCGACCGCCGACGTAATCGCGCCGTACGTAGATCCCCAGCCGATGACCAGCAATCGGCCATCGGGCTCGCCGAATACTTCAACGTCGGGTATGTCGTATGCGATCCGCGACACCTTGTCCGCGCGCGTCAAAACCATATGCATATGGTTTTCTGGTTCGTACGAGACGTTGCCGGTTATGTCTTCCTTCTCGATCCCACCGATTCGATGTTCGAGTCCCGGCGTGCCGGGCACCGCCCAGGGTCGCGCCAGTGTCTCCGGATCGCGATTGTACGGATTGAAGCCATCGGTGTCCGTCGTAAGCTTGACCTCGAACTTTGGCAACTCGTCCATTGTCGGCAATCGCCACGGCTCGGCGCCGTTGGCAAGATAGCCGTCCGAAAGGTAAATCACCGGCAGCATGTGTTTCGTCGCAATGCGGAATGCTTCAACAGCCATTTGGAAGCATTCAGCCGGCGTGGCCGGCGCGACTATTGCAACAGGACACTCGCCGTTTCTGCCGAACATCGCCTGCAGCAGGTCAGCTTGCTCGGTCTTGGTCGGTAGCCCGGTGGATGGACCGCCGCGCTGGACATCGATAATCACGACCGGAAGCTCGGTCATGACGGCGAGTCCGATAGCCTCGCTCTTTAGTGCCAGTCCCGGACCGCTAGTGCCAGTCAATCCAAGATTCCCGGTGAACGACGCACCGATGGCCGCGCACATAGCAGCGATCTCATCCTCAGCTTGAAAGGTCTTCACGCCGAAGTTCTTGTGAATCGAAAGCTCGTGGAGGATGTCTGATGCCGGCGTGATTGGGTAGCTGGCGTAAAACAAGGGCCGCTTTGCAAGCACCGAAGCTGCCACGAATCCGAGGGCGGTCGCCTCATTGCCGGTGATGTTGCGGTACTTGCCGGGAGCGATCGCGGCGCGGCGTACGCGATAGTGAGTGGTGAATATCTCCGCCGCCTCCGCGTAGGCGAATCCCGCTTTCAACGCAAGCAAGTTCGCCGTCTGGAGATCCGGCTTCTTGAACTTGGTTTCGATCCACCGCTGAGTCGGTTCCAGCGGCCGGTCGTAGAGCCAGTACATCAGTCCAAGCGCCCAGAAGTTCTTGCATCGATCGATATCCTTGGACGAGAGCTTCACGCCATCGCGCAGCGCCGCTCGGTTCAGCGTGCTGATCGGAAGCTTGAACAGGCGGTAGCCGCTGAGACTTCCGTCTTCAAGCGGGTTCGACTGATAGCCCGCCTTCTTCAGGTTGTTCTCGTTAAAGGCATCGGTGTTGGTGATCAAGATGCCGCCCGGTTCCAGATCCGAAATATTGACTTTGAGCGCAGCGGGGTTCATCGCGACCAGCACGTTAGGCTCGTCACCAGGCGTGCGAATGTCGTGGTTCGAGAAGTTCAACTGAAACCCTGAAACGCCAGGCAGCGATCCGGCAGGCGCGCGAATCTCGGCAGGGAAGTCAGGAAGCGTCGAGATGTCATTGCCGACGACTGCGGTGGTATTGGTGAACTGCGTTCCGGTGAGCTGCATGCCGTCGCCCGAGTCACCCGCAAAGCGTATCGTCACCGTCTCTACTTCTTCGATGTGTTTCAGTTCGACGTTGTCGAGAATCGTTGTTGATTCCATAATTGCTTATCCTGTTATGAGAGAGATCGGGGGTCAGTCATCCCTCATGTCATCTAGGTCAAATCTTTGCGTGTATTCCAGAATTCGAAATTCTACACAAGAACATACTACAACACAAAGCTACGGAGTTGAAGAGTCGCGCTCCCAGTCAGGCGTATTCCTTTGACTTCTAATCTTCTTGGTGGATAATAGGCGAGGAAGTTGCGTCCGGGTACGCATCCCGCCGCTAGTGAAATCGGATGGCATTAAACGCTCTTGCTCCAGAGGAGTGTTTGTGTCCCAAGCAGTCTGTTCTCTGAGCGCGACGAGTAAACCGGAACTGCTGCTTGCAGCTCTCTTGCCGGATATCCGCGATGCCGTGAGTAGGGCTTGCTACCACTACTCCTCCGACCCGTCTGAAATTGAGGATGTCTGTCATCAGATTATCATATTGCTTATGGAGGATGACTATCGTCGCCTGCGCTCATTTCACCTGGAGTCTTCGATCAAAACGTGGCTCACAGCAGTGGCCCTGCACTACGTGAGTAACTATGTGGGCTGGCAAAAGAAAGCAATCAGCCTGGATGATATCTCGCGCGAAGCCTTTGTCTGCGCACCAGTGCAGGAGGCCGAATTAATCTCAGAAGAAATGCGATGCGAGTTGAATGTTGCCGTTGCCCAACTGACTGCACGGGAGCAGCAGTTGTTGGAGTTGCTGTGCCGCGATGATCTGACTTCTGCTGACGTAGCGAGGAAGATGGGAATCAAAGTTGAATCGGTGCATCGGCGCAAGTACGCGCTCATCAAGAAACTGCGAGGGCTCATAAACTCTACTCCTGATCGGTGGGTGGCGCCGCGCAAAAAAAGTGATCAAGATTTCGCTTCGAGATGTGTCTAATAATACGGACGCGAAAGTTGAAAAGCTTTAGCAGCCGCACCATCCGCGCTTGTTGTGCCGCAAAGAAAGAGCAAAGGGACCGGGAATTCAACGTTTCATCCCACTTGATTTTGCCGCTCGCTTCGATTCTAAAGTGTTCGCGGCGACTGACAAGTAATCCTTGCCTCGCGAAGTGCTATTCATATTTCCTCACCACTGTGGACGAAATCGAGAAATGATTACGCGATGAGAGTGCCGCTCATCGGCTGAAGAAAGTTAAGGGCAAGACAGCTCAACGCTTAGCAGGCCGAAGTCTATCTTGCCCACAACACAAATCTGAATGAAAGGAGTGTGTTGCGATGCTTAGGCTACAATATGTGAGGAGGGTAGGCAATCAAAAGATTTCGGTTGCGGGATATCAATTAGTTGTGGTTCTGGCTGGTGTGTTGCTGGTGCTCCCGTTGGCGAATCGGGTTAGTGGGTGGCAATCCCCCGCAGGAACCGGAGCAGGCAATGCAGGACACAAAACAGTGGAACAAGCCCATCCTGCGCCGTCGACTCAAACTATTTATGCTCCGATTGGTCTTGGGAACCCCTATGTGGCGGAGCTGGTTTTAAACAACAACAGCCCAGGGAACATGGACGTTACTCCTGCGTTTTATACGACAGAAGGTACTACGCTCACCGGCCGGAGGGTGACACTAGAACCTTCTGAGGTCCGCAATATGGCTGTCGCCGATTTGATGCCACCCGATCCTCATACAGTAGATGTGGCCGGAATGACGCTGACGTACTTTGGCGGCATGCTTGAGGTCGGAGCGCAGATCACGCTGCTCGGGCAGGGTGGCACAAGCAGCGTTGACATCCCGTTTTCGGCTGGCATGGACTATCGCTCCGCGGCTCAAGAAGCAGTCTGGTGGATGCCTAAGCACGCAGAAGCAACAATAATCCTGGGCAATGCTTCCGATGCGCAGGTAATTGCGAATCTGAGATACTCAAACGGCCAGTCCGAGGAAGTCACGCTGCGTCCGTTTGCGACTGAGATTGTCGAACGAACTAGTGTCGCGGAAAACTCGTCGGAAGGAATAGCCGAGTCGCTGAGGATAGAGCTATCGGGGCCGGTTGGAAGCTTGAGGGCAACTGGCTTCGTCACGGCTGCCGATAAGCGGTTCAATAGCGGCATACGTTTCTACGATCCAGATACAATTCGTCAGCCTCATTTGTTTGCCACAAACCTAGGGCTTAAGAAGAGAGAGCCGCGGTTGGTGTTGAAGAACATCGGCGATGTTGCTATCTCAGCAAGGCCGAGATTCATTCCGCCGTCTGGTGAATCAGGAACCGCCGCCTTGGAATTGCGCGCCGTATCGCTTCAGCCGCACGCGGCGGTGGAGGTTGACCTAAAACCCCTGGAGAAAGCAGCGAAGACAAGATCGGATTTCGATATGGTCAGCGCGCAGATTCTGAATGACAGCGGCGCGAAGAACTTGATCGGCGCGTTGTATAGCAGTGACTCCAGTACGAAAACAACTTACGATGTGCCGCTGCGTGACTCAGGACCCGTGCGCAACTCAACGGGCAGTTATCCCTGGAGAATTGATGGTGATTACTCGACCATCATTTCGATAACGAACACGCGCCAGGACGCCGCCAAGTATCTCGTCACCATAAACTACGAAGGAGGAAGATACTCTCTGGCTCCGAGAGAGTTAGCATCCGGTGAAACTGCTGTCTTTGACTTGAGAAAGATTCGAGACGAGCAGATCCAAGACAAAGATGGGAGCAAGATTCCGCAATCCGCCAACGTCGGTCAGTTCCGATGGAGCTTAATCGGCGGCGACAACCTACGACTAATCGGTCGCAGCGAAGTGGTGAGTTTGTCAAGGGGCGTGAGCAGCAGCTATAGCTGTCCCGTATGTTGTCCCGATTCGTTCTCGGGTCTCGTGATCACGCCAGCCTCGTCAGTCGGATCTGTAGGCGAGACAGCGCTACTCGCAGTAGACGGATTCTTAACCGACTGCTACCTCTACCAGTATGGGCCGTACGCGTGGTCTGTGAGTCAATGGTATATCGAGATCCGAGTGTGATTTCATTAGCAATGGTTTCACAGGGCTCAGCCCAAATGGGTTGTTTGTCGTTGGGGCAATCGCAGTTCGGCGGCACCACATATGAAACGTGGTACGAAAACGATGGAATGGACTGCTACTCTCGCTATAGTCCCTTCGGCGACGGGTGCTGCGCATTCGTGGTGCGCGTGACCTTTCAGAAGGCAGATGGGAGCGCCCTTCCCTCGCCGTTGCGAATTGGGATAACCCAGACCGAACACATCGGATAATTGCTCCCGCAATACGATTGGCTTCCCTCGCCGTTGCGAATTGGGATAACCCAGACCGAGCTTGACGGTGTGACCGTTCATGACAGAACCCAGCATCTTCGAGCCCTCGTAGAAGGGGTTGACCCTTCTTCTGTAGTGATCATCGGCGATTCGAGAGTGAGCGTTCCAAATCCAGCAAACAGCGGGCAATACAAGACCTTCGACGCTGTAGGAACAACCAAGAGAGATAATCCAAAGCGATGCATCAATCAAAGCGTTAGTATCTGGAGCTGGCACCGCTCAGACAGCCAGCGTTTCGGTCGTCATACCCAGGAGCATCGCTACACCTCACGATACAACAGGCGCAGGATTGGTCATTCAAAACATGGCCCTTAACGTGGACACGAGCCCCACCCTGGTTGATGTGCCGTCCTCCCAGAAGAGGCTAGTGACGGTTTATATTCGCTGGCTTGTGATCACGGTAAAGGATCAGTTTACAGACTTAATCGGCGATATATACCCGGACGCCGAAATCTCAGAGATAATCTTATCTACTCCGGTCTCTATCCATCAGCACCTGACGTCGACGAGCACCTACATCGATCCAGTGGGCACTTTCATAGGCACAGCAATTGTCGCAGCCAGCGACACAACTGCGATCAATAATTGGGTTAATGGCTCTACAAAGAATCCGCTTCCGGGTGCAGACTCTTTTTCTCAGAACCTCTCAGTTTTCGTCGATAACTTTAGACTACGGCCTGACCCGGCGATTGCCAACAGGACTGTGACTTTTTCAGGCAGCGGCACCACAAGTCCTCCGGTAACCCTAACAATCACATGGCCGAATTGAAGGGAGCACTATGACGAAGCACAGACTGACTATACTTGTCTTGATCTTTGTTCTCGAAACCGTGGCGACACCTTACCTCCAGACTTGGAGAACTAAAGCGGTGGCACAAGACCCTGAGACGCAATCTAAGCCCTTAACGTGGATTCTGGCCGACTTAGGCAGGAACTACGATTGTTTCTTCACAATCGAAGATGGGGCGCAGGAAGACGAGCCCGGCAACAGGTTAGAAGCTGAATGGACTAGACGCACCTTAGCAAACGTCGGCCTCGCAAAAGAGCTTGAACGACTCCGGCAGACCGTGCCCAATTTCAGCTACGAGTTCAACCCCGCGAACTCACGAATTATGCATATCATTGATGCGCGATTGAAGCAGCAAAAAGGATATGCGCTGGATCGTACGATCGACAGCCTGGACTTTACGGGGAAAGTCAATGAGTTGCCAGATGCCATCGGAAAGCAGGGAATCCCCATTGCCCTCCCGACCTGGCAGTCCACCCATGAACAGCGGGACGGAAGCACGATACTGCAGGTGAAGGGAGGAGGACTGACCGTAAGAGATGCGTTGTCGAACTTTATTAGCCTGGATGGTCGCGCGAGCATTCTCTGGATTGCACGTACGAAGCTTGAACCTGGAGCGATCTCCTACGTCTTCTATCCCTGGCCCGGTAAGATGGTCGAGCGGTAACCAAAGCTGTCCCCGCAGTGACGCCTATGGTGACCGTCGGGCGAACGCAGCCGCTAGACTCGCGAATGGCTGAAAAGTGCCCCGTCTGTCCGAGTCAATGGGTATGTGGGTATGTATGAGGCAGTCCAAGCCGGCCTGCTGGCCTTTGGTTGCGGCGCGGCGGTCCGCTCGGACTTCACCGATTAGTCGCCACAAACTGAGACATTCCATCTGGGTAGTGATTCGCTCAAGCTTGAAGAAGAGCGCCAACACAACAGTGCAGCACGGCGCACATCGCTGCCTTTGCGAATCCGTTTTATTGGCCCCGCGCTCGCTGCGCGTGACCGCGCGATCGTCTCCTCACGTGAATTTGAAAATCCCGGGAGGAGGATTACCCAATGAGGCTGTCAAAGTTGATTGCTCTAATCATTGTGTTGGCACTTGTGCTCTACTGGCTCGCCATCAACAGAGTCGCAAGCGCGCAGAACGACACCACGCGCATTGGCGAGCGGCCGGCGCTTGAAGAACACATCAATCAAGGTGACATCGAAAGCAACGCGATCAGGTTCAAGAAGCTCCTTGAAATTGGCGAAGAGATTTTCAGTGCTCGATGGAATAAGCTTGACGGGCAGGGCCGTCCCGCTGCGACGGGCGCCGGCACTCCGACCAAACGCGATCCTTCGCATGATCCGGGCTTCATTCGCACGTCCGGCACTGACTCGACCTCTTGCGCAGACTGTCACAACCAACCGACTATCGGCGGAGCCGGCGGATTCGTAGCCAATGTGTTTGTGCTGGCGCAGACTCTCGATCCCGTCACTGATTCAGTTGCGGCTGAGTTCTCCAACGAGCGAAACACGCTGGGCATGAACGGCTCTGGCGCAATCGAGATGTTGGCTCGTGAGATGAGCACAGACTTGATCGCGATCCGCGCCCAATGCATTGCCGAAGCGAAGTCTTCCGGCAAGGTAGTTACCAAACCGCTCGACACGAAAGGCGTGAACTTCGGCCAGATAACTGTTACGCCCGAAGGCTCCGTTGACAGTTCAAGGGTCGAAGGCGTCGATGCCGATCTGATCATCAAGCCGTTTCATCAGAAAGGCGTCGTCAATTCGGTGCGCGTGTTCACCGTCAACGCATTCAATCATCATCACGGAATGCAGGCGGTCGAACGGTTCGGCGTCGGGCAAAAAGACAGTCGAGGAAACATCATCACAACGAATGATTTTGACGAGGACGGTGTGCCGGACGAATTGACCGTGGCGACATAACGGCCGCTACGATCTTTCAGGTAGCGATGAACATTCCGGGTCGGGTGATACCGGATGATCCTCTGCGTCGTGCTGCCGCCGTTCGCGGAGAGGTGCGATTCGCCGAGATCGGCTGCACCGATTGCCACAAGCCTTCGCTCGCTTTGAACTCCCGCTTCTTCAGCGAGCCCAACCCGTTCAATCCGCCCGGCAATCTGCGAGTCCAAGTCGTCCAGCACGCTTATACGTTTGATCTGACGCGCGACATTCCTAAGCCACGACTCGAGGGAACGGAAACAGGCGGAGCAACTGTGCGCGCTTTCACGGACCTGAAGCGACACATCATATGCGACGATCAAGATCCATTCTTCCGCAATGAGCGAGTGATTCAAAACAGTGTACCGGTTGACCAGTTCATCACGCGCAAGCTGTGGGATGTGGGCAACACCGCTCCCTACGGACACCGAGGTGATCTGACTACGATCACCGAAGCGATATTGCATCACGCTGGAGAAGGTCGTCCCCAGCGCGAGAGGTTTGTGGCGCTAGGCAAAGATCAGCAAGCCGACGTAATCGAGTTCCTCAAGCAGCTTCAGGTCTTGCCCGACGGCTCGCCGCGCGAGGTGACCGAAAGTGAACTGCGCGCCCTCTTGAAGAGCCAGAAAACCTTCAACGCTGCCGAAGTATTGAAGCGATCCTCGAACTAACCAGCTTGTCGCGTTCTCCCGCTTGAAGCGGCGAAACAGCCGCGGACGCAAGAGCGTGTCCCACCCAGACGGGTGCGCGTCAGAGTCTGGGGCGCATACCACCTCTCACGAGACAGTGTGGAAAACTCCCGCAACACCCCCAACTTCAGTTGGGGGATCTTTAGCGTCAGCCTACGTCGAAGCAGCAGGTCCCTCTTTGTTTTTGATATCACTCTTCCCTCGCGACGCGACGGGAAAAGAGTAAACAACGGGGGAGAGGGCGGGCGCTTCGACGTAGGCGGAAACTAAAGAACCCCCAACTGAAGTTGGGGGTCTGGAGTTTGGACATTTTATGTCAAGTATCAGCATACAGAACGAGGTTTTTAGCGAAGTTCTGATGGAGCAACTGCGAAACAGACGCTTCGTCTACCTCACTGCGCAGCTTGGTCACGATGTCGAGAAACGAAGCTCGC
>WNFR01004316.1_pt1 | contig 14622 bp, 15 predicted proteins | sample 5400221 | NCBI WGS metagenome assembly WNFR01 (sample SAMN13153357, study PRJNA577476) | soil metagenome | isolation source: 40 cm soil under Madrone tree | place: USA:California | collected 2016-06-14 | reverse complement strand
CACAGAATCCTTGGCGAGATTAGTTAGATTTTACCCAGTGATGGAGAGCATCGGCTAGGAGCCAATAGATTACCGAAGTCACGATCAGCGCACACGCCGGTGCTAACAGCCAGGCATAAGAGACCAAGACGTTATATTGCTGGAGTGCGCTCAACATGTTCCCCCAGCTCGGTACTGGCTCGTTGACGCCGAGGCCAAAGAAGGAGAGTGTTGCCTCTGCCGCAACATACTGTGGAACCAGCAGTGCCGCCTGGGTCAGGAGGACTCCGAAAGTCTGAGGGAGGATGTGACGCCGTAACAGGTAAGTATCTGAACCCCCAAATCCTCGTCCGGCTAAAACGTAGTTGCGTTCTCGCGCACTGAGCGCGACCCCTCTTATAAGACGCGCCGGTCGCGCCCACCCGATCAACCCAATTACACCGATCAGCAGCAAAAAAGTTCTGGCAGGACTGAGATGGAGTGGCAGGAAGGCTCGAACGCCCAGCAGAAAGTAGAACCAGGGCAGGGAAAGGAAGAGCTCGGCGGAACCCATCAGCGATTCATCCACCCATTTCCCGTAATAGCCGGAGACCATACCAATGATGGTTGCCGCGCTGAGCGTGAGTAATGTGGCGAGCAGTCCCGCAGCCAGAGAGATTTGGCCCCCAAACAACAGCCGTGAAAATTGATCACGGCCGTACGCGTCGCTCCCAAAAACAAACATGCGTGCTGGTTCGTCGACGCCGAACAGGTGCACGTTGGTCTTAATAATTCGGGCAATTGTGTAGCCACTACCTCTAACAAAAAAACGAAGGGGATATTTCCGACTCATGTTCTCTCGGTGCTCGTCTAGATCAGCGAATGAGGCGTAAACAAACGGCCGCAAATGAAACCCGGCGGCGTCCGCGAAGTGCAGCCGAGTGGGCGGAGCGTACGGCACTTCCCGGTTCTGAACTGTTGGATCGTAGGGCGCGATGAATCCCGCGAACAGGACAGCCAAATGCAAAACTGCGAACGGCACGAAAAGTACCAACAAAATCTTCTTAGTTCCCATCGCGTTAATTCGCATCGAGACCACCTGCGCGAATGCGCGGGTCGGAAGCCAGCAACAATAGATCCGCTACCAGGTTGCCGGCCGTCATGAACACCGCCGATAGCATGATCCCGCCGATCACGAGGTAGAGGTCACGCGAGAGCGTAGCGTCGAGAATGAGTGGCCCCAGGCCCGGCCAACCAGTGACGACTTCCACCAGCAACGATCCACTCAACAGTGCTGCCAACGAAAATCCAAACAATGAAATAGCGGGATTCGCCGCCACCGGTAACACATGGCGAAACAATAGCCTCGTGGGGCCAATGCCGTTCCCCCGCGCGGTCTGTATGTAAGGCATTTCCAACACTTCGAGAACGCTGGCGCGAACGTGCCTTATCACGACTGCGATACTGGCCAAGACTAAGATCGACGTGGGCAGCAGGATCCTCAGTACGAGATCGTGAAATTTGCTCCACGCCGATAGCTCATCAAAACCGAGCGACATCATTCCGCCGACTGGCACCACTCGCCAGCGAACCGCAAGCGCAAGCAAAGCCAACGCGATGACGATCTCGGGAATAGAAATCAGAAAGGAGCTTCCCGCTGCCACGAATTTGTCCAGCCAGCGCCCGCGCGACGCTGCCGCCCACACGCCCAGCGGCACCGCGATAAGCCATGTCAAAAGCGTCGCCGTAACGGTAAGCAGAAGAGTATGTTTCGCCCGCGTCCACAGAAGTGGCGCCACCGAAGTGTTGTAGGCAATGGAATACCCGAGGTCTCCGTGTGCCACCGATGTCATCCAGCGGCCGTATCTGACCAGTAGTGGTTGATCCAATCCGTAATGTGCTCGCAAGGCCGCGATGGTTTCAGGAGCGATCTGCGGATTCAGCCGCATTTCGTCGAAGAAGCTTCCTGGCGCCATCTCCGTAAACAAAAAGCAAAGAGCGGACACTCCCAATAGCAGCACAACCGCGCGCAGCAATCGTCGCCCCAAATACTTCAAAGTGACGCTCCCAGCGTAACCGAATAATTGGACTCGAAGGTCTTCGCCGACGCGAGTAATGATTGCGTTTCCGGATGAGCGGGATTGGAAACAATCTCCGCAGTCGGTCCCTGTTCAACAATTTTCCCCGCCGACATCACAGCAATGGAATCCGCGACCCGCGCCAGGAGCGGTAGATCATGTGAGATCAGGAGATACGTCAGCGAATGCGAAGTCTGAAGCTCCAGCAGCAAATTGGCCATTTGCGCCTGGGTAGAAAGGTCGAGGCCCGACAGCGCTTCGTCAAGCACCAGTAGTTTCGGCCTAAGGGCAAGCGCCCTCGCGATAGCCAGTCTTTGTTGCTGCCCACCGCTGAATTCCATGGCCGACCGGTCTGCGTAATTCGGCGAGAGACCAACCTCATTCATGAGCTCTCGGGCACGATTACGCCTCTCAGCGCGGTCTCCGCGGCCCTGAATCAACAGTGGTTCTTCAATAATCTCTGTGGCTGAAAAGCGAGGATTCATCGACGTGGCCGCATCCTGAAAGATCATCTGTATCCGCGCTCGGAACGGAAATAGCTCACGTGAGCCAAGTTGCGCAATGTCCACGCCATCGATCCAGATTTCGCCCGCATCCGGCCTCTCCAGACGCGACACGCAACGGGCCACTGTGGATTTTCCTGAACCCGAGCTTCCGACCAACCCCAACGTTTTACCCGCTGGGATCTCAAAATCCACGCTGCGAACCGCGGCTACCTCGTGTTTTCGCCACGTGCGCCCTCGAAGGTATCGTTTGCATAGCCCACGAACGCGCAGGAATGAAGCGCTGCCCGGATCCAATGTGCGCGAATCAGTTCCCATATTTGAAGCAGCTCACGCGGTGGAATGGCTCAAGCATAAATTCCCGGGGATCGACACCAGTGCAGACTGGCATTCTCTCTGGGCAGCGCGGTTCAAACGGGCATCCGGTTCCAGCGCAGGTCAAATCCGCAGCTTCGCCATCAATGGCTGAAAGCCGCATGCGGTTTGCTCCCGCATCCATGAAGCGCTGCGTGCATAAACGGACCAGTGCCTGTGTGTAGGGATGCAAGGGTGTTCGGAAAATATCCTTGGTGTATCCCTCCTCCACAATTCGCCCTGCATACATGATGGCAATACGGTCAGCAAAGCCGGCAAAAATCGTAGGGTCATGACTGATTACGAGCAACGCAGTACCGTACCGGCGCCTGATTTCAGATAGCAGGATGATGATCTCTGCTTGTAGCGAAGCATCAAGCTTGCTCGTGGGCTCGTCGGCAATCACCAGCGCGGGGCGGCACGCAATCGCTTGGGCAATCGCGATCCGCTGGCGCTGCCCACCGCTGAGCTGATGCGGGTAAGCCACATAAATCTGCTGCGGTTGTTCAAAGCCAAGTTCCCCAAGCAACGTGTAGACTCGCTCCCTGCGCTCCCTCGAATTCAAATCTTCGTGCGCGCGAATCACCTCCGCGATCTGGTCGCCCACCCTTATCACCGGATTCAGCGTGAGCGCCGGATCCTGCGGAACCAGCGCGATCTCTTTTCCGCGAATCGTGCGAAGTTCGTGCTCTGATAACGAAAGAAGGTTGCGTCCACGGAACAGCAGGGAACCAGCGTCATAATGCGCGGTAGCAGGAAGCAGCCGGAGAAGCGCTGAAGCAAGCGTGCTCTTGCCCGAGCCGGATTCGCCCAGAATACCCACGACTTCACCCGGCCGTATGCGAAGGTTGACATCGCATACGGCGCGCACCGCCCGCGAGCCTTCAGGCGAGTACGTAATCGTCAATCCAGAGATCTGAAGCAGTTTCTCGTTCGAGCCTTCAGGCACAGTAGTTCTCCATCGCTAATTCTCACTTAGGAACCAGGAGTTCACAATTGTTAGGAAAGGGGCATCCATTACGAAAGCGTATCTAAGTCGGCAATGAGAAAATGCACTTACCCGTTTGTGCCAGGTAGTTTGCGGACCCGTCGCACCCAGCGCAGAACCGGTGACAGGAACAGACTCTATGAAACATCCGGTTGTTCTCGAAGTATGTGTTGACTCGGTGGAATCAGCTCTTGCCGCCGAAAAAGGAGGTGCTCACCGGATTGAATTGTGCAGCGACCTTCTCGAAGGAGGCATTACTCCCAGCGCGGGCCTGATCGCGACTGTGCGCCGCCGGATGTCTATCGGCTTACATGTGATGATTCGTCCTCGCGGCGGCGACTTCTGTTATAGCGCGGACGAATTCGAAGCCATGGAGCAGGATGTGCGAACGGCCAAGCAACTCGGCGCCAACGGCGTTGTCTTCGGGATCCTCAAAGAAGATGGACACGCAGACACTGACCGCACCCGCCTCTTGGTTGATATTGCCCGACCGCTGAAGGTTACCTTTCACCGGGCGTTCGACATGTCGGTTGATCTCGACCGGGCACTGCAAGACATTATGCTGACTGGCGCCGACCGTCTCCTGACTTCGGGCGGAGAGCAGACGGTGGAAGATGGCATAGCAAGCGTGGCCCGGCTCGTCAGCGCTGCAAGGGACCGGATCGTTATTATGGCCGGAGGGGGAATTTCTGAGCGCAACGTGCTCAGGATTATCACCCAGACGGGCGTGCGCGAAATCCACGCCGGACTAAGAACTACAGTGCCGAGCAAGATGCGGCACCGGAATGAAAGAGTATCGATGGGCATTACAAAAGGTCACGAATATGAGCAAGCTGTGGTTCTGGAGGATCGGGTTCGACAGTTGCTGCAAGCCAGTTTCTTGCCGGCATGACGAACGACTGCGGCGGATAACGAATTTCCGTTGACGGGAGCCCGCCCATCGAACCCCGCCCACGAAGGGGGATAATAGTTGTCTAAAAGGAGTTCTGAGATGAGCAGCCAAGCCCTCTTGCAGTCACTGAAGGAAAGCATTCTTAGCCAGGCAAGCGTGAAAGCTATCTATGGCGAACCTGTCTCGGCACATGGAAAGACGGTCATACCGGTTGCGAAAATAATGTATGGCTACGGTGCTGGGGCGGGTACCGGCGGCATGGGCGATGCCACCGCTCGCGGCGAAGGAGGGGGTGGTGGCGGGCTAGTACGGGCCATTCCCGTGGGCGTTATAGAGATCAGCGACCAGCAGACCAGTTTCGTTCCGATCACCGACCGAAAGAAGCTGGCTGGAGCAATGCTCGCGGGGATCGGTTTCGGTATGTGGCTGGGTTGGCGCAAACGGCGCTGAAACTGAGTCGGTACTTCGTTTACCAATAGAAAGCAATTGGAGCGGGCACAGTATGAACTATCTTCTTTTCGTAATGGTCGTTGTCGTGGGCGTTCTCAGTGTCGTACATAGAACGATGGTGCGGAAGATCTACGAGACAGATGGACGTTCTCTGTCGACCTTCTCGCTACCAATGGCGATCCGCAGAGAATACAAGGCCCGGTTCGGGAAAGATAGACTTTACTGGTTCTCGCAAGTGGGGAACGTGCTTTTCGGCGTGATTGTCCTGTTGGGGATTGTAAGGCTGCTTCGCTAACGGTGTGCCAGCGAAAATGGCCCACCCATTGACTCCTGCGCAACTGCGGCTGCCCAGCCCTTTGCGCTTTTCAAAAAGTGGGTTCCCCAGAACTCGATTGAATTCTATTGGCCAAAGAGTTGACTCGATAGCTGGCGGACTTTCGAAGATAATGGCGGAGAGGGAGGGATTCGAACCCCCGATACCCGTTAAGGTATGTCCGCTTTCGAGGCGGATCGTTTCAACCGCTCACGCACCTCTCCGGAAAAACCATCAGCATTCAGCCATCAGCCGTCAGCCAAAATTACTGCGTCCTGCGGACGCGGAAAAACTCTTGCAAAATCTCCGCACACTGACCCGCCAGCACGCCGCCGCGAACTTCCATCTTGTGGTTCAGGCCAGGATGGTTCAATACATGCATCACTGAGTGCACGGCCCCGGCTTTAGGGTCATCAGCGCCATAAACCAGCCGACGGATGCGGGCATGAACCAGCGCTCCCGCGCACATGGCGCACGGCTCAATTGTAACAAACAGGTCACAGTCGCTCAGGCGATGGTTGCCGATCGCGGTACCTGCCTCTCGGAGGGCTACGACCTCTGCGTGGGCGGTGGGATCACAATCGGTCAGGTTCCGGTTCCAGCCGCGGCCGACAATCTTGCCCTGATGAACAACGACCGCGCCTACGGGAACTTCGCCGGCATCGAGTGCGCGGCGGGCACAGCTCAAAGCCTCCCGCATCCAGAGTTCGTCGGAGTCCTGGGTGGCACCGTTGCTCATGCGAACGATTGTAGCTTGCGCGGCGCTCGGCTCAGAGCAGGGTGAGCATTACGCGCAAAGAGTCGGGCACAAGAAGACGCACAATTTGCGGTGCAACACAGGTCAGAAGGCGGTACGTGACCGCCAGAACAGGTATCGTGATCACGAACAGCCACAGCGGGGAGATGCTTTGCATGTAACTTCTCACAACAATTTGGACGCAAGAATTCTAGGAAGGTGAGCAAATATTGCGGCAGAATACAAGAGTCGAGAGGAGTCAGAACCAGCCTCAAACGTCGCGAGGACAAGGCTCGATGTCACACTTTGACCAGCATTGACTCGAGTTGTTCTAGCGACTCAACTCGGGGTATTCCGTTGTCTTTGTAAGCTCCGGCGATATCGAAGATAACCGCTCGCATCCCGAATCGGGTCGCTCCTAAATAGTCCACTGAATAGACATCGCCGGTGTAGAGGCTCTCCTCTGGTGTGACCGCAAGGCTGCGCACCGCGGCCTCGAAGATAGCAGGATGCGGTTTTTCTTTGCCCACGATCCCTGAATCCGTGATCGTCTCAAAGCAGTCGGCAATTCCGCAGCGGCCGAGAACCTCTGCAATCTTTCCGTCCGCGTTGGAAATTATGCCCAAGCGGTATTTCTTCCCAAGACGTTCCAGCACCTCACGGGTATGGGGACGAATGTCACGCCAATTTGCAGAAATACGAGTGCAGGAGACGAGGTCTGAACAGATCGAATCATCCCCGATGCCAAGTTCGTTCAGCAAGTGTGAGTAGTAAATGTGCCAGAATCCATGATCCACAGTTTGGCTGCTCTCTCCTAGTCCATCGAATTCACGTTTAGTCTTTCGTTCGATTGCCCGTAACAACTCAGGCGAGGGAAATATCTGGCGTTCGTGGAGCGCGCGCAGCATGCGCTCGGGACTCGGAAATAGAAGAGTATTTCCGACATCAAAGAAAAGAGCTTTGATCATGGAACCAGTTTACAGGCGACGAAGCCGCCGACGTTGTCTCCAAAGACCTGTAAGATCGCGCACGTTGAGGCGATGGCGGGCCCTTAAACTACATTTGCGGTATCATTCCAAGATGGCGAAGAAGACGAGCTTCGATTTGAGCTGTCCCTGCTGCGGCGCATTGCTAAAGGTGGATGCGGAAACCGAAGCGGTCATTTCTCATGTAGCTCCAGTGAAGCCGAAGACCTTTAACGATATTGAAGAAGCCGCGCGAGCGATGAAGGAGCAGGACAGCCGCCGCGATTCGATCTTTCGCCAGTCTGTAGAAGCACAGAAGCACTCGGCCGACCTGCTGGAGAAGAAATTCCAGGAAGCCGTCCGCAAGGCCAAGGAATCGCCGGACACGGGCAAACCGATCCGGGACTTCGATCTGGATTGATCATTCAGCTACAAACTAGCGCGCAAAACATAAAGGCCGCCTTCCGGCGGCCTTTACTTCAGCGATTCAGCTGACTACAGCGTGGATTCGATCTCAAAGCCCCAAGCTTCCAGCAAGGGCTCCGGGATGTACTTGGAATTTTTGTTCCGGCGGGCCCACTCACGCAAACGGGTCGAGCGCAAATACTGATCGGGAGTGAGCTTGTACTCCTTCACGACCTGCTCAAATTCCGTAACGGTTGGAACAATGGGACCAATCGGTTCGGGCTTGCCCCAATTGGGGTTCCCTCGTCTTTTAGCCATGAATTATGCCTCGGTGCATGGATTTAAGTTGTTAACAAAATTAGATTCCGATGGCTTGGCGAAGGATTCCAATCCTTGCGCCGACTCACAGATAAACAGACAGAAAGAAACCGCTGGGGCCGAACTTGCGGAAGATCAAAGCCTACCGGAACTCCATGATTCTACTTCACTTTGCAGGAAAGTCAATGACAAATCGGGAGCATGCTTCTAAGTGATTTTACCGGCCCGAAGCATACGCCCGAAGCTGGAGACTGTCCTAGGGAGTACGGCCCAGGTTACTCCGGTAATACTCTTTCAGTTGCAAACCTTTGATCTCCAAGGACTAACTGCTAAATTCCCGGTGGGGAGCACTCCGGCTTTCCGAGGATTTGGATGCAATCAGGACTGCAATCATTGTTGTTGTGCTCGGACGATAAGGTCGTTCGGGTCCTTCGTCGCGTGTTGAGCGAGCTTGAGATTTTGGTTGAGCACTGCGAGGACACGGACACAGCGGTGCGGAAGTTAACCCGGCAGCGGTTTGAGGCTGTCATTGTGGACTGCACCACGCCGGAGATTGCGCTAAAGATCTTGAAGGGAACGCATTCGGCTCCAGCCAATAAACGTGCCATTACCGTAGCAATCCTCGAAGGCCAGACTACCGACGGCCAAAGTGCGCTAAAGGGTGCCTTCGCCATGGGAGCTCATTTTGTGCTGTTCAAGCCCATTTCCCTGGAAAAGACCAAGTCCAGTTTTCGGGCGGTTCGCGCATTAATGAAACGGGAACGCCGGCGTAACGTTCGCCTCCCGATCGAACTTCCCGTCGAGCTTCAAGTGGAGGGCAAATCAGAGAAAATTAACGCCGCCATGGCAGACCTGGGCGAAAACGGCATGGCCGTGAAAACCCGCGATTTCAAGGTGCCCCCCGCCTTTCGAGTACGGTTTACCCTCCCCGGAGCGTCTGCTCCAATTCTGTGCCGCGGAGAGATAGCGTGGGAAGGCAAGAACATGCATGGGGTTCGATTTCGCGAAATGTCGGTAGAACACTGCGACCGACTCAAGCTATGGATCAGCCGCCAGTTGGCAGCTATTGAAGGCGATGAGCCCCCGGTAAACTGCAAGCTAACAGATCTGAGCCTAAACGCCTGCTACCTGCAAACCGAGTCTCCATTCCCGGTACGCACTCGGCTACAACTGATGATGAAAGTACGGAAACTGGAAGTTCAGGTCGAAGGCATCGTCAGGGTCATGCATCCCAGCGCCGGCATGGGCGTGGAATTCAATCAGCACACGACCGAGCAACGAGCCAGAGTTGAGGAATTTATCCAAACCCTGGTCAATACCGCGGGAGCAGTCCCTGATATTCAAGTCCGTCCGGACATCATTGACCAAAATGCCGCCGAATCTTCCAGCCAGCTGATCGCAGGCGACCCCGGCGACCCCTTGCTGTTCTTATTCCGCATCAAAGCCGAACTTTCTCCCCAGGCATTTCAGGCGGAGCTGGCAAAACAGCGCGGGATCCACGCCGAGGTTGGAGTTTAGCCGCTTCCGCCGTAAAGCCCAGCTGCTTCTCACACTCGTATTGAACTCCTTCACGCCTGCGCTGCGCCCCTTAAGGCCGCAACTGCTTCCTCAGGGCTGGAGAAAATCAGGAATAGACCGTTCATGCGCGTAATCTCAAACAATTTCTGCACGCGTTGATTGATTCCGCTCAGAACCATCTGCCGCCCTGATTTCTGGCGTGACACAAAAGCAGTTACCAGCAGACCGAGCCCGGCAGAGTCAATGTACGGCACATCGCTGAGGTCGAGAATCACCGTGTCGGCAGGCTCTTCGCGCCGCATTGCATTTTGAAAAATCGCTCCGGTATTGCCAGTAAGCGGGCCACTCAAGATCAAGACTTCTTGTGAAGGGAAAGAATTGGACCGATCAATTACCAAAGATTCAGACATGGGAAAGAGATTCTAGGGCACCAGAGCGGAAACTGACAAGATGCCAGGTGATCGCCCCAGAGGTTAACGTGCTCGCCGAGGCCGCCAAAAAGCCCTGCTCTCTTGCGAACAGGGCTTTGACCAAACATTTCAGCAACCAATGTCTAACGCCGTGCTCGGCCCGTGTGGAATCCCTACTTTCCCTCGAAATTAATCACGCCGAATGCACCATTGGCGTAATTGTTGGGACCCGCGGTATAAAACAACTGATTCAGTGCTCCGTTCGCTGCGGTGCCGCCCCCGAACTCCAAGCCCCAAAGCTGATCGATCTCGATCGCTTTGCCGCTCGGATCCTTCAGCGTCCCCATAACTTGTCCGGTTTGCAGGTTGAATGCGTTAATTTTTCCGCCCGGGAGATTGTTGCCGACCAGCAATGCCGAACTGAAAGGGCCGAAATTCGTTGGCGCCAAAGCCATTCCCCATGGCTGGTTCAGCGGGGTCCCGTGCGCAAAACGTTTCACGAACGCTCCAGTCTCGCTGAACATGTCGATGAAACCATTCGCCACGTTGCCGGTGCTTGCGTAGCTAACGAAGATCTGGTTCCTGATCTGCTGGATTCCATACGCTGAGAATCCTGCGGGGATCGTAGGATCTGTCAATGTCTTGATCAGCTTGAAGTTGCCGTTGTAAACGTCCACCCGATTGTTGGCATTGTCGGCGGCGAATAGCAGATTCGTACCGTCGGTTGTGATGGCCAGGCCGGTGTAACCAGCGCCAGAATGCGAGTTGTCGACCACCAGCACGGCATGCGTCAGGTCAACACCGAAATTCCAGGCGCTGATACTTCCGTCAACCGTTGCGAAAATGAAGAGTGCCGGAGCGGTCAGCCCGTTCTTGGTTACTTTGAAATCTTGGGACCCGTTAAACACGATTCCCGATGGCCCGGTGAATCCCGTCCCTACCTTAGGAATTTCGACTTGCAATTGTTGCGGGTTGCCGCTGCCATCGTACAGGGTCGAGAATGCCGTTCCCTGGTCGCTGACCCAGAACGGGCTGCCTGCGGCGCGAGCGATTCCCCAGGCATTTACAAGTTTCCGGTCCTGGTGGGGTGCGACTCCGGGCAGGTTTGAGACCAGTTGAGTGGCTTTGTATTGTGCGGATGCAGAACTCACCAGCGCCACTACAATGGCCAGGCATGAAGACGCGAATACTCCGCGAGCGAATCGGCGTTGCATATTAAACTCCTTGTTTTGAAGGCGCGTTAGCACGACAGCAACAACGCGCTGAGAAACGATCCTAGAATTTGGCGGGACAGCGCATTGTCAGCGGTACGTAACGAATTTGCAAAATGATCGAGTGATCGTGACGATGAGAAGAAGGGGAGGATGGTTGTTCGCACTCCCGGCATTGGAAAGCGCGGGACCACTGAAAGGTGGGCGCGGCTATCGCGGCGCAAGTGAGTGCAGTGAGTCAATCCGCCAAGCTGATTGTGCACTGATCATGCACTTGGACTCAGAATCAGCAGACGCAATTTCGTGGTTCCTCACGCGAAGGCCGCTATCTCACAGGCACCTCTTCGCGCACGGGTGAAAGACTCTCCTCTTTGTGGCTCAGGTAGAAGTGGACCGCGGGAGTAATGATCAACGATAGAACCATGGAAATTAAGATTCCGCCGATGACGGCGATGGCTAGGGGTTGCAGCATCTGCGAGCCCGCGCCAATGGCAAACGCCAATGGCAGCATCCCTGCCATGGTTGCGAGCGCGGTCATGACGATCGGGCGGAGACGGCGGCGGCTGGCTTGCAGCATAGCTTCTTCTGCAGAGGCGCCTGTGGCACGGATTCTCTGGTCGGCATCCAGCAGCAAAATGCCATTTTTCGCCACGATCCCCACCACCATGATCATTCCCATGAAAGAGGAAACGTTAAAGGTGGTGCGAGTGATGAGCAATGCAATAAAAACACCGGAGGTCGAAAGCAGCGCAGACGCCAGGATTGCAAGCGGCGCAGCGAAGCTTCCGAATTCGAATAGCAGGACGATGAAGACGAGAATGATCGCGAGCATCAGAACGAAGACAAGATCGCGGAACGATTTCTGCTCTTCCTTGTAGGTGCCGCCGTAATCGACGCGGATTCCGGGCGGCAGATGAAGGCCGCTCACGGTTTTTTGGACAGCACTTACGGCGCTTCCCAAATCTGTTCCTTCCAGCCGCCCGGTAACCATCACCACGCGCAGGAGATTTTCGCGATGGATTTCGGTTTGCCCCGGAAGCTCGGTGATCGTTGCCAGCGATCCCAGCGTGGCGGTGCGGCCGCTGCTGCTCGCGAGCACGGTGTCGCGGACGGTATCGACTGAAATCCGGTTGTTCTGCGGAAACCGAATGCGTATCGTGTACACCCGGTCATTCGAGATTACCGGCGTGGTCGCGGGCTCTCCCTGCACCAGGGCCGACACATCGGTAGCAATTTCCTCGGGAGTAAACCCTGCTCGCGACGCTACCGCCGGATCCACCTGGAACGACAGGGCCGGGCCGCTGATAGTGTTTTCGATCCCGTCAAAGACATCCACCACTCCGGGGAGCTTGCGGATCGCATCGGCCACTTTGGGGGCCCACTGTTCGGTTTCTGTCGGATTTTGCGAGAACAACTTGATCTGAATGGGCTCGCGCTCGCCCATCAGATCTCCAATCATGTCCTGCAAGATCTGCACGAATTCAACTTGGACTGCGGGCTCCTCTTCAGAGATCTTGACTCGAACGTCCTCAATAATTTCGTCGATGCCGCGCTTGCGGCAGGTGCCCGAAGACGCACTGCTAAAAAAGCCACACCCCGGCTTCAATTTGACCAGAATGTCTCCGCGATTGGCCTCGGTTACGGCCGCCGGACCGAGCTCGGCTCCCGTACGCCGCGAACTGCTCTCCACTTCGGGAACAGTTTTGATGATCTCTTCGAGGTGTTGCACCATGCGGTTGGTTTCCGAAAGCGAGCTGCCAGCGGGGGTCAAGTAATCGAGCGTGAAGTCGCCTTCGTCCATTTCGGGAAGCAGATCGTTCCCAGAAAACCGGTAACAGACGTAAGCGCTGGCGATGAGCAGAACGCTGAGACCGGCGAGCCACCAGGGCCTGGCCAGAGCACGGCGTAACCAGCGCTGATGAAAGTCAATGATCTTGCGGAACCGCGGGCCAAGCGAAGCTTCTTCCGCTGCCAGCAACTTAGCCAGAGATTCTTCTTCATCAGTAACATCACCATAATTATCTTTATCACGCGACTCGGGTTCGTCCTTGTGCTTGCGGATAAAGTAGCTGCTCAAGGTCGGCGTCCACGTCAGGGCTAGAGCTAGTGAAGTGAACAGGGAAACGCCCAGAGTGACGGCCAGAGCACGGAAGAACGTTCCGGTCACTCCGGTGATCGAAATCAGGGGAAGAAAAACGACCACGGGAGTCACCGTCGAGCCAATCAACGGAACCGTGATCTCGCGCAGTGCGGCGCGGATGGCCTCGAGCCGTCCTTGTCCGGCATCGCGATGCAGAACGATATTTTCCACCACCACGATCGCATCATCAATCACCAAGCCGACCGCCGCCGCCAGGCCGCCGAGCGTCATAAGATTGAAGCTTTCGCCCAGGACTTTCAAAACCACGAAGGTGAGCAGGATGGTGACCGGAATCACCAACCCCGCAACCACTGAGGTTCCCCAATCATGCAGGAAGACAACCAGGATGATCGAGGCGAGTGCAACGCCCAGTAAAATCGCATCCCGCACGCTCTTGATCGAGTCACTGACGATCTGGGACTGGTCGTAGAAGGCTTCGATCTTCACCCCGGCAGGCAGAGACTGGCGAATTTTATCGACTTCGTCATGCGCCTCGTTGGCCACTTCCATGGTGTTGCTGTCCGGCTGGCGATTAATGTTGAGCAGCACCGCGGGTTTGCCGTTGGCGCTCACGATGGTGTACACCGGCTTCACGCCCGAAACCACATTTGCCACATTACCGATTCGCACCGGAATGCCCGAAGGTGTCGTCTTCACCACTACCTGCGCTAGCTGCTCCGGATTGCGCACCTGGCCGCTGATCAGCCCCAGCACCAGTTGATGGTTTTGCTCAAACAATCCCGGCGAATCAATCAGGTTGGTGCGCTTGATTGCATCCAGAATGTCGGTGACGGTAATGCCGGCGGTGAGCAGTTTGGCGGGGTCGGGCTCGATGTGGAACTCTGGCTCCTGCCCTCCTTGGACCATCACGCTGGCCACGCCGTTCAGCCGGTTCAGCCGCGGCTTCAGTTCGTAGGTTGCCATCTCCCAAAGTTGAGTCTGGGGGACAGTGTCCGAAGTCAGGCTGTAGCCAATGATCGGGAAGCTGGCAAAGGTCATCCGGCGGGTATCAATCTTCGCCGTCGGCGGAAGCTCTGGCTGCACGCGCGAGATGGCGGCATTCACGTACTGCAGCGTCACGAACATGTCCACGTTCCAGTTGAAGAAGAGGTCAATTTCAGCCGATCCGCGGCTGGTCGTAGACCTGACCTCTTCGAGTCCGGGCACGCTGTTCACCGCCTCTTCAACCGGCCGCGTGACCGTGACCATCATCTGGTCAATCGGCATTACACCGTTGTCCACAGCAAGAACAATGCGGGGAAAATCTGTGTTGGGAAAAACTGAGACAGGTATGTTGAATGCCAGATAGCCGCCCAGCGCCGCGATGGTGAGGATCAAAAAGATCAGCGGCTTGGAGTGGCGCGCAAACCAGTACGACGACTC
>WNFR01039623.1_pt1 | contig 14623 bp, 12 predicted proteins | sample 5400221 | NCBI WGS metagenome assembly WNFR01 (sample SAMN13153357, study PRJNA577476) | soil metagenome | isolation source: 40 cm soil under Madrone tree | place: USA:California | collected 2016-06-14 | reverse complement strand
TCCTGCGTACCTCCAGGCTCGACGAAATCCCGCAACTCTGGTGCGTGCTCAAAGGTGATATGAGCTTTGTGGGACCGCGGCCTGAGCGTCCCGAGTTTGTCGAGATGCTCACCCAGGAAATTCCCTTTTACGGAGTTCGCAACGCTGTGAGACCGGGAATTACTGGTTGGGCACAAGTGCGCTACAAATACGGCAACACTATTGCCGACGCCAAAGAGAAGCTTCAATACGACCTTTATTACATCAAGAACATGTCGCTGGGTTTGGATGTGATGATCATGTTTCAGACCATCAAGATTGTTTTGCTGGGCCGGGGTGCACAGTGAATGGGTGCGCGCAATGAAGTTGGTTTTTTGGGGCTCGGCCGCCGTCCTGGCCTACGCATATTTTGGCTACCCCGCCTGGCTGTGGCTGCGTTGCCGATATCGCGCTCGGCCTGTGCACGCTTCGCCGAACACGCCTTCAGTTTCGATCGTGATGGTGGTCCGCAATGAAGCAGCCGTGCTAGAGCGTAAGCTCAAGAACCTGCTGGAACTGGATTATCCCAAAGAGCTGAACGAGATCATTGTCATCTCGGATGGTTCGACGGATACCACTGATGAGATTCTGAATTACCACGCGGCAGACCGTCGAGTGCGGATCATTTTAAATCCAGAGTCGCGCGGGAAAGCTGCCTGCTTGAATGATGCTATTGATGCTGCGCGCGGCGAGATCATCGTGTTTACGGATGCTCGTCAGAAAATCGAGGCTAGCGCTTTGCGCTTGCTCGCCCAGCAATTCGCGGATTCTCTGGTCGGATGCGCCAGCGGCGAGTTGATGCTGGGTGATCCTGATTCCGGCGAAGCTATGTGCGGAGTCGGTCTGTACTGGCGCATCGAGAAAAACATTCGCGAGATGGAATCAGCATCCGGATCCGTGGTTGGGGCAACTGGCGCTTTGTATGCTGCGAGGCGAAGCTTGCTGGTTGCGGTTCCGGCGGGAACGATTCTTGATGATGTTTACATTCCCATGCACGTTGTTCGCCAGGGATTTCGGGTCGTTTTCGTGCCGAGCGCGCACGCGTGGGACATTGCAGACCAGGGAACGGACCGCGAGTTTTCTCGCAAGGTCAGGACTCTCAGCGGCAACTATCAACTAGTGCAACTCGCGCCATGGCTACTGGGCGCTTCGAATCCGCTGCGTTTTGAATTCATCAGTCACAAGCTGCTTCGGTTATTCGCTCCCTTTGCGCTTGCGGCGGCGTTCGTCGCGTCGCTCTTTTTGACAGAGCCGTTTTACCGATTGGCGCTTGCGCTGCAGCTTGCCTTCTATATTTTGAGCCTGGTTGCAATGATGAAAGTTGCGACGGGGCCGCTGACTCGCGTCGCCGACGCGGCCTGCACGTTTGTGATCTTAAACAGTGCCGCGTTTGTGGCATTCGTGAATTTTGTAACTGGACGGAGAGCGGCATGGGTGCGCTGAGGGAGAGAAGTTGAAAATTCTTTGGGTCAAAGCTAACAAGCTGTTACCGGTGCATAGTGGCGGCGACATTCGCTCCTTCCACATCGCGCGCCAGCTCGCCCGGAAGCATGAGCTGACCCTCCTTTCTTATTACGACGGAAGTCCCGACCCGATATACGACCAGCAGCTCACAGAACATTTCCCTAAGGCAGTCTGTGTTTGCACAGGGAAAATCGACTCCTCTACTCTGGCGCGGACCGCCGATTACCTCGCCCATCTTCCTTCACAATTGCCCTACGCTGTCGGACGTTTCGGCTCCGCCGATGTCCGGCAAAAGCTTAGTGACTGGTTTCAACAGCGACGCTTCGATGTTGCCATTTGTGATTTTCTTGATGCGGCGGTGAATTTTCCCGCGGATTTAACGTTTCCGAGTGTGTTATTTCAGCACAACGTGGAAAGCGAGATTTGGAGACGTCATTCCGTGACCGAATCGAATGCGGTTAAACGTCGGATGTATGCCATCGAATTCCGCAAAATGGCCCGGTACGAGCGCAATGCAGTAAACAAATTTAATCACGTGATTGCGGTTTCGGAGCACGATCGGAGCCTGATGGAAACATGGGTCGAAGGTTCGCGAATTACCGTTGTTCCCACCGGGGTTGATTTAGCGCAGTACCGGCCCGATCTTGGCAGCAAACCTGGTCCCGTGGTGGTCTTTGTTGGCGCAATGGACTGGGAGCCAAACGTGGACGCGATGGAATATTTCTGCGCCGAGACTTGGCCTTCGGTGACGTCGCGACTTTCTGGTGCGAAGCTGCGGATTGTGGGAAGAAATCCTGGAGAAAGAGTTCTCAAGCTGGCGTCGGATTCGGTTCAGGTCACTGGCCGCGTTTCGTCCGTGGCTGAACATTTACGCGATGCATCGGTTGTAGTCGTTCCGGTCCGCATAGGCGGAGGAACACGGCTAAAAATCTATGAGGCGATGGCCGCAGGCAAGGCTGTGGTTTCGACTTCTGTTGGCGCCGAAGGTTTAGACGTGCACCACGGGCGCGACATTGTTCTGGCGGACACACAGCAGTCCTTCGCTGACGCAGTAGTCACGTTGCTACGGGATGAGAATCTGCGGAATAAGTACGAACGGGCAGCGGCGGCACTTGCTGCTCAATATGACTGGTCAGTAATCGGTGAAAAATTTGGACGGGTGCTCGAAATGGTCAGCGGAAGGACCTCGAACACGCCCGACCCAATGCAAATAGGCATGCAGGTAGGGTGAGCTTGGCATCGACAATGGCAGAAACGCAGAGCTTGAGCCAGAACCGGCGAGTCAAGTCCGCAGGTATGGGATTTTTCTGGCTGAGCGCCTTTTACATGGTGTATTGCGCTCGTCCGGAAGACTGGTTGCCAGCCTTGTCAGTGCTTCCCCTCGCGAAAATTACTGGCGTCGGCGCGTTCCTGGCATTCCTGTTCAGCGCGGGGCGAGGGAAGCGCAAATTCCGGGACCTACCTGTTGAGTCCTACTACTTGCTTGCGTTAATCGCGGTCTTGATGTTGTCCTCAGTTATTTCTCCAGTTTGGAGAGGCGGAGCAATCTCCCGAACAACCGACTTTGCCAAAGTGTATGTAGTTTGGGTTCTCACTTTTCTTCTTGTTACCGACTTGCAGAAGTTCCGGCGTATCGTTTTCATCCAAGCCGCTTCGGTCCCGGTCATTTGCCTCTTGTCGATCGTCAAGGGCCAGGGGAGTGCACGGCTGGATGGAGTGTTGGGCGGTATCTATTCGAATCCCAACGATCTGGCATTCGCGATTGTGTTGTCATTGCCGTTCTGCCTGATGTTCCTCCTCACTGCGCGGAGTAGGTTCCGCAAACTGCTTTGGGTGAGCGGGATGCTGATCATGGCCAAAGCTCTGTTTATGACCGCATCACGCGGGGGATTCATCACGCTGGTAGTTGCCGGCATTGTCTGCATGTGGCACTTCGGAATAAAAGGGAAGCGGCTCTACCTAATTGCGGTTATGAGCGTAGTAGTTGTAGTCCTGTTCGCTACCGAAGGGGGGACCCTAAAAGACCGATTCACCAGCATGTGGAGTGAGCGCAGCGAACTCAACCACGAGGAGAAGAAAGCCTACGACTCCTACGAACAGCGCCAATTCCTGATGCAAAGGGCGGTCGAGTGCATTGAGCACTATCCGATCCTCGGGATCGGTACCCGAAATTTTGAGACGTAAAGGATCTAGGCCCGGACGTGAAGTTGTTCAGCGGCGCGCTCCACAGTTCTCTTGTGGGATTCGTGGTCGGCGCGTTGTTCTCGCCGGAGGCCTACCAGTTCTTCCCATTTTTCGCCGTGGCATATACCGCGGCGCTGAATGCCTACGTACGCGAAACGGATAAGGCCAAAGCTAAGGTGCAAGCGCCCGTTCGGCAGGCGCCTGCTCCTGCGTACGTGAGGGCATCCCGCGTGCCGGTGAACACTTAACTCGCCATGCTCTTCGATACTCCAATCTTTTTTGCTTTCTTAGCTGCGGTAACGCTCTGCTACTGGTGCCTGACTTTTCGCAACCAGAACAAGTTCTTGCTGGTGGCCAGCTACTTTTTTTATGGATGGTGGGACTGGCGCTTTCTGTGCCTGATGATTGCGTCGACTCTAATCGACTATTTCATCGCAATCAAAATTGCTGACACCGAAGATCGACGTGTGCGGCGTGCCTTGCTGACACTCTCGTGGATCGTTAACTTTTCGATTCTTGGCTTCTTCAAGTATTTCAATTTCTTCGCGGACTCGCTGGTTGCGTCCCTGTCAACGTTGGGCATACATGCATCGATGCCGCTCTTGCGGATTATTCTTCCACCGGGGATTTCTTTTTATACCTTCCAGGAAGTCGCCTACATCGTCGATGTTTATAAAGGTAAGCTCCCTCCGTCGCGTTCCTTTCTCGACTATGGATTATTCATCAGCCTTTTCCCGCATTTGATTGCTGGTCCGATCCAGCGTCCATCGCACCTCTTGCCGCAAGTGCAGAAGCCGAGACAGTGGGATTCTGAGAAGGGCTTTGACGGCCTGCTGCTCATTCTGGAAGGCCTTTTTCGCAAATGTGTGATCGCTGACAACTGCGCGCTCATCGCAAATGCCGCATTCGGAGGCTCGTTTGGAAAACCGAGCATTGTGGTTGGCCTGCTCGGCATGTATGCGTTCGCCTGGCAGATCTATGGCGACTTCAGCGGGTACAGCAGCATCGCTCGCGGGTGTGCGCAATTATTGGGCTTCCATTTCATGGTGAACTTTCGGCAGCCGTATCTCGCCGAAAGCATTCAGGACTTCTGGCGTCGCTGGCACATCAGCCTGAGCACGTGGCTGCGAGATTACCTCTACATTCCGCTGGGCGGGAACCGCAACGGTGAGCGCCAGACGTATCGCAACCTCCTGCTCACAATGCTTCTTGGCGGTCTATGGCATGGGGCTAACTGGACGTTTGTAATCTGGGGCGGAATCCACGGTGGTGCGCTCGCGGCTGAACGGAAACTCGTGGGCGAGAACGTTCAGCGCACAGGAATCATGTGGAAATGGATGCGAAGGATCTTCATTTTTCACGTCGTGTGCCTGGCATGGATCTTTTTCCGCGCCCAGTCTTTGGGCGCGGCATGGACGATGTTGAAGGGTTTCACGGCCTGGAGCTGGAGACCGGAATTCCCCGCCGCTTTCATGTTCCTAGCTCTGTTCTCGTTGCCTTTGCTGTTGCTTGATCTTTATTTGGAATCGTCTGGCGACGAATACTTTTTTGCATCGAGGCCCGTGCGTCCTCGGGTCGCATTCGGTCTTGCGTGTGCGCTGGTGATCGCTTTTCTTGGAGCCAATCAGGCCAATGCCTTCATCTACTTTCAGTTCTGAAACGATTGAAACTGCGGCGCCGCCTCGCGCGGCCAGTTCCATGAGCGCGAAGGCTGGAATTATCGCGCTGCTCGGTGGACTTGCTGCCATTCTTCTGGGACTCGAATTCTCATCTCCGATAATTCTGGCTCGGTTAAGTCGAACCGAGCGAAGGATCAACTCCGAGATGAGCGCGGCAAACGGATTGCGTCCAACCACGGCAGATGGCCGGCCCACTGTGCTTCTGGTGGGAAACTCGCTGCTAATTGAGGGCGTGCAGATGGACAGCCTACGTTCCGAGTTGGGGCCTCGTTATGAAGTGAGCCGTCTGACGGTCGAACAGACGCATTACTGGGACTGGTACTTCGGGCTGCGGCGGCTGCTCGAGTCAGGCTCGCGGCCCAGTGTGATTGTGCTCACTCTGGCCACCGACCAGCTTGCGTCCCGCTTTACTTTGGCTGAGGCTTTTGCGCACCGGCAAATGAGTACTCGCGATTTTCCGATGGTCATTCGCAAGACGGATCTCGACCGGACCACAGCCAGCACCTATCTGTTCGCCCACTGGAGCAAATGGCAAGCGGACAAAGGCTTCATCCGGCAATGCGTAATGATTCTCGCCATACCAAACTTCCGCGATCTGGCCGCGCGTATTGCCGATCATGGCCCGCACGTGAACATTCCGGCGATAATTTTGGACAGGGCACGCCAGCGGCTTCCGGATTTGGCGGAGCTGTCTCGCACCTATGGAGTGCGAATTGTCCTGCTTGTGCCACCGGCATTGCACGAGGACCACTCGCGTGAAATCCAGCAGATTGGGGATGAAGCCGGAGTGCCCGTGTGGGTTCCTTCGCCACCGGGTGAGTTCCCGCGAGAGTACTTTAGAGATGGCTTCCATTTGAATGCCACCGGTTCGGGAATTTTCACCTCGCGTATTGCCCAGCAGCTTCGCACAATGCAGAGTTGGCAGGCGACCTGTAATAACTGTGGCCCGTATTCGTCTTCCGTGCAGTATGCAGCAGGGCCGTAACTGCGATTTCTTGTGAGTCGTTGCTATCTTGAATGATGTTGTGAGTGAAATAATCCAATCCGCGAGCGGCAAGCTGATACGAAAGCTCAAATATGCCGCAAAATGCCTGCCCAGCTACGCATGGCAGAGGCTGAGTCGCCGGACTGCGCGCGGCCAGGTTCACCTGATCATCGCGTTGGCCGATCATTTCGAGCCCAGCAGTATGCCGGGGCCAAACGCCGGATATGCGGCACGAGCGGTCCAGGAAAAGCGTTTACAGAACTGGTGCGAGGAGTATCCCAGAAACTTCGAAGCGTATCGCGATCACGACGGGCAGTGTTTTACTCACACCTATTTCTATCCGGCAGAACAGTACGATAAGGATCTTGTTCAACGGTTGGCCGACCTATGCCACGAGCGCTGGGGAGAGATCGAGATTCACCTCCACCATGGAGTTGACACAACAGAGACGGCTCAGAGCACGCGGCGGCAGCTGGTTTCTTTCCGCGATGCTTTAGCTCGCGAACACGGCTGCTTGTCCTACGAAGATGGCGACAACATACCGAAATATGTATTCGTTCACGGCAACTTTGCGCTCGCAAATTGCGCTGCTGGTTACGCGTGCGGGGTTGATAGCGAGATGCAAGTGCTTGCTGACACTGGTTGCTACGCGGATATGACGTATCCAGCATCGGCATTTCACCCGGCGCAGATTGCGAAGATCAACTCGCTGTATGAATGTGCGTTGCCTTTGGAACGAACCGCTCCGCAGCGCCAGGGACGCAATCTCAGCGTTGGCCATCCGGTTTCAACACTCCCATTGATCATCCAAGGCCCTTTGATGATTGACTTTGACCGGTCGTCGCGAAGTGGATTAGGCCGCATTGATAATGGTTCTTTGACTCACGTGAACCCGCCGAGTCTGCGACGATTGCAACTATGGAAACAGGCGGGCATAACTGTGTCCGGGCGCCCAGACTGGATTTTCATCAAGCTCCACACACACGGTATGGATCCCGCTCAGACCGACACGGTCCTGCGAAAACCCATGCAGACATTCCTCGAAGAATTAATTTCAGGCGCGAGAGAGCGTGACGAAGTGCTGCACTTTGTCTCCGCCCGCGAGATGGCGAACATCGCTCTCGCTGCCTGTGATGGGCACGAAGGCAATCCCGGCGAATATCGTGACTACCGCTACAAACTGTTGCGACGCGCAAAGCCGAATCCCGTTGCTGCGCCTGCGGAAGCGGCGGTGAGGGCCTAGCCATGTGCGGAATCGCGGGAATCGTAAGTTCGGACCGAACTGAGCGGATCGATGAGATCACCGTCCGCCGCATGTGCCAGGCAATCATGCATCGCGGCCCTGACGATGAGGGCATCCTCGCCAAGCAGAATACTGGGCTGGGAATGCGGCGTCTCAGCATTATCGACGTTGCCGGCGGACATCAGCCAATCTTCAATGAAGACCGCTCAGCCTGGATCGTTTTCAATGGTGAAATATACAACTTCCCCGAGCTGAGGCCTGAACTTGAAGCCCGCGGCCATCATTTCTGTACCAATACCGATACAGAAATGATTGTTCACCTCTACGAAGATCTGGGCGCAGAGTGCGTACAGAAACTGCGTGGCATGTTTGCATTTGCGCTTTGGGACGAACGCCGCGGCAGGCTGCTGATTGCTCGATACATTCCTGATCCGGCGACTGCATTTGTTGGAATTCATAAACTGCCGCCCGGACATCTGCTGGAATTCGAACGCGGCGAGTTGCGAATCCGCAAATATTGGGACCTTCCGGAGTATGACACTCACTCGCCAAGTAGCGAAGAAGAATGCTTGGAAGAGCTGGAACGGCGGCTTGCGGAGGCCGTCAAAATACGTTTGATTTCGGATGTTCCGCTGGGCGCGCTTTTGAGCGGCGGCACCGATTCCTCAACGGTTGTGGCATTGATGGCTCGCGCCAGTTCGAAACCGGTCAAGACATTTGCAATTGGTTTCAAGCACGGTGATTTTGACGAATCCAAATACGCCCGGTTGGTTGCGCAGAAGTTCGCCACCGATCATCACGAACTGCTCCTCGAGCCGGACGTCGTAGGCACGGTAGAGAAACTGACGCGGTCGATGGAAGAGCCGTTCGGCGATTCGTCGATGCTGCCCACTTATTTTGTTTCTTGCCTGGCGCGACAGCATGTAACAGTTGCCCTCTCGGGCGATGGCGGGGACGAGCTCTTTGCCGGATATGAGCGTTACGGAATTCAGGCGGGTCGGCAAGCGTTCGCGAGGATTCCAGAGGGTGTGCGGCGGGTGTATCGCGAACGAATTTTCCCGCTGGTTCCTAAGAGGATGCGGGGACGCCAGCTTTCCTATAATCTGTCGCTGCCCTGGCGCGAACGATATGTGGACGAGATGTGCCTCATTCCGGCATTTGAGCGCGACATGCCGCTGTTATCGCCAGAGTTTCGGGCCACCATTGCCGAGAGTGGCGATCCCCAGGAAATTTTGATGTCCTACTTCGAAAAAGCTCCGGCGCGCGATCCGGTCAGCCAAATGCTGTACGTGGACACCAAGACCTATCTCGTCGAGGACATCCTCACCAAAGTGGATCGTATGAGCATGCTGACTTCGCTTGAAGTGCGCGTGCCAATATTGGACCACCAGTTCGTGGAGTGGGTTACGGGACTGGGGCCTGAATGGAAGATGCGGAAGGGTAAACAGAAATATATCTTTCGCAAGCTGGCGGAAAGAGTGGGCGTACCGAAGGAAGTTCTGTACAGGCCAAAGCAAGGCTTTGCGCTTCCTCTTGTGCACTGGATGAGAAACGAATTGAAAGACATGATTCTCTCCGTGCTTCTTGATCCTCAAACTTTGCAGCGCGGTTATTTCGATCCCAGCGGCGTACGTCAATTGCTGGACGAACACTTCAGTGGCAGGCGTAACCGGGTTGGTCACATCTGGCGGTTGCTGATTTTCGAGCTTTGGCACCGGAATTTTCTGGAGAGCTTTAGCACTGCCGACTGGTGTAACCCGCATGAACAGGCAGCCACTGTTCGCGGAGGACCGGCGTAATGGCGGTCGCGGAAGATCGAATAACTTCAGATACGCACGAGGCCCAAATTCACGCCGGTGCTCTGGCTGACCAGATGCGCCTCTTCCTGATGATCAACAGCTTTGAAACGGGTGGCAGCGAACGCCAATTTGTTTCCCTCGCGAAATCTTTGGATGATCAGAAATTCGCGCTGAAGCTTGGATGTATCCAAACCAAAGGCCCCTTGCGCAATCTCTTCGGCGAAGTCCCGCGGTTCAGGCTCGGCGGCAGTGTTTACGGGTGGAAGTCATGGCACAGCCGATGGCAGCTGTCGCGGCACTTACGGCAGGAGCAAATCCAGATCGCGCACTCATTCGATTTCTACACCAATCTCACTCTGGTTCCTGCTGCGCGCTGGGCCGGAGTGCCGGTTGTGATTGGCAGCCAAAGACAGCTCGGCGACCTGCTTTCACCTGCTCAGTCAAAAGCACAGCTGACAGCATTCCGCTTTTGCGATGCGGTGGTGTGTAACTCTGAGGCGGCTGCTGATGGATTAGTTCAGGCCGGTTTTCCTCGGACCAATATCCGAGTGATCGGCAATGCGCTTCTCCCAGAAGCGTTCGCCGAAACCGAGCCACTGATGCCGCGCCGAGCGGGAACCCTGCGTGTCGGCATGATTGCGCGCATGAACGCGCGCCACAAGAATCATTTGGAATTTCTGCGCGCAATGGCTCGGTGACGGGCCGCTTCGGCCGGAGCTCGAAGCTGAGGCGGTGGCCCTGGGTATTGGGGATCGAATGAACTTCCTCGGCGACCCACGCGACATACCTGCAGTCCTCGCCTCGCTAGATGTGATTCTCGTGCCTTCGGATTCCGAGAGTCTCTCAAACGTCGTTTTGGAGTCCATGGCCGCCGGCGTTCCTGTAGTTGCGACCCGGGTAGGCGGCAATCCCGAACTCGTCAGTGACGATCGTGGAATTCTGGTTCCAGCGCGGGATGTTGAGGCCCTCGCAAACGCGACTGCTGCCCTCCTGAATAATCCCTCCCGCCGGGCGGAACTCGGAGCCAATGCACGGCGGTTTGCTCGGGACAATTTCTCCGCCGCGAGCATTACCAATAAATACGAGGAACTTTACAGCGAGCTTCTCTCGCGCAAGACCGGGCGGGAGTCGGGTTCTGCGCGCTCTGGTATGAGAGTCGTCATCATCGGTCCATCGCTTCGTTATGTGGGCGGGCAGTCAGTGCAGGCGGACTTGCTGTTGCGGCGCTGGCATGGAGATCCTGATGCGCACGTCAGCTTTATTCCAGTCGATCCGCCATTTCCGGCCGGATTGCGGTGGGTCGCACGAGTGCCTGGCCTGCGGACAGTTGTCCGTACACCTTTTTATCTAGCCGGATTGTGGCACGGCTTGCGGGATGTGGATCTGGCGCACATTTTCTCTGCTTCCTATTCATCGTTTGTAGTGGCCGTTTTTCCCGCCTGGCTGATCGCGACATTCAGAGGCAAGAAGACGCTGATCAACTATCACAGCGGAGAAGCTCGTGGTCATCTTGGCGGCTCGTGGTTCGCCCGCGCCGTGCTTCAACGCGCCGGTGGAGTCGTGACACCCTCCGCTTACCTGGTCGATGTCTTCCGTGAGTTTGGGCTGAAAGCCGCCCCCGTTCCGAACATTGTAGATTTGTCGCAGTTCACTTATCGCCTGCGCGAACCGCTGCATCCGCATCTGGTTTGTACGCGTGGGTTTCATCCCTATTATTGCGTCGATGTCGTGGTTAAAGCCTTTGCCCAGGTGAAGCGTGAGTTCCCAGAAGCGCAACTTGATCTTGTCGGTGGAGGGCCGCTCGAAGCGGACATAAGGCAGCTGGTTTTCGAGTTGAAGATCGACGGCGTGAACTTCTGCGGAATTGCTTCGCGCGAGGAGATCGGAAAATACTACGATCGTGCCGATATCTTCATTAATGGATCGCGCCTCGATAACATGCCAGTTTCCGTGCTCGAAGCTTTTGCCGCTGGTACTCCGGTAATTAGTACCTCTCCCGAAGGGATGCGATATTTGGTCGAGCACGGGCGGACAGGCTTGCTTTCGGAGCCGGGCGACGCGGAGGCCCTCGCGCAGAACGTAATTCGAGTATTGCGGGACCCGCAACTGGCACGCAGATTGAATTTGAATGCCGTCGAAGAAATAAAGCGTTACGACTGGACGAAGGTGCGAAGCCAGTGGCTGGATGCGTATCGCGCTTTGCTCCCGACTAAACAGCCGGCGGCGAGCAAAATTGTCGCACAGTCCTGATTCAGGAGATGGAATCTACGCTCGACTCTGCAATAGCAACGCGTAAACCTGTGGTCGACCACGTCCGGTCGAAGGCGCCGGTGTTCGTATTGGGCTGCCCAAGGTCGGGAACCACGGTTCTTTATCACATGCTGCTCTCGGCGGGAAACTTCGCGGTATATCGCGCCGAGTCAAATGTCTTCAGCATTTTGCAGCCGAGATTCGGAAACCTGAGAAGTGAAAGACATAGGAAAGAGCTGCTACGTTGTTGGCTTAGGAGCAGGTTGTTCGAGGTAACAGGCCTCAACTCCGAACTACTTCGCGAGAAGATTATCCGCGAATGCCATAGTGCCGGAGATTTTCTTCGTGTCGTTATGGAAGAAATCGCAAAGCAACAAGGCGTCGAGCGCTGGGCTGACTGTACTCCCGACCACCTCCTGTACATTCGGGAAATTAAGCGGCAGATTCCGAATGCTCTTATCGTCCACATCATTCGCGATGGACGCGATGTGGCGCTGTCGTATGTCAAGCAGGGATGGGCTTATCCGCTGCCGTGGGATTCGGGTGAACATCTTTCAGTTGCAGGTTTGTATTGGGAGTGGATTGTCGGCAGGGGTCGGAAATACGGTCACGAGCTTGGGCGTGATTATTACGAACTCCATTATGAAGATCTGGTGGAGAAGCCACGTGAAACGCTATCGCGCCTTGGTGAGTTCGTAGGGCAGGAACTCAATTACGATCGCATCCAACAGGTTGGAATTGGCTCGGTGAGTGAGCCGAACTCTTCTTTTTCGTCAGATCCGGCGGGCGGCTTTCATCCCGTGCGGCGTTGGGCAGAGAAGATGAGCGCCCAGCAGCTCGCAGACTTCGAAGCGTTAACCGGAGATTTTCTGCAGGAGCGTGGGTATCAACTCGCGACCGATCGAAAGAGAGGCGGCTTTCGCGCTTGGCGACTCCACGACACCTATCGCGCCTGGTTTTCCGCTCGTCACTGGCTCAAAAGCAGAACGCCCTTAGGGCGCTTCACAAAAATAGGACGCATGGGCATCTCAGATTCGCCGAGTTAGCCGATTGCCCCTACGGTGATACCAGCGCGGCCTTGTCCTGGCGCTCAACTCCGGCCGAGTCTCCTTCAATGCAGACGCGATGCCACAGTTCCAGATTCAGAAGCCGCCAAATGCGATCATAATTGTCGCGATATTTTGCGCGATGCTCCGCAAACAGGCGCGCTATCGCGTCCCGCTTGAAATATCGCCGCTGAAGGCTTCTGGGCTCGAGCAGTAGTTTTTCGATGGAATCGAGCCTTGGGCCTGCTAGCCACCCGCTCCAGGGAGTAGGAAACCCAAGCTTAGGGCGATACAGAATGGAATGTGGCAAAAGGTCCTCTGTCGCTTTTTTGAGGATGTGCTTGCCCGCTAGTCCCTTCATTTGCACTTCTCGCGGAATCCGCGTAGCGAACTCCACCAGTTCGTGATCGAGAAATGGCACGCGACTCTCGATAGACGCCGCCATGCTCATGTTGTCCTGTTTCATCAGCAGTTCGACGAGATAGGTCTTAATATCGGTGTAGAGCAGGCGCTGCAGCAGTTCTGCCTTGGAATTGTCCCAGTAAGAAAGCACATGCTGATAAGCAGCTCCTCGCGGGAGTTTCTGCAGGGCTTCGTCAGTTAGGAGCTTTGTCTGCTCGGCTTCGCTGAATGCGGAGAAGAAATTATCAAAATAGAAAGAAGACCATGAAGAGGCATCCAATCCCAGGAAGGTGTGCCCCAATTTTCGACGTATCGTCGCGCCGATTAAGGGAGATTGCCGGATTAAGTCTCGGACACATTTGCGAATGACATTAGGCACTACGCCGCGGTAGATTTTGTCGAGGGCTAAATTTTTCAACGTGAACGCATATCGTGAATAACCGGCTAGAGTCTCATCGCTGCCTTCGCCCGTGAGAACTACCTTGACTCGCTCACGCGCGAGTCTGGCGACAAAGTAGAGCGAAACGCTCGATGGCCACGCGACCGGTTCGTCTTCGTGCCAGATGAGGCTCGGCAGAGCATCAAAAAATTCGCGCTCGCTTACTAAGACTTCGTGATGCACTGAATTCAGGTGGCGGGCGACGGTCCGCGCGTACGGGAGCTCGCTGTAGGCTGCCTCGGCGTAGCCGACTGAAAAAGTCTCGACGGGAGACTTGCGAACTTTTGTCATCAGGGCGGCCACCACACTCGAATCCACGCCGCCGCTGAGAAAAACTCCGAGTGGAACGTCGCTCATCAGATGACTGCTGACCGCCTGCTCCAACCGGTCGCGGTACGCTTCCAGGTAGTAGCTTTCGTCGCGAACCGGCCCTGTGTTCGAAACATCAAGGTCCCAGTACTGCTCGATCTTACTTTCGCCGGTCTCGCGGACCTCCAGCCAATGTCCTGGCATGAGCTTCAAAATATCGTTGTAGAAGGTCTCCTGGCTGGATAAATAGCCAAACGCAAGATATTCCGGCAGCGCAGCAAAATGGAAATCGGGACGGGAGCCGCTGTTGGCGAGAATTACCTTGATTTCAGAGCCGAATAAGAACGATTCCGGAGTCAACTTGTAATAGAGTGGCTTGATGCCGAGCCGATCGCGGGCGACGAACAGCGTGCCCTTCTCGCGGTCCCATATGGCGAAGGCAAACATTCCGCGGAGGTGGTGGACGCAATCGCGTCCATACTCTTCATAGAGATGAACAATCGTTTCTGTGTCGGCGTTCGTGCGATATCGGTGGCCCAGCGGCTCAAGTTTCTTGCGCAGATCTATATGATTGTAGATCTCGCCATTAAAGACGATCCAGATCGTGCCCGTTTCGTTACTGATTGGCTGGTGCCCGCCAGCGACATCAATAATGCTGAGGCGGCGCATGCCAATACCGACCGGGCCATCGGTATAGACGCCTTCGTCGTCCGGGCCACGATGCGTCATAGCGGCGCACATCTGCCGCACTGCGCCAGAATCAGCGCGCGCATCTTGCCCGAACTTCATTAGCCCTGCGATTCCA